>Ga0265780_10007273_pt1 | contig 13623 bp, 13 predicted proteins | sample P1T30metagenome_FD_192432 | JGI IMG/M metagenome (GOLD analysis project Ga0265780, IMG submission 192432) | Plant litter microbial communities from East Loma Ridge, Irvine, California - P1 T30 | ecosystem: Environmental > Terrestrial > Plant litter > Unclassified | place: USA: California... | reverse complement strand
CAGCGGGCGCGCACCAAGAATGGTGTCGGTCACGGCCCCGCCCTGGTAATCGCTGCGCTGGTGCGTCACCAGCGACTGCCAGCTGAGCGTGTCGCCGTTCTCCAGCGTCCAGTTCAGCCTTGGCGTAAGGTTCAGGCCTTGCGGGCTGCCCGTGTCGGTCTGCACGGTGCGGCGCAGGTTCGTCGTGCGCCCGAGCGGATCGGTCTGCTCTTCTTCAAATGGCGACGGTCGGTCGAATGCATAGCGCCAGACGCTCGCGGCGAGCGAGTACGACATCTGGCCGACGCGGGCCGACAGGTTCAGCGTCGCCGCAGGGTTGCTCACCTCGCTGCTGCGGCCATAACCCACGCGCAGTTCGCGCTGCGCCTTTCGCACCGTGCGTTTCAGGACGATATTGATGGTGCCGGCGATCGACTGGGTCGAGAACTCGGCGCTGGCCGCGCGCAGGATTTCGATGCGCTCGATCGAATCGGGCGAGAGACTATCGATGTCGAAACCGGCCGGCGCACGCTCGCCGTTGAGCAGGATCTGCGTGTAGCCGCTGCCCAGGCCGCGCATGCGGATCTCGCCGCCGCCACGTCCGGCGCCGCCCGCAACGGTGATGCCAGGCAGGCGCTTGAACACGTCGAGCACCGAGGTGTCGCCGTAGCGCCGGATCTCTTCGGTCGAGACCACGATCTTGCTGGCGGTGTCGTCGCGGCGCGGATCGTAGGCGTTGGCGGCGGCCTTGACTTCGACCTTCTGGACGGTGTCCGTCGATAGAACCGGCGCCGGTGTGGTCTGGGCGTGGACAGGTAAAGCGATCAGGGAAAGCGCGACGAGCGTGGGGCGAAGCATCTGGAGAGGCAGTCACGAATACGAAGGTGCCGTATTCTGTCACACGCCTCACACAGGCACTGCGCATTTTTCAAATTCCCCGCGCCGCATGACCGGATCAGCGCCCTGGGCCCATGCCGCCACCCGGCGGCCCGAAGCCTGGGCCGCCGTCAGGTCCGCCCCGCGGGCCTTCCGGCCGACGCCCACCGGCGCCGCCAAACGTGCCAAAGCGGTACGACAGCCCGACATACACGAGGCGTCCTTCCTGGCGGCGGATGCTGTATTCGCGCAGGCGGTCGGTCTCGGTGATCGACTCGCTCTTTTGCGAGTCAAAAATATCGTTGATGTTCACCACCAGGCTCAGTGCCTGGCTCAGGTTGCGGCGGTAACTGAGGTCGGCGCTGCGCGTGGGCTGGCGATAGCCTTCGCCGAACAACGTCTTGCCCTGCGCATTGAGGACCAGCTGCAGGCTGTTGGTCGGATTGATCTGGTAGCTCACGCGCGCGCGGCCGCTGAGCGACGTGGCGCTGCGCTTGTCGTCCTGGCTGCTGCCAAGCACCGACTGCTCGGAGTAACCGAGGTTGCCGCTGGCGTTCAGTGACAGGCTTGGCGTCACGCGCCCGCTGAACGTGAATTCCAGGCCACCCGAATTGCTGCTGCCGGCGTTCTCGCGCGTGGTCAGCAGCACGGTGTCGGAGATGAAGGTGCGGCGTTCCTGGATCAGGTCAGAGTCGCGCCGCGCATACAGGCGCACATTGGTCTCGACCTTGCCCAATTTGGTTTCGAGGCCAAGCTCGATCGAGTCGGTCTTGGTCGGCATCAGGTCGGGATTGCCCGACGAGACGTTCAACTCGTCGCGGTAGACGACAAAGGGATTCAGGTCGCCCGCGCCGGGCCGGCGGATGCGGTGCGCGTAACTGAGGCGCAGCGCCGTATCGTCCGACCAGTCATAGGTCAGGAACGCGCTCGGGATCGCGTCGAAGTAATTGTTGTTGGCCTTGACGCTGGTGGTGACCTGGTTCAGATCGAGGTCGGTGTACTCGGTGCGCAGGCCGCCCAGCAAGCCCCATTTCTCGGCCAGGCGCAGCTGGTAGGTGCCGTACAGCGCGACCGTCGTTTCATCGAGCTCGAAGCGGTTGGTGCGCTGGGTGCTGAGGCTCTCGGCCAGCGTCGTTGCATTGACGTTGTAGAAGCGCGTGTCGAACACATTGCTGGTCTGGGCGACCTTGTAGCCAGCCTTGAACACGCCCTTCTCGCCCGGCAGCTCGTAATCGCCCGTGAAGTCGATCACGCGCGTTTCGGTCAGGTTGTTCTGGTGCGTGCGCGGCTCGGTGGAGTTGGCCGGGCGTACCGTGTAATCGCTGGCAAAGCGCGTATCGGCCTCGCCCTTGTTGCCCGAGATGCGCAGGTCGAACTTGACGATTTCGCCGGGGCGCTCGCCCTTGTGATCCAGGCCGCCACTCAGGCTGTAACTGCGGTTGTCGTTATCGCGCACGCTCGAACGCAGGTAGTCGCCGTCGATGCTGCCGTCGGCGTTGGCGCCGCGATAGCGTTCCTGCGACAGCCCGTCGCTGCCGTTGGCCGAGAAGCTGGCCTTGGCCGACAGCACGTCCTTGTCGCCCAGGTTGTAGGTCATCGAGCTGTTCAAGCCGACGGCTTCGGTATCGGTCTCGCTGTTCGATGTTTGCGTGCTGCTGGCCACCGCGCCGGTGAGCGGGTCGATGCGGTCGCGATTTGTTTCGCCGTCCGAGCCGCGCGTGTCGCGCCGCACGAACACGCCGCCCTGCACGCTCATGCGCCCGGTGGTGTAGCTGCCGAAGCTCGACGCATTGGCGCGCCCTTCCGGGCCGACGTTCGCGTTGACGGCGCCGAAGCCGCCCGGGGTGCGGTCGCGCCGCATCACCAGGTTGATGATCGGCCCGCCGCCGCCCTCGTTGCCGAACTGCGCGCCGGGGTTGTTGATCACTTCCACCGAATCGAGATCGGCCGCCGGGATCGCGCCCAGCGCGGCGGCGCGGTTATCGCCCTGCATCATCGCCGACGGCTTGCCGTCGACGAGGATCTGCACATTGCTGCGCCCGCGCAGCGTCACATTGCCGTCCGGGTCCACTGCCACAGACGGCACCTTGTTGAGCGTATCGGCGACCGTGTCGTTGGTGGATGCAGGGTCGCTCTTGACGTCATACGCCTGGCGGTCGATGCGGTTGGACGAACGCGCGGCGGTGACGGCGACGGTGGACGCGACCGGAACCTCGGTCTGCGGCGCCGGCGTTGGCGCCGTGGCGATCGGCGTGACGACGCCGGTGACAGGTTCCGCCGGGCGGACGGACGTTTCCTGTGCCACGGCGCAGAACGGTGCGAGCAGCGCGAACAACAGGGAGGAAGAGCGGTGACGTGACATGAATACCTGGGAGACTGAGCGTTTGAACGAGCGTGATTGTCGCACGCGTGGTGAGCGAAATTTGTTAAGAAATGCTAAGACCGAAAAAATGCCATGGTGCCGGTCACGGCGGTGATGGCTGCACTGAGCAAGGTTATGCCGTCGGCCTACCGTGCGCGCCTCGCGTAGCGTAAGCTCACCGGTTCACAACAAGGAGACCACCATGACTGCCTATGATTTCAACGCTACCGCCCTCGATGGCCAGCCGGTCGACCTGGCGCGCTACCGTGGCAAGGCACTCCTGGTCGTCAATACGGCCAGCGCCTGCGGCTTCACGCCGCAATACCAGGGCCTGGAAGAACTGCAGCGCCGCTACGCCGACCAAGGCCTCGTGGTGCTGGGCTTCCCGTGCAACCAGTTCGGGCACCAGGAACCGGGCGACGAGGCGGCCATTGGCGCGTTCTGCGAAAAGAACTACGGCGTGACGTTCCCGCTGTTTGCCAAGGTCGACGTCAATGGCGACGACGCGCATCCGCTGTTTCGCTTCTTGAAGGGCGAGGCGCCGGGCGTGCTGGGCACCGAGGCGATCAAGTGGAACTTCACCAAGTTCCTCGTCAACCGCGAAGGCGCGGTCGTCACGCGCTATGCGCCGACCACCAAGCCGGAAGACCTGGGCGGGGATATCGAGAAAGTGCTGGCGGCGTAACGGCCTGGCGCCGTCGGCTCGTCTTACGGTGCGAGGGAGATCACCTCGTCGCCCGGCCCCGGCTCGCAACTCGCGCCCAGTGGCTTCCAGCCGCGCCGCACGACGATCCGGCGTTCATCGTGGCAGATTTCGACGCGCTGCGTCTCGGGCGCGCGGCGCTGCACGAACGCCTCGATCGACGCTGGCACGCTCACCTGCAGCGACAACGCGTGCAGGTCTTCCACGGGATGGTCGTCCACGTGCACCAGCGGCACGAACTGACCGGCGAACATCGTGAAGTGCGACGGCACCTTGACCGGGCCAGGGACGTAATCGTTCGCACGCAGCCAGTCCTGGGCGTGCTCCCGTGCATTCGCGCGCCCTGCCGCGCTGCCCCAAGCGCTGGCCAGCAGTTCGGCCACCCACTGGTTGCAGTTCTGGTATTTGGTGCCGTAAGCATAGGCATTGGCGCTGTATTGACCGGCCAGCAGCGCCAGCGCCAACGGTTTGTCGCGGGCGGCGCGTTCGAGCGCCGCGCTATCTTGCTCGGGCAGGAACAGCAGCGCAATATGCCCCTTGCCGGGAGCGTCGGCACCCAGCGCGAAGCCGGCGATACCTTGGTCGAAGATATAAGGGCGCGCTTCGTCGCACGCGTAATACAACTGGCGCACGGCCCACGGGCTGCCCGGCTGGTCGCGCAGCGCGACGCCGGCGTGGGAATACACCAGGTTGAAGCGGCTTAAATCCGTGCCGGCACGCGCAATCAGCGCGACCTTCCCATCCGCTCGATCCAGTTCCTGCTTGACCACGCCGGCAAAGCGCAGCACGCGGTCCTGTTCGAGCGCGCTGATGTCGCGCGAGCGTTCGCAGAAGGTGGGAAGGCCCGCCCAGGCACTGCCGCTTGCACACAACAGCAACAAGTGAGCAGCCAAGCGCGCACCCCGGCGCACGACCATCAGATCGTGACTTTGCGCGAGCCCAGTTCGCGGTACCACTCGTCCTGCAGCGCCAGGAAGAACGGGCGCTGGGTGTCGGCGTACGCGAATTCGTAGCCGTATGCGCGCTCATTGACCTGGACCACATCGCCCGCGATCACGGTGCGCGCCGCTAGTGCGCGATTGGGCACGTCGAGTTCGAACGAGCGGGCCTGGCCGGCGGCATCGGCGCGCAGGGTCAGACGGGTGGTGTCGGGCTTGTTCGGGGCCTGTGCGATGTTGATCACGCGGTACTGGCCGGCGGCGACCTTGTCGTCGTCGCTCGAGCTGTCGCTGGAACTGCTGACCGAATCCGAAATGCTGGCCGACGATGCCGAGCCGGCGCTGGACGCGGACGACGTGAAGCTATCGGCCTGCGCGGGCGCGGTGCAGGCGGCGGCGAACAGGGTCAGGCACAGGGTGCGGGAGAGGATGGGCAAGGTCATGGAACTCTTTCAAATGGCGAGCATAACGCGCCTATGGTACAAGGCCTCGCGCCGAATGACCATAGGGCAATCTCAGCGGGTCTGGATGCGGGCCGCGCCGTGGGTGATGCAGGCGCGCGTGACGTTGTCGAGGAAGCGGATCGCCACGTCCATCGACAGGCCCGGCGGCAGCAGGCTGGCCAGCCCGGGGTCGTCGTTCAGGCGGTCGACGCCATACGCGAGCCGGCGCGAGACGTCGCGCGCCATGTGGCCATCGCTGTTGTAGAGCGCGTCGTAGACGCCGGCTGCTTCCCACACCGGCACCAGGCCGGGGGTGCTGCTGTCTTCGAAGACGATGGCGCGCGGACTGTCTTCGTCCTCGCGCACGAGTTGAAAGGTAAAGCTCAAGATCGTTCCTGCTGGTTGCGACGCACGTTACTGGGATCGGGGCGATGCTACCACGGCCATTGCATCGCTGCAGTCGCCCTGCGCCCTGGCGCCATTCCTGACTCGGTTCGCCGTGCAGTGCCGACATTCGGTAACACAGGTAGTTGCCAGTGCGGGTAGCGCCAGATCCGCATCGGTTGACGCGGCCTTGTGTGCACGTCTCGGGTGATCAATAGTGGTAACGACACGAGATCACGATCAGCTCCTGGTCATTCACCATGTAGACCAATCGGTTGGACTCGTCGATGCGGCGAGACCAGCATCCGCTCAGGCTATGCTTCAACGGCTCTGGCTTGCCGATGCCAGCAAATGGATCTCTCTGCGCATCCTTTACCAGATCGTTGATACGCTTGAGCGTTTTCTTGTCTTGTGTCTGCCAGTACACGTAACTGTTCCAAGCCTCATCCGTGAATGTCAGATTGCGCATTGTGCGATTCCTCGGTCGCCGAAGGCGTGATCAACTCCCGCTGCTTTGCCTCACCTGCACGCGCCTGGGCAATCGACTTGGCCAAGTGAGCGGCATTGGCCGGTGAGCTGAGCAAATGAACCGTCTCCAGCAGACTGCTGTAGTAATCGAACGACATGACAACAGCGTCCGGCGCGTCGCGACGCGAAATAACAGTCACGTCCGCATCCTCAACGACTTGATCGATCACATTTCGCAGGCTGTTGCGAGCCTCGGAAAAATTGATGATTCTCATGTGCGCCCCCTGATTTCTAATCGAGATGACGAAGGACCGTCATCAAACTTGTGCAATATATCGTACAAGTATAGTTCATGGGTGACTATTAGCAAGCGATATTCCCGGACGACGCGGCACGATCAATCAAGACAGCCTCTGCTCCAGCAACTCGATCCAGTGCAGTACCGGCGTACGCGTCCCCGGCTGCAAATGCGCGATGCACCCGATATTCGCCGACACGATGTGCTCTGCCCCAGTCTCGGCGAGGCTGGCCAGCTTGCGCTCGCGCAGCGCAAGCGCGATGGTCGGCTGCAGCACCGAATACGTCCCGGCCGAGCCGCAGCACAGGTGGTTGTCGGCGCACAGCACCACGTCCACGCCGGCCGCCTGCAGCACCGCTTCGACGGTGCCCCGGATTTGCTGGCCGTGCTGCAGCGTGCACGGCGGGTGGTATGCCACGCGCGGACCACCCCTGCCCTGTGCCAGCACCGCAATCTGCTCGCGGAACAGCGCCAGGATCTCTGACAAATCGTGCGTCACGGCGCTGATGCGCGCCGCCTTTTCTGCATACGCAGGATCGTGCGCCAGCAGGTGGCTATACTCCTTGACCGTGACGCCGCAGCCCGACGCGGTCATGACAATGGCCTCGACCGCGCCGCTTTCGACGCCTGGCCACCAGGCATCGATATTGCGGCGCATGTCGTCCAGGCCGCCCTCTTGATCGTTCATGTGATAGCGCAGCGCGCCGCAGCAGCCAGCCTTTGGCGCGACGATCAGCTGCACGCCAAGCGCATCGAGCACGCGCGCCGCGGCGGCATTGATGTTCGGCGCCATCCCCGGCTGCACGCAGCCATCGAGCACCAGCATCTTGCGCGGGTGTTCACGCGTCGGCCAACGGCCTGCCGCGCGCGCCGGCTGCAGTTTGTCCTGCAGCGGTTGCGACAACAGGGGCCGCAGCAAGCGCCCCACCTTGAACGCGGGCGTGGTCAAGCCAGCGCGTGGCAGGCAGGCCTTGAGCGTCGTGCGCTTGATGCGCTCGCCCAACGGGCGCGGCACCCGCTCGTCGACCAGCTTGCGGCCGATGTCGAGCAGGCGGCCATATTTCACGCCCGATGGACAGGTGGTTTCGCAGTTCAGGCACGTCAGGCACCGGTCCAGGTGCAGTTGCGTCTTGCGCGTCGGCGCGGCGCCTTCGAGCACGTTCTTGATCAGGTAGATGCGCCCGCGCGGGCCGTCGAGTTCATCGCCCAATAGCTGATACGTCGGGCAGGTGGCGGTGCAGAAGCCGCAGTGCACGCAGGATCGCAGGATCGCTTCGGCCTCGTTGCCGTCGCGCGTACCCTTGATGAAGTCAGCCAGAGTCGTTTGCATTCGCTATGCGCCTTCCGGAATCATGCGCCCGGGGTTGAAGATGCGCGCCGGATCGAACGCATCCTGCATGCGCGCGTGAATGCGCGCCAGCGCCGGCGCCAGCGGGTGAAACACGCCCACCGACTTGTCGCCGCCACGGAACAGCGTCGCGTGCCCGCCGCAGGCTTGCGCGGTGCGCCGGATCGCCTGCGCCGAGAGCGCGTCGCCATCCGCGCGCAGCCAGCGCTGGGCGCCGCCCCATTCGATCATCTGCGCGCCGCCCAGCACCAGTGCGCCGGTGGTCGATGGCACCGACAGCCGCCACAGTGCGTCGTCGCCGTCGAAGAACGCCGTGCGTTGCTCGCGCACGGCGCGCCAGAACGCATCGGCCGCCGGCATCGCTTCGCCGCCGAGATCGCGCACGGCGGCATTCACCGCCGCCTCGGCGCCGGACAGGCGCAGCGCCAGCACGCCATCGACCCACGCGCTGGCCGAGATGGGCAACGGCTGGCCGCCCCACGCGTTCAGGCGCCGCAGCGCCTCGATCTCGTTCAACGCGAAGCGCAGCGTCGTCTCGGCGAATGGCCGTGGCAGCACCTTGACCGAGATGTCCAGCAGCACCCCCAGCGTGCCGAGCGAGCCGGCCAGCATGCGCGAGACGTCGTAGCCGGCCACGTTTTTCATCACGCGCCCGCCGAACGCCAGCACATCGCCGCGCCCATCGAGCAGCGTGGCGCCCAGCACGAAGTCGCGCGCGGCGCCGCTGGTCGCGCGGCGCGGGCCGCACAAGCCGCTGGCGATGACGCCGCCCAGCGTGGCGTGCGGGCCGAAATGCGGCGGCTCGAAGGCCAGCACCTGGTTGCGTTCGGCCAGCGCGGCCTCGATCTCGACCAGCGGCGTGCCGCAGCGCGCCGTGATCACCAGCTCGGTCGGCTCGTAGTCGACGATGCCGGCATGGGCGCGCGTGTCGAGGATCGCGCCGGCCGGCGCGCCGCCATACCAGTCCTTGGTGCCGCCGCCGCGGATGCACAGCGGCTGCCCACTCGCGGCTGCGGCCCGCACCTGCTGCTGTAAATGGTCGATGGTGGTCATCAAAAGCGCGGCAGCTCGGGAAACGGCACCTGCCCGTGGTGCACGTGCAGCTTGCCGAATTCGGCGCAGCGGTGCGGCGTCGGGATGGCCTTGTCGGGATTGAGCAGCGAGAGCGGATCGAATGCATGCTTGACGGCGAAGAAGGCGTCGAGCTCCTTGCGGTCGAACTGCACGCACATCGAATTGATTTTTTCCATGCCCACGCCATGCTCGCCCGTGATGGTGCCGCCCACCTCAACGCACAGCGCCAGGATTGCGGCGCCAAACGCTTCGGCCCGATCGAACTCGCCCGGCACGCCCGCGTCGAACAGGATCAAGGGGTGCATATTGCCGTCGCCTGCATGGAACACGTTCGCGCAGCGTAGGCCGTAGGTGACTTCCATGGCCGCGATACCGGCCAGCACGCGCCCGAGCTGCCTGCGCGGGATGGTGCCGTCCATGCAGTAGTAATCGGGCGAGATGCGCCCCGCCGCCGGGAACGCATTCTTGCGGCCGGACCAGAAGCGGCCACGTTCGATTTCGTTCTGCGACACCGCGATGGCCGTTGCGCCGGCGCGCGCGAGCACTGCGCTCATGCGCTCGATTTCTTCTGCCACTTCGAGCGCGGTGCCATCGGCTTCGCACAGCAGGATCGCCGCGGCGTCCAGGTCGTAGCCGGCCTTGACGAACGGTTCGACCATGCGCACCGAGGTTCGGTCCATCATCTCGAGCCCCGCCGGGATGATGCCGGCGGCGATCACGTCGGCCACCGCATTGCCGGCCGTGACCACGTCGGCGAACGAGGCCATGATGACCTGGGCCAGCGCCGGTTTCGGCACCAGCTTTACGGTGACCTCGAGCACGATGCCGAGCATGCCTTCCGAGCCGATGAACACGGCCAGCAAATCGAGGCCGGGCGCGTCGAGCGCGGCGCCGCCCAGTTCGACGATGTCGCCCTCGATCGTGGCCACGCGCACGCGCAGCACGTTGTGGATCGTCAGGCCGTATTTGAGGCAGTGCACGCCGCCCGCGTTTTCGGCCACGTTGCCGCCAATGGTGCAGGCGATCTGCGACGACGGATCGGGCGCGTAATACAGGCCGTGGCAAGCCGCCGCTTCGGAAATGGCCAGGTTGCGCACGCCCGGCTGCACGACCGCCGTGCGCGCCTGATGGTCGACCCGCCTGATCGCGTTCATGCGCGCGGTCGAGAGCACGACGCCATCATGGATCGGCAGCGCGCCGCCCGACAAGCCGGTGCCGGCGCCGCGCGGCACCACCGGCACGTTCAGCTCGCGGCATACGGCCAGGATCGCCAGCACCTGGTCTTCATCGGTCGGCAGGGTCACGACCATGGGCAGCTGGCGGTAGGCGGCCAGGCCGTCGCATTCATAGGGCCGGGTGTCTTCCGGGTCGGACAATACGCACGCCGCAGGCACGCGCGCCCGCAGCGCGGCAGCTACCTGGGCGCGGCGGTCAGACGGGTCTGATTTCAAGGACGACATGGGTCGATTGTAAGCAAATCGACAGGTTTTGTCGTATGCTCGGTCCATCGTATTTTCACACTATCGGATAAGAGAAGATTATGGGCAACCGCCTCTCAAAAATCGCGACCCGCACCGGCGACGACGGCAGCACCGGCCTGGGCGACGGCAGCCGCACCGGCAAGGACAGCGCACGCATCCACGCGCTGGGCGAAGTCGACGAACTCAATTCCTTTGTCGGCCTGCTGCTGTGCGAAGACATGCCGCCGGATCTGCGCGACGAACTCGTGGCAATCCAGCACGACCTGTTCGACCTGGGCGGCGAGCTATGCATCCCGGGCTACCAGATGATCAAGGAAGAGCACGTGCTGCGCCTCGATGCCATGCTCGAGAAATACAATGCCGACCTGCCGGTGCTGAAAGAATTCATCCTGCCGGCCGGCTCGCGCGCGGCGTCTACCGCGCACCTGTGCCGCACGGTGTGCCGGCGCGCCGAACGCGCCATTGTCGCCTTATCGAAAGAAGAACAGATCCACGCGCACCCGCGCCAGTACGTCAACCGCCTGTCCGACCTGATGTTCGTGCTGGCGCGCGTACTGAACCGCTTCGCGGGCGGGAGCGACGTGCTGTGGAACCACGAGCGCAAAAGGCCATAACCATCATGGACGACTTCATCGGCATCTACGACGACGCGCTCACGGCGCAGCAGTGCGATGCGCTGATGAAGCGGTTCGACGCCAGCGACAAGGTGGTGCGCGGGCAGACGGGCAACGGCGTCGATGTGGTCAAGAAGGACAGCTACGACATCACGATCAACCAGCACCCGGAATGGGCCGATGTCACCGAGCTGCTGGTGGACACCATGGCGCGCCACCTGGCCGACTACGTCGAGCGCTATCGCATGCTGCTGATGGGCTCACTGTCGCCGACGCTCGAGCACCCCGCTACCGGCGTGCCGACGGTGCTGTCGCTGGCCAATTTCGAAGAACTCGGCCGGCCGTATATCAATGAACTGCTGCGAGTGCTGTACCGGCCCGGCACCATCAATCTGCAGAAATACCAGCGCGGCAGCGGCGGCTACCACCACTGGCATTCCGAGATTTATCCGCAAAACGCCAGTTGCGAATCACTGCATCGGGTGCTTCTGTGGATGGTGTACCTGAATGATGTGACCGAAGGTGGCGAGACCGAGTTCCTGTACCAGGGCCGCAAGATCGCGCCCAGACAAGGCCGGCTGGTCATCGCACCGGCAGGGTTTACGCATACGCACCGGGGCAACATACCCATCAGCGGTGACAAGTACATCGCGACGTCATGGCTCCTTTACCAGCGGGCCGAGGCGCTGTTCACATAAATCGGTTGATCACGGAGAAGGCAGACATGGACACTAATGTAGGGAAAGTCGCGATCGTCACCGGCGCCTCGCGCGGCATCGGCCGGGCAATCGCGTTGAGGCTGGCGCAAGACAATATCGCCATTGTCGTCAACTACGCCAGTCGCGCCAGCGATGCCCAGGAAGTCGTGCAGACCATCGAGGCCGCCGGCGGCAGGGCCATTGCAGTCCAGGGCGACGTGGCCATCGCAGGCGATTGTGGCAGGTTGTTCGATGCGGCCGAGACGCAGTTCGGCGGCGTCGACATCGTCGTCAACAACGCCGGGGTCATCCAGCCCGGCACGACCATGCTGGCCGATACCGACGATGCCCTGTACGAGCGCATCTTTGCCATCAACACGCGCGGCACGTTCAACATGCTGCGCCTGGCCGCCACCCGCATGCGGGCCGACGGCCGCATCGTCAATTTCTCCAGCAGCGTGATTGGCCTGGCACTGCCCGGCTACGCCATCTACGCGGGCTCGAAGGCAGCGGTTGAAGCGTTCACCAATATCTTTGCCAAGGAATTGCGGGGCAAGGGGATTTCGGTGACGGCCGTGGCGCCGGGTCCGACGGCGACCGACCTTTTTTTGGAAGGAAAGACGCCCGACGTGATCGAACGCCTGGGCAAGATGGCGCCGCTCGAACGGCTTGGCACGCCGGAGGATATCGCCGACACCGTGGCATTCCTGGTCGGTCCGCAGGGCGCCTGGGTCAATGGCCAGACACTGCGGGTCAACGGCGGGATCGTCTGACCTTGCCGTACGTGATTCGATTCACGCCGCACAGACAAAAAAAGCGGCGCACAAAGCGCCGCTTTTTCATGAAGCCGCAACGCCTCAGCCGTTATTCACCACCAGCCGCGGCTCACCCGCAGCCGTCAGGCGCGCACGGATCGACGCCGCAATGCCCTTGGCATCGAGCCCCACCGACGCCAGCAGCGCCACCGGATCGCCCTGGTCGATGAAGGTATCGGGCAGGCCCAGATTGAGCACCGGCTTGGCGATGCCGGCAGCGGCCAGCGCTTCCATCACGGCGGCGCCCGCGCCGCCCATGATGCAGCCCTCTTCCACCGTCACGATCAGGTCGTGCTCCTGCGCCAGGCGCTTGACCAGGTCAACGTCGAGGGGTTTAACGAAGCGCATGTTCGCCACGGTCGCATCGAGTTCGTCGCCGGCCTTGATGCTTGGGCCCACCATCGAACCGAACGCGAGGATCGCGATGGCCTTGCCGCTGCGGCGCACTTCGCCCTTGCCGATCTCGATCGACGTCAACGCCTCCACGATCGGCGTGCCGACACCGGCGCCGCGCGGGTAGCGCACCGCCGCCGGGCCGGGATAGTGGTACGCCGTGGTCAGCATCTGGCGGCATTCGTTTTCGTCCGACGCGGCCATGACGACCATGTTCGGGATACATCGCAGATAGGCCAGGTCGTAGTTGCCGGCATGGGTCGCGCCATCGGCGCCGACCAGGCCCGCGCGGTCGAGCGCGAAGGTCACGTCGAGGTTTTGCAGCGCCACGTCGTGGATCAGCTGGTCGTAGCCTCGCTGCAGGAAGGTCGAATAGATCGCCAGGACAGGTTTCACCCCTTCAGTGGCCATGCCGGCCGCGAACGTCACCGAATGCTGCTCGGCGATGCCGACGTCGAAGTAGCGCTGCGGGTGCTCCTTGTGGAAGCGCACCATGCCCGAGCCTTCGCGCATCGCCGGGGTGATGCCGACCAGGCGTTTATCCGCGCATGCCATGTCGCACAACCAGTTGCCGAACACTTCGGTGTAGGTGATCTTGCCGGGCGCGGTGGCCGGCTTGATACCCTCGAGGTGATTGAACTTGCCGGTGCCGTGGTACAGGATCGGCTCGGCCTCGGCCAGCTTGTAGCCCTGGCCCTTCTTGGTCACCACGTGCAGGAACTGCGGGCCCTTGAGCTTCTTGATGTTTT
>Ga0265780_10007272_pt1 | contig 13624 bp, 10 predicted proteins | sample P1T30metagenome_FD_192432 | JGI IMG/M metagenome (GOLD analysis project Ga0265780, IMG submission 192432) | Plant litter microbial communities from East Loma Ridge, Irvine, California - P1 T30 | ecosystem: Environmental > Terrestrial > Plant litter > Unclassified | place: USA: California... | reverse complement strand
GCCCTCAGTAACGACCAGTTCCGCCTCGCCGCGCGCCCCAGCGGCTTGCCGAAGGATTCCGACTGGGATTTTGCCGCGGCGCCGCTGGCGGACCTGGCTGACGGCGAGGTGCGGATCAAGACGCTGATGCTGTCGCTCGACCCTGCCATGCGCGGCTGGATGAACGAAGGTAAATCGTATATCCGCCCGGTAGCCATCGGCGAAGTCATGCGCGCCGGCGGCGTCGGGGTCGTGGTCGAATCGAAGTCGCCAAAACTGGCAGTCGGCGACACCGTCGCGGGCGGCATCGGCGTGCAGCGCTGGTGGCAGGGTCCCGCAGACGACAAGACCGCTTCCTTCACACGCATCGATCCCGCGCTCGCCCCCCTGGAAACGTGGCTCAACACGCTCGGCATGCCGGGCATGACCGCCTACTTCGGCCTGCTCGACGTCGGCCAGCCGAAAGCCGGCGAGACCGTGGTCGTGTCGGGCGCGGCGGGAGCGGTCGGGCAGACGGTCGGCCAGGTGGCCAAGAAACTCGGGTGCCGCGTGGTGGGCATCGCCGGCGGCCGGGACAAATGCGATTTCGTGGTGAATGAACTCGGTTTCGACGCGTGCATCGACTATAAAAACGGCGCCGTCAAGGATGGCCTCAAGGCGTACTGCCCTGACGGCGTGGATGTCTATTTCGACAATGTCGGCGGCGACATCCTCGACACCGTCCTCACCCGCATCAACATGAAGGCGCGCATCGTCATCTGCGGCGCCATCTCGCAGTACAACAACACCACGCCGGTCAAGGGCCCATCGAATTACATGGCGCTGCTGGTGAACCGCGCGCGCATGGAAGGGATGGTGGTCTTCGATTACGCGCCGCGCTACAAGGAAGGCGTGGCGCAGCTGGCCGCGTGGCTCGGGGACGGCAGCATCAAGAGCCGCACCGATGTCGTCGACGGCCTGGAAAATTTCCCCGCCGCGCTGCTGATGCTGTTTGAAGGGAAGAACTTCGGCAAGCTGGTGCTGAAGGTGGCCGAGGCTTGAGCGGTGCTTGAGGCAAGGGCGGCCGACAGGTAAATGTCGATTCATTCGCCGCACCAACCACGTCATCCTCGCGAAGGCGAGGACCCATAACCCGCACGCAGTACTCCGAAGTAAGCGCGGCAAAGCCGCAAGATCGACGACGCGTGTGTTATTGCTGCTCCATCGTCGAACTTGTCCGATAATTCTTGCGGATTATGGGTCCGGGCCTGCGCCGGGAGCAGGCTCGCCAATGGCGAGAATGACGATTTTTTGGCCTGTGGCTAAAGGTGACACCGACAGAAAAAGCGCTGGCTCAATCCCCCCGCCGCACCGCACTCGCCGTAATCCGCAACAAATCCTCCATCGCCAGCGGCTTGACCAGGTGCTCGGTGAATTGTGCCGCCTGCGTCAGGTAGCGGTCTTCGTCGCGGCCAAGGCCAGTCAATGCGATCAGCGGCATGGTCTTGCCGCGCGGCATGCCACGGATCGACAGGCCGACCTGGATGCCGCTGATGTCGGGCAGGCCCAGGTCGAGGAACGCCAGGTCGAACGGCTGTTCGGCGGCCAGGCGCACCGCGTCGCGGCCGTTGAAGGCAGTCGCGGCGTGGTGCCCCAGCGCCTCGAGCAAGGAGGCGAGCGTCTGCGCACCGTCGGTATTGTCATCGACGACCAATACGCGCAAGCCGCCCGCTTGCGGGGCCATGACAGCGTCGGCCTGCGGCGCCACCACCAGCGCTTCGCCCAGCGGCAACGTCACCGTGAAGGTTGATCCCTGCCCCAGGCCCGCGCTGTGCACCGCTACCCTGCCGCCGTGCAGCTCCACCAGCTGGCGCACCAGCGACAGGCCGATACCCAGCCCGCCCTGCGCCAGCACCCCGGTGGGATTGACCTGCACGAACAGGTCGAAAATGTCTTCCATCGCCTGCGCCGTCAAGCCGATGCCCTGGTCGATCACATCGACGACAACCCGCGCGCCGGCCACCCGCGCATCGATGGTCACCGGCGCGCCCGGCGGCGAATATTTCGAGGCATTCGTCAGCAGGTTGGAAAAGGCCTGGATCAGGCGCAGCGCATCGCCGTCCAGCCACACATCGTTCGGCGGCGCCTGCACGGTCAAAGGCTGCAGCCGGGTGTCGAGCAGCGGCTTGGCGGCTTCGACTGCCTGGTCGATCACATGGCGCAGCAACACCCGACCATGCTCGATCTCGAGCTTGCCGGAGCTGATGCGGCCCACTTCCATCAGGTCGCCCACCAGGCCGGCCAGCTGCGCCACCTGGCGCTCAATGACGCGGCGCGCTTTTTCGCGCACCTCGGCCTGGTCGGAAAGCCCGAGCAACTGCACCGCCGACGAAATCGGTGCGAGCGGGCCGCGCAGTTCGTGCGCGAGCGTGGCCAGGTATTCGTTCTTGCGCGCGTCGGCTTTCTCCAGCAGCGCCCCTTCCAGGCGCAGCTGGCGCGCGGCGCGTTCGCGCTCGGTATGGTCGGTGGAAATGGTCAGCACGGTTTCAACGCGCCCATCGGCGCCAAACGACGGCAACGCGCGCGTGATGTAGAACCGCTCGCGCCCGTCCACATCGAGCTGGGAAAAATCGAATTCGCGCACGTTGCCGTTGCGGATCACGTCTTCCAGCACCGCGCCCCAGCGCGCCGCGAGGATCGGGTCAAGGCCCAGCTGGTCGTGCGTTTTGCCGATAAAGAAAGCCGGTGGGCGCCCGGTCACCGCTTCAATGCGTGGCGAGACGAACAGGCAGCGGCGCTGGCGATCGAAGCGGGTGATGATGTCGGGCAGGTTCGCCGCCACCGTCGCGAGATCGAGTTCGCGCTGGCGTGTGGAGATCAAGGCCTCGGTGGTCTCCGTGACGTCGATGACGGCGCCGTTCAGCGCGGTCGGTTGGCCCTCGGCGTTGTAGGTGGCGCGCCCGCTGCCGCGGACATAGCGCAGCGAGCCGTCGGGACGGCACACGCGAAAGCGCAGCAGGTAGTCGGTATGGCCGGCCAGGGCCGTGGCCACCGCGGCCTCGACGTCGTCCAGGTCGTTCGGATGGATACGCGAGCGGAACATGGCGTGCGTCGCGGGGATGTCAGGGTCCCATCCGAAGATTGCGTAATGGTGGGCCGACCAGGTCAGCGAGTTGGTGACCATGTTCCAGAAATACAGGCCAATGCCGGCCGAATCGGTGACATGCGCAAACGCGTCAAGGCGGCTGGCCACGTCGATGCGCCGCTCGTGATGGCCGCGGCGCAGCTTCCCGGCAGGTGCGGCGGGACGGCCGGCGCCGCTGGCGCGGCGGCTCGCCAATGTCGAGGCCACGCCGCTCAAAAACCACAGCGCAGGCGCCGCCAGCTTGCTCCACTGCATAAACGATCCCCACAAATATTCTTCCTTATTATCCCCGCAATCGCCAACTGAAGTACAGCCATTGCAACCATGATGCGGCGTGCGCAGGAATCGCCGCATCAGGCCGGAACTTCGCGCTTGAGCCGCTCTCTAACTTGCGAGCGCATCTCCATGTGCTCAAGCTTTTGTTCAGGCCTTCCACCTCAGACACTGCAGGCAACCAGGAGATCGACATGGCGACTAGCAAAGAAAGCGGAAAGAGTTCGGGCAACGCGCAAAAAAGTGCCGGCGGCGGTGCCGCCGGCCCCGCCAAGCGCGGTTTTGCGGCAATGGATGAAAACCAGCAGCGCGAAATAGCCAGCAAGGGCGGCCAGGCCGCGCACCAGAAAGGCACGGCGCACGAATTCGATTCCGAAGAAGCGCGCCGCGCGGGTCAAAAAGGCGGTGAAGCCGTCAGCCGCAACCGCGAGCACATGGCCGACATCGGGCGCAAAGGCGGTGAAAGCCGGCAATCGGCCAGCCGGGCAGCGGCAGCAGCAGCAACAGCGGCGGGCGCAGCTTCCACCGCCGTCGCTGGCAATAGCGCCAGCGGCGACAAGGGCAGCCGCCAGGGAGGCAAGGGGTAGGCCCCGGCATCGCACGCCACGGGCCGGGCCATGGTCCGGCCCTGCAGTTCGCTTTTTTGTGCCTGGCGCGGGCCGCTGTGCTACATTGCGCCACTTTCCCGGCCAGATCCCCCGCATGACCATCGTCCTCAAATACCTCGGCGCCTACCCCGAGCAAACCCGCGCCCAGGTCACCACCCTGATCGAACAGGACCGCCTGGCTGCGGTGCTGCGCGAGCGCTATCCAACCGCCCACGGCATTCGTACCGACAAGGCATTATATGGCTACGTGCAGGACTTGAAAGACACCTACCTGCGCAACGCCGAACCCATCGCCAAGGTCGCCTTCGACAGCAAGATCCAGGTGGTGCAGCAAGCCCTTGGCCTGCACACGGCCATCTCGCGCGTCCAGGGCGGCAAGCTCAAAGCCAAGCATGAGATCCGCATCGGCACCGTGTTCCGCGATGCCCCCGAAGCGTTTCTCCGCATGATCGCCGTGCACGAACTGGCACACCTGAAGGAAAAACAGCACGACAAGGCGTTCTACAAATTGTGCTGCTGGATGGAGCCGCAGTACCACCAGTACGAATTCGATGTGCGCCTGTACCTGACCCAGCTGGAGCTGTCGGGCGAACGGCTGTGGGCGCAAGCCGGCTGAGCAACATTGGCACGTCAGCATTAAACTGTTACCCAGCTACAACATAAATAGCGGGTCAATCTGTCTTTGATTGAAACTTATCGACAGTCGACAGTGGGATGGTTACAGTTTCGACAGGGAAGTTTCCATCAAGCAAAATTTCCCATAATCCTGTAACATTGCCACCCCTTAACATTTGCTCGCCACGCGCCACGCTGGGGAGCATGAAATTGTCGAACGATGCTGTCGCTCCGTGCACTCCCCTCCCTGCTGCCCCGCCGCTTTACGCCCGGCGGCATCCTCGCCACCGTGCTTGTCGCGTCCGTGGCCGCACCAGCGACCGCGCTGGCCGCGGACGACGCTGCCTCGAGCATATTCAAGTTCTCCGGCTTCGGTACGCTGGGCGTGGTGCACGCCGATACCGACACGGCCGATTTCACCAGTTCCGTGCTCAAGGCCAGCGGCGCCGGCGCGACCCGGCGCTGGAGCATGGACGTCGACACACGCCTGGGAGCCCAGCTCGACGTGGCCATCGCGCCACAATGGTCGGCGGTGCTGCAGGTCGTCAGCGAACAGGGTTACAACAACAGCTACCGCCCGGACGTCGAATGGGCCAACGTCAAATACCAGGTGACGCCGGATGTGTCGGTGCGCGTGGGACGCGTCGCGCTGCCGGTCTTCATGGCTGCCGAACACCGCAAGGTCGGCTACGTCTACAGCATGGTGCGCCAGCCAAACGAGGTGGCGGGCGGGGTGCCCATCACCAGCAGCGACGGGATCGACCTGTCCTGGCGCTGGCATACCGGCGCCCTGAACCACACCACGCGCCTGCAATACGGCCGGACCAACCTGTCCCTCGACGACCAGACGCGCGTGCGCGCCAACGGCATCGTGGCCGTGTCGCACAGCATCGACGTGGGCGCGTTCAGCGCCCGCGCGAGCGCCATTGGCGCCGACGTGACGGTGAACCTGGCCGAACCATTGTTTGGCGCGCTGAAGCAGTTCGGGCCAGCCGGCGTCGCGCTGGCGGACCAGTACTCGGTCGACCATAAACGCATTTCACTCATTGCGCTAGGCATGGAATACGACCCGGGCGACTGGTTCGTCACCGTGGAGGGCGGGCGCCAGCGTTCGCAATCGCTCCTTGGCACCAACATCGGACTGGCGCTCTCGGCGGGTTATCGCTGGCGCACATTCACGCCTTACATTGGCTACAGCGACGTGCGTGCCCAGGCGTCGACACAAAGCCGCGGCCTGCCGGTCGCCGGCTTGCCGCCCCCGCTCGCATATGGCGCGGGCTTGCTCAATGCGGGCCTGAACCAGTTGCTGATGACGCTGCCCGAGCAATCCACGGTCAGGCTTGGCACCCGTTGGGACTTCCACGAAAACATGGCGTTCAAGCTTCAGGTCGACAGCGTCACGCCGCACCGCGGCAGCCGCGGCACGCTGATCAACACGCAGCCAGACTTTGCCTTCGGTAAATCCATCCTGGTGACGAGCATGACGCTCGACTTCGTGTTTTGAGGCCGCCAATGCGATTATTCATCCAACCCGTGCGCCTGCTCCTTTGCGTCCCGGGCGTCGTCCTCGCACTGGCCGCACTGTCGGGCGCGGTGGCCGCGCCCGACCTGGTCGTCATCGTGTCGGCGCGCAGCACCGCGCCGGCCCTGCGCGCCGACCAGGTCGCCGCCATCTTCCTCGGCCAGTCTGCCCAGTTGCCCGACGGCGCGCTGGTGACGCCCATCGACCAGCCGGTCGGCACCATGACGCGCGACGAATTCTATGAGCGCGTCGCGTCAAAGTCCCCGGCGCTGCTGAAAGCGTACTGGTCGAAACTGCTGTTCACCGGGCGCGGCCAGCCGCCGCGCGAAGTGGGCGGCAACGCCGCGGTCAGGAAAATGGTGGCCGATACACCAGGCTACATCGGCTACATCGACCGCAGCGCGCTCGACGCCAGCGTGCGCCCGATTCTGGTGCTGCATTGAAGCCGCGCGATCACACCGCCGCCGGCGCCGGGAAAGCCGCCGACAAAACCACCGTGCCGCGTGTGCCACGCATGCCGCGCGTGGCGCGCGTGCTGGCGCTCGCACTGGAAACGCATATTTCGCTGCCGCTGTTCGCGCTCCTGCTGCTCATCGCGGTCTGGATCGCCACCTTCCATTTTATTGGCGTCGAGCGCCAGAATGCCGTCGTGGCCGCACGCGACACGGCGCGCGAACAGGTCAACACGTACGAGGCGCAGCTCGGCCGCAACCTCGCGAATATCGACCAGACGCTGAAAGTGCTGAAATACGCGGTCGAACTGAACGGCCCAGCCGGTGCGCTGGCGGCGTTGCGCCAGCAGGGCCTGTTGCCGCCCGCCCTCCTGTTTGTCGTCAGCGTGGCCGACAAGAACGGCATCGTCGTCGCCAGCAATCCCGCAGCACCACCGATCGACGTGTCGCACGAGCGGTATTTCACCGTCCACCGCGACCAGGCCACGCTGCGCCCGTTTGTCAGCCAGACCATGTCCGACGGCGCCAAGCCAGAGCCGCACCTGCACTTCACGCGCCGCCTGAACGATGCCGGCGGCGCCTTTGCCGGCATCGCCATCGTCGAAGCCGATCCAGCGTACTTCACCAGCGCATACGAGCGCTCGCGCGAAGGCGTGCAAGGCCTGATGGGCGTGGTCGGCGGGGATGGCGTCGCGCGCGCACTGCGCGTGGGCGACCGCCTGAGCTGGGGCGAGGCGGTGCCGATGGGCGCAATGCCCGACGATGCCGTCATCGCCAGCGCCAGCCTGCCGGACCGGGTGGCGCGCTACACCGCCGTGCGCCGGCTGGCCGGCTTCGACCTGGTTGCGGTGGTCGGCCTGGCCGAAGACGAACAACTGGCGCCCTACTACAAACTGCGCGCCAACTACCTGTTCGCCGCCGGCGCCGCCAGCGCCGGGCTGGCGCTGATCGTGGCGCTGGTGGCGGCGTGGTCGTGGCAACTGGGGCGCACCCGGAGCCGCGTGCGGCGCGCGCAGGAGACCTATGCCGCCGCTTCAGAAGCCAGCCCCGACGCGTTTTTCGTGGTGCGCTCCGTACTGGACGTGCACGGCGAGGTCATCGACTTCGTGTTCGAGGATGTCAACAGCCGGGCCGAGGCGCTGGCTGGCCGGGCCAGCGCCGACATGGTCGGCCGGATGATCAGTGAAGTGCTGCCGGCGTATCGCACGAATGGCATCTTCGACGACCTGCGCCAGGTGGCGACGACCGGCCAGGCCAGCGAAACCGAATGGCGCGGAGAGCGCCCTGCGCCAGCGCCGGCCTGGCTGCAGCGGCAAGTGGTGGCGGTTGAAAACGGCCTGGTCATCATCGTGCGCGACATCAGCGAGCGCAAGCAGACCGAAGAGCGCATTTTCCACATGGCGCACCACGACGAGCTGACCGGCCTGCCCAACCGCAGCATGATCCGCGACCGCCTCGAAAGTGCCATCGGCGCCGCCGAACGCACGCGCGCGAGTGTGGCCGTGGCCTTCATCGACCTCGATGGCTTCAAGCTGGTCAACGACGGCCTGGGCCACAACGCCGGCGACGAGTTGCTGCGCATCGTCGGCGCCCGCATGCAGGCTTGCCTGCGCCGTTTCGACACGCTGGGCCGCTTCGGCGGCGATGAATTCGTGATTGTCTTGCCCGACCTGACCGGCGACCAGCTGGCCATCGCTCCATTGCTGGAAAAAGTCCGCCAGGCCGTCAACGAGCCGGTCCTGCTCGAAGGCCAGGCCGTGCAGGTCAGCTGCAGCATGGGCGTGGTGATGTACCCGCGCGACGGCGCCGATTCGAACACCTTGATGATGAACGCCGACGCGGCCATGTACCGCGCCAAGGAACTGGGCAGTAATAATTTCCAGTTCTACGTGGCCGAGATGAACGCCAGCGTGGAAGAAAAGCTGGTGCTGCTGGACGGCCTGCGCAATGCACTCGACACCACGCTGGGCATGACCGACGGGCCGTCCCAGTTCTATCTGCTGTACCAGCCGAAGATCGACCTGCGCACCGGACGCATGTTTGGCGTCGAGGCGCTGCTGCGCTGGGAACATCCGCAGCTGGGCATGATTTCGCCGATGCGTTTCATTGCGCTGGCCGAGGAAAGCGGCATGATCGTGGCGCTGGGCGACTGGGTGGTGCGCACGGCGTGCCGCCAGAACCAGGCCTGGCGCGACGCCGGGCTCGACCCGATCACGGTCTCGGTCAACGTCTCGCCGCGCCAGTTCGAGGAAGCGCACCTGGTCGACCGCGTTGCCTCGGCGCTGCAGCACAGCGCGCTGGCGCCGGACGGACTCGAGCTGGAGGTGACGGAAAGCCTGATCATGCGCGACCTGATGCAATCCGTCGGCAAAATGCGCGCGTTGAAGGCGATGGGCCTGTCGCTGTCGATCGACGATTTCGGCACCGGTTATTCGAGCTTGTCGTCGTTGAAATCGTTCCCGATCAGCACCCTCAAAATCGATAAATCGTTTATTCGCGACCTGGCCGACAATACCGACGACCAGGCCATCACGATGGCGGTCATCTCGCTCGGCCACAAGCTCAACCTGCGCGTGATTGCCGAGGGTGTGGAGACCGAACAGCAGCGCGCCTTCCTGCGCAGCCACGAGTGCGACGAAATGCAGGGTTACCTGTTCAGTCCGCCGGTACCGGCCGCCCGCATCGCCAGCCTGCTGGCCACACAGGCCAGCGAACGCGCGCAGCAGCGTGGCGATGCACTGGCGCTCGTCCGATGAAGGCGCCGCGCGTGCTGCTGCGACGGCTGTTCGGCGCCGATCCCAAACAAAGGCGGTTGATCCAGTACTGGGCGGCCGCCGCGTTGATGTACATGGTGTGCGCGCTGCTGCTGCTCCTGCAGGTGGTTGCCGGCACCACCGACCCGGCCCAGGGCCTGGCGCTGGCCGTGGTCAGCATCGGCGGGGCGCTGGCGTTTTATGTCCCGGTGCGCTGGTCCGGCGCCTGGCGCCTGGCGCCGCGCACGCTGGCCGTGCTGCAGGGCCTGTTCGGCGTCGCCTGCAACCTGTGGCTGTATGCAATCAGTGGCCCGCTGCGCATGGCGTCACTGCTGCTGGTGGTGGTAGTGATCGCCTTCTGCGCCTTTGCCATGCGCCCGCGCCAGACCATCATCCTCAGCGGCATCGCGCTGGCCGGCATGGCGGCGCTGATGTGGTGGCGCGTGCAGGATGCACCGGCGCTCTACCCCGCCAGACTGGAAGCGCTGACGTTCGGCTATCTCGCCGCGAGCCTGTTGACGGTGACGGTGCTGACCGGCGAGATGCACAAGCTGCGCGCGCGCCTGAAGCGCCAGAAGGAAGACCTGCTGAGCGCGGTCGACACGATCCGCACGCTGGCCACCATCGACGAGCTGACGTCGCTGGCGAACCGGCGCTACATGAACGACGTGCTGGAACAGGAGCAGCGCCGGGTCGTAGCCAGCGGCGAAACCAGCGCGACGTGCATCGCCCTGCTCGACATCGATTTTTTCAAGCGCGTCAACGACCGCCACGGCCACGCCGGCGGCGACGCCGTGCTGCGCGCCTTTGCCGGCGCCGCCCGCGCGGAACTGCGCGCCGCCGACGTGCTGGCGCGCTGGGGTGGCGAAGAGTTCCTGCTGATGCTGCCATCGACGCGTTTGCCGGAAGCGCAGCAGGTGCTGGCGCGCATGGCGCAGCAGGTGGCCGCCATGGCGGTGCCAGGCGTGGTCGGCCTCGGCCCGGTCAGCTTCTCGGCCGGCGTAGTAGCGCGCCACGATGGCGAAGCGTTTGCCGAAACGGTGTCACGGGCCGACAAGGCGCTCTACCAGGCCAAGGAGGCCGGGCGCAACCGGATCGTGACGGCTTGAATCAGGTTCGAGCCGACACCGGATCGCCACCGCGCAGGCGCTGCAGCAGCGCGCCGGCATCAGCGTCCGCCAGCATCAGCGCCGCGTGCTCGGCGCGCACGAAGCCCTGCTCGCGCAGATGCGCCACGAACGCAATCAGGCCATCGTAAAAGCCGCCGGTGTTGAGCAGGCCGACAGGCTTGGCATGGATGCCCAGCTGCGCCCAGGTCAGCATTTCGAACAGTTCTTCCAGCGTGCCCATCCCGCCCGGCATGGCAATGAAGCCGTCGGACAGCTGCGCCATCATGGCTTTGCGCTCGTGCATGTCCTTCACGACAAACAAACGCGTGAGACCGAGGTGCCCTACTTCGCGCGCCATCAGTGCCTGCGGAATCACGCCGGTAACATCGCCGCCCAGGCGCAGTACCTCGTCGGCAATGACGCCCATCAGGCCCACCTTGCCGCCGCCGTAGACCAGCGCGATATTGTGTTCGACCAGCCTTGATGCCAGCTGGCGCGCAGCAACGGCGTGGGCCGGATCGTTGCCCATCGACGCGCCGCAGTAGACCGCCACGGATTTCAGGGGTGCACTCACGGTAGTATTCACTTCGGTGTCTCCGGGACGGCTTCCGCAGGCAGGTTCTGCAGGAACTCGTCCGACATTTTCTGGAACAGCGCATGGGTCTCGCCGCGCAGGTAGGGCCCGATCATCGAGAGCACCTGATAGCAGCCGCGCGCGAGCGCATCGGCCATGGCCTGCTGCTCGCTGTACTTGCGCGGATTGCGCACGTATTCGTACGACAGCCAGTACGTGGCCACCACCACCATATTCGTCGCCATCGCGTTGATCAGGGCATCGGACGCCTCGAGCGAGCCTTCGCTGCGCAGGTCTTCGCACAGCTGGCGCGCCACCTTGATCTTGTGCGCGAGGATGGCCTTGAAGTGCACTTCGAGCTTGCGGTTACGCGACAGCAGGTCGTTCAGGTCGCGATAAAAAAACCGGTAGCGCCAGATCAGTTCGAACATCAGGTGCAGGTACAGCCAGACGTCCTGCAGGTTCGAGCGGCGCCCCGCCGGCACGGTCAGGATGCGTTCGATCTCGGCTTCGAACTGGACGAAGATCGAGTTGACGATGTCGTCCTTGTTGCGGAAGTGATAGTACAGGTTGCCCGGCGAGATATTCATCTCTTCCGCGATGACGGTCGTCGTGATGTTCGGTTCGCCGAACTCGTTGAACAGCCGCAGCGACAATTCGAGGATGCGTTCGCGCGTGCGGCGGGGGGCTTTCTGGAGCATGGGGACGGGCCTGATTGAATACCGCGTCAGCATAACATCGAACGGTCGTGCGGAAACAAAAACGCTATCGTCGGGTCAAGGCATCGAGCGCGACACTGCAAATGCCGGCGTGTGTCGCGCCGTCCGGTATGTTGCACAGGATCGCGCCGACATAGCCGACCGTCGCCGATGACGCGGCGCGTTGCCTTTTCATCACGGTTGAGGCAACATATTCAGCCAATTCATTTTCGTATAGTCGACTATGCCGTCCATACAATATCGTTTGGTAAACGTCTTTGCCGAGACCCCGTTTGGCGGCAATCCCCTGGCAGTCATTGAAGACGCCAGCGGCCTGACCGACGCCGAGATGCAGCTGGTCGCGCGCCAGTTCAACTTGTCGGAGACGGCATGCATCCTGCCGTCGCACCGCGCCGCAGCGCGCATCCGGATCTTCACGCCGACTTACGAAATGCCCTTCGCCGGCCATCCGACATTGGGCTCGGCGCACGTCCTCAGCCAGCTGCGCGGTGCGGGCGAGGCATTCTCCCTGGAGATGGCAGCTGGCGTGATTCCCGTACACCGTGAAGGCGGCCGCTGGCGCCTGGCGGCGAACCGGCCCCGCTATCGCCAGATGGACGCTTCGACAGCGCAGCTCGCTGCCATGCTCGGCTTGCCGGCGAGCGCCATCGCCGGCCCGGCAATGTGGGTCGACTGCGGTACCGAGCAGCCCATGATCCCGCTGGCCAGTGCCGCCGACGTCCATGCCTGCCGCCCCGATCCGGCGCTGGTGGCGCGATACAGCACCAATAGCAGCGGTCACGGCAAGGCGTATGTCTTTGCACGCACCGCCGATGGTTTCGAATCGCGCTACTTCTGGATGCCGGGAAGCAGCCTGTCGGAAGATCCCGGCACCGGCTCCGCGTGCGCCAACCTGGGCGGCTGGTGGCTGGCGACGCAGGGCCACACGCCGCTCCATGCCATCGTTCGCCAGGGCACCGTAATGGAACGGCCGAACGTACTCACGCTGGACGTGGCCGAAGGGCAAATTAGGTCGGCGGGCGCGTTGTCGATATCGGGTCGGGCACGCTGGCCTGGTAAAGCATCACGCTGTGCAGTTCGCGCATTACCGTGTCCAGGATGCGTGGATTGGCTCCCAGCGCCACGTGCCCGACGCCGCTAAACGCCAGGTTGCGCGCCCCGTCCAGTTCGCTGGACGTTTGCGGCGCAACGATATTGTCGTGATGCGTATAGATCGACGTGACCCGCGCGCGCATGGCAGGCGTTTCCGACGCATCCAGCGCGAGCAGCCATGCACTGCCCCGGCGCATCTGCAGTGCATTGGCGCCCACGCCCAGGTTGGCAAGACTGGTGCCGTGGTGCGGCGTGCCCAGCGTGATGAGGCGCAGGATCCGGTCGATGCCATGGTCACGCATCCAGGCGCGCGCCACCAGCCCGCCCATGCTGTGCGCCACGATGACAACCTGGCTGGCGCAAGTTGCCGCCAGCAGCGCATTGACGCCCTCTTCCACCTGGAACGCCAGCGCATCGATGCTGGCTGTGACAGGGGCCAGGTCGAGCGTCGCGTGGCTGATGCGCGCGGCGTCCAGCCGCGGCGCCAGGTGCGCCCAGTAGCCGCTGTTGCAGCCGTAGCCGTGCAGCAGCAGCACCGGTGGCGCGCTGGCTTGGTCGTGAACCACCATGCGCGGCCTCGCTCGCGGCATGGTCCACGATGAACATCGCATCGACGCGGCGAACTCCTCGGCAAACAGCGCCAGCGCAGCCCGGGCGCCGATGCGATGTTCCCGCGGGGTGACGCTGGCCGCGCGCGCGCTCATGCGGAAATTGTTGGCGCTGATCGCCATGCGCACCAGCACCAGCGCCACGGCGCCGTCCAGCAGGCCAGTCACGAAGCCAGCATGCAGTACGTGGGCGATC
>Ga0265780_10007267_pt1 | contig 13627 bp, 14 predicted proteins | sample P1T30metagenome_FD_192432 | JGI IMG/M metagenome (GOLD analysis project Ga0265780, IMG submission 192432) | Plant litter microbial communities from East Loma Ridge, Irvine, California - P1 T30 | ecosystem: Environmental > Terrestrial > Plant litter > Unclassified | place: USA: California... | reverse complement strand
GAGGCGGGGAGGGATGAGAGGTACGGGGTGACGATCAGGGAGGCGCCGCCGCATCCGGGGATGATTCGGTATTCGTGGTATAATCGGCCGGCGAAGGAGGAGGTTGCGATGCAGGTGGGGGCGAGGAGTGCGGTGCCGGCGCTGTTGCCGTTTTTGAAGGATGTGGTGTTGGAGAAGGGCTATGGGGAGAGGGCAAACAGTTTGAGTGTGTTTGTGCAGGACAACGACCCGGGCACGATTCCGTTGTTAGAGCTGTCGAATACGAAGATTGTGAGGGTGGAGGCGAAGCATTATGGACCTTGCGAGCTGGATTCTTTTGTGTTTGGAATGGCACAAGAGGCTGGCTTGGAGGTGATCTGGCCGGAGCGAATGTGTCGAGAGGCCGCTCTAGCGGAGATGAGGGAGTGTGGGCTGCCCACGGAAGGGTTGAAGTCCTTTGCATCCTCGGTACTTGAGCAGTATCGTTGATCACGTTTTTGATGTATTTTCAAAAGAGTCTCTTCGATCAAGCATTTCCCAATTCTAAGCGCTCTTTCATCCAGGCGCCAACACTCTGTACGTTCTTCGTCCAGGCATCATTAGTCTGCTCAGTCCAAAGACTAATACCCGGCAGCTCATTGTGCAACACCTTCCCATGCGCATGCTCTTCGTACATCGCCTTCTCATCGGGATCATGCCAGCGCGTACGGCCTGCGTGGGACTTGAGCATGTGCCGGGCTGTGCTACGCCTGAGTACTTTCGCAAGTTCCGCCCCTTGATCGAGCAATGGACTTTCAGTGCCGGTAGTGATGTTCCATTCTGGGAGACGTAAGTGTGTACTAGCAGCAGGGTAGTTGCGCGCGTAGGCTCTACATCTGCTCAACACGGGGACTTCTGGAGGCGGTGGAGTCTGGCGATTCACGGAATTGTAGTGATCTATAATCATTTGAGCTTCGAAATCGAGGTCTTCGTCAGGCTGGTGGGACGCAAACATGTCATCCTGCTGGGGCAGTATCAATTGCGCATGTGGCGACCGGAAGAAGTGTATTGGCGCGGCAAAGCGATCAAGATAGTCCTGTGGTCTGCGGAAAAGGACATCGCGTTCCGCGGACAGTGTCAACGACGGTATTATCTTGTTGTCGCCGTACCGCTCCCACGCGGTCAGAGCAGGTTTCTTTGCAGGTTTCTTTCGAGGCTTACGGCCACGCTTCTGCTCTACCAGAACCGGAGACAGTTCCATAACGTCGGCGTCGGCTGGAAATGATGTCTCGTCAGGAGCCATGGGTTCTGGAAGCTCGGAAGGATCAACGACTGGTAGCTCATCTGGAAAGACCCAGTCTGCAATGGGATTGTTCACGGCAGCAGCAGCAATTCGGGTTTCTCCAATACGACACTCGGTCAAGGCCAGCATCGTCGCTAGGGAGCCACCGATGAGTTCTCCACATACGCCCAGCCGCGCCAAATACGGTCGATCGAACTTATCGAGGAGAAGATTCTCTCGAATCCAATCCCAGGCAAAGAGAACATCATGGAATGGTGTCGGGAATTGGAACTCGGATGAAGCACGGTAGTTGATGCGAGCGATAGTAGCAGCAGCCGTCTCGCGCAGCACTGATATCACGTGCTCTTCTTCCTCATTACATCCAGGCAGTACAGGGCCAGGCGGAAGATAGACAATGACAGGCGCTGAAGAAGAAGATGCACGGAAAATACTGTACCAAGTCTGTCAGCAGTTGGCACTTGAGTGATGCAAGTGGTGTTCAAGCACGAGCTGGCAATGTGCATGCATGATAGTCAGCTAGGCCTGCCAATGCAGGCAACCTTAGCGAGGTCGTTAGGCTTTGTGGAAGTGCACGCGATGGCAGACGAACAGGGCCAAGCGGGGGTGACGAGCAAGGCACTGCTGGTGAGATCATGGTACATGAGGCGTACGAGCCGTGAGCCGTCTGGGCTGGGAGTAACGAAGATGACAAGACAAAGCCTCGGGTAGAAAGATGCACTGTGTTGGTGTGAAAGAGCAAACTTACTCGATGGTAATATGCCCGCTCGATCGGCATGGGACGCTGACTTGCTCGCGTGGTGGTGGGCTGGTGGCAGCGGATAAGAAACGTCTCCAGGGTGCGTAGTAACGTGGAGTACAGTGCACCGGGATTGGACGAGCAATGAAGGCCTTCGCATGCACAAGTAGCGGCATTTACAGCGTCTCCACTAGCGACGATCGAGATGGTCGGTTCTGGGGAGGGTTGGTGGTGTTGATGGCGCGCCGTGTTGTTTGGGTGCCAAGGCGTCGGGGGATTCGTGCGGCCGACTTCCTTCAGGGGCCCTTGGGGGCGTGCGTCAGGGAAATTAGTCTACTTGGTACACTAACGCTCTGGGCCAGAAGTAGCTCCTCCAGGCGCATCCCGATTCCGTCTCGCTTCGACATTGCACCGCTCCTTGGTTCTTCGTCGCTGTCTTTCTTTTCTCTCCTGGACCGCTTGCTTGAGTACGGAAATACATAATACTGCACGCTGATGGTCGTCACCCCTCGGTCCTTCATCCCAGACGACTTGGCCCGCTACTGCAAAGCAGCACTGCCTCAACCCCAACCAAACTCGCGCCACGACAAAGCCAGGAGTTACCGTATAGTGCATGCGCAACGTCGCATAGACCAAGCAACACTTGACTTGCACACTCGCCTACCGCAAGACCCTCGAACCACGTGCACGCCCTGGGTACACCGGTAGCGACTTCCCTCGACATTGCAGCGAAGGCCCACCTCCTCGCACCCCAACCATACAAGACACAAACCTGGCCCATTCGCAATAACACGGCGGGGTCCAGCCCCTAATCCGACAACATGGCCGAGGGCTCAAGGGCCCGCGCAGTCTTCACGCTGCTGAAGAACCTCACCCTCGCCGCGCTCGTATACGCCGCCATCTTTGGCACAATAAACCTGGTGAGCGACCCAAGCGTCGCTGCAAGAGGCAAAATTGGCATTCCCGCCTTTCTGGACAAAGCTGGCCCGACTGAGCTGATCAAGACCACAAAGTCCGGCATACAGGTCAAGTTTGCAGGCACCTCTAGCCCCGTCACCATCAACCCCCACGCCAACGTCTTCAATCGCCCCACCACCGCTGTCAAGATCAAGGACGACTACCTAGGACCGCGTCCACATGTCGACACCGAGGCGGACCTGATGATGCTGATTGAGGAGTGCAGAGGCACCTATGAAGGCTTGGAGAAGATGAGGAGGCCGTACGACTGTCTGCAGTTCTTCGCCGAGGAGGAGAGCCGCTACTACCAGCTGCCTGCGGACGCCGACCGAGCAAGCAAACAGGATCCCCGCCAAGCCGATTTCGTGAACGCAGACCAAAAGAACAAGACATCGACGAGCTATGTTGCAGTCAAGGACGCTGTTGCCGCGCATGGCAAGGAAATTGGGACCTGCCCTGGGCCCATCATCCCGTACCATGTATACTGGACCGGCCCCGCAACATGGCGAGTCGAGGTCTTCATCAAGAGCTATCTCTACACACAAAACCTGGCCTGCTCGCGCCTCTGGTTGTGGCTCGACAGCGACCGCAACCCCAACGCCGTCGAAAACATGCTCAACAAGGACGCTCTGTTCGCCCGTTTCATGCACTTGGTCGAGCGCGGTGACATCGTAGTCATGCCCTGGAAGTTCCCCAGCCGTATCCCAATGCCCAAGGACGTGGACGCGAAGACAGGCTTTGGATACTGGAGCAAGCCTGGAGCCCCCAACGCACTCGGAGAGAAGGCCGTGGCCGATAACATCGTCGAGGACAAGGAAGGCCAACAGTGGCTCGTTCTCACGCCTAAGCAGATGACCTTCCTGCCTGTTGCAGTCTCGGACGCTGTGCGTTTTATTGTGCTACACATCTACGGCGGTGCCTACTTCGACATGGACGTACTCATGCTCAGGGACATGCGCCCTCTTCTCCTGCCCAAGGACCACGCCTTTGCCGAGCGATGGGCTGCACATCCGCACCCTGGCGAGTACAACACCGCCATCATGTCGCTTTCTGCCAACTCGTCCCTCTCTTCGTACCTGTTGTTCGGCGGCATCCGCATGGGTGTCAACTTTCACCCACGAGTGCTAGGACGCATGGCTTGGAAGGATGGGCGCGATCAAGAATTCAAGATGTTCGAGACTGCCGCATTCGACCCTATCTGGACTGAGTTCAACTGGGACCGTGAAGGTAGATGCACAGTGCCATGTCTGCGCGACTACGGTGCCGTCTTCAAGGGCAAAGCTGGTGCCATCAAGGACGAGTGGGAAAGCTACTCCGGACCCCAACTCGAGACCATCGACCTCAAGGAGCCGCAGAGAAAGGAGCTCAAGGCGCGAGCCAACGACGAGGAGCCAGCTAAGCACTCCGACAAGAACCCTCACGACTCGTTCCAGGCCTCGATCGACGAAGAGACACAGCTACGCAACGAAGGCGTCATCTCCGACTACATCTTTGAAGAAGACAAATTCCCACCCAACAACCGCACCCTCTCCAACTTCTTCCGTGGCGCCTGGACATACCACATTCACAACCAGGTAAGTTTAGAATTCCGCAGCCCATCACATGTTTTCCACGCTCTCCAACCCCGCAAAAACCACCAGCGCTAGCCCTTACCGGCGTCCGCCCTGCCCCACTTCTTCCCAACCAAAACGTGAACATTACGCTAACACCGCTCACAGTGGCTCAAGCATCCCGAACCCTCATCGTGGATCTCCGTCCTCGAACATGCGCAAGACGGCTTCTTCGCCGGTGAGCGCACCAATCCATACGGCGAGAAATGGGACGGCCCTGCGCTGATGCCATACAACCACTGGCCTGAACTCGTATGAGCGCGGCGTTAGCCCGATGGTGGTCTGGTACATCAGGCCGCTCGCTCGCTTCGTCTGTCCCCCCCCTTTTGCGGCTGAGTCGGCACAGACTCCGGTGGCTGAGAAGGTTGCCGCGTCGTGTCGCGAGGAATGCTGGACGGAGTGAACCAAGGTCCAACTCAGCGCAAGGCAGTGCATCGCTCAAGGCGTATCTGCGCTCCAACGTCCACGTATCCTCTGGCGGCACACATGCCACCTCCTCGACACACCCGAACATGACATCTCAGGGGCGCCGTCATCCCGCCCCCACACATCTGCTTTCAGGCGTCAATCATCACATTTATACATCATGCGGCATAGTACCTGACCCGTACTCGGAGTTTTCTTTACGGGCGCATTCATCCCATCATTCCATTCGCTTTTGGTGCTGGTGTTGTTATATTCCCCTTTGCCCGCTCGCGGCACTCTTTCCCACATGCATATTCTTGATCTTTTCTCGGCTGCTCGTTGTGCACATGAAGACGTGGGCGAAAAAAAAAAGGCGCAGGACATGGATATGGACAGTCTATACGAAACAGAACATGTGAATAGAATGTGAATATTTCAATCATTCGAGCTGTGCATTTGGAGTGCGGTGGGAAGTGAGGTATCGTTTTCTCCAAACTCTTCTCACATAATCTACATCCTCCCCTTCTCCTAGTCGTCCTTTGCACCCCTCCTTCTCCCCCTATTAGGCGCATTCGTACTACAAATCAATCAACGGCTCATCCACTACCTTGTGCTGCTGCGGCAATTGATTCTGCGGCGCGCTCGGGAAACTCTCAGGCCCGTAGCCGCCCGCTGCATACGGCGCTGGCTGCCAGGCCTGGGTCTGCGGCTGCGGCTGCGCCTGCTGTTGCTGTTGTGGGGGTTGTTGCCATTGCTGCTGTGGGGGAGGAGCTTGCTGGGGCTGTTGCTGGGGTGCTTGTTGCTGAGGCTGAGGAGCAGCTTGTTGATTAGGATATGGTGGGTTCTGGTACCCAGGCTGAGACGGTGGAGACAAGGGCGTCTGCTGCGGCGGAGCGTGGCTGTACATTTGCGGTGAAGGGGGTTGTTGTTGGGCTGGCTGTGATGCGAAGCTTTGCGAGCGCTGCATGGGTGGTTGTGAGGGCTGAGCTTGGGTGTTGTCGCTGTAATAGTAGTTTGCGCTCTCTGCGTCTGACACCGTCGAGGGTGGTGCTTGTGGGGGATATGATTGCTGAGGAGGGTATTGTTGGTTCGGGGCTTGGCGCTGGAGCTGCGGTGACGGCTGTTGGTAGTTGTTGCTAGGTGGCGCCTGTTGGGATAGGTTCGGGTATGGTTGAGATGGTTGTTGCGCCGGAGGATATTGCTCCTGAGATTGTGCCGGTGCTCGGTAGGATTGCTGTGGCGTGCTTTGATAGCCCCCCCCATAATGCGATTGTGGGCGTCCATACGGATCCGACTGTGATGCATTTCCCGTGTAATAGTTCTCGCCCGCACCACTTGGGACGCCGGACTGTATGCTGGGGTATAGGTTCGACGTAGGGCGTTGTGTAGGAGCAGGAAGGCCGTACATGGCACCAGCTTGGTTGTAGGTGCTCGAAAGACGCTCCTCGAGCATGCGATCGTAGTATCGGACGACAGAAGAGAGCTTCGCATGGAGATCAAGTAGTGTATCTGTAGAAGTCAGTAAAGGATTCTTGAGACATGTCCTTCAAGACTTACCATGCTTGCTCATTGTCTCTCCATAGGTACGCGCAAGCTTCGGCCGGAGCTTGCCAATGCTCTCATACAGCTCCTGTATCTGTGGCTCTCGCAGAATAGTGCCTGGCGGTTGGTGCTGTAGCCGGTCTACGAGAGTTGAAAATAGATTGATGTTCTCGGCTTCGACTGGGGTTAGCTCGTAATCGTTCTTGGGCGCTACAAATGGCGCCGCTGCACTCGAGCTAGCAGTCTGCTGCTTGAATGTAGTCGTGTACTTCTTCTTTTGCTCTTCCATGTCCGCTAACGAGGCCGCGATGGCAGCTGCAAGATCAGCGTCCTCCTCTTCTTGGGGCTCCTTCCTCGATGGGCCATTTGTGCTGGGTTTCGGTTTCGACTGCAATTGCGATTGTGATACGTAGCCCGATGAGCCAGACGCCTTTGCATCCTCCAAGCTCATTTCCAGGGCGCGCTTTAGGTCCGCATCGAAGCTGTCGTCTACGCGCGCGCTTCGGGGCTCCATGGCGCCTTGATATAGCGTCTTGTGTGGTTTTGGTGTATCGAACGGTCGTGGGGGCGGGGCCCCTCGTGAGCGGATCGTCAGTTTCTCGTGGCAGCCATCGTCCACGCGCACAGGCTCCATGATGCCGAGATGTGGCAGGGGTATGGTTTTGCTAGAGCATGCACCGCAAAATACATTCCCGCAGTTGCGGCAGTGGTGCTTGCGGTTTGTGAAGGTGAAGGCGGTCCGGCAGCGCATGCAGACGTCGGAGTCGGTCCATTCGGGAGGCTGCACGGTCAGTATCTGGTGTGAATTGAGGAGGAGCATAGACTGACAGCACTACTATCCAGCATGCTGCTTGCGATGTTCTCTTTTGGCGGGAAGTGGTAGCCTTCTCGCTGCAGACTCCGGTACACCTCGTTGATGTAGCCTAGGTTCATCCGACCCTCGGCAGCAGTGGCCCATGATTGTATCAGCTCCAGCATTTTGTTCTTGACATGGTTGTTCGGCGCGATTGTGGACGGCGCTTTGAGTAGCGACGTGAGATTGTCCATGAACTCGCGCGAAGCTATCTCTTGGATGAAGTGTGAGCCGCCATTCTTCACGCACGTGTCTGTGAGCTGCGAAGCTTGTCAGTAGGCGGGTATGAGGATACAAAGTTCGGTTATCCTACATTCAGCGTGGCTAGCTGGACGTTGGGGTTTTTGTGGCCTATCCTCTTCTTGAGCGATTTCATGGCATCTTTAGGCTGCACCGTCTTGGATCGAATAACGTCGGAGATCTCGAGGTTGAGGGGCATGTCCTCTCTGCACGTGATTAGACTCGTATACTGCAGCTAGCACGAGGTGCGGTGAAATACATACAAGCTCGACGAGGTAGCGCGCTCGATCTGCTCATCGAAGGCGCTGTTGGTGGAGGACCCGAACCAGCCCGCCATGGTGTCGTTGGTGTCGTTGGGGGTTACCTCGGTGGACGTAGATGTTTTCTTTATTTCGGTGGACGGTTAATGTGTAAGAGATGTCTGCACAGCTTCTCCTATGGCGTCGGTTTTGTTCGAGTATGTCTGGCGGCGTGCTTGTCGATGTGGTGGTGAGCTACCTAGCCACCCCGGAGCCGACGACGGGTGAATAGTCCGTGCGGTGAGGCGTCATCGCCGTGAACCCTGTCGAGATGCCAGCGACCGTCCCAACTGCAACCCAACCGCTTACCTCACCCTCCACCCTCGGCGACCGCCTGCGAGCATTCACTGGTAATCAGTCATTTGCGCATAGAGCACCCTCTACCGCATAGTCTCCCTATCCCACGACACCATTGCCCACTTCATGCGCGCAGTGACACCCGGCCGCCCCACAGACATACGAAACACACACGAGTACCCGACGTCGCCGCACTGCCACCCTTTTCTATTTCTACGACTATGCGCCACCCGCTCTGTGTTTAGAGCGCGGTAACGAGTGCAGCTGCTCTCTTGCCGCCCCCTCAGGACTCACCCATCCACCCCGCCCGCGCCATGAACGGCTATACGAATGGTGGACACGGCAACGGTGCAGAGGGCGCCAGAGACAGTGAAGGAGCTGGAGACCCGCGAGGCGCCAGGGGCTCCTATCCGCCTATCGCTGAGATAGTTGCCTCTGCATCCGAGACGGTCGAGGCGCTGAAGCATAACTCGGTGCGTGGGCACGATAGTGGAGATAGCGGCAGCTAGCGGTGACTAACATGCGGCAGATCAAGCACCTGCTCGAACAGGCACGTAAACACTTCAACGGGGCCAAGATACTGCTGAGTAGCCGCAGTCCCATTGCGGGCGCATACTGGGAGTATCTTGTCGCATACCAGATCCTCGTCGACCTGGTGCCCCGACATCGCGACTACTACGACCAGATCGAGAGCAGCCGCAGCCAGACCCATCGCGACTTCCGGGATCTGGTCAAGGACATCAAGTCCAACGAGGAGCGCTTCGTGCGCATAAAAGACATCATCAAGAACGACAACCTGCGGAATGGCGCCCTGCACAGCCGATCCGCGTCCACGGCATCGACGACGCGGTCCGAGTCGCGGAGCAGCTCCAGCCTTTCGAGAAGGGACGACGAGCTGATGCTTCCTGATGTGCCTACTGCTCTGCCAAGCTTTGGGCTTCCTGCCACACCTCGCCAGAAACCTGCAATACAGCCGAAGCCTCAGAACCTCCACGGCCGAGCTGTGCACCAGAGCTCGGCGTCGATCAATGGCCTCAGCGACCTCACCACGCGCTTTGCGAATCTACGGGGTGTTGACACCGCATCTGCCCGCTCCAGTCAAGATCTGTCTGTGAAGATGCCATCTCCCGCCGATTTCCACTCGACGAGTCGCCCCTTGGGACCGCGCGACATGGCTCCACCTCCGCTCAACATGCCTCCACTCAACACACAGTACGCCGCCTCATTGCCAAAAGAGCCGAGCCCTACCTACAGTCCCGCCAGGAACATCTCGAATCCATCTAGCATAAACCCACCACGAAGCACACCACGGAGCATGAATGGCACCGGGGGGCGCAGCAATTCGCTCGCTGCATCGAGCATCTCCAACCAGGCGCCCAACGTGAACGGTGTTTCTGGGTCATACTTCCCAGCTCAGCAGGGACGCAAAGCATCTGTCAGCAAAACCGTGGAGCTTGAAGTTGATGCCGAGAAGCTGTACGACTACATCCGCATGTACAAGATGCTTCTCATCGATGTGCGCGACCGGGCTGCCTTTGACTCTGGACACATCTTCGCCAGCCAGATCATGTGCATCGAACCGGAGACTTTGCAGGAAGGAAATTCCGCCGATCAATTACAAGAGCGTTTGGTCATCTCCCCAGACGAAGAAGTCGCCATGTTCGACCGACGGCACGAATACGATGTGATCGTGTACTACGACGACAACACCAGCAACGCCGATTTCCTTGGCAGGCATGCACGCAATGCCCCCGAAAGAGCCCTCAAGTGTCTCTACGACACTCTTCACGAGTTCAATGCCGACAAGCCTCTAAGCAGGCCTCCAGTCTTCCTTAAAGGTGGTCTGGATGCTTGGATAGACATTGTGGGGCCGCAAGCTTTGAAGATGTCCACCACCTCAGCCCTAGTTGCCAGCGGGAAGACAAAGGCGAGAGCCATCGGACGATCCCCGTCTGCAAGCTATGTCGTCAATGGCAACCAACGGCGGTCGCGAAGGCAATACGTCCCAATGGACGAGGAAGAGCAGCAACAGTGGCTTGAAGAAGCTCGCAAGGGAAGAACTGCTGTTGAGCAGCCAGAAGCACCAGAAGACCAGGAGGAGGCGCCTGTTCCGATTTATCGTACCGCCGAGGAGTTCTTGCGCCGTTATCCAGATGTTGAAGTGGAACAGTCGATGATGTACCCGCTGTCGAGGCCGCCTTCTGGAAATCACTATGTTCAGCCCGCCATACCAGTCGCACCGTCACGACCAGCCCCGTCAGTACCAAAAGTCAGCTATGGTGGCGTACACGAGCGCCAAGTGGCACCGCAGGGGCGTGGTAATCAGCCTCCAGTCTATCTATCGCAGCCTAGCTTCACCAACGTCAGGATGCACAAGACTGGACTTCTGAACTTTGGAGTGACGTGCTACATGAATTCGGTGGTACAGTGTCTTAGTGGCCACTTGCTGCTTTCGGATTTATTCCTCAGTGGGCGCTATCAGAGAGAACTGCAAAGAGACAACTGGAAGGGAACCAAGGGTATCCTGCCTGAGGCTTATGCAACGCTGGTGTCAAACCTGTTCAAGGGCGACGTCAGCTCGGTGCGACCAAGCACCTTCAGGGTAAGTCACTTTCGATCTTGCCCATGTTTCTTGGAGCTAACAGACAACAGCGGATATGTGGCCATTTCAACTCCCAGTGGGGTATCGACCAGCAACAAGATGCCAAAGAGTTCCTTGAATTCGTCCTCGACTACATGCACGAAGACCTCAACGTGACCTGGAACAAGGCGCCACTGCGACCCTTGACAGACACACAGGAAATACAGCGAGAGCGATTTCCGCGCCAATACGCTGCCAAGATCGAATGGGGACGCTACCAGCACCGCGATATGTCGGTCATTGGAGGCATGTTCGCTGGGCAACACGCGTCTCAGCTCACCTGTCAGACTTGTGGTGTGACAAGTACGACGTATGAAGCTTTTTGGAGCTTGAGCTTGGAAATACCAAACGTCGAATCTTGCAACTTGCGCGACTGCTTACAGTCCTATTGCGCAGCGGAACGTCTAGCTGGAGATGAACTTTGGCGCTGTCCCCAGTGCAAGAAGGATCGCGAAGCCGTCAAGAAGATCACATTAACGCGAGCTCCCGACACACTTGTCGTCCATTTCAAGCGATTCAGTGCATCACGAACCGAGAGCGCGCGGAAGATTAGGACTCCCGTCGAATTTCCCCTCCAATCTCTCGACATGGGGCCCTTCATCGAGCCTCCCATGACGCCCAAGGAGGAAGAGTTCATCGCGACTAACGCTCGTGATGGCCATGCGCAGTTGGCTGGTATCAAAGCTGATCCGCATATGAACGGTCCTTTCATCTACAATGCATACGCCGTCATCTGGCACATTGGCGCAACACTCGGCAGCGGTCACTACATCGCCTTCGTCAAGGATAAAGCCAAGGGCACTTGGCGCTCATTCAACGACGATAAGATTACGGAGTTCGAGCCTGCGAACCTCGCCTCTCAGCATAGGTTGCAGAATGAGAAGGCTTACATTGTCTTCTACGAGCGCGAGAGGGTCGCGGGCGGAGCCTTTTGAGATTCGACAACACCAGTGTCCTTGTTTCCTTGTATACCCACATATCACTACATTTCGTCTCTTGTATAGTCATTGCGACTTGGACATGATAACCTTCAGACATGATTCATACTGTACATTTTGACTCACATATCCTTGGTTTGCGTACATGCATGGCGTTGGGAGGAAAGCTATGATTACTGCATAAGTCGGCGTATGCATATTTCGGATGAGTAGCGTACGTGTCCCCTCAATCAAGAAATACTCCTCTTTTCCGTCGGACTGGTGACTCTAAAGTTCTCCCCTAAATTTTCGTTCCGCGTCATACTGCAGGGCTGAACGCTACCGATGATCGGCCCGCGAGCTTGGGCCCTCATAAATTTGTTTATCGTAACCTTATCAGACCGCTCCCTCCGCACATTCCCCGCGCCCGCCTTCACTCCTACCATTGACTCTTCACAATACCTCTACTGCATTCACAATCGCAATCATGAGCAAAGGACGCGTCTGTTTGGCCTATTCTGGTATGAAATCACCCCATAATCACATACAAATTGTCAAATTCAGCAATGCACCATCCAAACAACAAGTACTGACCTGACTCATAGGCGGTCTTGATACCTCTACGATCCTGAAATGGCTCATCGGTAAGATGGCTTCTAGTATACAGCTACTGGCCACCAGCTGACACCTCCCCAGAGGAAGGCTATGAGGTCGTGTGCTTCCTTGCCAACGTCGGCCAGGAAGAGCCCTGGGATGAGGTCGAGAAGAAGGCACTCAAGATTGGCGCGCTGAAGATGGTCATTCTCGACTTGCAGAAGGAGTTCGTCGAGGAACTCTGCTTCCGCGCTGTACAATGCAACGCCTCATACGAGGGCCGCTACCTGCTCGGAACCAGCTTGGCTCGTCCAGTCATCGCCCGCGCACAGATCCGCGTCGCCCAACAAGAAGGCTGCGGCTTTGTCTCCCACGGCTGTACCGGCAAGGGCAACGACCAGGTCCGCTTCGAGCTGGCATTCTACACACTTCAGCCTACCATCAAGGTCATTGCACCATGGAGGCTGCCAGAGTTCTGCGACCGCTTCAAGGGCAGGCAGGATCTGCTGGACTATGCCGAGAAGCATGGCATCCCAGTCACATCAACCAAGGCCAAGCCGTGGTCCATGGACGCCAACCTGGCTCACTGCAGTTACGAGGCTGGTACGACTACCCATATTCCTTATTCGAGCTGAGCTAATAATCCCAGGCATCCTCGAGGACCCCGACGTTTCTCCTCCCGATGACATGTGGACCATGACCGACTCGCCCCTCAACGCCCCCAACGAGCCCACCGACATCACCGTCCACTTCGAGAAGGGCATTCCCGTCAAAGTCGCGACCCCAGAAAAGACCTACACCGACTCCGTCGAGCTCTTCGTCGCACTCAACAAGCTCGGCTTCACACACGGCATCGGCCGCATTGACATCGTCGAGAACCGCTTCATTGGCCTCAAGTCCCGTGGCTGCTACGACTCCCCTGCCATGACCATCCTCCGCCTCGCCCATCTCGACCTCGAAGGCCTCGTCATGGACGCCCAGGTCCGTAACCTCCGCGACCAGTTCGTCTCGCACAACTGGAGCTACCAACTCTACAACGGTATGTACTTCAGCCCTGAGCGCGAGTTCATCGAGAACAGCCTGGTCTTCAGCCAGCGCCGCGTCAACGGCGAGGTGCGCATGAAGCTGTACAAGGGCAATGCTTATGTGCTCGGCCGCTCGAGTGCGACGGAGAAGCTGTACTCGGAGGAGGAGGCGAGTATGGATACCTTGGATAACTTCAGCCCGATGGATACCACGGGCTTCATTGCGATTCAGAGCATTCGCTTGAAGAAG
>Ga0265780_10007266_pt1 | contig 13627 bp, 16 predicted proteins | sample P1T30metagenome_FD_192432 | JGI IMG/M metagenome (GOLD analysis project Ga0265780, IMG submission 192432) | Plant litter microbial communities from East Loma Ridge, Irvine, California - P1 T30 | ecosystem: Environmental > Terrestrial > Plant litter > Unclassified | place: USA: California... | reverse complement strand
AACCGAAGAGATTCCTGCTCTTTCTTCGGGATCGAAGCAGGAAAAAGACGCCAGCGCCAATACCTGCCAACATAATGATACCTCCAGCACCAGCCAACCAGCTCGAGCTAGATTTCAGATCGGTAACGCCGCCCAAGAAACCAGGTTCGCCAAGTTCGTCGGACGACCCAGTAGTAGCGGTAGGATCAACGGCATCGACGGCTGTCGTACTGGCCAAGCCGGGCAAGTGTGATTCACCGGGTGCAGCTGCGTGGTCATCAGGGAGATGGTCGGTCGGCTTGGGTTTCTGGTTGATTACGGTAGTAGGGTCTGATCCAGTTTGTTCCTCGTCCGGTTGGCCCTCCTCTGCCGGAGCCCAGGGCGTTGTGATGGATGCATCGACAGCCTCGCCCCAGAGTTGTAATGACCAAGCGACGAATCGACCAATTTTGTCCGGGTTGGCGGCGTCTTTCACCGTAATTGTCCAGGTTCCAACGGGGTTCTCATCCCTTGGAATCAGCACCGGGCTTCTTTCTTACCTGGAATATGCACGTACCAATGTTTGACACTCATGAACTTCCAACCCGCAAATCCAGTAGTAGCCTCGTCGAATCGCCTCGGTCGGGCGAGAACACTGAGTTGTCCGCTCGGGCTCAGCAATTCGACCTCGACATCGCCCCGTCGCTGGTGATCGATCCAGACTCGAGCAGTAACATGTTCGAGTCGTTCAACATTGGCTTCATCCAGCATCTCCTGTGTGACTTCGTACGTAGACTTGATCCCATCGGATGTAATGTATGTACCGGTGCCAGTGACAATGGGGTCGGGGTTTGCCTGCTCGCCATCGCCGCCGTCCTGACGCTTGCCTGTGTCCGGGTTCTCAGTAGTAGGTCGTGATAGTCGAGGGATCTCGTCGGTTGGAAGGTACACTGCAGGAGAGTCGAACCATGCTTGAGGCTTGACGAGAGGCCATGTCTTTGCCAACTCGACAAATCGTCCAGCATCAATTTTTCCGTAACCATCTATGTTGTCAGCGATATACAAAATAAGAGAAAGGAGCCTTACATTTGTAGCTGTACTGCCTGCCAGCTGAGGTGGTGGTCCAGTCAGGATCGTCCGGGCTGAAAGGTACAGAAGTGAGAACAGCGATATGTTGCATATCACGCCAGGTCAATTCCGGCCTGATGTCAGCTTCGATCAAAATCCTAAGACTTACCTGACTTGAAGTGCGAGTGCGAAGACACCGACAGCCAGAGGTGCGGCTGCTGAAGTACCGCCATGTGTGTGGGCGCACTTGTCCTTGCCGACGTCGGTCGTGTGCTATTCCGTCAGCTGATATGACCCCGACAATAGAAGGATTGGTTTACAATATGGTCACCACTTCCCGAACTCGGAGCTACCATCATCATGGCAGAACATAATTCCGAGTAGTACGGATGTAACCCTTTCCTGTCTACCGCACCGATTGTGATCGAAAAGATCGAATTGGTGTATCCATCAAAATTACACTGATCGTCCACTCCACCTCCATTTCCAGCAGCGAAAACAAAGATTGATCCCTTTCCATCTCTTCCTTTCGCAATTCCGTTGACCATCGCCTTGAGGATTACACCTTCAGGAGCTTCCATAGACTTCCCATCATCAGGTGGGCCCCATGAACATGAGTATATGTCGTTGAGTTGGTAGGCGTAGTTTAGAGCTGCTGCTTCGTCCGCATCTGAAATTGGGGCGGATAGAATTCGAATCCCAGCTACTTTGGCATTGTACGCGACTCCAACCCCGCAGACGTCGTTGTGTACAGCCGCAATCTCACCAGCACATCGAGTACCGTGTTGATCGTCAGATAGGCGTGGCTTGGGGAGATCGGTATGGTCATTAAAGTCGTAGGAGCCCTCCGCGTACTGAAATCAGACAAGTCCATTCAAAAGTGAAGACTTACAAAGTTCTCAGCCAAATCATCACTCTCCATATCCAGCCCATCATCGATGATACCAACGTGTACCCCTTTTCCAGTGACGCCCTGACTCCATAGGCCAGTCACATTCAATTCGATATCCTTCATCTCCTGATTGATCAAATGCCATTGCTGGTTGAGCATGGGATCCATCAGACCAATCTCGGTCTGAGCGAACAAGAACTCGGTATCATCTCTTGGGAATAGTCGGTCTGGCGACGCTAGAGCGTGCGGCGCTCGTTTAGACCTCTGTTTGAGAGTGTGTGGCGTAAGAGAACGGAGATGCTTCGAGTCCCCCAAAGACCGCTTAGTATCCTGCCTCAACTCCTTCCATTTCCTGACCACAGGATCAGTCTGTTGTGACAGACTGCGAGTATTTAGCTCGTGATCACGTGTCGTCCCAGCCGTTCTCACGATCCAATGCCCTTCCAATTCTCCAAGTGGTTCTACCAGCTCAGCTCCAAGTCGCTGCGCGACCTCGGCGGCATTGTCGAAAGTCAATGAGGGCGCGAGCTCGAGCGTGTAGTAGGCATGTGTATCGTATGTCCGTGGCTGTGGGCGTCTTGGCAGTGTCGCTTGCACTTGCTGTGAAGCAATGAGCAAGATAGTAAGGAGGGTAGAGGACAGCATAGTGCCGAGCCTCGAGATATGATATACAGTAGTTAGATTGAGCACTATTAGCTAGAGTCAAGAGGTACTACTGGAAATTTGGTTCCGCTACGCGCCGAAGGTGTTAAGTGACGTTCAGAAGTGATTCATGGTGACACTGGAAACTGCACAGATGCTGCCAAGATGACAAGTACTCGTGAGGTAGAGCTTAAAGCTCTTCTGAACCGCTTCACTACTTCCAAAGTTCCAGCGGCAGCTCCATCTTCGGAAGAAATCAAACTACTGGCGGAATCGCTCGTACCCGGTCAACCTCGAGCCGAGCATGCTCTGGCTTATTTGAGCTTATCGAAGATCATCAGCTCTCAAGCTCAAGCCGGATCGTCATCGAACGAATTGCAATACAGCGGCGCCGAATATGTGACTGAGGTGTTTGGGAGCTCCTCGACCGACTTGGACCCATTGGCTTTTATCCCATTCACAGCTTTGGTCGCCTCGCTCTTTCCGCTCGATCCTCAATCCGCTCAAATGCTTTTGACGCATCAGATCTCCGTGTCCACCGATAAAGATGCGATCGATGATCCACTGGCTGTCTTGCTGGAGGCAGCTGAGCTGCCATCAGCTTTACAACCGGTACTAGCGGATATGCTGGCCCAGGCGGCAGGAACGAAGGTGGGACGAGAGCTTATACGTTCTCGAGCAGAGGAATGGTTAAGAGGAGCTTTGAACTTGAAGGACGATCCGGAGCTGGCAGCTGTCTGTGCCGTGGCGCTAAGTAAGTTGAACGAGGAGATTGTGCCCGGACAGGAGGAACAGCAGGACACGGACATCATGGCCATGTGCGACAAAATGATGGACGCTGTCAGGAAAAGTGTCGTTGCAACGACAGCAACTAGATCGTCACTGGAAGGTCTCGCTGTCATATCGTCGCGTCCCGCTATACGCCAACGACTGGCGGACGATTCCACCTTTCTTAAATCCCTCGTATCCCTCTCGCCAATACCGAGACAAAAAGGAGGTTCTCTACCCATCACACCAAGAGCTAGTATCGACCTCAACCTCGAAGCCGAACCTGCCGATACCGCCCTTTGCTACGGTATCACCACCATACTCGTGAACATCACCAGTTTAAAAGCAATACTCTCGGCCGAAGATGAACAGGCGGCCAAGCTCAGAGCAATGGCTCTTTCCGGTAAACGCGATACTAGTCATGTCGCACAGGATGATCCACTTGAATTGGAGGAAGCTGTACGTGAACGAGTCACAAGTGTGATTAGGGCTGGAGGGATCAGAGCTCTTACCGGACTAGTGAGGGCCGATAGTCAGGTCGTCAAAGCTGGATTGGGGAAGCTATGCCTCAATGTGGTAGAAGATCAGGGGAATAGGATGGAATTTATTCGGGATGGTGGATTTAAAGCGCTTTCCACCGTCATCCGAGAACTGTTACCAACATCCGACAAAGCGCAGCCGGCAACCTCCAACGAGACCAAGATCGTGGCATTATTGCCCGCAGCCCAGGCTCTGGCCAAGCTAGTCATCACAACCCCTCCTCACCTCTTGTTCCCACCGCCAGTTTCTACCACATCCCTCAACTCCCTTACACCGCTATACCACCTCCTTTGCGACTCTTCTTCCTCCTTGCTGCAACGCTTCGAAGCCCTCATGGCACTCACCAACATAGCAACCATCGAACCTTCAATCGCTACACGTCTGGTACAAGCCACGTTCGTTCCAGTCGAGAGAGAAGGCGATACAATGTGGCGTGCAACTGGTAGAGAAGTCAAAATTCGGATCTTCAATCGTATAGAAGAATGTCTCACCAACGACAATACACTCGTCAGGCGGGCTGCTACCGAATTGATCTGTAACTTGATGTCTTGCGAGGCCGGATATCTGGAATATACCGCTACGAGTAACGCACGTACAGCTTCGAGATTACGCTTAATGCTCATTTTGACTGGATCCGATGATTTGGCTACTCGTCTAGCGGCAGGTGGTACCATTGCGACCATCACTGAATCATACGAAGCATGTGCGACACTGTTGAAGGAAAAGGAACGATCCGCCTGGTCTCGAGTGATTTCGTATATGGAGTATCAGGATGAAGAGGAAGACGAAGAAGGCAATGCCATACCCGTCATCTCATCGCTTCCGCCAGATGAGGCATCAATATATCGAGCCGCGATCATCTTACACAACCTTCTCACATATGTCACGGGGCTGGGAGAGGTGCCCAGAAAAGATGAACTGGAGAGAGTGAAAGAAGCTGGCGTTCAAGACGCATTGATGCGTATTCTGCGGTCAAAAGTGGACAATCAGACCCTAGAGCCAGTCGTTGAATGCTTGAAACTCCTCAAGCGTGAGACGATATAGATTACTGCATATACATCATGTACCATTACCATGCATAGATTGTAGAAACAATAGCAGGTGAGCACCTCAGATGATGCGCCACATTGGGTAATTCCCGAATTTCCAGGGTGGCGGGGTCCTTAAACTGTCTCTTGTCTATCAAGTAATCTGAATCATCCTTGTAATACACCTATACCCCTATACAAGATGGCAGCCCTAGCTCGAGCGCTTCCAGCGCCCATCTACACGTCAACAGAGGAAATCATCGAAGCGCCTCTGCCAGCCGCGCCTACGCCTTCCAATATCCCTAAATACGGTTCGCGAAAGGGTTGGAAACCAAAGACTGCTGTCGACTTTAATGGTGGAGGAGCTTATCCGGAATGTCATGTCGCCCAATATCCACTTGATATGGGAAGGAAGAAGCCTGCCGGAGCTGGATCTACTTTGGCTTTGCAGGTCGATCAGGATGGAACTGTTAGATATGATGCTATTGCCCAGTATGGACGGGCACACGGTTCGAAGGTCCAGTCTAGTTTCAAAGGTAAGCTATTGTGAATCCGTTGTTCGTATCAAGCTGATGATAGATCTGGTACCCCTGGCAAACCGTGCAGACATGTCGAAGAAGGATTTAGAGATGGAAAGACCGGATGAAGAAGCAGTCATGTCGACTGCTGAACGTACCCGACTCGCCCTCGAGAAGATCACTCACGGCAAGATCAAGGCTGCCCAGCCTAAGCACGTACCAAAGGGCAACAATGACGCGTCATACATCCGTTATACACCAGCCAACAATGGAGGAGACGAGGGAAAACAGAGAATTATCAAAATGACGGAAGTTCAGGAAGATCCGCTAGAACCACCTAAATTCAAGCACAAGAAGATCCCACGAGCACCCGATGAACCACCACCACCTGTTTTGCAGTCTCCTCCAAGGGCCGTTACGGCTCAGGATCAGAAGGACTGGATGATTCCTCCTTGTATCTCGAATTGGAAGAATAACAAGGGTTATACCGTTCCTCTCGATAAGCGTTTAGCTGCAGATGGACGAGGATTGCAAGATGTAAGTAGCTGTGACGTACGTTACGTCCACATAGCTAACAGAATAGGTCCACATCAATGACAACTTCGCCAAATTCTCTGAAGCGCTATACGTTGCCGACAGACATGCCCGTGATGAAGTCCGAGCGCGTGCACAGATGCAACAGCTTCTCGCCCAGAAGGAGAAGGCACAGAAGGAGGAGAACCTGCGAATGTTGGCTCAACGAGCAAGGGAGGAACGCAGTGGTGTCACACCGTCGGCTGGAGGCTCGGCCGTTGGAGGATCGAGCAAACCTCCACCTGTCATGGGTCTGGGTGGTTACGGGTCCGACAGTGACAGTGGTAGCGAGGAAGAGAGTGAGGATGACGAGGCTGCAGTCAGGGAGAGGGAGGAAGTGCGAGCGGAGAGGCGTCGCGAGAGGGAGAAGGAGATGAGGATGAACAACATGGGTACGGAGATGAGGGCCAAGCTGCTAGCCAAGTGAGTCTACCCAGAAATCACGAATTGCATCGCTGACAAGTTAGGGAGCAGAACCGAGATATTTCGGAAAAGATCGCTCTGGGTCTCGCCAAACCAACAGCCTCCAAAGAGACTTTACTCGACTCGCGTCTGTTCAACCGAGAATCCCTTTCGACTGGACACGGTGCCGACGATTCGTACAACCTCTACGACCGACCCTTGTTCCAAGGCTCATCAGCTGCTGCTGCCATTTACAAAGCCAAGGGTAATGACCACGGTAATGATGAAGCATACGGAGGCGGAACGGAAGGTGGAATCAGGACAGAGATGGAGAAAGACCGATTCGCCCTCGGAAATGCTACTCGTGGATTCGAAGGTGCCGGGTCTGGGGAAGTCCGCGACGGACCCGTTCAATTCGAGAAGGATGTGGTCATGTCCCTGGATGGTACATCCGATCCTTTCGGTGTCGAGCAGTTCATGAATGCAGCAAAGAAGGGAGGGAAGCGTACAGCCGAGGATCTACGGGAAGAGTCACGTAAGAAGCAGAGGGATGCAGAAGACGAGTAGTTGTGTGTTTATCACTGTTGTGTACATTCCCGTTCATCGTATTACCTGCATGTATATCATATTCATTCGCTGATCAAGCGGCCCCCTCGGTGCATATACTGAATCGGTCCGTTGTCGCTATAGCGGCAATCGGATAATAACCGGGGTAACGGAGAAACGTCGGTAAGGGGTTTGTGATTCTCGGCTCATTTCTGTTGCAACAAGGAGTAAGAGGGGAACAGTATACCCTACCAAGGGGCACCTTTTATTGCACGCCATCAGCTTTAAGTCCTTGGCCCGGGTATCGTGTTTCTCCGAGCAATACCCCCTGTCCACTTATATACCTGGGACCCTCGCTTCAGACCACTCATCTCTTCCCCCTGTATCCCTTCTACATCGCCATAATGCCTACTACAAACGACCAGTTCGACAAGTCCTTTTTGGATGCCGACATCAATCAGCTCGTCAAGCAATTGACGATGGATGAGAAGGTCTCGCTTCTGGCTGGATCTGGATGGTGGGAGACTGTCTCTGTGCCCCGGAAGAATATCCCCAGGTGAGTCTCGAAAGTACGGTTTTCGTATGCTGGCAGTGCTGACCATCAGCGTCAAGGTCACCGATGGACCTAACGGAGCTCGAGGAGGATCTTTCTACCACATGAGTGAGTCGCAATTATAGCTGCAGAGAATGAGCTCATGAGCAGCCCCCGCTTCTGCCCTTCCCAATGCTACCTGTATCGGAGCTACTTTCTCCAAGTCTCTCACCGAAGACGCCGGTCGATTACTTGCCGAGGAGACCAAGGCCCGAAACGCCGTCTGCCTCTTGGCTCCAACCATCAATATCCAGCGATCGCCTCTTGGTGGACGAGCTTTCGAGTCCTTCTCCGAAGACCCCACTCTGTCCGGTCAGATCGCTGCTGCCTACATCAACGGTCTCCAGGGCGAGGGAATCAGTGCTACCATCAAGCACTTTGTCGGAAACGATCAAGAACACGAGCGAATGGGTGAAGATTCCATCATCTCCCAGCGAGCTCTTCGGGAAGTTTACCTTCGACCTTTCCAGATCGCCCAGAAACTCAGTAAACCATGGGCATACATGACTTCCTACAACAAGGTCAACGGTACCCACGTTTCGGAACATAAGCAACTTCTCCAGGATATCTTGAGGAAGGAATGGCAACACGATGGACTTGTCATGTCTGATTGGTACGGTACTTATTCCGTCTCCGAATCCATCAATGCTGGTTTGGACCTCGAAATGCCAGGTCCCGCTCGATGGCACGAACCTGGACTTGTGAACCATTTGATCATGGCTCACAAGATCGATCCTCGAACTATCGACCGAAACGCCGGTACGATCCTTCGTTGGGCACAGAAGCTCGCCAAGCTCAACTCTGAAATCGTCTACGCCGCCCCGTCGGACGAAAAGACAAGATACGACGACAAGGAGGCCGATGCAAAGGTCATTCGACGAGTTGGTGCCGAAGGTATCGTTGTACTCAAGAACGAAAACTCGGTTCTTCCCGTTACCGAAAAGAAGGTAGCCGTCATCGGACCAAATGTCAAAGCACGAGTATTGACTGGTGGTGGATCCGCTCAACTTCGAGCTGCCTGGTCATCGAGCCCATGGGAAGGTCTCGAATCTAACAAGCCATCTGGTGTCGATATCGAGTACAGTCTAGGTTGTGCTGGCGCCAAATTCCTTCCTCAGCTTGATGAGAACTTCACCACCTTGGACGGCAAGAAGGGATTCAACCTATCCCACTACAAGTTGGAGAACGGCAAGCAAGCTTCTGAGTCGGGCTACGATGAGGTCTGGGATCAGAGTGACATGTTCCTCGCTGATTTCTTCCCTCCTGGATTCGGAAACGATTGGTTCACCGAGCTCAAGTCTGAATTCACCTCTCCCATCGATGGAGAGTACGAGTTTGGTCTCACTGTTACTGGTCAGGGATGGCTATGGGTTGACGACAAGTTGGTCGTTGATAACTCGAAGGATCAGGTTCGAGGCGAAGCATACTTTGGTAACGGTACCACAGAAGTCAAGGGTAGTGTCAAGGTCGAGAAGGGAAAGGTATGTCATGAGATATTGGCAGTCAGCTGACGATCAGAAATACATCCTTCGAGCTCTTCACGATTCCCGAAAGCCAGGTGCAGCCGATGGTGGTCCAATCACCCCCTTCTCCATCAAGGGTATCAGAATCGGTGCTTTCCCCGTTTTCACTCCCGAGCAAGCTATCGAGGATGCCGTCACCCTCGCCAAGAAGTCAGACAAGGCCGTCATTGTTTGTGGTCTCAACTCGGACTGGGAGTCGGAGGGATACGACAGGCCCAACCTACTCCTACCTCTCCGTCAGAATGAGCTCATCACCCGAGTCGCCGAGGCGAATCCCAACACCATTGTCGTTATCCAGGCTGGTTCTGCGGTGTCCATGCCTTGGATCGAAAAGGTTGCTGGTGTCGTATTTGCATGGTACGGTGGTAATGAGACTGGAAACTCGATCGCCGATATCGTCTACGGTAAAGTCAATCCATCTGGTCGATTGCCAATCTCCCTACCTGTTCGAGAAGAGGATATCGCGGCAAGCTTGAACTACAAATCCGCCCACACCAAGATCCACTACGAAGAAGGTATCTGGGTTGGATACAAGAACCACAATGCCCGAAAGATCGCTCCACTCTTCCCATTCGGACACGGTCTCTCTTACACTACCTTCGAGTACTCTGATCTCAAGATTGTATCAAAGCCATCCGACAACGCCAAGCCAGATGATTGGAAGCTCAAGGTCGCCGTCACCGTTACCAACACTGGTAAAATTGCCGGATCCCACTCGGTACACTTCTATACCTCTCCACCAAAGGAGACGGCAACGAGCTTGAAGCACCCCGAGCACGCTCTACAGGCTTTCGACAAGATCTACGATCTCGAGCCAGGAGCCAAAAAGACCGTCGAGGTCACTCTAGACAAGTGTAAGTATCCTGTCCACGATTATAGAATGTATCGCTAATGATCAGACGCTGTCTCACACTGGGACGATGTCTACAACACTTTCAGGGTTGAGAATGGAGAATGGAAGGTCAAAGTCGGTACCGATGCCCAGACCTTCTTTGGCTCGGAGACATTCGTCGTAGAGCACGATATCGAATGGACGGGTCTATAAGAAAAATGACGTCAGAAGTGAATATGAAGGAAAAGAAAATGGAAGAAGGGATTGTATGCATTCATGTTTTGGTTCAGCTTGGGAAACTGACTGGACTGGAGGTCCGTGCGTAACTGGATCTACACCTCATCTGACGCTCTCATCTTCTTCTCATACTTCTCTCATCTCTCACCTTCCTCCTGCTCTGACTATTCCTGCCGTACTCATTCTGCATAACAGTCTCCCGCACAACTCGCAATACACACTCTCCGAGAAATGTCGCGAAACGATAATCGTCCAGACCTTCCTCCGGTAAGTCCTACACGACTACCCGCAACAGCAGATCTGACGTCCAGACACCAGCAGTCAGCCCTACTCTCGATCGAGCTTATATCGAGAACCTGGAGGAAACGCTCCGACTGGCCAAGGAAGCCTATCAAAACGCCAAAGATCGCAAACGAGTACGATTTCGAGCTCAGGAGTATAAACACCACTCTACAAAGACTGTCAAAACCGGCCATCCACGAGAGCCAGCGGAAGTAATGCATTATATCTCGACGATCAAGCAGGAGCCTGGAGTCGCTGTCCCAGGTCAGCTCCCCTGTGCTGTACAAAATACCACGAGATAGCTGATGAGACAGTCAAACGCAATATGCCCGAGGAAGTCATCGATCTGTGCGATTCCGATAGCGATTCTATCGAAAGCGATACCCCCGAACTGCCCTCGACCGAACTTCCCGAGTCCATCAGAACTGCCCAGACGCGACTCCCTGACAACAATGAATCGGACATCGCCAACTCGAACGCGACTGGTCCCAAGACGCATATTTTGCACCGATACGGTAAGGCTGGACAGCGTAGCATTGCCCGCTCGGAGGCCCCAGCAAGCAACAAGAGCAAAACGCTTCCGGCGAATGCCGTGAAGACAGCAGTGGAGGCCGTCCCCGTAATCGCGACCGCTCCAGCGGCGGACATGCCCCTTGAGCCTCGATCTTATTGGCGAAAGCGACCAGATGTCCCGAGCAAATCTGGTACTACGACTACTCCGAGTCAAACTACTACCATCGTCGAATCGACGACTTCTGCCCATCCGCCAGCAACTGCCGGTAACACTGGACATACAAAAGTCAAGACCAAGAAACGCACTCCCAAACCCACACCTGAACACCCGCATAAATACCGAGGACCGGAGCTCAATGTCCTATCACTTCAAGCCATCTGGGATCACTTGGACCGCGCCTGGAAACAAGCTTTCTGCAACGTCACCAATATTGGTAACCTTCAAAGCTGGTGGAACTCCAGTGCCGTTACTGCTGCCCATCAACTCAATAAGCACCAAGTATGGTTGTTGCTCTTTGCACAATCCAAATGGTGGCAAGCACTGGAGGAGCAGTGGACCAAGTTTGATGCTTTGCCGGATAAGAATCGAATGGTGATTCTGAAGATGAGAGGAGTGAGGTTGAGGAAGGAAAGCGATGCGATCAAGGCTGAAGCGGCGCTGGTGAATGATGGTATAAACAAGAACCTGGATGCGGTATACATGCTAGGATCCGGGGTGAAGAAGGAAAAGGTGGATGAAGAGGAAACCGAGAAGAAGGGTGATGGTATGAAGAGGACGCGAGTTGGAGATGTGGATGGGGAGGTGCAAAAGGAGGGTGCAGGTGTCCAGGGTAAACGAGTCAAGTTTGCAAGCGAAGAGATGGCGAACAAGGGCGCAGGAGAAGGCAATAAGGGGACGGCAGAGAACAATGAAAGCGACGATGGTTTGTCTAGTGACAGTGACGAGGAGGAGGAGGAAGATTGAACCCACGGTCAGTATACGAAATCTGATACACGACCTCTCTATAGAATGAGATCATAGTACCTTTACGCTCAATGGTTGTTGCCGCTCACACTGTAGATACTGCATGCATATAGAGTGAAAATGATATGACATGGTGATTCCAGTTCTCGAATGCCCGCTCGACCCTCCGTTGCCACTCTGCCAGATGCTTTACTAAGCGGGATTACGGTCACTGAGTGCACGGACCCCCGGTGGCCAAGTCATTGACATTGTCTCACGCTCTAAGATATATTTCACTTCTGCAAGCGTCTCGCCGCCAACGTAACATGGGCCTCCTCAAAGACATCAAGCCCAATGTCTCAGGGCCCGCCATTCATACCCCTTGTCCCCTACCTCAAATTGATGTTGACGTCAAGGCTATCCCCTACGAGACGGCCAATGTGTTACCACTCAGAAATTTTCGAAAAGAGCGAGAAGTCCTCAAAAGGCAGTACGACTTGCAGAAGAGAAACCTTGATCTTGAGGAGGAGATTCGATACTTGCGAGAGTCTCAACCGGCTGTGAAGACTGAGGTTGGAGCCGGGTACATAAAGCCTGATATCACCAAACTGGAAGGGGGAAGAAAATGCAAGCCGCTCGATTCGGGTCTTGTACAGGGAGGCGATGATGAAGATGATGTAGTCTTCATCCGTGAAGTCAAGCCGGGAAGCGCTAGAATTTGCATGCAAGGTAAATCCGCAGTTGATATAAACATTGTCGACTGACACAGTCTAGGTCGAATCCCATGTACTCCACAAATCAAGGCAGAGCCAACATCGTCCGAAGCTCTGATCCCCGTGAACTTTGATGTAGAATACCCCCTCACCTTGGTAAACCCAAATCAACGAAGCCAGTCAAGACAACTCCCATCTTCCCCCGCCGAGCAATCAGAGCAGCCCCGTTCCAGTTCCCAACCTTCTGGAGAGGCAAGTGTTATCCCTCAAAAGACCCCCCAAAAGAGGTCGTCGACTCCGTCTCGTGGTCCGTCAGGCACCGAGTCCTCCGATGACTCCGACAAAACCTATACTGGACTTTGCCCAACACCTCCTTGGCGGAGCGCTCACTGGAATGGAAAGAAAGCGACTCGGCGTCGGAGAATCGAAAGCACGACCAGAGGGAGGGGACCTACAATTGTCGGAGCTGGAGCCGCCGGACGATCTAGAGATCCCCAAATTACTGGATCCGCTCATACCGATCAGGCGAGTGTTTCAAGCGAGGATAAGATTGAGGAGTCCGATGACGTGGACAGTGAGGAAGACGAGTACGCTGGTCCATATAGAGGTCCTCACCTCCATGTTATTTCAGTGGAGTGGATAAACGATCGACTGGATCGCTCATTTTATAAATACACAATGACTATCGAGCACCTCGGACAATGGGCTGCCTGGTGGCCAAGGACGAAGGTCGCACAGCACCATCGCCTCGACTCTGCCGGTGTTTGGCTCTTGACGGTGGGCGTCCATAAATGGTGGAGTGATCTCTATGACGAATTGAATTCATAGGATGTCGAGTGGCCAGAAGGACTGGACGAAATAGGACAAGAAGATATCACCATGAAAGTCGAAGAGATAATGTTGGCAAAGGAGAGTGCGATGGTCGCGGCAGACAGACTCATGTTGAAGAACGGCGAGGCAACCGCGATTGACTCGGTACTACTCCTCCGTCATGGAAGGCGATAGTGGTTTGGAAGATGATCTGGATTACTGACCAAGGTAATGATCATATCAGTTT
>Ga0265780_10007262_pt1 | contig 13629 bp, 10 predicted proteins | sample P1T30metagenome_FD_192432 | JGI IMG/M metagenome (GOLD analysis project Ga0265780, IMG submission 192432) | Plant litter microbial communities from East Loma Ridge, Irvine, California - P1 T30 | ecosystem: Environmental > Terrestrial > Plant litter > Unclassified | place: USA: California... | reverse complement strand
GGAGAATTTCTAGCGCCGTCCAGGCGGGCTGTCGATGCGAAAAAGGCTTACGCAAGCAGTTGCGTAAGCCTTGTTTTTGGTAGGCCTCCCGTGAGTCGAACACGGCACCAACGGATTATGAGTCCGAAGATTTTCAAATAAATCTTTTTAAATTAAAGACTTGCGACGCTTGCCATGTGTCATATTAAATCTCAATCAGTCTCAGCTATCACCACACATTGGTCACTGTGGCACATTCTCGTCACACGTGACGCCATTGCTACGCACATCGTGGTTCGGGAACCGTCGGCGTCGTTCACGGGATCGTTTAGCAAACGACGCAGACAGCTTCAATTAAGATATTTATCTTGTCGATTTAAAAATGCTGGGGTTGTTCCCTCGAGCACATCGAGAACCATTTTATTTAGTCCGAAACTCTCAATCGGTCCGGCTTGGTATTTTAATGAGAACTGATCCGCACGAGAGAATTCCGCATAAATGATCTGATCGGCATCACAACAGACAGCCAAGTTTGCGTTATGGGTAACCATAATAATTTGTCGACGTTCTTTAGCTCGCTGAATAATAGGAACAAGCATTGAATAAACAGTTTGATTGTCTAAGTTCTCTTCTGGTTGATCCAATATCAGCGGCGTAGGGTCGGTATCGACAAGTAAATAGAAAATCAGCAGCAAGGCGCCTCGCTGCCCAGGTGACATCTGCTGAATTGTTGTGCCGGCTAGACTCAACGAAAATTTGGACTCAAGATGTGCCAGCCCAAATAAAAGATCATAAAGCTCTTCTGCTGTCCACTTTGTCCGGAGGATTTGCAGAAGCAAAGCTCCGTTTGCCCCTGGGCCAGTGATAGCAGTCCGAATTGCCCGCATACCAGTTACTACACTATCTGCGTCAGCGAAGTCAATTGCCTTCAGCATTTGTGCCAACTTTGTTGGCCCCTCATCATCGCCGCGAAAACCACCAGTGCTCTTTTTAATGGCATCAAAAAACTTTTCAACAAATCTGCCCATGTCAAAGAACAGACCACTTTGAAAACCTACTTTCAATTCATTTGCCACACCAGGGACGGCCTCAACTAACTTCTGCACAGGAGAGAATAGTTGCTTGCGCTCTTCGTTTATTTTGGTCAACTCGCCGTGAATACCTCTAAGCAACTCATCTTGCTTCTTCTCCAATGCGTGGCATTGTTGCGGAACCTTCGAGAGTTCGTCAAGACGATGTTGATAAAATGCAATGGTATCAATTTCTTCTGCGCTACCGATTAGTGCATTTCTCTGCTTTTCCCAAGAATTTAAGGCAACGACATATTGCTGGTAAGCGCGATTAGGTCCGTCTAACTTCTCTTGCAGTTGCGTCCGCTCATCCTGAAGAACGTTTCGTTCGTTGATCCAGTCATTCTGCTGGACCAATAGTTTTTCGAGTTGGATTTTAATAGCTCCGACCAATTCAACAAGCTCTGTTTGCTTTGTTTGAAGCGTCACTACATCTATTATTTCAACACCGACTGCCGCTAGCTCTGCTTGCCATCCAGAGCTCGAACGGATGATTTGTTGCTTCAAACTAGTTAGGCGTTCACTAATGCTGATTACAGTCGCGCGCCTCTCAGTGAGAGTACGCTTGTTGACCTCTGCCTCCGCCAAACTAGCATCTAATGCTGTGATTCTGGTACCAACAAGCGAGAGGTGCTCTGCCTCAGCGGACGGTGTAGCCTCCGAAATTTCTGCAGGTACTTCGACCTCAACAGGCTTTTTTGTCAGAAGATCGCGCAGTTCAAGTTCCTTTACCGCTTTTTTTTGCTTTAGCTCACTTACGTGTGTTGAGGTAGTTTGTTTCTCTAACTCAGCGAGTTGCCGGCTAATGCTACTGAGTTCCATTCGAATGTTATCGATGCGCTCAAGAGCGGGCCTTTCTTTGGAAGATAGGTAAGCATCAAGACTCTGATGGCTTCCACGATCGGCAGCATCCAAGTGAGAAAAAAGCACTTTCCGAATCTCTGCGCCAAACTTATCAGAGCGACCGTTTACATGATCGTTGCATAATTGTTCAAAATATGTCTGCGAAATATATTTAACACGTTCGGGCTTATCAGCCTTTGCTATTTGGTCAAGCGTCACTGATGCCACATCGCCGTTACGCCAAGTTAACGCCGCTTCGAAGTTGCCGGCGCGCTGAATACTGCCACTTTTGAATCGCTGATCAATAAGAAACGTGAAGAATTGGTGCGACTTGGAATTTCCGGCAAGTGCAAGCACCTCAGCCAATCCACTTTTGCCCGAACCCTTATTTCCGATAATAGCGACGAGGTCGGGATTAAGGCGAAGATCGGTGCCGGCAAACCACTTCTCATCACTCTTCGCACCTGCACGCAAGCCTATTTGCACACGCTCCATGAATAGTCTGCCGTTCGCCGCGACGAAGGCCTGCTTAGGCGGAATATCGCCAATATGAGAGCGAAATACGGGTTCACGGATGGCATGCCGAAGACCCTGGTAAGTGGGCTCAGCTTTAATCCATGTTTTCATGCCGCTTGGGAAATTTCCGTAATTTGCAAAAGAATGTGCATCAGTGCCTCTTACACACAATCTTGCTTTTCGGTCTAACGAATCGAAAAAGCTATCGAAATAAACGTCGTTTAGTGGATGACGGACTCCATGAAATGCTAAACGATTTCCAACATCCTTACACTCGAAAATATGAGCGGCAGTCCTGAAGCGTCGCACCTCAGCATAGTGTTTAATCCAATCAAGTTCCTTAAGACCTCCGTATGTATCCCAGGGCATCAAGAGCAAACCCTTGTCTCCGAGCTGTTCGAGAGCTTGTTGAAGAGATTTTTCTGTGACCATAGCGGTCTTCCACCCTACCTCTAGCGCGTAATCATCAAACTCGTTGATCTTCGATGCGTTGTACCCTTGTTTGCTAAGGTAATCGCCGCCGAGCTCACGTGCGTACTCAATGAAGCAAGCCTCGCTGAGGGATCGTTCGCCCCGCTTGACACAGATTTTTAGTGTTGACAATACGTCTAGCAGTTCTTGTGGATGAACCTCTGGACTGATGACTAGGTGAACATTAAGTCGCTGTGTTTTGTTCGAACTTTCGACACGAAGTTCGATACCAGGAAAAACCTTCTTTCCTCCGAGAGACTCGGGAGATTTTTTTACGTGCTCCTCGACGGCAAGGTATCCGTCAAAAGTCCAATAATCCATGATGACAAACACATCCGGATCAGATTTCGCAAGCGCCGAAACTGTACTCGCTACTAATTGGTCGCGATCAGGTCCAGAGAGTCCACGAAGTTTTTGCCCAGTCCATTGGTACGAGGCCGGCGTGTGGCAGTGAAAATCCCAGAGACGCCAGATCGAGCCGTCGGGGGTGTGAGTTGTGGACATAGTGTTGGTAGGCTAAAGTGGTCAAAAAGCAATAATTTGCACCTACTATAGCGTGAGATGCCCTCCAAGTCACCGACTCAGTAAATGCAGCCCTTGTGCTTAAGAACGCCTGCAGAACTCTACTCAACGTATCTCCAACGGAACTGCCGCATACATCGGACGACAGAGTTGTTGACCGCAGAGTGTTGCTCGGAGAAAATGCTGGGACAACAACCTAGAGATACGCGATGACTCTCACTAAGAACGAAATTCGGAGAAGACTGACTGCTTTTGCGAGGCTTCAAAAAGATGCAAAAAGCGAGCGTGGGCAGTCTCAGACCTTCTGGCTACGGTTTTATGAGTGTTTCGGTATCCGTGCCGAGAGCGCGACAATTTACGAGCAGTCAGTCAAAAAGCTCAGTGGCGCGCCGGGCTTCATCGACAGCTTTATCCCTGGAAAACTAATCGTTGAGCACAAGAGTGCAGGACGAGACCTAGACAAGGCATTTGACCAAGCTAGCGATTACTTCCTTGCCTTGAAGGAAGCTGAGCGTCCGCGTTACATCATTACTAGCGACTTTGCCCGCATTCGTGTCTACGACCTAGCAACGGGAGGAGGCTATCGACAATGCAAGCTTGCCGACCTCGCGAAGAAGGCTGACTGGTTCATGTTCTTGGTCGACGGAGAGGTAGTAGATGTCACTGAAGAGTCTGAGGCTGACCGGAAGGCTGCATACACAATTAGTAAGCTCCATGAAGCCCTGTTGCGGCAGAACTTCAAAGGCCGCGCTCTTGAAGTCTTCCTGACTCGTTTGCTCTTCTGTCTGTTTGCCGACGACACGAACATCTTCGGTGACAACGGGATGTTCCTCAAGCTTGTACGAGCAACGAAGGAGGATGGCAGTGACGTCGGCAGAGTGCTGTCCGAATTCTTCCAAGTGCTAAATACACCTGATCAAGAACGTCAGAGTAACCTTGATGAAGCACTCATGCAGTTTGCCTATATCAATGGCCGCCTTTTCGAGGAAAACACGCGGATTCCTTCCTTTGACGCAGAGTTGCGAAAAGTCCTCCTCGAATGTGCTGCGCTAAACTGGAGCGGGATCTCACCTGCGATTTTCGGCGCAATGTTCCAAGGTGTTTTGGAAGAGCATAACCCAGACGGTGCAGACAGCACTAATAGGAAAGCCTCACGCCGAGAGTTCGGAGCTCATTATACGAGCGAGCGTAATATTCTTCGTGTGATCAATCCTTTATTTATGGACGATCTCCGCGCCGAGTTAGAAAAAATAAAAAAGAATAAAAAGCTGCTTCAAGCTTTCTACGAAAGACTTCCTAAACTGACTTTTTTCGATCCAGCCTGCGGTTGTGGAAACTTTCTGGTTATTTCCTTCCGAGAGCTCCGCCAGCTTGAGATGGACACTATTGAAGCTATGAGCGACATTGGCTTGACAAATGCAGGCGGCGGAGGTCTGCTGGACATCTCAACTCTATGCCGGGTAAAGGTGAGCCAATTTTACGGAATTGAAATTGATGAGTCAGCAGTTCATATTGCCAGGGTCGCCATGTGGATCACCGACCACCAGTTGAACACAGAAGCCGCTACACGATTTGGTGAGACTCGCCCAAGTGTACCCCTCGTCGATAGTGCAACAATTTATCATGGTAATTCACTTCGCACTGAATGGGAGACGGTCCTCCATCCTGAGAATTGCAGCTACGTGCTCGGTAATCCACCGTTCATTGGACATCAAGTTCGTACGCCTGAACAAGTGAAAGATATGGACCTCGTGTGGGGTAAGGATGGGCGTTTTGGCCGCCTTGACTATGTGACTTGCTGGCACAACAAAGCAGTCGCCTACATGAAGAAAAATGAAAAGATCGAAACTGCACTCGTTTCAACGAACAGTATTTGTCAAGGTGAACAAGTTGGGATTCTCTGGAGCTACCTGCTTGCACAGGGCATAAAGATTAAATTCGCACACAGAAGCTTTCAGTGGAAGAATGAGGGTAAGGGCGTGGCTGCCGTCCACTGCGTAATCGTCGGCATGTCGCTTTTCACTCCTGTTAAGAGAGCAATTTATGATTATGAGTTTAATATCAAGGGTGAACCAACTCTAATTCAAGCTAGAACTATTAATCCCTATCTAATTGATGCGGCGGATATTCTTCTTCCTTCTAGGAACAGTGCCCCACTAGGCATGCCTAAAATGGCAAAAGGAAGCCAGCCGACAGATGGCGGTCATTTGATCTTAACTGAAGAGGAAAAAGACGAGCTCATCGCTGAGGAACCGGACGCCGAAGATTGGCTCTGTTCATATATTGGCAGTGACGAACTTATTAATGGAAATGGACGCTGGTGCTTGTGGCTTAAGGGGATAGCTCCTAAGGCTCTCAAAGCAATGCCTCTCGTTTATGAACGTGTGAAACGAGTTACCGAATCGCGTTTGAAGAGTCCGACACCTAGCGTGAAGGACTTTGCGCATAAACCAAGTCTATTTACTCAAGACCGACAGCCTGATACTGAATATCTTGCGGTGCCTGAGGTATCTTCGCAAAACCGCAGATTTATTCCTATCGGTTTTTTGCCTAGACATGTGATCGCCAGCAATAAGCTTCAGATCATTCCAGAAGGCACAATGTATCACTTCGGCGTACTTTGCAGCACGATGCATAATGCTTGGATGAGGGTGGTTGCGGGGCGTATGAAGAGCGATTATAGCTATTCGCCAGCGGTTTATAACAACTTCCCATGGCCCGACCACGTAGACGCGAAGGACGAGGAAGCCGTTGTCGCAGCCGGAAATTTGATTTTAAAGGCTCGACTGAAGCACCCAAACTCTACGTTAGGCGAACTATACGATCCAACTGCAATGCCCCCAGAGCTTATGGAAGCCCATAAGAAGCTTGACCGTGCGGTTGATGCAATGTTCGCTTACAGAGGAAGCAAAGATGATCCTACCAGGGTTGCCTTCCTATTCGCGAAATACCAAGCAAAAACTAGTTTAATGCCAGCTCCAACTACGAAGAAGCCAAAATTGGAGCTTGTTGCTTAAATTGATGTAGCGCAAACCTTGTGACTAGTCCGTGCCTAGTCACAAGGTCTACCCAAGCAAAGAATTTCAAAAATTACAAAATATTAAAATTACTATCTCTGCAACATGCGCTCAAGGGCGCGAAGTTTTTGATCGAATTCTAATTTCAATTTACTCTCCTCCAGCTCGAAATTCTTTCTTCTAATTTCAGCATCCCGCTCATAGAGCTGTTTCTCTGCAGAAATTAGCTTCATCATTGCCATTCTCCGTGGAATATCGGCAGTGGTCAGCTTAAGCTCAATCGGAACTTCTTCGTCTCGTTTGTAACTATTCAACAATAGTTTTAGCTTTTGAACGGACATCGCACGGTTGCCGGTAACAATATCGCTAATCGTTGACCGAGAAAACCGATAGCGATCTTCTAATTCTTTCTGTGTGCAACCAGTCTGTTCAAGTATCGCTCCGACCAACTCCCTTGCAACTTCAATCTTGAAATCCGTCGAACGCTGACCGTTTGGGGGCCAGCCTCGTCTTCTCCGACCATTTCCCGACATTTAATAGCTCCAAAAGTGCGATTTCACTGCATTTAACGTCTGTCGACGTGCTCGTCATCAGCACGTAAAGTTGAATCTGTGTCCAGAAAGAAATTTTTGGCAGATACAACTTGCTAACTACGTTAAGGAATGTACAAGTGAATAATTCTAGTGATGAGAAAAGGTTCGAGGAGCTCGGCCTGCAGAAGGTTACCGCATATATCCAGGCAAAGCCGAGTGATACCAAACCCTATTTTTCAGTTTCAAATTGCTCATCGGGATCTAGCTTACCGGTAAATGGCAAAACTGGAGCTCAAAGAAAGCAACTTGCCAGAAAACGGCAAAAAGACCTAGGTCTATCACAAATAAATCTTATTGTACAAGATTCAATCGAGATTCGTGAAAAGATAACAAGTTTCGCAAGAAGACTAGTTGATTTAAATAGCTGGGACCAAGCTATTCTCGCTGATCCCGCTGCACGCCAGATTCTAGCAGGTTTGGAGCACGCAAAGATACGTCTTCTCAGAATTGATGATCTCGAGGAACGCCATCGAAGAATATACCCGCTTCTCCAGCTTCATAACGATTTAATAAATGCTAAGGGACTAAAACGGTTTCTTCTGCGCTTAGCTGGAGTGGACTTCTCAAGCGTAATAAGGAAAGTTGATTGAAAAATTGGCACCCAAAAACCAAAAGGGAATCCACACCGAACGCAATTCTGCGAATAGCTGCAAAGCCACAGCCGATAAGGCCTGCAGCCCGATACACAGTGATTGCAAGGCGCATACGGAACGAAACAAATGAACTATATCAAGGAGTTAGCATGACAACAAAAATTCTAACAATGCGTATCCCGGCACCGATGTACTCGGAGCTGTGCGCGAGCGCCGCCGAGTTGGGCGTACCCGTTTCCGCACACGTACGCCGGCTGATTGAGCAGGAACACCAGGCCGAGCAGGTGGCCCAATTGCGCAAGGAGCTGTTGGCCAAGCTGGACTCGTTATGCTTTGCGGCACCCATGGCGCCTACGCAATCCCCAGCACTAGACGAGATCCTGCTGCTTAGCCGTGTGACCGCAGCGCACTTGAACCCGCAACTGGTGGCGCAGGTGCGCGCTAGGTTGGCCGGTCAGCAGCCAGGAGCGGGCGCATGAGAGTAACCCTTCCCGTCGTCACCCTGGCCCTGCTGATAGGCTTGTTGATCACCCTCGGCTGCTGGATCAGGACGGTAACCCATTCGTTCTCTATACCCGATCCATGGTGGCGCTCGTTGGCGTTTGGTCTACTCCACACATTTAGCGATCCCGATCTACGCCCGATCGCTTTCTGGTCCCTGCTCAATGGATTTGGGCCAGCATTCGGCGTGTTGTATGTGCTTAATGCACTGGATGACACCGACCGCAGAGTGCACGTCCTGCGCGGTTCGCGCGTTGTCGGAGACCAAGATCTCACACGCAGGACCAAGGCCAGGCCACAGCAGCCGCAGATCGAGATCGCCGGCGTGCCGATGCCGCTGGCCTGCGAGCCGAACCACCTGCTTCTCGCTGGCAGCACGAACACGGGAAAGAGCACAGCCGTCAATGAACTGCTGCGCTTCGCCCTGGCACGCGGCGACCGCGCCATCGTGATCGACCCGAACGGCCATGCGCTCGCTAGGTTCGGTCGCAAGGGCGATGTAATACTGAACCCCTTCGACAAGCGTGCGCCGGGCTGGAGCATCTTCAACGAGCTACGCAAGCCGTATGACGTTGAGCGCTTCGCTAAAGCGTGATTCCCGATACGGGGGATGCTAGCGCCCAGCAGTGGCACGGCTACGCGCAGCAATTGTTCGCCGAGACCGCGCGCGCTTTGACGCAAAACGGCGAGACGAGCACTGAGCGCCTGTTGTACTGGTTGACCCGGCTCCTGCCGACGAGCTGAGAGGGCTGCTGACCGGTTCCGCCGCCGGTGGCCTGTTCGAGCCGGGCGCAGAAAAGGCGCTGGCCAGCACTCGTTTCATCCTGTCGCACCACGTCGGCGCCTTCCAGTATCTACGGCCAGGCACGTTCAGCCTGCGCGCCTGGCTGGAAACGGGAGAAGGCAATCTGTACATCACGTGGCGCGAAGACATGCTGGCCACGCTGCGCCCGCTTGTGAGCGCGTGGGCCGATGTCCTGATCGCGTCGATCCTGACCCTTCCGGACAACCGACCGCGCGTACTATGGCTTGTTCTTGACGAGCTGGCCAGCCTTGAGCGCTTGAGTAGCCTTGAAGCTGGACTGACGAAGGGCCGCAAGCACGGCCTACGTGTGGTGGCGGGCCTGCAATCGGTTTCGCAGCTCGATGCGCTTTATGGTGCTTACAACGCTAAGACCTTGCGTAGTTGCTTCCGCAATCTTCTCGCACTGGGCTGCTCTAATGCCGATCCGCATACAGCGAAGGAGATCTCTGAAGGACTGGGGCAGTGCGAGGTCGAGCGCACGCAGACGAGCCACACCGACAGTAAGGATGGCCGTACCAGTTCGACGAGCAAGCATCGCACGGTCGAACCGGCGGTGCTCGCCGCCGAGCTGATGTCACTGCCGCCACTGCACGGCTTCCTTAAGTTTGCCGGCGATTACCCGATCGGAAAAATTCGCCTCATACCGCTGGACCATCCGGTACGCGCGAAAGCGTTTGTGGAGCGCTGATTATGCTGAGCCTATCTAATGTTGGAAATCACGCGACAGCCGCCAGCTACTACGAAACAGTCGACAACTACTATACGAGTGACCACGGACCAAGTGAATGGTGGGGGACTGGGGCAGCCAGCCTTGGATTACACGGCGCGGTCGGGTCAGCAGAATTTGCGGCTCTGCTCGATGGCCGACTGCCCAGCGGCGAGACCTTGCACAATGCAGCCGCTGGCCGGCGCGGTGGCACTGACGGCACGTTCAGTGCGCCTAAGTCGGTATCCCTGCAAGCGCTTGTTGGTGGCGACAAGCGCATTATTGATGCGCACCGTGTGGCGGTAGATCGGGCGCTAGCGTACGCTGAAACTCTTGTTAGTTGCCGTGTTACCGAGGACGGAATCACGCGTATTGAGCGTACCGGCAACCTAATCGTAGGACGCTTCAACCATGATGTTAGCCGCTCGTGCGACCCGCAGTTGCATACCCACTGTGTGATGATAAATGCGACCCGGCGCGCCGATGGGCTGTGGCGATCGGTCAACAATGAGGCAATCTATCGACACAAGATGCTGCTTGGCGTGCTGTATAGATCCGAGCTGGCGCGCGAGCTGTAAGCGCTTGGGTACGCAATACGCTTGACCCATATCGACGGTCGTTTCGAGCTGGGTCACATCACTGAACGCCAGGTAAAGGCTTTTAGTCAGCGTAGTGCGGCCATTGAGGCTTATCTGAAGACGTGTAACGGCCTGGAGCGCAACGAAGCTGGCGCGTGGACCAAGAAAATGGCAGCGGTCATCACGAGGGCGAAGAAGACTGAAGTAGACCGTGCCGACCTGCGCGAGGAGTGGCGCACGTTGAGCGTGGCCGAAGGCATCGACTACACCGTTCCCCCACTACCCGCTGGGTTGGTCGCCATACCGGATACAGCCACAGTGCTAGCACAAGCTCTTGAACACATAGGCGAGCGGAACGCGGTGTTCAGCCCGCAGAGCATTGTGCAGGCAGCGCTGGAGCGTAGTGTAGGCGTGGCGACCTTGGCCGAAATCGAAACGGTGCTGGCCGAGGCTATACAGTCTGGCCTGGTGATCCGCGATGGTGAACGCTACACCACTTTCGAAGCGCAGCAATTGGAGCAAGAGGTGCTGGATATCGAAGCGCGTGGACGCATGGCATCGAGTCCGATATCTCAACGCCAGCGTTCTGCACTCTTAAGGGACATGAATAGTTTGTCCGACGGGCAACGCGATGCGGCGCTGGGCGTGCTGCTGACATCTAACCAGTTTATTGGCATCCAGGGACGTGCAGGCGTTGGCAAAACTACTCTTCTAACCATCGCCGCCGAGCAGGCGCGCGCATGTGGTTACATCGTTAAGGGACTGGCACCGAGCGCAAGCGCCGCGCGCGAGCTGGCGAGTGCCGGCATCGCTGCTGAGACGATTACAGCCTTCATCCATCGGCAAGCGACGAAGCTCGATGTGCGCACATTGTTGATCGTTGACGAAGCCGGCATGGCATCGACGCGTCAGATGCATGCGATCCTAAGCGCAGCGGCGACCACAGGCTGCCGTGTGGTACTGGTTGGTGATACGGCGCAGTTGCAATCGGTAGAGGCCGGCAAGCCCTTCGCACAGTTGCAGGCAAATGGTATGCATACCGCCGTCGTCAACCAGATACGACGCCAGAAAAACCCGAGCTTAAAGCATGCTGTCGAGCTGGTCGTGGACGGGCAAATCGCGATGGCAGTCGAGGTTCTGGACAAGCACATCGTGGAGATCGTCAATGCGTCACAGCATTTCGAGCGCATCGCCACCGACTATGCCGAGCTGCCGTCAGCCGAGCGTGCCACGACCCGCGTGATTGCTGGCACTCGTTATGCGCGTGCCGAGATTAATCGCTGCATACGGGCGAAGCTGGGCTTGGCCGAGCTCGGATACGAATTCGTATTGTTGGACCGTAAGGACCAGACGGCGCAACAGGCACGCTCGATCCTGAGCTACGACGCAGGTGACATGGTACTAGCGGAAACGGACTACCCGTCGCTGGGCCTGAAGCGTGGCGAGACAGCTTCGGTCGTAGAGCGGTCGCATCATTACATTTTGCTCGAACGAGGCGATGGCAAGCGCGTGAAATGGCAGCCGGCACTGGCCACCAGGCTCACAGGATATGTGCCAATGAAACGTTCGCTGGCCATTGGCGACTTGGTGCGCGTCACCGCCAATGACCATACACACGGCCTGGTCAACGGTGACTTAGCAAGGGTGAGCGACATCGCGCCTGCAGGCGATGCACTGACGCTGCGCTTTGATGACGGACGCACGGTGCTACTCGACGGACGGCGTCCTTTGAAACTGGACCATGGCTACTGCTCGACGGTCCACGTCAGTCAGGGCCAGACGTGCGACCGAATACTGATCGAAGCTGATGCGCACAGCCTGACGGCAACAACGAATACATTTTATGTTGCGATCAGCCGAGCCCGCCATCACGCACAGATCTATACGGATGATCGCGAGCTTCTACCTGTGGCGATGAGCAGAGAAATCATCGTCGATGCGGCACTTGACGTGCACGACTCACGTTCGTATTCGCAGGTTGCGGCGTCATCTTCTACCGGACTGCAGCTAGATCCATGCGAACTCTAAGCCTAAAGGAAGCCGGCGCTTTTCTCCGTATGCATCCGGAGGAAGTGCGTCGACGCGCCAAACTAGGTCACTTACCGGGCGCAAAGCCCGGCAAGTCATGGGTTTTCCTTGAGGACGATCTTGCCTCGTATCTAAGAACGCTTTATTCTTCAACGCGGCAAGCGTTGCAAGTGACACAAACCCAGGAACAAACATGTCACTTTTCAAACGCGGTAACACGTGGTGGGTCGATTTCACCACGCCAGCAGGCGAGCGCATTAGACGCACTGCTGGAACAAGTAACAAAACCGAAGCGCAGGAGTTCCACGACAAGCTAAAGATGGAATCTTGGCGTGTTCAACAGTTGGGCATGAAACCTAAGTACACATGGGATGATGCCGGAATCCAATGGCTAACTGAAACTTCCCACAAACGTACACACCTCGAAGACGCACGAAAATTATTGTGGCTACAGAATTTTCTTCGAGGTAAGCAATTGTCGAGCATCACCCGCGAAGACATTGTTGCAATAGGTGCAAGAAAAGCTGCTGAGAGTAGCCCGGCAACTGCAAACCGTTACCTCGCCCTCATTCGCGCTATTCTGAGGAAAGCTTGTTACGAATGGGATTGGATTGAAAAAGCACCAAAGGTTAAGCTTTATTCGGAAACAAAGCGGCGCGTTCGCTGGATAACGCCCGCTCAAGTCGAGTGTTTACTTAGCGAGTTGCCAGTACATCAGCGGGATGTTGTCGTTTTTGCACTTGCGACCGGGCTCAGGCAATCGAACGTAGCAAAGTTGCAGTGGGATCAAGTTGACCTAGCCCGACGAACAGCTTGGATACCAGGTGACAAAGCAAAAGGTAAAGAAGACATCCACGTCTCGTTAAGTCAGCTGTGCGTCGATTTGCTTCAACGGCAATTGGGGAAACATTCAGAGGCTGTTTTTACCTATGCTGGCCGCCCACTGGGACAAGTCAACACAAGAGGCTGGCGTAGCGCCTTGAAGCGGGCTGGTATTGAAAATTTCCGCTGGCACGATCTTCGACACACTTGGGCGAGCTGGCTTGTACAAAACGGGACGCCTTTGTACGACTTGCAAGAAATGGGAGGGTGGAAGTCGGCAGAAATGGTCCGACGTTACGCTCATTTAGCTCCAGCCCAGATGGCCAAGCATGCTGAAGTGGTAGCGAACTTGTTGTGTGGCACAAATGTGGCACAGCAACAAAAAGAAAAAGAGGCCAGGGAAACCTAACCTCTTGATCTTAAACATAATTTTGGTAGGCCTCCCCGGAGTCGAACCGGGCACCAACGGATTATGAGTCCGCTGCTCTAACCAAGCATGAGCTAGAGGCCCAAAAACTGGTACATCAATGGACGCCAACAGCTCGCCACCCGAAGCCGGTATCGAAACCGCACCCCGAAGTGGCG
>Ga0265780_10007261_pt1 | contig 13630 bp, 12 predicted proteins | sample P1T30metagenome_FD_192432 | JGI IMG/M metagenome (GOLD analysis project Ga0265780, IMG submission 192432) | Plant litter microbial communities from East Loma Ridge, Irvine, California - P1 T30 | ecosystem: Environmental > Terrestrial > Plant litter > Unclassified | place: USA: California... | reverse complement strand
CAGCTGGGCAGCCAATGCCCTTTTGTGAAGCCGTGATGACGGCATCGAGCTTCCACTCGTCGAAGCGGATCTCTTCGGAGCCAACACTGCAGACACCGTCGACTACGACCAATGTCTCGGGACTGACTCTGTGGACAAGCTCACTCAATGCCTTGATCTCGCTGAGCACACCAGTCGATGTGTCGACGTGGGTGACGGTCAGGATCTTGTACTCCTTCTCCTTCAGTGCCTTCTCCACCTCATCGAGTTGTGGTCGGTCGCCAATGGGCGCTTTGAGCTGTGTAGCCTTGACACCGTAGGTCTCGAAGCAGTCGGCAAACGAATCGGCAAAGTAGCCAGTGTGTAGGACGAGCACCTCGTCGCCGGGCTCTACCAAGTTGGCCGCTACCTGGTCCCATCCGAGTGTACCAGAGCCAGAGATGACGAAGGGTTGCGCGGCAGGGTCGCTGGACAGGAACAGCTTGCGCAGGTTTCCGAGGACTTCGCTGAAGGTGTTGACGAAGGGTTGACCGACATGCGATTCACTAATGAGGTTAGCAATTGCGAACAGCATGAACAGTAAATGCCATGGGTGTGTCTTACCTGTAATGGCTCATAGACGAGAGTACGGCATCGTCAAACTCAATGGGCCCTGGAATGAGCAGGGCAGGGTGTGGTGCTTGGCTCGACATCTTCTTGGGTGGTTCCGGCGCAAGCTTCTTGACCTGCTCTACTTCCTTCTTGATTTCCTTCTTGGCTTCCTGCTTGAACTCTTCGGCCTTCTTGGGAGGTATGCGATTGCCTTGTTCGTCTTCGATGCGGGCGGTGCGTTCAGTGGAGAAGGGAGTGTTCAATTCGAGAAAGGGCTTCGAGTCTAAATGCTTGGAGATCTGTGTAAGGCGGGAGCCAGCGCGCGCACGAGGTGACGACATGCTTGGGCGGGGTTGAAGGCGGCTGTTCACGGCTAGGAGACGCAACCGCGGGGCTGCAAACATCCGGTGATCGGAGACGCGCGATGGATGAAAGTGGCTTTGATAGACACGAACGGTTGCTGCGTTATGCCAATTGCGACAATGTGCGATTACTTGTTCGTGTTCAGGAGACGAGGACGCGTCAGAGAAAATAAAATTAGTTACTGATAGTAATGAGAGACTGGGAAGAAATTTGGAGATGCGATTGGCAAATAAGGGGTCTATGGATGGCCGCCCATAAATTTACGGAACGAAAAGACACTTCTACACGCACGGATGCGGACCCGGGAGTTGCTGAATCGTGGGGTGCCACGGGTCCGCGATTCGGTCGCGTGGCGGGTGAACATGCGCTCGTCACGTGCTCGCGAGAAAACGGCTGGACTTTACTCGGCAGGGATGTTTGTTATGATCGGGCCCACTCTCGTGCAGCATCAACACTCGAGCGTCAACACGATACCAATTCGCTATCAATGCATTCTAGCAGCGCATAGACAGCTCGATACGATTCTACGACACAATTTATCTGACGCCTTGAACATTTCGATGCGTGTCACACGCGCCCGCGCCCAACAGGGCAACGATGATGCGACCGACGCGACCGAGCGTGCACCCTTGAATCAAATTTCCTCAAATGCGTCGCCCAAGCAGACCCGCCACGATGACGAGGAGCTAGTCCCGAAAACACCCGCGAAGACGCCCGCAAAGACTCCAGGAAGGAAGGCGAAGGGCAAAGGCCGGGCGAAAAAGGGAAAGAAGGGCAAAGCGGCTGAGGAGGATGAAGAGGAGCAGACCGGAGCCGCACCTGAAGAGGAGCAAGCCGCAGATGAAGCGCCCACGAACGAACCAACTGGCGACGATGTTTCCAAAGACGCTTCCGATGGTGAGTTCGCAGCCGCTCCAGACCAACAACCGTGGACTAATGGTGTACAGGAGCCTCAGAAGCCCCCGCAATCACCGAGCGACCCGTGACTCCAGCGCCGCGATTGACACGCCGACAACTGGCTATGCAGGAGGAGGAAGCGAAACAAGCGAAGCTCAGCGCCCAATCACAAGAGCCAGAACCAGCGCCAGTTGCAGAGGAGGTGCCTTCGACTGTGGAAACGACCGCAGAAGCACATGCGCCCGAGGAGACATCGTCTGAAGATACAACAACAGGCGCAGAAGAAGCGCAGGTTGAGAGTGACCCACAGGAACCGATACAGGAGGTTGAAGCGCCAGCTTTGGTAGAGCCTGTAGAGGAAGCGCAAGATGAGCCAATACCGGAGGTAGAGGAAGCGCCTCGAGAGAAAGCCGATACTGTACAGACAGAGCATACTAAGTCAGTGCCACGGATCGACGAGCCCCATGGGGAGGAGCAACCCGTCGAGGCAACAGCGACTGAGGATTCGCCAGAGAATCAAGTGCCTGAAGCTGACGCTGAAGTCCCTGCACCCTCAGTCGAAGTGAGCTCAGAACCAGAGCCCAAGACACTTGTAGCCGAGAGGCCCAGCGAAGATGCCATGACACCACTCAGGAGCCATACGTCCAGCCGACGAGCGTCGCGCAGCCCCTCGAAATCGCCAATGCGCCTGGAGGAGTCTTTTGGGGCCATTGATGCGCTTGAGGAGGCACTGGAAAATGTGACCTCAGTCACCAGCTTCAACCATGCGAATGAAGTGATGTCGCCTCAGAAGGCAGAGTTTCCAAAAGCAGCTACCACACAGACGATGCGATCGAAGGCGCTCGGAAAAGGGCCAGTGCCTGCGCCTGCTACCAAGCTATCGAGGACACCCAGTGTTGCTGCGCCTAAGAGCATGAAGCCAGTGAAGTCTTCGATGGCTCGAGCAACCAGTGTCCGCACAGCGCCTAACAAAGATGTCAGAGTAGATTCCACGGATACAGTAGATTACCTTGCCTCGAAACGCCGGCCGATCAGTATGTCATTCCCCACACCTGCAGCACCACCAAAGGGCCGCGCACCCACAAAGGCCACCTTCCAGCTTTCAAGTAACGATGTTGTCGCCAAACTGAAGGCCCAAAAGGAGGAACGTCAGAAGAGAGAGACAGAGGGCGTGGTTCGCAAACCACGACCTATCAGCATGCCTCCTCCACCGAAATCTGATAAGCCCCTGACGAAGCCCGCGTTCCAACTCCCTGGCGAGAGAATTGCTGAGAAGCTCAAGGCACAGAAGGAGGAGCGGTTGAAGAGGGAAGCCGAAGCACCTGCACAACCAGCACCAAAGCAGCGCCCTGTTAGCATCAGCATGGCTCCCCACGCAAAGTCGACGAAAGCACTGACAAAGGCGACTTTCGAGCTCCCCGGGTCAGCCGTCGCTGAGAAGCTAAGGATTAAGAAGGAAGAGCGTCTGAAGCGAATGGAAGAAGCGGAAGCAGCAAAGAAAGAGGCTGCTCTCAAGCCACGACAAGCACCAGTGCGCAAGCCAGTGACCGCTCCCATCAGACAGCAACCAGGTGTTACCATTGCGCCGCCACAACCACCCCAAGCACCACAGTCCCAGCCCCAGGCTCAACGTGCATCCTCGCTGGCTAGCAAGCGCAGCAGCATGTCTCTATCGCAACCGCTGTCTCAATCCCGCTCTACATCGACTTCCTCGGCAAACCGCAACAGTGTCATCGTTCCCAAGGCTATCGTCACGCCCGTCGACGCCGCGCAACAAAAGGTGAAGGGCAGGGAAGTCTTCAACCGCGACCGCATGGAGAAAGAAGCCCGCGAGCGAGAGAGGCGCGAGAAGGAAGAAGCTGCGAAGCGAGCGCGAGCGGAAGCTGCGGAGAGGGGCCGTATCGCGAGTAGAGAGTGGGCTGAGAGGCAAAGGAAGAAGTTAATGGGGGTTTGAATGTTCTTGCGACGTGTGTTTCTGGTTCGGCTTCTTATTCGGGGATCATGTTTGGTGTCTCGGACATGGATGATGTTGGTATACTCTCCAGGTCTTTTCTTACTTCTTGCTAGGGTGGGTTCATCTTTTCTTTGGCGTTGCCAACTGTCATTACCTCGTCCTCCGATGGTCGACTGGAGGTTTTCTTTGGAGTTGGAACCACGGCGATTGCATCTCGTTTTTTCCTTTGGCCAGGTGGATTGAATACAGACTAGACCCGGTGTATTTCGTTTCCAGGGCTGCACCAATGCTCTGCTCTTATATTGTTCAACAACTTACAATTTCGAGCTATCAATCTTCGAGTGTTAGCTTCAAACGTTCAACATGTGTCTTGTGTCCTCCAGTCTGCTCAGTCTGAGTTCCCCGGTTCCAAGGCCTGGCCCTCAAACTTTGGCATATCTGACACCTCTGACTTGCCCCCGGCAACAGTATTCGAGAAGTCTCAGCTGGCCATGAAAACTCTTTACAAAGTTTCATGCCATGCGTTGTTTTGCAGCGCTTGCGTCGGCACATGTACTTGCATGTCTTGCATTTTGGATCTCCAATTAGCGCTACAGAGTCGGGCCTTACCATCCCACGCGGCTTTAGCAGCAAAATTACTTCCAAGGTTCTTGCGATTTGACTTTAAGTGAGGCAGCATCATCGTTGAACGGCAATGCATACTCCACCAAGATACTATCGTCAAGCGTCCGGTTGCCACCACGGCTGCTGCCCGACGGTCTGGTATTGGGCGGAGTGCCTTACCGCTCGTTTGTGCACATGGCAGCAAGCCCGTCCTATAGCGTCATCGTGTCGAGACACGTCGGGGATTGGGCACTTGTTCTGTACTTTGCGAATGGATCATGCACAAGTCACGATTCGTCGCGGGTACATGTGCCGTGGCATCGACTGGCTCGGCACTCTCCTGGCCTGGTTTGACATCCCACGCAGATCAATTGGCGTATGACTGACAGGCGAATGTGTGATAGGCATTGGATTGTGCGACATTGTGATGGTGTCGTGCGATCTCTTCGATCTTGCGTCCACGTGGGTCGAGGCGGTACTTTCAGCCGCACCGTTACGTCCGGCGTGTCAAGGAAGTAAGGAAGAACACTGAAAGACGTTGCGACCCAGTCTACGCCTTAGCTCTTGGGAATGCAGCCTCATGTGTGTCAAACAAAAGCTTCTAGCTCGCGGTTCTCGCCAACTGTCCCAACATCACAAGGGATACCTTGAAGTATCGAGATCTGATGCGTGTCGGCGCGTACCGAGAAACCCCGCAGAGGATGGAGCTACGTGCCGCCAGATCTTATCTATACGAGTCAAGCGCGAGGTCCGCGGCGTGCGGTTCACGGCCATTTGGGATTTTCTCGTGACGCCATCGTGCGCTTCATATCAGCCCAATGCCGAGTCAGTTGTCGTCGTACCCACGCTTTCCTCGCGGTCAGGAACTGCTGGGAAAGCATAATGGCCCGAATGACTGAAATTGAAACCCCAATCTGGCACGATCCGAAGGGACGTGAAGGATCTGTGTTCCTGAACGGCACATGCGCCGATCAGAGATAGCTCGATAAGCGAGAATGTATGATAGGTTGGATATGGGTTCCGCCAGATCTTGACAATATTGATGACGCCTGACACTGACAGATTGCACGCGCATTCCCGCCTGCCTGCCTTTCGGGGCAACGTGTGCGTGCCTGCATTTCGTTGCGAGTCAATTCTGGAATTGTCAGGGTGCATGCGATGAATGTCAGCGATCGGTCCCTTGCATCGCGCGATTAGGGTCCAGATGCAGAATAGACGGAGGTCACTCCTGCGTCTGTGACTTGAAAGTTTCCCGTTGTTCAGCCAAACATTAGCTGTCCCCAGATTATTGGGGATCAGCGTACTACAACAGCAGTCTGGATCGACTGCCAACTCTGGCCGGAGCTTGCGCAATAGCAAGATATATTCAATAGCTTGTAAGCGAAGTCTTATGAGAAGCGAGAGGCCGTATTGAGTGCGTCGTCACGCTTTTCCGCGACGATCCTCGGAGATCGCGGGCAATCTGCACGTAGGCGAGGAGAACCAGTCATAGATGTTTGGTTAAGCCTTTTGCTTTTTGTCACACTCTGGTAACGAGGCTAGAGTCAGGGGGTCTTGAGGAGGCTCATGATGGGATTGTGCAACTCCGAAGGTATGTCGGGGAGTTGTTCGCTGTCTCCGAGCCTTGTCAACCCGTGGTTTTTGGCTGGATGCCTGGAGACCCGAACCTAATTTTACAGTAGCGGCTGCACCCTTAGCTACCATCGCAACCGGAAGGGGAACCCATCACTTTGTATGGGTGTAAAACAGCGACCAGTATCGGTCCTTGGCTGAGCATGAGGTACTTGGGAATGTTTGACGCGGCCCGTGGCGGTTATCGATTCTGTGAGGTCGTCGGATCTCGGAACAGTTGACTATGCCCTAAGTGTAAGCGAGGTGAGCTGTGAGTGGTGTGAGTCTGAGATGGCTGCGTTCATGTCGTTCGAGCCGTGTGCGTCGCATGTCGCACACGCAGCGATGACCTAATGGTCGGAGTAGCAGGATGCCGCTGTCTCGCCGTGGCCTGGACGGACGTCAAAGGGCAAAGCTGCACAAAGTGTTGACAACTAATCCTGGGGCTCGCTTGCGAAGTGGAGCCGGATGAGCTGGCATGGCGGAAGAGGACCGTGAGAGCGTCAAGGCGCTGCTTGAGCAAATGGAAAATTCTTCGATGAGGCGGCAGTCGGGCGCTGCCGTGACAAATGCGCGCTGCGACTTGGACGGGCGACGACATGACGGAACAGGCAACGCGATCATGGCTGGCGGCGTTGCGCCATCGTGACTTCCCCTCACCTTTGCAAATGCCGCATGACGAAGCGTGGGATAAGTTGCTTTTGGTTGCGCGCAGCTCGCATAACGACTGGCGGGATGAGCCCTGTCACCGGTAGAGACCCATGGCAAGCTACGGCCCGTTCACACAGAAATGCGGAGAAGCCAAGCAGAGGCATGCCCACCTGCAGCGCACGTCGCCAATGGCACGCCCCGGACGCGGCCGTGGGCATGCAGGTTGGTGTTTGAAGTGCTGGAGGGCCCTCTGCCCATACCCAAGGCAAGGGCGCTGCGACCAAGTGGGTGCTTCCTGCCTGCTGGAACCCGTGGACCTCTCAACAGCGTCCATGTGTGTCTGCTCGGTGTTTATCGCCACCAGCTATCACTTGCTGCGAACGTTGTTGAGTGTGGCTGACATCTGGATCATGCCTGAAGTCTGTGAAAATTCTTCCTGGCGAGCGTCGCACAGCCAGAGGCATACCGGTGGAGAGGCCAGCCGTGCCTCGTCCTCGCACTCTGACCACGTACTGCGCAACATGCAAACTCTAAAGCGCCACGGGAATATAGAGAGACGCAGCACTGGGCCCGGCCGTGTCTCATCTGTGCACGTCTGAGAGGCTTGTGCTTATCTCGAGCCAAACACTGTGCCAAAGGGAGCCCGTCACGTGTTGGTGAGGGGTTGGCGCGATCTGCGTCGATAGTGAGACAGGATGGGGTTGGACAGGCGGTTGCGCGAGGCTGTCATCTGAGTATCACCGAGAACAAGTGGAGCAGAGGCAAAAAGTTTGTGTCTTGTCGCCATGAGTCTATGCCCATGGCCGTTGCGTCCATTTGAGACAGCTACTACTACGCTATAGCTAGAGCGGAAAACAGGCGCGACATTCAACGCCGGCCGAGTGAGAGGAATTCCCAACCGTCCTGGCCACAGTGGCCGTGATGCAATCGCATGTGCAGAGTGACCCCAGTCACCCACCCACGCCGGGGCTAGATGCTCGTAACAAAGACCCCTATACACCAAGGGGATATATAAATACTTTTAATCGTACACTGCGTCCACGTATGACAACAAAGGAAAGGGTACAGAACTAGAACGCAGCGCAACGGTGGTGGATATGCAGGTGTACTCCGTGGACCCATGCCAGTCTCAACCCCCCAAGGTCCGAGACTGATGCAAAATACAAGAGAACAGAGAGAAACCGAAAGAAAGACAAGACGTCTTGATCGGGTGTCGTAATTGTCGTGAAACCAAACTCCAAAAGCAGCGGACTTGGCAAGTCTAGTACTGCGTGTACCGCCTCTTGACGTCGCGTGTTTGGTCAAAGGAGCGCATGTAGCTGTTGAGTTGGGTTGCCGCTTGTTGCGAGATGCCGGACTGGGACTGGGAAGATTGCGAGGCTAGAGATGATCGTGACGACGAGGGCGTCAGGCTGCGCTGTGGGGAGGGCCTTGTTGCGGTTGGTGGTGCGAAGTAGCTGCCATTTGCGGTTGGGTAGTAGTGGTACGGGCTCGCTGGTGGCACTTGTGAACTCGAGGCTCCCTTGTATGCGGAGAAGTTGATTGCGGGGGCGAGGTAGAAGCCGTTGTTGGACGAGGACGAGGAGGAAGCGGATGATGACAGTTGCGAGGGTGCTTGTGCTGTGCTGCCGGCTCGCTCCATGTCGACGAGGCGGCACGATTGGGAGCAGTAGACGCCGTTTTCAGCGATTTGGCGGTCGCAGGACAGGCAGAAGTCGTTGAAGCACTCCATCTGGGAAGCCATTGCGAGGTGTGTAGTATGTGTTGGTGAAGTAGTGGTGGTGGTGGTGGTGATGGTATAGCCGCCGACGAGATGATATCGGGGTAGAGTGTTGGATGGGTGAGTGTAGTTAATGTAGTTGGACTCAAGCGGGACGACTGGGCTATGAACGGGTCTCAAGTGGGAGTCATGAGGTAGTTAAGTTCGTGAGCGGCAGGACCGTGTGGAGCAGCGGGAGGATGAGCCCCATATACTTAAGTCGCGCTCAGGCACTTCACGGCTGACCACCGACCACCCTAGCAGGCTTGGGTTGCAGGGTCCACGGGAGACGCACCCCTGTCGCCTCTCCACAATACTAATATTTCTTCGAAGCGCTGTAAGCCCGCACCCCTCAGCACCACCACCTGCACCACGCACCCATGCACTCCCTAGCGCCTCCGCCGAACAGGTCCAGTGCCATCCCTCGCCAGCTGCACGCTCTGCACGCTGCTTGGGCCACCACGGTGCTGTGCTGCCGCCATTCGCTCTGCCGCAGCGAACGACGGCCCTCACGGCGCTGTGAGCTGCTCGATGCTGCAGCCAGCAGAGCGTAGAATTTTCGGCCGCGGGGGCAAGAGCAGCCGGCTTGCGTAGTCAGTAGTGATAGTCGCGCCATCTGGTGACACCACCCTCCACCTCCGCCCGAGTTGCGTGATAGCAGCGCGACGCGAAAACGTCGCTCCATGACGGAATCCCCTCGCTAGTCATCTGCCCGGCCCTGCGCCGGACGCGCAGATGACTGACGTGCAAATCTAGGTACGAGGCTTCCTCTTGCAGCCATATGGCGGCGGGCCAGTTATCGGTTTCAGCAGTCATGAGCGCCCTCCCATGTCCCTCTCCCACTCCCTCTCCAATCCCATGCTGCCATCCACTCCCATAGCCGAATCGCCTGCCCCAGCGTTAGGCCCGCTTTTCGCTATCTTCGGTGATAACACACGCCTCCCCAGAGCCATTATTTGCACGCGCTAGCTTTCTGTCTCACGCTCAGCCCTGCACCAAGTCAAATTCTTCCTCTAAGCCAGCCGCCTTCCGTAAGCCGTCCATCTGGCACACGGAGTGCTGAGGAACCATACTGATCCTCGTGGCGACGGACAGAAACGCACACCCACCTCGTCTTGACTATGCAGCTAGTTCCGACCAAGTGTCTCGTTTTGCACCCGCATGCCTAATCACGAACAGCCTTGATCCAAGACGTTATCTTTGGCCTGCAAACCACTCTCTTCCACATACGGGAGTACGGCTACGGGTTGCAGCGGCGATCTTCAACACTACGCACGACACACCACCCTCAGAACTGCCGCCTGCTGAGCCCTTTCACAATTCCTCAACACGACTCCTCTTCAATTTCCGCGCGGCTCTATGCCTATTCCGCTGTCCAGACAGGCGCCTGGAGGACCTTGACGCCTCGCTTCTTGCTGAGCGCCTCAAGCCTCTTTTCCCTAAAAAGTCAGGAGCAGACCGACCTGGACTCATGGTCATGGCTTGCTGCCCCCATCGGGGGCCGGCGAAGGCGAAATGAGTATCAAACGGTAGTAGGAACGCATGTTCGCTTGTTCGTCTAACTGCTCATGGCTTGCGCAATCTGTGCAGTGTGCAGAGCAACACTCTTCCAGCTTCTCCAGCTCACACCAAGCGAGATAAGACGCTCGGTGCAGGCAACCGCACTCCTACCAAAGCATACGTCCTGCAAGTGGCTGCAGCCTTCGCGGTGTCCATGTCCAGACGGACGAATGACGAAGCCGCCCTCAGCTGCAAGTCACTTGGCCGACGTGCTCCAACACGAGCAGCCTGCATGACCTGCCAGAGAGACAGCCCCCACGCTGCTTTTTCCAAGGTTCCTGTACGACATGCCCTAGACAAGCCACCAAGCGAACTCCTTGATACTTACAGGCTTTCTGCAGGAACGGTTTGGCCTTATCGCAAGATCCTCGCGGTTAACGAGGTCCCTTGAAATTCACCTTCTCTAGTGTGCCTCCTTTACCATGACGCGCGATTCATGATACTGCAATCACGGGTGCAATTACAGCAGCGCGACCAATGCGGTACCCAAAAACAGATGTGGCCCGTGAAAGATGCCCTTCCCCACAATAACCGCACGCACTTTGTGATTGCGAAAGATGGCGACATTGCCAGGGAGCGGGCCATGCGCTGCATCGCTTTGCCCTCGAAACGGCTGTCAGCCTCAATAAACAATACAGCGTTGCACATAATCCTCAACAAGTATGCATCGACGATGCACTCCCCAGGTAGCAGCAGCGTTGATCAACGATATAGCACAACGTAATGCATCGAAGGCATCCAGACTTCATATATGCTAGAGTATAGCACCACTCGATTCCCCAATGACTATGCTGTGCATCGTTTACGCGCCCCAGCTGCAAGATGATGCAGGACGCGGCTTGTCCAATATTCGTGCGTCTCATGTACCTGTCCCCCATCATTGCCAACATCTGCAACACTATGGGGACCTTCGGGATGCAGAACCCCAGACCACTCGAAGGACCTTGCGAGATGCGACCTGCACCTTGTAGCAGGCAACATCTCTCGAGCAGCATGCGAATACACGCTGTGTAACTCGACGACAAGCGCCATTAATCTATCGTGAACGCGGCACGGAGCACCAACCGACTCTAGATTCAATAACGAGCAGCCTCGCCTCGTTGCTCGCTTGAACCTGGTGGTTATCTCCCGGGTTTGGCACTCTCCCGAGACATCGGCCCGTTTTGTTGGCGGGTCGACCGCGAGTGGGCTTTTCCCAACGATATGTGTTTCCCGGCGGTTGCCCGTCGCTGGTACTGGAAGGGCCTCCCTTTGCGGGAGGAGTCGGAGTGGCGCCGTCAAACCTACCAAAGTTTCCATGTGTCTGGTGATGCGCGACGCCGCACTCGTGATTTCCAAACTGTAGTCTAACTCTAAGACAGACGATGGCTCTTGCCTATAAACTAAAATACAGCAACGATCTTGGGGTACAGTTCGCCTAGATACAAGCTAGAACAAACGAGCTTCATCAAGGTTTGGGTCGGACCGCGAGCTTTCCGTGCTCTCAAATCAACCGGAACCGAGCTAGCGGCATGACTCGAGCCTCGTCGTTTGTGCCGTTCACATTCAGCCACGAATGACTCTTGCATGTGTTGCGCCGCCTGGGGAAGACTCCAGGCTTCTCTTTGGCCTGTCGACGTTGGCGACATCGTCGAGCCTCATGTTTGTAGCCATGGTACTGCGAAAGCAATGCGCGTGGAGCGCTCCATTAGCCTCGCTTACTATGCGCTTGCTAGTAGCTTGCCAAAACTGTTTCATCACCTCATTTAGACTAATACTGCGAAATCTTCACCAGAAGACAACTACAGTACAACATTCATCACGCAATCCCGACCAAAAATCACCCGATATCCGTCATGGCCTACTCCGCCGAGCTTCGCCTCGCTTTGCAAGCCGTACACCGGGCGTCATTGCTCACCAAATCCGTTCTCCGGAGCCTATCCAACAACGTGTCTGCGGAGACAAAGGCAGATGACAGTCCCGTGACCATTGCGGACTTCGCCGCTCAAGCCCTCCTCATATCCGCCCTGCGTGCCGTGTACCCAACAGACGCGTTTCTGGGCGAGGAAAGCGCTGATGCATTGCGTCAAAACGAGACACTCGCTGACCGCGTCTGGCAGCTCGTGCAACAGGCGAAGGACGAGACTCATGCAGGTGGCTCCGAGAACGAGAAGGGAGACGGAAACTCTGTCCAGAAGGAGGAGTTGGCTTTCCCGAAAAATAAAGAAGAGATGTTCGAGCTCATTGATAGGGGTGGGAAAGGGGAAATCACCAGAAGAGGCCGAACATGGGTCATGGACCCCGTGGATGGCACAGCAACGTTTATGCAGGGCCAGCAGTACGCAGTTTGTCTGTGTTTGCTAGTCGATGGCGTACAGCAAGTTGGTGTCATTGCGTGTCCCAACCTCGCCTTCCCCATCCAAGGGGAACTGGGCCAAACAGCGATCCACGAGGACCAAGTCGACAAAGACGGCTTTGGCGTCATACTCTCCGCCGTCAAGGGACAAGGGACTTTTATCCGCTCCATGAACAGTTCCCTTTCCGCTGGATTCGGAGAACCCCGCCACGTAGACCGGACCACGCTTCCTCAAAAGAAAGCCTCAGAACTAAACTTTGTCGAAGCAACACTAGGCAAAACATCTCTCTCCCAGCCCGAACACAACGCAGTTGCTACCACTCTCGGTGCGCAATGGCCGGGCACCATTCTCTGGTCTCAGCAAATGAAATATGTCGCTCTTACCCTCGGAGCTGCGGATGTCATGGTGCGCATCCCAAAGACTAAAGACCGCTTTACGTATATCTGGGATCACGCTGGTGGGCACCTGCTTTTCCAGGAAGCGGGCGGCGTTATCAGCGACTTCAAGGGTGAACAAATTGATTTCGCAAATGGAAGGAAGATTACGGGAGAGAGGAACTGGGGTATGATTGCTTGTATGCCTGGTTTGTTTGAGGAGGTGGGGAGGGCGGTTATGGAGGTCTTGAAGAAGAGGGATGGTTGAGCTGGTGGCGTGTTTAGAGACGCTGGGTTGAAGGGAGTTGTACGCAAGAATACAATACAACATTATGGTTGAGTCAAAGTCGATGTACACTGGGGATTGAGCGAATGTCTCTAGGTCAGTTTCGGTGCGGTGATATACTGCATCATGATGATATACCAGGGGCTACCTATAGATGGGACTAGTAATCGACATACATCAGATCACAAGCTATTGTACATTCAGGGTAGGCGTGTCAGGCCATACTACCCTCCGAAGGTATACCGCGAAAGTCACGCTGTCAAACAGAGACACTATATATCACGCTACAACGTAATGTCTCATTATCTCATGTACCTGCTCCACAGTACCGATTGCGTGGGGTGTCGGGTACCATCATGCCATGCCCGCACCACACCGGCACGATCACATCGGCTACCCGATTGAACCGGCATGTCGCTCGTCCCGAACATGACCGTCCAGCCTCAAAACTCAGGTCCGGGCTCGGGTGTCAGACTCCAAAGCTTGAAAAGCGCCGTGTAGCGATACACAAAACCTCTAAAACAGCCTCACCGGACAGTAAGTGACATGCCACGGGAATACAAAAATGTGGGGTAAGCCACGACGTGAAAAGAGGAAAAAAGCGGAGCATCAGCAGCAGTAACGACGACATGATGACATGAGTCTCAGCTGAGCAAGACATCGGGG
>Ga0265780_10007259_pt1 | contig 13632 bp, 13 predicted proteins | sample P1T30metagenome_FD_192432 | JGI IMG/M metagenome (GOLD analysis project Ga0265780, IMG submission 192432) | Plant litter microbial communities from East Loma Ridge, Irvine, California - P1 T30 | ecosystem: Environmental > Terrestrial > Plant litter > Unclassified | place: USA: California... | reverse complement strand
GCTGACGGAGGTCGCGTGCCCCGCAATCGTGACCGAGCGCTTGACCGGGCCGATGAAGCCGCCGTGCGGCGCTGCAATCATGATCGTGTGACCTCCGCCCGCTCGCAACGCGCTTCACCGCGACCCGGCGCCTCGGTCGCACCGGACCTGATCCGAACCCCGAGCTCCCTCTCCTGCCAGTCCGGACAGGAGCGGGATGGCGGATCGCGGCGACGGGCCCGCCGTCCGGCGTCCCGCCTCAAGACCGGGGACGATGGGCGCGCTGCCGTCTACTCCGCATCGAACAGCGCGGCGAGCTGCTCGATGATCGTCCCGCCCAATTGCTCGGCATCCATGATCGTCACCGCGCGGCTGTAATAGCGAGTCACGTCATGCCCGATGCCGATCGCGACCAGCTCGACCGGCGAGCGCTTCTCGATCCACGCGATCACCTGCCGCAAATGCCGCTCGAGATAGGACCCCGAATTGACGCTCAGCGTCGAATCATCGACCGGCGCACCGTCGGAGATGACCATCAGGATGCGCCGCTCCTCGGGACGCGCCATCATCCGCGCGTGCGCCCACAGCAGCGCCTCGCCGTCAATATTCTCCTTGAGCAGCCCCTCGCGCATCATCAGCCCCAATGCGGGGCGCGCGCGCCGCCACGGCTCGTCGGCGCGCTTGTAGACGATGTGGCGGACGTCGTTGAGACGCCCCGGCTGCGGCGGGCGTCCGGCCGCGAGCCATGTCTCGCGGCTCTGCCCGCCCTTCCACGCACGGGTCGTGAAGCCGAGGATCTCGGTCTTCACCCCGCACCGCTCCAGCGTGCGCGCGAGGATATCGGCGCTGATCGCGGCGATCGAGATCGGCCGCCCGCGCATCGATCCCGAATTGTCGATCAGCAACGTCACCACCGTGTCGCGGAAATCGGTATCGCGCTCGATCTTGTAGCTCAACGACTGCGTCGGGTTCACGACCACCCGCGCCAGCCGTGCGGCGTCGAGCAATCCCTCTTCCTGATCGAAATCCCACGACCGCGACTGTTGCGCCATCAACCGCCGCTGGAGCCGGTTGGCGAGCTTCGACACCGCCGATTGCAGATGGACGAGCTGCTGGTCGAGATAGCCGCGCAGCCGCGCCAGTTCCTCGGCGTCGCACAATTCGGTCGCCGCGACCACCTCGTCGAACCGCTCGGTCCAGACCTTGTAATCGAATTGCGCGGACAGATCGGTGGGCGGGCGGTTGGGGCGCACCGGCTGCATCCCCTCCTCGCCGTCGTCGCCCGGCTCGCCCTCGGCATCGTCGATATCATCGCCTTCGAGCTGCTCGCTCTCGCCTTCCTGCGACTGATCGTCGCGCTGCTGCCCGCGCGCCTCGACCTCGGACTCGCCCTCGGCGCCTTCCGCCTCGCCCTCGTCGGCCTCGTCGGTCTCCTGCCCTTCCTCGCCTTCCTCGTCCTCACCGCCCTCGTCGCTGTCCTGCGGCGCCTGTTCGCCCTCGACGAGTTCGAGCTGTTCGAGCAGCTTGCGGGTCAGCCCCTGAAAGGCGCGCTGGTCGTCGAGCGCGAGCGCGAGCGCGGACAGGTCGACCTTGCCGTCGATCCACTCGCGCACCAGCGCCAGCCCCGGCTCGGCCTCGACCGGCGGCAGCCGTCCGGTCAGCGCCTCGCGCACCATCAGCCCCAGCGCCGACGCGAGCGGCACCTCGCTCTTCGTCCGCGCGCGCGTGATCGGGTCGCTGCGCAGCCGCACGTCGAGCGCGCGCGCGAGATTGTCGGCGATCCCGTCATAGCCGCGGCTGCCCAGCGCCTCGACCCGCGCCGTCTCGACCGCGTCATAGACCGACCGCGCCGTCGCCTCGGCCGGCGCGCCGCGCGCGTGGAGCGCGTCGTCGTGATGTCGCAGCCGCAGCGCGAAACCATCGGCGAAGCCACGCGCCTCGGCGACCTGCTCGGCGGGCAGGGTCCGCGCCGGCATCGGCACGCGCAGATGCTTGCCCGACTGCGCGGGCGCATCGGCGGTATAGGCGAGTTCCACTTCCGCCTCGTCGGACAGCGCACGCGCGGTGCCGCCGAGCACGGCCTTGAAACGGTCGAGGGGGGTGTCGGTCGCCATTACCAGAACGTCTCACAGCCGAAATTGGCCATTACCTTATCGCACGTCACCAGAGTCAGGTCCTCCATCAGTGCCTGAGCGGCCAGCATGCGGTCGAAAGGGTCTTTATGTGCCCCCGGCAGCGCACCGCTGCGCACGCCATGCGCCATCGTGATCGACAACGCGCGAAACCCGTCGTCGGCCAGATAATGCTCGAAGTTTGCCATCCGGTCGGCGATGCCGGCCAGTTGCCCTTTGCGGACCTTGGTCGCGATCTCCCAGCCCGACGCCGCGCTGACGTAGACCTCGTTGTCACGATCCCCAATCGCCGCCTTCGCCCGATCCGGCAGCGTCGCGTCGTCGAACCACCACCATAGCAGCGCATGCGTGTCGAGCAGCAGTCGCATCAATGCTCCGGCGGAAAGATGCTGCGGTTCTCGATCTCGTCCAGTTCCGCGTCGGTGAAGCAGGGGGCGACCGCCTCGTCGGGCGACAGGTCCATCAGGCCGCGGAACCGTCCCGGCGTCCGCCGGGCGGGCACCGGCGGGTCGATCGGGACCAGCTTGGCATAGGGCACGCCCGCCTTGGCCAGCACGATCTCCTCGCCCGCATGGGCGCGTTCGATCAGCCGCGACAATTGCGTCTTGGCTTCGTGAACGTTGAAGGTCTTCTGCGGATCGGCCTTGACCATCGCCCGTCTCCTCGGGTGGACTAAGTAGCTTGGTCCACCCCCGGCATCAAGCTTTCGCCACCACGCTCTCGGGCAGGTCCTTCCCGAACACGCGCTGGTAATATTCCGCCACCAGCGCGCGCTCCGCCTCATCGCACTTGTTGAGGAACGACAGCCGGAACGCGAAACCGACATCGCCGAAGATCAGCGCGTTCTGCGCCCAGGTGATGACCGTCCGCGGGCTCATCACCGTCGAGATATCGCCGTTGACGAAGCCCTTGCGCGTCAGGTCGGCGACGCGGACCATGTTCTCGACCAGCTTCTTGCCCTCGGGCTTGTCATATTCGCCCGACTTGGCGAGCACGATCTGCGCCTCGGTGACCGCCGGCAGATAGTTGAGCGTGACCACCACGTTCCAGCGGTCCATCTGCCCCTGATTGATCTGCTGCGTCCCGTGATACAGCCCGCTGGTATCGCCCAGCCCGACGGTATTGGCGGTCGCGAACAGCCGGAAATACGGATTCGGACGGATCACGCGGTTCTGGTCGAGCAATGTCAGCTTGCCCTCGGTCTCCAGCACGCGCTGGATCACGAACATCACGTCCGGGCGCCCGGCGTCATATTCGTCGAACACCAAAGCGGTCGGGGTCTGGAGCGCCCACGGCAACAGCCCTTCGCGGAATTCGGTGACCTGCTGCCCGTCGCGCAGCACGATCGCATCGCGCCCGACCAGATCGATGCGGCTGATGTGCGCGTCGAGGTTGATGCGGATGCACGGCCATTTCAGCCGCGCCGCGACCTGCTCGATATGACTCGACTTCCCGGTGCCGTGATAGCCTTGCACCATCACGCGGCGATTGTGCGCGAACCCCGCGACGATCGCCAGCGTCGTGTCGGGATCGAAGACATAGGCGGGGTCGAGATCGGGCACGCGCTCGTCCGCCTCGGAAAAGGCCGGCACCTCCATGTCGGTGTCGATGCCGAACAGGTCGCGCACGCGCACCATCTTGTCGGGTGCGTCGAGGATCGTGGTGTCGCGGCTGTCGGGCTGCGTGTTCGGGATATCGGTCATGCGTTGGCGCCGTTCGCTGGAGTTTTCCGACCACTGCGAAGCCGGCGCGCCCGCGTCAACCCGCCGCACGCCTCGCCCGGCCGGGTCGGGGCTGGAGAACGCGGGATGAACGCACGCCTTTGGCGCCGGTTTCCAGGCACTTGCCGCGCGCAGGCGTTGGCGCATGATGCGGCGATAACGACTCGGGGAGAGGGCGAGCGCGATGCGGATGATCTTCATCAACCTGCCGGTCGGCGATGTGGCGCGCGCCACCGCCTTCTACCAGGCGATCGGGTTCGAGCAGAATCCCGACTTCTCCAACGACGTCGCCTCGGCGATGCGCTGGTCCGACGCGATCAGCGTCATGCTGCTCGACCATGGCTTCTACGCGACCTTCACCGACAAGCCGATTGCCGACACGCATCAGGTGAGCGCCGCGCTCTTCTGCCTGTCGTTTGAGGATCGCGCCGCGGTGGATGCGATCCACGCCGCCGCGCGGAGCGCCGGCGGAAAGGAAACCCGCCCGATCGTCGATCAGCACTTCATGTACGGCGGCGCGTTCGAAGACCCCGACGGTCACATCTGGGAGACGGTGCATATGGACATGTCCGCCGCCCCGGCAGGAGAGGCAGCATGAGGAACCCGCACGGCACCCCGATCTGGTACGAATATCACGCCGCCGACGCCGACCGCGCACAGGCTTTCTACGAACGATTGTTCGGCTGGCAGGTCGCGCCATCGGGCGACGTGGCGGGGATGGACTATCGGATCGTCAGCACGGCGGGCGGCGAGGGCGTCGCGGGGCTGATGCGCCCGCACCCCGACGCGACGCCGGGCTGGCTGTTCTATGTCGGGGTCGACGATGTCGACACCGCGATCGCGACCGCGCAGGACGCGGGCGGCACGGTGCTGATGCCGCCGGTCGACATGGACGGCGTCGGGCGCATGGCGCTGCTCGCCGATCCCGAGGGGCGACCCTTCTACGTGATGCGGGGCGCGATGGACCAGCCGTCGCGCGCCTTCGTCACCCCGCCCTATGACGGACCGGGGCAGATGGTCTGGAACGAGCTGACCACGCCCGATCAGGAACGCGCACTGGCCTTCTATGCGCGCGTGTTCGGCTGGCGGCACGAGGGCGGGATGCCGATGGGACCGCTCGGCGAGTATAAGTTCGTGCACGCCGGCGACACCTGTCTCGGCGCGACGATGTCGGTGTTGCCGGACGGAGTGCCGGGTTGGCTCTTCTACGCACAGGTCGACGACATCGACGCGGCGGTCGCGCGCGTGGTCGAGGGCGGCGGCACCGTCCTGCAAGGCCCCGATCCGATCCCGCACGACCATTTCTCGGTCGTCGCCGCCGACCCGGACGGCGCACGGATCGGCTTCGTCGGGACGCGGTCGGCGTGACCGACAAGGTGACGACCTGGATCTGGTGCAACGGCACCGCGGAGGAACAGGCGCGCTTCTATACCGCGCTGCTCCCCGACAGCGCGATCGACCGGATCCTGCGCGCGCCGCTCGACTATCCCGGCGGTGCGGCGGGCAAGGTGCTGACGGTCGAGTTCACGCTGGCCGGTCGCCGCTTCGCGCTGCTCGACGGCGGCCCCGGCCCGCAGCACAGTGAGGCGATGTCGCTGTCGGTCGACTGCATCGATCAGGCCGAGGTCGATCGCTATTGGGACGCCTTCCTCGGCGATGGCGGCACGGAGATGCAATGCGGCTGGCTCAAGGATCGCTGGGGCGTGGCATGGCAGATCGTGCCGCGCCGCCTGACCGAGCTGATGAACGACCCGCGGCACGCGGCGAAGGCGATGGCGGCGATGATGGAGATGGTGCGGATCGACGTCGCCGCGCTGGAACGTGCGATCGCCTCTTGAGCCGCCGGGCATAATAGCTAACTAGGCGGGCGACGGGCATGTTTGCGGCCAGCCTCGCGATAGTGTACCCGCCGCCCGAGTAATGGCGCCGGTGCGCCTTCTGTGCGCCGACGATTCTGACCAAGACGAGACGCGCGCATGGCCGAGTTCACGCTCCCGAAGAACAGCAAGATCAAGGGCGGGCAGAAGCATCCGTCGCCGCAGCCCGGCGGCACGATGCGCAACTTCAAGGTGTATCGCTACGATCCCGACTCGGGCGAGAACCCGCGTTACGACACGTTCGAGGTCAATCTCGACGAATGCGGGCCGATGGTCCTCGACGCGCTCATCAAGATCAAGTCGGAGCAGGATCCGTCGCTCACCTTCCGGCGCTCGTGCCGCGAAGGCATCTGCGGTTCGTGCTCGATGAACATCGATGGGCGCAACGGCCTCGCCTGCACCACCGCGATCGAGGACGTGAAGGGCGAGATCAAGATCACGCCGCTGCCCGCGATGGACGTCATCAAGGATCTGGTCCCCGATTTCACGCGCTTCTACGCGCAATATGCGTCGATCACGCCGTGGCTGCAGACCGTCACCCCGCCGCCCGCCGGCAAGGAACGGCTCCAGTCGCCCGAGGAGCGCGCCAAGCTCGACGGCCTGTACGAGTGCATCCTGTGCGCGTGCTGCTCGACCTCGTGCCCCAGCTATTGGTGGAACAGCGACAAGTTCCTCGGTCCGGCGATCCTGCTCCAGGCCTATCGCTGGCTCGCCGACAGCCGCGACGAGATGGCCGGCGAGCGGCTCGACGCGCTGGAGGATCCGTTCCGCCTGTATCGCTGCCATACGATCATGAATTGCGCGAACACCTGCCCCAAGGGGCTGTCGCCCGCCAAGGCGATCGCGGAGATCAAGAAGATGGAAGTCGAGCGGCTGGTCTGACGCCACGCCCCTCCCCCACCCGCCGTCGCGGCGCGGCGACATGAACCAGCGCCCTGTCCGGGGCGCTGGTTTTTTTGTGCGCCCGTTCGCGACCGGGGTCGCCGATTGGGGCCGCCGATCGCCTTCATCGCGCTACCGCCCGCGTCGGGTGGAAGGTATTTTCGTGGTCGCTCCGGTACCCACGGCGGCGAAAGCGGCACCCGGCGCTACCGGCGTGCGACTTGATCCGCCGCGCCGGCTCGCCCAAAGCAGCCGCTTATTGTGCACAGCAACATCGACGCTGGAAGGAACGACATGGGCAAGGTGCTGGCCGCCTATCAATCGCTGATCGCGGCCGACGAACTGCGGCCCGATCCCGAGCAGGCCGCCGGCGCCGCCCGCCTCGACGCGCTGGCCGCCGAACTGGAGAAGCCGCGCACCACCGGCCTGTTCCGACGCCGCACGATTCCCGCGCGCGGCATCTACATGTGGGGCGGCGTTGGACGCGGTAAGTCCATGTTGATGGACCTCTTTTTTCACCACGTCGATATCGCGAAGAAGCGCCGCGTCCACTTCGCCGAGTTCATGCTGGAGGTTCACGCCCGCCTCGCCGCCGAGCGCCGCAAGGAACAGGGCGACCCCATCTTCCCGGTCGCCGAGGCGCTCGCCGATGAGGCGCGGCTGCTCGCCTTTGACGAGATGATGGTCACCAACTCGCCCGACGCGATGATCCTGTCGCGGCTGTTCACCGCGCTGATCGAGGCGGGCGTGACGGTGGTGACGACCAGCAACCGCGCGCCCGCCGACCTCTACAAGAACGGCCTTAATCGCGAGCATTTCCTTGGCTTTATCGCGCTGGTCGAGGAGCGGCTGGACGTGATCGCGCTCAACGGTCCGGTCGATTATCGCCGCGACCGGCTCGGCGCGCAGAAGACGTGGTGCGTCCCCAATGGCGAGCAGGCGACCGCCGACCTCTCCGCCGCCTTCTTCCGTCTCACCGACTATCCGCCCGAGGATCGCCAGCACGTCCCCTCCGAGGAGTTGGTCGTGCAGGGCCGCACGCTGCGCGTCCCCAAGACGTTGAAAGGCGTCGCAGTTTTCGCCTTCAAGAAATTGTGCGGCGAAGCGCGCGGGGCCGCCGACTATCTCGCGATCGCCCGCCGCTATCATACCGTGATCCTCGTCGGCATCCCGGTGCTTGGGCCGGACAATCGAAATGAAGCCGCGCGCTTCGTCCAGCTGATCGACGCGCTATATGAGCATAAGGTCAAGTTGCTGGCGTCCGCCGACGCCGAACCCGACCAGCTCTATCCACACGGCGACGGCGCGTTCGAGTTCCAGCGGACAGTCAGCCGGCTGGACGAGATGCGCTCCGAAAGCTACCTCGCCGAAGGTCATGGCGCGGCTTAATGCTGCTGCGAACCATTTTCAATTAAACTTTTCCGACGCGCGCTTTACGGGTTGCTCCCTGCCCCCGAAGGGCGTAGGCGGCATGACCATTCACACGTCAACGACGGAAGGGATGGGATGGCCCGCAAGAAGATCGCGCTGATCGGCGCCGGCAATATCGGCGGCACGCTCGCGCACCTCGCAGCACTCAAGGGTCTGGGTGACATCATCCTCTTCGACGTGGTCGAGGGCGTGCCGCAGGGCAAGGCGCTCGACCTGTCGCAGTGCGGCCCGGTCGAAGGCTTCGACGCCTCGATCAAGGGCTCGAACGATTACGCCGACATTGCCGGCGCCGACGTCATCATCGTCACCGCCGGTGTCGCGCGCAAGCCCGGCATGAGCCGCGACGACCTGCTCGGCATCAACCTGAAGGTGATGAAGGCAGTCGGCGAAGGCATTCGCGACAACGCCCCCGACGCATTCGTGATCTGCATCACCAACCCGCTCGACGCGATGGTCTGGGCGCTGCGCGAGTTCTCCGGTCTGCCGCACAACAAGGTCGTCGGCATGGCGGGCGTGCTCGACTCGGCGCGCTTCTCGCACTTCCTCGCCGAGGAATTCGGCGTGTCGGTGAAGGACGTGAACACCTTCGTGCTCGGCGGCCACGGCGACACGATGGTGCCGGTGCTCGAATATTCGACCGTCAGCGGCATCCCGGTCAGCGACCTGATCGCGATGGGCTTCTCCACCAAGGAGAAGGTCGACGAGATCATCAAGCGCACGCGCGGCGGCGGTGGCGAGATCGTCGCGCTGCTGAAGACCGGCTCGGCTTATTATGCGCCCGCCACCAGCGGCATCGCGATGGCCGAGGCGTATCTCTACGACCAGAAGCGGATCCTGCCCGCCGCGGCGCACCTGACCGGCCAATATGGCATCGACGACCTGTACGTCGGCGTGCCGGTGGTGATCGGTGCCGGCGGCGTCGAGAAGGTCGTCGAGGTCAAGCTGTCGGTCGAGGCGAAGGGCAACCTTCAGGTCTCGGTCGACGCGGTCAAGGAACTGCTGGTCGCCTGCAAGGGCATCGACGGTTCGCTGGCCTGATCGTGGAAGGTACGTCCGTCCCTGCCCTGCGACGTCTGCTCGTCGCCGCGCTATGCGCGGTGGGGACGGCTGCCAGTCCGGCGAATGCGAAAGCGCGAGCGCCCGCGTCGCCGGAGGAGATCGTCGCCGGCGTCCGCTCATGTGTGGTAAGTGTCGGGCCTGCCGGTCTCGATCAGGCACGGCTCGCGGCGGACGGCTGGTCCAAGGCGTCGATCTCGTCGAAAGACGGAAAGCCGGTTGAAAGCCCCCTCATCGTGTACGGCAAGGGTCGTTTGATGATGGTGTCGACCACGCCGGCGCCCGGGACGTCACAACTCTGCACGGTGATGGCCGACATTGGCTCGGTTTCTGCGTTCCCCGGCATTCAGGCGGCTATGGCCAATGCTTATGGCGCGCCATTCAAGGACGACGGCAAGGGCGAACAGTTTTTCGCCGCGCCAGACCATCGTTACATCGATCTCGCATCTACCGGCAACAACGACCGCCCCTCGATCCGGGCCGCTGTCGTCTATGTCTCTCGGGAGTCAAAATGAGCATCCTCGTCGACAAGAACACCAAGGTCATCACGCAAGGGATGACCGGCAAGACCGGCACCTTCCACACCAGGGCGGCGCTGGATTACGGCACGCAGATGGTCGGCGGCGTGACGCCGGGCAAGGGCGGCACCACCCATGAGGAACTGGGACTGCCGAACTTCGACACGGTCGCGGAGGCGGTCGCGAAGACCGGCGCGAACGCCAGCGTCATCTACGTGCCGCCGCCCTTCGCCGCCGATTCGATCCTCGAGGCGATCGACGCCGAGGTGCCGCTGATCGTCGCGATCACCGAGGGTATTCCGGTGCTCGACATGGTCCGCGTCAAGCGCGCGCTGTCGGGCAGCAAGTCGCGGCTGATCGGCCCGAACTGCCCGGGCGTGCTGACGCCGGGCGAGTGCAAGATCGGCATCATGCCGGGCAACATCTTCAAGAAGGGCTCGGTCGGCGTCGTGTCGCGTTCAGGCACGCTGACCTATGAGGCGGTGTTCCAGACCTCGAACGCCGGGCTTGGCCAGACGACCGCGGTCGGGATCGGCGGCGATCCGGTCAACGGCACCAACTTCATCGACGTGCTCGAGCTGTTCCTCGCCGACGAGGAAACGCAGTCGATCATCATGATCGGCGAGATCGGCGGCGACGCCGAGGAGCAGGCGGCGCAGTTCCTGATCGACGAGGCCAAGCGTGGCCGCAAGAAGCCGATGGCCGGCTTCATCGCGGGCCGCACCGCGCCTCCGGGCCGGCGCATGGGCCATGCCGGCGCGATCGTGTCGGGCGGCAAGGGCGATGCGGAGAGCAAGATCGCGGCGATGGAAGCCGCCGGGATCAAGGTCGCGGCGAGCCCCTCGGAGCTCGGCTCTACGCTGCTGAGCGTGCTCAACAAGTAAGACGACCCGACGTCATCCCGGCGGAGAGGCCGGGATCCAGAGCGGCAGGCGGGCCGCTCGCGGCTCTGGACCCCGGCCTTTCGTCGGGGTGACGCGTAAAAGAAGAAGCCGAGCGGCCGGGGAAGCGTGACATGGGCTACGAAGGCCAGGATTTCAGCGACATCGCCGGAGGCGTCAGCCCCCAGTTCATCGACGCGCTCTATGCGCGCTTCAAGGAATCGCCCGACTCGGTCGACACCGGCTGGCGCAATTTCTTCGAAGGGCTCGAAGGCTCGATGAACGCGCCATCCTGGGCCAACAAGCGTTGGCCGCTGACCACCACGGACGACCTGACCGCCGGGCTCGACCCCACGCAGATGGAGCCGGCCCCCAAGGCCGCGAAGGGCGGCAAGCCCGCCGCCGCCCCGGCCGCCGCAGCACCGTCGCAAGACGCGATCGTCAAGGCCGCCGCGGACTCGATCCGCGCGCAATTGCTGATCCGCACCTATCGCGTCCGCGGCCACCTCGCCGCCAACCTCGATCCGCTCGGCCTGTCGGGCTTGCGCGAGCTGCCGGCCGATCTGACCACCGAATATCATGGCTTTTCCGACAGCGACATCGACCGCCCGGTCTATCTCGGTGGCTCGCTGGGGCTGCAATGGGCGACGATCCGCGAATTGGTCGACACGCTGCGCGCCAATTACTGCGGGAATGTCGGGCTCGAGTTCATGCACATCGCCGATGTCGAGGAGCGCAAGTTCCTCCAGGAGCGCATGGAAGGCAAGGACAAGCAGGTCGAGTTCACCGCGCAGGGCAAGAAGGCGATCCTCAACAAGGTGATCGAGGCCGAGCAGTGGGAGAAGTTCCTCGGCCGCAAGTACGTCGGCACGAAGCGCTTCGGGCTCGACGGCGGCGAAAGCATGATCCCCGCGCTGGAAAGCGTCATCAAGTACGGCGGCGCGGCCGGCGTGAACGAGATCGTGTTCGGCATGGCGCACCGCGGCCGCCTGAACGTGCTCGCCAACGTCATGGGCAAGCCGCTGCGCGTGATCTTCCATGAATTTGCGGGCGGTTCGGCCAACCCCGACGATATCGGCGGTTCGGGTGACGTGAAGTATCACCTCGGCACCTCGACCGACCGCGAGTTCGACGGGCACAAGGTCCATATGTCGCTGGTCGCCAATCCGTCGCACCTCGAAGCGGCCGATCCGGTCGTGCTCGGCAAAGTGCGCGCGATCCAGCACATCGCGGGCGATCTGGAGACGCACTCGCGCTCGCTGCCGGTGCTCATCCACGGTGACGCGGCGTTCGCGGGCCAGGGCATCGTCTGGGAGTGCCTCGGCTTCTCGGGGATCCGCGGCTACAACACCGGCGGCTGCGTCCACTTCGTCATCAACAACCAGATCGGCTTCACGACCAGCCCGCAATTCGCGCGCTCGTCGCCCTACCCGTCCGACGTCGCGAAGGGCGTGCAGGCGCCGATCTTCCACGTCAACGGCGACGATCCCGAGGCGGTGACCTTCGCCACCAAGATCGCGATCGAATATCGCCAGAAGTTCCACCGCGACGTCGTGATCGACATGTGGTGCTATCGCCGCTTCGGCCACAACGAAGGCGACGAGCCGGGCTTCACCCAGCCGCTGATGTACAAGGCGATCCGCGAGCATCCGCCGGTCAGCGACATTTACAGCAAGCGGCTGGTCGCCGAGGGCGTGGTCGATCAGGCGTGGGTCGACGACAACGTCAAGCAATACGTCACCTTGCTGGAGGGCGAGTTCGACGCAGGCGCGAGCTACAAGCCGAACAAGGCCGACTGGTTCGCGGGTCGCTGGTCGGGGCTCCACGCCCCCGCCGACGCCGAGAGCGCGCGCCGCAGCGTCGAGACCGGGATCGAGCAGAAGCTGTTCGATTCGATCGGTCGCACGCTGACCACGGTTCCGGAGACGATCGCGATCCACAAGACGCTGTCGCGCGTGCTCGACGCCAAGCGGCAGATGTTCGAGAGCGGCAGCAACTTCGACTGGGCGACCGGCGAAGCGCTGGCGTTCGGCTCGCTGCTCCACGAGGGCTATGGCGTCCGCCTGTCGGGTCAGGATTCGGGTCGCGGCACCTTCTCGCAGCGCCATGCGGTGTGGGTCGACCAGACCGACGAGCACAAGTTCGTGCCGCTGTGGACGATCCCGCACGGCAGCTTCGAGGTGCTCGACAGCCCGCTCTCCGAATATGGCGTGCTCGGGTTCGAGTACGGCTATGCGCTCGCGGACCCGAAGACGCTGGTGATGTGGGAGGCGCAGTTCGGCGATTTCGTCAACGGCGCGCAGATCATGATCGACCAGTTCATCGCCTCGGGCGAGGCCAAGTGGCTGCGCGCCAACGGGCTGGTGATGCTGTTGCCGCACGGCTACGAAGGTCAGGGTCCGGAGCATAGCTCGGCGCGCCCCGAGCGCTTCCTGCAGCTGTGCGCGGGCGACAATATCCAGGTCGCGAACTGCACCACGCCGGCGAACTACTTCCACCTGCTGCGCCGGCAGATGCATCGCAACTTCCGCAAGCCGTTGGTGGTGTTCACGCCCAAATCGCTGCTGCGCCACAAGCTGGCGGTGAGCAGCGCGGCCGACTTCCTCGGCGACTCGCACTTCCGCCGCATCCTCTCCGACCCGTCGGCACCGGCGGATACCGAGACGAAGCGGCTGGTGCTGTGCACCGGCAAGGTCTCCTACGACCTGATGGAAGCGCGCGACGCCGCGGGCGACAAGAACACGCAGATCGTTCGCGTCGAGCAGCTCTATCCGTTCCCGACCGAGGCGCTCGCCGCCCGGATCGCGCGGATGCCCGATCTCGAGGAGGTCATCTGGGCGCAGGAAGAGCCGCGCAACAACGGTTACTGGTTCTTCGTCGAGCCGTTCATCGAGGAGGCGCTGGGCATCGCCAAGGCGCGGGTCGCGCGGCCACGCTACGCCGGGCGGACCGCGGCTGCGTCGCCCGCAACCGGCCTGATGAAGCGTCACCAGGCGGAACAGGGCGCTCTGATTGCCGACGCCTTGGGGCATAACGTGCGCGACGAGATTCGTCGCACGCGCGAGGCCGAGACGACCAAGAAGGCAGCGGCGCCGACCGCCTGACGATCATGGTCCCGGCCCGCGCCGGGATCTGCTAACGACACTGACGGCCAC
>Ga0265780_10007258_pt1 | contig 13636 bp, 23 predicted proteins | sample P1T30metagenome_FD_192432 | JGI IMG/M metagenome (GOLD analysis project Ga0265780, IMG submission 192432) | Plant litter microbial communities from East Loma Ridge, Irvine, California - P1 T30 | ecosystem: Environmental > Terrestrial > Plant litter > Unclassified | place: USA: California... | reverse complement strand
GTCGATTCGCGGTGTCCCATGAATGCCCAGAGTCGCGCACCTCAGCCATTAGCGCCTTGGTCGTCATCGACCCGCCTGCCTCGGTAATAATATCGATGAGCATTTGCTCCAGGTCATCCCGCGCGCCGCCGTCATTTTCTTCATCCATCTCAACGTCACCCAGAATTTCTCGAGCAGTCCCTTCGATTACCCCGTCCCACACCGCATGGGTCGCTGCAATGCCGCCCCCAATCGTGACCAGATCGAGAGAATAGGCCACGCCTCCATCATCTGGAGCGATGTTTGACTTCGCGCGCGCTAGCACCCGCCGCGTGCTGCCTTCCTCTTTTGCCGTGACTAACACCATGCGCGCCAGTGCGCCGAACGCCTGGGAGCCGATCACACGGTCCTGCGGCGCTTTGCCGGCACCACCCTTGGCAAAGTGAGTAATACCGATAACTGCGCAGCTGTGTGTCTCTGCGAAGTCGACCACCGCCTGCAGGCTGCGCCGCACATCATTCGCCCGGTGCATGTCACCAGCGACGGCCGACACGATCGGGTCGATGATGAGCAGGGACGCTCCGCCGATCCGCTCGACCGCGCGGTGAAGCTCCGGTATGTCTTGGGAAGGGTCGAATGGGACTCTTTCGCCGTGCTGCACGATGCCTTCAATGAAGTGGCAGCGATTCAGATCGGCACCAGAAGCGATTAGCCGTGGAACGAGTGTGTCGTCTGCCACATCTTCTGATGACCAGACCAGAACATTACCCTTCCTGTCGCTCGCAGTCCCGTCAGGCCAGCGGCCGCCAGTAGTGATCGTGGCGCCGAGCCCAAGCGCGAGCGTCGTCTTCCCGGTACCAGCGGCGCCTGCCAAGATCGACAGCTTCCCGGCGGGCAGCCAGCCATCCCAAAGCCAAGTGATGGCCTGCGGTTGAATCGCAGCCCCACAGCGAAGCCTTACCACGCGATTAGGCGAAGACAGTCCATCCAATGTGGCCGCACCGCGCTCTATGCTGCTCCAGGTGTCACGCATGCGTCACCTCTGCGCCATGTTGGAATCGTTTTGCAGCGGTCAGTAGTCTTTCCTTAGCTTCCGCAGTTAGTACCTCACCTCTTGCGAGGGACGTCGCATATTGATATAGAACGAGCGCTTCAAATGACAGACAGCGCAGGACGTCAACGGCATTGAATGGACGACGCTCGCGCTTTGCAAGGTCACCACCGATTCGCTCCGGGAAGAGATCCTCAAACGTTAGGCCAACCGCATCAAGCACACTTTGCGTCTCACACCCTGCAAAGCAGTGCAAAAGAATGCGGCCGTCATCTAACTCTCTAACTGCAAGGCTCGGACCTTTGTCTTCATGGGCAGGGCAACGGCAAGTCCAACGGCCATTGCCAGTTTTGCGTACTCGCTCCAGTCGCGGTAAGAGGGCATTAGAACTCATGATTTTCATCCCCGTATTTACTCATCGTTGAGCAGAGAACTAGGGAGACGCTCATCCGGTCGTCAAGCTTAGCGAACCGATTCATTGGCTGCCCTCTTTAGCTGTCGCCGGATCTGGCGTTTGGTTATTTTTCCGGGTTACCTCCTTCCATGCCCGATCAGACAGCATCCTGGCAGACACAGTAGCCAGGCGCAACAGCCGATCCCTATCCATGACACCCAAGATCGGCGGCTCTTCGCACGCAGCACTTGGCCCGCTTGCTAAGTCAGTGGCGTGTACCAGTTCCAAGCAGGTTTGAATGCCATTGCAGACGTCCAACGTCAGCGCGGCAAAGAACGCATCTCTGCCATCGTCAAACTCCCCCATGGCCCAGGAAAATGGCTGATGAATTGGCTTGACCTTACCGAGCTGTGACGCATTCATATCTAGGCCAGTATCTTCCAGGCTGCTCATGGTTTCACCTCGGCGTTATTTTCTTGTGCGCGCGTCTCAATGTCGTCTGCCAGCTGCTCGCAAATAGCGGCCGCCATCGTGATCAGCACGTGCTGAGTGGTTTTGGAAAGCGGAGGCATGGTGTCAGGGTGGCTGGGGTCGTGTTCGTCCTCTACCACCGTATTCCCGCCCACGATGCGTAACACAGCTCCAACGCCTGCCACGATCTGCTGGACGCGGTTGAGGTCACGCATCAGCGGTGCAGCCTGGCCTCCGGCCTGAATGGTCGAATCAGAAAAGGCGCCATACGCTTGCTCAAGCGGTGACAACGTGCGATGAGCGGTCATTGCTGGCCTCCCACCGTATCATCGACCAAGGACAGATCTTGGCCCATCATGGCGCCAAGCGGCAGGCCGTAATGCAGCTCAGCACTTGCCAGCAATTTGGTGCGGTGCGGTTCCTGAATCAGGTCGATGACGCTAAGGGCCTGCTCGATGCTGCATTCACCCCGAGCACCATCCGGCCCTTGAAGCTGAGCATAGGCCACATGATCCAGACATAAGCCGATGTTCGTGCTGACCAGAAGAAGTGGGGGCTGCGGCCCGACTTCCGGGCGGTACCACCAGCGCTTCAGGCCAGCTTTTTTTGACGCCGACGATGTCACATCGACATTTTCTGTGTTAACCTTCGTTTTGTGCATGTGTTGCTCCTCAAAAAGACGCACTTGTCCAATGCGGCCGAAAACGTCTTGCACACGTTTCGACCACAGCGTCCCGGTTCCGCCGGGCACGGTTGCAAAAGAAATTCCAGAAGGGCCGGCCTCGCACGCTGGCCCTTCTTCATTTCAGGTTCATTTATTCCATAGCTTTCCTTCCGCCAAAGATCTTGGGCGGGTCACAAAACAGGTTGAATCAGTTCACAGCTGCTGGCTTACGTTCGCCTGCCTCTTCAGCTTGGCGGTTCATACGCTCACGAAGGATCGCCACCACCTGGCCATTCATGGACCGATCGTTGCGTTCAGCATCCGACTGCAGCCAGGCTCTGACGTCTTCTGGCAAGCGCAGCTGAAACTTGATTCCTTGCATGGTGTCACTCCGGTAGGTTATTCTGACTCAACTATATGGCTCATAGCCATCATATGCAAGTCTTTTTGATGGCTCACTGCCATCATTTTCAGAATGGCTCATTGCCATTATGCTGAGCTGATGCAAACACCCAAATCAGAGCGCGTCCCCCAGCTCGCCGACAAGTACGTGTTACGGATGCCAGATGGCATGCGTGACAAGATCACGGAGCTAGCGAAGGCTAACGGCAGGAGCATGAACGCTGAGATGGTGTTTATGCTGCAACAGGCCATAGATGCACGGGCCGCCGGGTTGTCGTCAACCGGAATTGACCTCGACGCCTTGGCTGACGCACTGGCACCAAAGCTGGCATTACGCCTAAAGGAGGCGCCTTGATGACCTGGATACCTACATTGAATACTTAGCTAGTGCGCTAAGCGCCCGATGACGCGGCCGGCAGCCGTGGGAGAACTTGCAGTGAAGAAAATTTCAACCGTAGATAAAAGCCACTTTGGAGCCGGCGCTCTAGACTCAGGAGGGAAACCACTTCCTCAATCTGAACTTGAAGAAGCGTTTGTTGCAGCATTCTCTAACCCATTGGAAGGATCGGTCGCCTTTAATAAAGTAAAGAACAACTTTATTTCACGGTTATCCGATGAAACTCAGTGGGTGAAAGGTATGAATCACATTATCCAAACATGGAACGGCTTGCAAAAACAGACTGAAGCTGAGATTCGAGACGTCTTTGGCGTATAAAGATAAGGGCATTGATACCAGAGCTACGACTGCATGCTTACTACAGCTGAGCATGCAGTCGGCTGTTAACTGTAGGGACATGCCTCCCCAGATTAGCCGCGTAGCCTCATCAGCTACATATACTTCAAGGCGCGCGTCGACGCCGCCGCCGAGAGTATTCCCGCATGAGGTAGGCCCGCATGCGGTGACGAGCGGCGACACGTCTGCGCGCCTGTAATCCTGGCGTATGCTGTGCCTTCCAATCAAGCTGGCACTGGGCCAGATGGCGCGCCCAGAATCGGGAGAGGTGATGTCGGATACATTTTTGACGGCGGAAGAAGTCCGCGAACTGACGGGCCGGACCAAGCACGCGCTGCAGGTAGACCAGCTGCGTGTCCAGGGCATCCCGTTCTTCATAAACGTCGTCGGCCGCCCGATCGTCCCTCGTACGGCGATCGAGGGACGCAAAGAAAAGGTCAAACCGTCAGAGCCCGCATGGGTGCCAGAGGTCCTCAAGAACAAATCCTGAGCCAGCCCACTTTTGCAGCGACTGGTTCGCGCCTCAATTTTGAGGAGTCAGATTGGCGGCTGAATTTTCAGCCAACCCAATTTTGCATCCGCCAACGGGCTGAGATTTCAGCCGGCTCACTTTTGAGCTGGCTGCAGCGCTCGGCCGGCAGCCAGCTCCCTAGGGAAGCGGAGCCAGCCGTGCAACGGCAAGCCGGGTGATGGCAGAGCCAACACCCGGCGTTGAGCTACATCACTCCAGCAGCAGGACCCAGCAATGGGTCAGGCCATAGAACAGCACCCTGGCGGATGCATTGCTGGTGACAGGGTAGCCATAGTGGCGGAACTTCTGGATCGGGTACAGCGTAGTGTGTTTCATGGTGTGTCTCCTATGGACGCGTGAGGGCGAAATTACCCCCAACCTTGTATATAGCGTCCGCAGAACGTCATTTTCGGCGCCGTTCAGAACGACCTGTCACCCCAAAGAAGACATACGCTTACGCAGTTCCTGCCTGGCCTCATCTGAAAGGTCTTTGATAAGCACACAGAGCGCCCTTACTTTTTCCATTTCATTCACCACCTCATCAGAGGAAATCTGAAAAATCGAGATTCTGGCACGTGCATTCGGGAACGCTCCATACTTGGCACAAAACTGCGATAAAGCTCGGTGTGCCTGCTCATGGCGTGGATCATCCTCCGCGATCGGAGTCGCCCAAGCGGAAAGCTTTTTCTCGGTTACTCGGCCGTCAAGCCTGCCTTTCGAGCCAGCCTCATCCGCATATAAGTCAGCTGTCATGTCCTTGTAGCCGATGAACTTGCTGGGGCCAAATTCGAAGGCACCATCCTTTTCAACTGCGTACCAGGCTTGAACATGAGACAAAAGCTTGACCAGCCTTTCTTTCCCAGAACCGCCATTGATGATCCGATTGAATCTGCCGATGTTTGTTTTCGCGTCATCTACAGAATGAACCAAAGTAATAGCCTGCATAGTTTCCTCCGAGTATCGTGTGCATGGTTTGCATGCAATGGTTGATTTGCATGTAGATTATTCGAATCAGCAGGATATTGCAAGGGATTTTATACCTGTGCAAAATCGACCGTTTCTGAACAGGTCAGCCATACCGCACTACCGAGTGTTCATAAAATATCATTTTGACTTCTGAACATGTTCAGATGTAGCATCAACATTAATGAACACTAATCAACGCTAGTGAACCTAAGCTAAACAGGCGGAGAGCAAAAATGGCAATTTTCGGATACGGTCGGGTCAGCACGAAGGAACAGACGACGGAGAATCAGCGTCGGGAGATCGAGGCGGCTGGCTATGCCGTTGACTACTGGTATGCCGACGAGGGCGTGTCGGGGAAGGTATCAGCGGCGCAGCGTCCGCAGTTTGCCAAGATGCTCAGCCAGATCCGCGACGGCGAAACCCTTGTGGTGACGAAGCTCGACCGACTCGGCCGTGATGCCCAGAACGTCGGCGCCACGATCAAAGCGCTGGCCGCGCGCCGCATCGAGGTCATCGTCCTGCAGCTGGGGAAGCTCGACCTGACGAGCGCCGCTGGCAAGCTGATGCTGACCATGCTCGCGGCCGTGGCCGAGATGGAGCGGGATCTGCTGGTCGAGCGCACACAGTCCGGCCTGGCGCGGGCAAAGGCGGAGGGGAAGACCCTGGGCCGTCCAACTCTGACCACGGACGAGCAACGCGCGGCGATGGTCGCCCGGTTCAAGGCCGGCGATTCGATCAGTGCCCTCTCCCGGGATTACGACGTCTCGCGCGCTAGCGTAATGCGCATCGTGAAGCCGGTTAACGCCAACACTCTTTCAGCCTAAATATCGGAGGTGATCCCGATCAAGGCCAGCTCCCATGCACTAGGGTCTGTGTGGTCGAACTTGATGGAAACGCGTCCCGAGTTGTCGCGAGAAGTTACGACTTTCTGTGCGTTGACATCTACTATCTCAAAAGGGCCTGGATAATCGTTAAGCAAAGGCACTCCCCCATCCTCGATGCAAACCACGGTCAGATCTGGATCGAGCTTGCTAAGTTTCGCAATCAGGTCTTTGACTTTCATACTTTCCTTACTAGGTTGGTCACAGATGGTCACGATGATAATACGAGTTATCATCGAAGGACTCGAGAGATTCGGCGCTCCGTGCCATTCCGGCTCAAACCTGCATGGATAGTACATTTTAAAAAATACAGCGATGATGAATGATCTAGAGGGAGGCACGCCGCGGTAAGGGTCGGCGCGCCGCACGCTCCATACGACACTGTCGAGATGGAAAACCTAGAATTACGATTCGGCGAACGCGTGCGACATCATGCCGCTGGTTGCGTGCCCCGCTTACGGCGCTTGGACAAGCCAACAAGCACGAGGCCCAATGCCGCCAGGGGCACTGCCCCAGGTTCTGCAACCGACACCGGCGCATCTTGGAGAACCCAAACGGCAAAATGAGGTACGTACATATTGCCCCAGCCTCCATACGAAGGAGCCGGCCCCGACCCTACACCGACCGTGTCCGGATAGCCCTCGACGGTAATGCCAGGCCAGTTGAAAAACTTCGCATAATTGGTCGATGCTGCAACGCTCACGTATTTTTGCGAATATGAATTTTCGAAACCGAACGGCGTGTAAATCGTGCAGCCTAAGTCATCCCAGCATCCATAAGTCAAGCGTGGGAGGTCGTCGTAGCGGCCTACCAATACCTGATTCAGAAGAGCATTTGCAGCCAGTAACGCGTCTGCTGCGGTCTTAAATGCAAACGACGGGACATCGCACTGGCTATTGAAGACGGCGTCGCAAGATCCTTTCGCGAACTTGACCGAATACAGGCCCAGCGCACCCAAGTCGACATTCTGGGCGCCAATCAGCAAACCCTGCTCAGTGACTGGAATGACGGCCGCGTTAACTGCGCTCGACGCAGTGAGAAGGGCAGCAGCGGCCAGTCGACGGGTAGCGCCGGAAAAGCGAAATAGCGAAAGCAAAGGCAGAGTCATGGCAGGCCCAAGTGATGTTAGCAAAACCACATGATATTGTGAAAGTTGTTTCTTTTCAATTTATTGATGCAATTTAATTACCTTTCTAAATATCCCGACGTCTGTGAAGGTTGGGCATGTACCTCGATGAAGCCGACTAAGTACACACAATTGCCAGCACTTCCTCTATCCTGCCTTCATTAATTCGGCGGCAGGCTGCTCAGCCGCAGAACTGCGCTCCCGTTTACGCTACCCTTGTTCCATGGATGTGATCTTGGACCGCAAAGAGCTTTACCGTGACGTCTGGTCGAAAGGCGCCAGCATGGTAGCGCGCAAGTATGACCTGACCGAGGGTGACATACGAAAGGCGTGCTTTGCACTAGATGTGCCAAGGCCTGCTCGAGGGTACTGGGCGAAACTCAAGACAGGCGATGCGCCGCCAGTTCCTCCGCTTCCGCCGAGTGGCGCGTCGACGTACGTTTGCACAACGGTTAAACGCAAGCCCACGCCTGGCAAGGAGCCCGCTCCGAAGTCAGCCAAGCAGAAGGAGTCGCTTGTCGAGTGGGTCCTGAAAAACCGTGCAGAGATGCAGGCTCAGAGGTCGTCTATCCAAACGCGTCCACAGCCGTACGGTTCCATGCACCTGCTGCCCGAAGACACGATCGGCCTGCCTCGGTACATTCCTCTCACGATCTGGGGCCAGCTGCTTCTTGGTGAACATGCTCCGCACGAGAACACCCTACGCCGGTGGGTACATGACGGGCGCATCCAGCCACGGCCCGTGAAGATCGGGAAAAGCTGGTGCGTCCGAAAGGACGCGGCCTACATCCCTGACTGATTGAGTGCCGAAATACTGTATTCCCATACAGTATTGTTCGGGCATGGGCCTCAAACCACCACTACCGACTAACCAGCTGCACAAGATCCAAGAGCGCAACCGCGACTCGGCTGACGTCCTCGCGCTGCTCTGGGAGATCAAGCGAATGCGCGCGACGTTGCTCTATGCCGACCAACTGCAGCGCATGCTGCCGACCTTGCCCGGACCACAGGGCGCGGTCCTCGACACGCTGCGCGACAAGCTCAAGGACGAGCCGTGCGTGAAAGAGTTCCCGCGGCTGTCGCCTAGGACCTGATGCTTACTGCTACTAGAGGAATTGCAAATGTGAAAAAGAATAAGAGCACGCTGCTGCCCTCCTTATCTAGCGTGGTTAAGCAAATCCTACACACGGAACCAGCATCAGCAAGCTTTGTCTTTAAAAGTCAGCGTCTTTTCTCTTGACTGACTCTTTACTGTGTTCTTTTCGTAGCTTGGTCGCCTCAGGTGAGTAGAGCATTACGCCACCTTTGTCCGTAGTGATAGCACGTTGCATGGCAATGCTAGAACCGTCTGAAAACTCCCAGATTGCTGTGAAATTCGGGATTTTCCGACCATTTGTAGTTTCACTCTCAGTCTTTTGGAACAGTACCGGCTTGCCGAAGTTCTTGGTATAACGCTTTAGCGCTTCATCCATTTCGTTCAGAGTACCGCCACCTTCTAATCGGAAGGGTTTCTTACTTGTTAGCACAAGTGTATCAATATAGACGCCACCGATACTCCAGCTGACTGACATCTTAATTGGACCGAACGGATCATCTTTAACCAACATGTCCAATGCTTCCAGCTCGCTAGACGTAATTCTCCCATCTGTTGAGCGGATTACCTCAACAGTCTGATCCAAATCCATTGCCCAGTTAAAGCCTTTGACTAAAAATGGTGCCGCAAAAGCACTCGTGCTGATGGCGGCAGCCGCTACTGCTGTTATCAAAAAACGCATCCCAACCCCCTTTTAAATTGCACTCTTGCAATATTACTACAGCTGCCGGATCTATTCGTCGGACTTTCCCCACCATTTAACCTGTTCGCTCTAAAGACGCTCTGATGCAAAGTGAAGGCTGGCACGTTCCCGGCGCCGGTGAAGCTCTGGGCCTGAAAGGTCAATGACGTACGCACCTAGATAGCCGAGCTCGAATAAAAGAAAGCCCGCTTCAAGCGGGCGAAAGACAGCCTCATCTAGTTGCTTTGCTTCGCCGGCGGCAGGCCGACTGACGCCAGGGGCGCGAAGCAGGCTACTTTTGAGAGCACTTTGGATGCCGAGCCACTGCGCCGCCCCATGCACGTGCCCACCTCACAGCAGCAGCGTGTGTTCGGTCATCTGTGGCGCTGGCAAATCGATCTAGCGCAAGCGATGCGCGGTAGCGCGCATATGCACCGACGATGAGGAAAGGGTGCCGTGTCATGGGCTACACCATACTGCCGACGCTGCGAAATACTAGCTGTTAAAACAGCTAGGTCAGCCAGACCACCATTTCTCATCCCACCTCTCCAGGCCTCACGAAGGTGATTTCCCAGCTCAGATTTGCCGAGTGGTCGACCTGACTACCGTGGGGCGGCTCCACTCCGGCGCCCCTATAGTGCTCCAGGTCCCACGCGGTCAGGACTATCGTGCGCGGCGTGGCGCGCAGCTCATTGTCGGTCTTTTCAGTCATACGATTCCCAAGGTTGGATAGTTGAGGGCACCGCCCCATATGCTGCCGGCCGGCGTGATCAGCCCGGCTGACTTAGCCTGCGCCCACTGGCGAAACGCATCGGCCCCTTCGCTGGTGTGGTCCTTGCGGGGCTCGTCGCTCCAGCGGCCGTCACGCTCGTTCCAGCGCTTCTTGTAGTTCTCCAAGTGGGAGAAGCCGAGCTTGCAGCCCTCCTCGTCGAAGTAGGCTGATGCGAACTCGGCGCGCGTGATGTTGATGCCGGTGTTGATGTCCGAGATCACAGGCACGATCTCGATGTTCCGCAGGCCCAGGTCCTCGAGCATTTCCTTCGTCGACTTGTTCGTGTCGGACAGGCGCTTGTGCGCGGCGTCGTGCGGCAGGAAATGCTTGTTCCAGATGAAACCCGTGTCCTGCAGGAGCTTCACGAAGTAGCGCAGGTCCTCGCCATGCGCCTCCTCGTACTTAATGAAGCGGTCTTCCATGCCGACCTGCTGGTGAAACCAGATCGCCGTGCCATCGCTACGGCCGATGTCCCAGAAGGTATTAACTGGAACGTTTAGCAGCGGGATGCGCACCAGACGCGCCGACTTACGCACGGCCGTGACCTGCTTCGCGTAGTAGCAGCCCTCGCTCGACACCTGGAAGGCTTCCTTCGGTGTACTTGGGTATTCCTGCCACATCTGCTCGTCGTTGCCGGCGAAGTCCGCGTCTCGCGTGGCCACGTACCAGTTCCGCTGCTCGACATCGAGCGTGGTCTGCATCTTGGCTTCAATCTCGGCGAAGTAGTCGCGGTCCTTATCGGTGATGACGGCCGATCTTTCCGGCATGCGGTAATGCTCCTCGCCCCACCAGGGGAAGAAGTGGAATCGCCAGTCCTTCGGGCTGAGCGGCTTTTCCTGCTCGTCCAAGGCCATGGCCCGCTGTGTCATCGCATGGAACTCGCCGTCCGTGCCCTCGGCGGTCGACTCGATCACGGTGATGCCGTTCAGGGGCACCGCCGGGATGGAGCCGGTGACGACCTCCTTTGCCTTGTCCGGGTACTTGGCGCAGATCTTCCCGAACTCGGAAATGTGCAGGCGGTGGATCGTGCCCGATCGCATGGATGTCGCCACGCGCACGGACGAATTGTTGTGCGCGAACAGCAGCTCGTCGGCGTTGTCAGCCTTGAGCGGCATGGCCTGTTTCAGCTCCGCCGGCAGGTTGTCGTAGGCGAACTTCACCTTGTCCCGGAAAATGACCTTCGCCGCCTCGCGGTCGTGGGCGATGATGCCGCAGCGGCTGTTGGCGTTGAACAGGGCGTGGTCGAGCCATACGATCGCGATCAGCGTCGTGAAGCCGAGCTGGCGCGCCTTCAGGATGATGTTGCGGTGGTGAAGGCGCTCGATGAAGCGGCGCTGTGCCCGGTTCGGCTTGAACTGCAGGACCAGGCCCTCGTCCTCGTCGGTGCCCTTGACGATGATCTTGTAGAGGTTGCTGATGCGCCACATAGGGTCGGCCAGCATCTCCTGCAGCTTCGCGCCAGCGTTCATGGCACGACCTTCAAGCCGGTGCCGTCGACGGCGGCCAGCAGCGAGTCGAGCAGGTTGCCGGTGTGCTCGACCTCCTGCTTCTCGCGCCACTGCTTGGCCTGGCGGTTCTTCAGCCAGAAGATCGCGGCCGTCGTGTCAGGCGCGTGGACCTTCTTGATCGGCGTCAGGGTGATCACACCCTGGTAATTCGACACGTGCGTGTCCTCGTGCTCGTATCCCAGCGCGCGCTGATACAGGCGGTCGGCGACGTTGGCATCGGCCTGCAGCTTGCCCCTTTTTATGGACACGGAAAATTCCTCGTGCACGTTCTTCCATTCGGTGATCGTGTCGGGGTTCACCTCGAAGAAATCGGCCAGCTCGGCGTCGGTTGCACCCAGGAGGCACAACTTGCGCGCCTGCTCGGGGAACTCTTCGCGGTACTTTGTGGGCCGCCCTGGGGACTTGGCCTCACCGGGCGCCGAGGTACGGGCCTTGGCGGTTTTCTTATCAGTCATAGTGAATTGTCATGTGGTAATGTTTACAAAAAGGGACCGTTTATGAAACTTCCGGAATACGACAACCGGCCAGCACCGGGCACACCGCTCTACGACAATTCTGCGGACGGTGAGCTCGAGGACATCAAGTTCACCGTCCTGGGGATCGGCCTGACCGGCGGCACCTTGGCCTGCTTCGGCGCCGCCGTCGCGCTACTCCTGCTCGCTCTGTTCAACTAGGCGCAGGTATTCCGCCGCATCCCGCTTGAACTGCTCGTCGCGGGTGATATTGGCGGTCGCAATCAGGCGCTGGGCGTGGCCCCGTACTTGTGCCGGCTTGACGCTCTCCGCCTGAACGAGCCAGTGCGTGAATTTCGGATTAAGCAGGAGCCGCTGGGACAGCTGGTGCGCGCCGACCAGGCCGCCGGCAGTGGCCACCGCAGCCAATGGCTTGAAGAACACGCCTGCAGTCAGCGTGTATGCCGTGCCGCGCGCCGTCATGGCTGCTGCCGTTCCCGATGGGTTTGCCCATACCTTCGATGCATCCCCCAGCATTTCCGCTGTCTTGGCGATGCTGGCCAAATCCTTGGCATGCTTCTCACCGCCTGGCAGGCGTTTGAACAACGCTGCGCCACCACCGTTCTGGTACAGCTTCGAGTAGTTGGTCAGGAACGTGCGCGGGGACCAGACATCGCCATTGGCGCCTTGCTGCCCAGGCTTGGCCATCCCCATGTCGTCGATGATCGTGGCAACGAGCTTCTGCCTGGTGGCGGGGTCGACCGCGCCACGCAGCTTCGCGTACAAGGTCGGGCCGCTGTTCAGCGAACTGGCAACCGCATCGTATGCACCCTCTGGGGTGCTGCGATTGGCAATCCCGTTCATGTCCTCGGCGCGCGTAGCCGCCCGGCTGTAGAACTTGTTCGCCCGGTCCAGTGCGCGCGATGCTGGCAACTGTGGCAGGGAGAGCGGTCCCACGCCGACGCCGGCGCGCTGCCGATCGGCGGCGGCGGCGGCTTGGCGCATGTCCTGAGACATCGCCCCGTACAGCCGTTTGAACTGCGCACCCTCAGGTGTGCCGATGATGGCCGACGATCCCGCTTCCTCGCCGATGCTGGTCCGCAGGTTCTTGAGCGTCGAGAATGGAATGCCCGGTGGGGTGTCCAGGATCTCGCCATCGGCACGCTTGTAGCGCGTGGGCGAGTTCACCAAGTGGTTGCCTGGTATCGGCGTGCCCATCACGTCGCGCGCCAGGTCGTCGGCGATCCCCGCAATACGGCCGTTCCGCAATGCTGCCGACGTGGCCGGCGCCGCTGGATTGACCGCGCTCATGCTGCGGGCCGTGTCGAGCGCGTTCTGCGGGAAGGTGTAGAAGCCGGGTCCAACGTTCTCGGCCACCTTGTCATTGAGCGCACGGGAGGTGGCGTTGACGCGCCCACGGAAGCCGTCCTTCAGTGCCGACTGGACGGCGCCGCCGGCGACCACCGGGCCAAACTCGGTCGATATCGAGTCGCGCAGCGCGTCAGTTTTCGCGCGCATGCCGCTGATGTTCGCCTGGCCTGCCTTCTCGTACAGGCCAGCCGAGAATGGCGTCTGCGCGAGCAGGTTCTCCAGGCCCATGACGGTGCGGTTCCCGCTGGCCAGGCCAACCGAGGGCGCATCGATGCCGCCGTCTTTCAAGTCCTGAACGCGCTGCGCCATTTTCTGCCGACCGGCTTCGTCACCACGCACTGCGTGCTTGATGCCCCTGGCGGCAGTCGCAACAGCAGTTGTCGGCAGCATCCCGGCTACTCCGGCCCACTCCGGCGCCACCTCGCCGACCGCGCCGCTGGCCAGGCCTGAAACTGCGCCCATGCCAGCGTTCGCGAGCTGCGTCTTGCCGCTCATTCCCAGCCGCGAACTCGGAACGACCGACGCGCCGGCGAAGCGCCCGCCAGTGTGCAGGATGCGCGATGTCGCGTCCTGCGGGTTC
>Ga0265780_10007256_pt1 | contig 13638 bp, 15 predicted proteins | sample P1T30metagenome_FD_192432 | JGI IMG/M metagenome (GOLD analysis project Ga0265780, IMG submission 192432) | Plant litter microbial communities from East Loma Ridge, Irvine, California - P1 T30 | ecosystem: Environmental > Terrestrial > Plant litter > Unclassified | place: USA: California... | reverse complement strand
TGTTCGTCGACGAATTCCGCGTGGTCAGCCAGCGCATCCTCAAGGACAAGCACCTCAAGCTGCTGCTGGAACGGAACGGCCGGCGCTACGATGCGATCTGGTTCGGCCACACCGATGCGCTGGGCGATATGGCGCGCGTGGCCTTCCGGCTCGATGCCAACGAGTACAACGGCGTGACCAAGGTGCAGCTGCTGGTGGAGCACGCCGAGCCGGCGTAGGTGTACGCGCCGGCCTACCACCGTCGTCCCCGCGCAGGCGGGGACCCATGCCGAGCGGCCGAAGTCCGTATCGTTACGGCATACGTAGTGCTTCTGATGCGCGGGATTCTGTTGCGCAGTATAGGTCCCCGCCTTCGCGGGGACGACGGGAATATTCTCAGCGCACGCAGCTGACGTAAGCCACGTCCGTATCCGCGCGGTTGGCCGCGGCCCCGGTCTCCAAATCGACCACCACGTGCGTGCCACTCGCTCCGCTAGCCGCGGTCGAGGTCCAGGCTGTGCCCAGCTGCCAGTTGTGCCCTGCGATCGCACCGGACGCCACCAGCAGCGCCAGCTCGGCCTGGGTCGGCAGGCGCCAGTTGGCGACGCTGTCGATCTCGGTGCCGGCGCAGAAGTCGGTTGCGTGGGCATAGGTGTCCGTGTGCAGCACCCGTGCCCAGATCAGGCCGCCGAGCGTGGTGGCGGTCGCCCCCGGCGCCACCGGTGCGATGCAGGCGTAGTGCGCCACCGTGGCCGGACTCACGCAGGTGGCGCTGACGGTCAGCGTGGCCGAGGTGTGGGTCGGCCCGTAGCTTTCGTAGGATGGCTGGGCGGCGCTGATCACGGTGTCGCCGACGCCTTTGATGGTAACCGTGGCGCCGTCGACCGTGGCGACCGCGGGATTCGAGCTGGTGTACACGAAGGCGGCCGGGCTGCGCGACGACGGCGCGGTGATCACGAAGGGCGCGTCGGTTTCCTTCTTGCTGATCGCCGGGAAGGCGCCCAGCGCCGGTCCCTCGTCCGACCCGCCACACGCTGCCAAACCACTACCCAGCACGCAGGCCAGCACGGCCGCTCCGAACATGCGTTTCATGTCAAGCTCTCCCGGAAGTTTTGCCGGACTCTAGCAGAGGAGAGACAAGAAATAAAGACACATTGTCAAGTTTCCTGCATCAGTAAGGCGCCCGGCAATTCGCTCAAGGCGGCCACCACCTGGCTGACGCGCGGCAGCGCCGCCTTGGCCTTCGGCCACACGACATGCATCGGCAACCCGGGCGCCGCATGTGCCGGCAGTACCTGCGCCAGGCTGCCGCCAGCCAGGTGGCGCCCGACCAGCCAGGTCGGCAGCTGGGCGATCCCGAGACCCGCCAGCGTCAGGTCGAGCTGGGCCTCGGCGTTGCCGGCCACGATACGGGCGTCGAGCGCGGTCTTTTCGATGCGCGGTTCGGCCCGCCCATCGCCGTGCCGCACCAGCCAGGGACTCGTGGTGCCGTCGGCCTTGCGGTACATGATGGCCGCGTGCTGCGCCAGCTCCTCGATCGACGCCGGCGTGCCCTGCGCCGCCAGGTAGGCCGGCGCCGCGCAGAACACTTTCTGTTCCTGGCCCAGGTAGCTGTGCCCGAGCGACGGCGGCCAGGCTTCCGGACTGCCGATGCGCACCGCCACGTCGATGCCTTCGTCCAGGATGTCGACGAAGCGGTCGGTGAAGGACAGTACCGGCTGCAGGCGCGGATAGCGCTGGAAGAACGGCGCCAGCGCCGGCAGCACCACCAGCCGTCCGAAGGTGACCGGCAGGTCGATGCGCAGGCGTCCGGCCAGCACCTCACCGTCGCTGCCGAGGGCATGCTCGGCTTCTTCCAGTTCGCTCAGGACACGGGTGCAGGCCGCCAGGAATTTCGTACCCGCTTCGGTCAGCGCCAGGCGCCGCGTACTGCGCTCGAACAGGCGCACCTGCAGGCGCGCCTCCAGCCGCGCCACCCCCTTGCCGACCGCGGAACTGGTCAGGTTCAGGCGCTCGCCGGCGCGCACGAAACTGCCGGCCCGGGCCACGGCGACGAAGACTTCCACCCCTTTCAAACGCTCGCTGTTCTGCATGCTTGATTCCGGAAAAATATTCCGTCAAGTATAGAAAAAATACCCGAGATAGGAAAGTGGATATCGAATAGCATGCTTAGCCGTGCAATTTGAATATTGACCATGTCCAACCAAGCAATCGCATCACCCACGGCCGAATCGGCCACCCAGCCCGGCGCCGCCATCTCGATCCTGATCCTGGCGATCGCCGCCTTCGTCATCGTCACCACCGAATACCTGATCGTCGGCCTGCTGCCGGCGCTGTCGCGCGACCTCGCTATTTCGATCTCCGCAGCCGGCCAGCTGGTGACCCTGTTCGCCTTTACCGTCATGCTGTTCGGGCCGCCGCTGACGGCCTGGCTGTCGCACCTCGACCGTAAAAAACTGTTCGTCGCCATCCTCATCGTGTTCGCGTTGTCGAATGCGCTGGCCGCGGTGGCGCCCAACATCTGGGTGCTGGCGCTGGCGCGCTTCATCCCGGCGCTGGCGTTGCCCGTGTTCTGGGGCACGGCCAGCGAAACGGCGGGCCAGCTGGCCGGTCCGGCCAAGGCCGGCCAGGCCGTGTCGCGCGTCTATCTCGGCATTTCGGCGGCGCTGCTGTTCGGGATTCCGCTCGGGACCGTGGCCGCCAACAGCATCGGCTGGCGCAATTCTTTCTGGATGCTGGCCGCGCTGTCGCTGCTGATGGCCGCCGCCCTGTGGGCGCTGATGCCGGCGGTGGCGCGCTCGCCGCGCATGAACTTCAAACAGCAGGCGCGCCTGTTCCGCGAGCCCTACTTCCTGGCCAACGTCGTGCTGTCGATCGTCGTGTTCACCGCGATGTTCACCGCCTACACCTACCTGGCAGACATCCTCGAGCGCCTGGCCGGCATCGCCCCGGCGCAAGTCGGCTGGTGGCTGATGGGCTTCGGCGCGATCGGCCTGATCGGCAACTGGCTGGGCGGCAAAGCGGTCGACCGTGCCCCGGTCAAGGCCACCGCCGCCTTCGCGGCGCTGCTCGCCATCGGCATGGCGCTGAGCGTGCCGGCGATCGGTTCGACCATCATGTTCTGCGCGGTGCTGGGCTTGTGGGGCATCGCCTACACCGCCCTGTTCCCGATCTGCCAGGTGCGCGTGATGTCGTCGACGACGCATTCGCAGGCGTTGGCCGGCACCACCAACGTGTCGGCGGCAAATGCCGGCATCGGCATCGGCGCGATGCTGGGCGGCGTCGTGATCCCGACGCTGGGACTCGACAAGATCGGCTACGTCTCGGCCGCGATCGCGGTCCTGGCGGTCGTCATCGCGCCGCTGGTGGCCTCGCTCGGCCGCAAGCAGGCGTAAAGTCTCAGGCGCCGTCCAGGTCGACCCGCGACATCGGGACCGCCGCTTCCATCGCGATGGTGAAGGCCAGCGCCGGATCGATCGCGCCCTGCGCGGCCTCGATGGTGCGTTCGATCGCCACCCCGAACACCACCGGCCACAGCGCCGGGTCCGGGCACAGGTTGCGCACCAGCGGGAACAGCGCCGGCCACAACTGCTTCAGGTAGCCGCGCGGCGTGTCGCCGGCCCTGTGCTTCGTCGGCACGCGCGGCAGGCCGAAGGCATCGCTGCCGACCGATGCCGCGACATGGCGGAACAAACCGTGCGGATCGGGCAAGGCGCCGGCGCCGGCCGTGGTTGCGGCGGCGGCCACCATCTCCCACAGGGATGGCTGCGCGTTCAACAGCGGTTGGTTGAGCAGCTCGCCGAAGTAGTAGCGGCGGCCGTCGACGGCGCTGACGATCTGGAACACGGCATCGTCGGGCAGGTTCTTGGCGCGGGCGATGGCGCGTACCTCGGCCTGGCAGGCGTAGCCGGCCAGCGCACCCAGCACGCACAGCATCGATTCGACGTGCACGCCCTGCTCGTTCCTCATCGCCGCATACAGGCGGTGGAACACTTCCCTGCCGCCGATGTTGGCGGTGGCCAGCGGGTCGGTCGGCGCTTTGGCCGCGGGATCCGCCTGCGCATTGGCCGGCCTCGGTGCATTGGGGCTGCCGCGCAGTGCTTCCGACCACTGTCTTTGCGCAGCGCTGAGCGCCGGCGTCGCTGCGCGCTTCGGCGCACCAAATAACTTCCCGATCATGTCGGCCTGCAAACGTGATGTGAATGGTCGGGGAGCTTATCAGATTGGACTGCAGCAAAAATGCGCGCTTTGTCACGGGCGGCGTAATATCAGCGTTGCCATATGACTTCAGGCTGCGGTCATTCGGTAGATATATCTATCGGGCTAAGTAATTAGGCAATGGATTCACGTGGCTGTTCCACCGGCAAGTTTCGGACACGTGCAACAAATGCGTTGATTGCCGGATAGTTCCCCCTACAATTTGGGTGCTCTCTGAACACCTCGAGAATGTAGTGGCCGTTGGGTGCGGAAATCGCATATTTGAATTGGTCTTCCACCACCTTATTGTCCGATATCCCGAGAAACCAGCCCAGAAGCGCTGTTTCCAACTGGTTCAGGTGGCCGAGACATAGTTGTAATAGATGGGCTAGGTGAGCTTCATTCAGGCGAAACCCACCGTCGACCGGTTGGAGGGGGTACTTCTCCAGAATATCGGATAATGCATATTCGGCGAATTTGCGGTTTTTATCTGGCAGGACGAACGGGGTGCGTTTCATTAAAAACCCTACTTGTTCCGCATCGAAGTCATCGACCAGGCGCCGCGCCGAAGGATGGGCTCGGTCGAGGGAACTGGCAAACGCCCTGACATCCTCGATGGCACGCGGCCGTCGCGCCAGCTCGTGGTCAGCCGTTATCTGAAGCCTGAGCAAGCGCACTTGGGCCAACGCGAAAATAACTCCCAAAGCCTGAACAATCCCGGCGATGCCTTGGACCCACGCTGGATCGAGAGATATCATTGTTTTCTCCTAAGCTTGCACCGCGCGGATGCGAGACATGCGCTTTCGCACGATAGCCTATTTGACGAGCCTACTCAATGCGGCGCGCATGTGCGATTCGCATATTGAAAGAGCATATCGGCCCCATCCGATCAAACTCGGCAGGAAACATGCACGCTCGCTAAATATTGGAACAGAACCAAATGTGAGTTTTGACAGACAGGACCGCATGCAGTGCAAGGCGTATAAATATTTTGTTCTTGTCGCAAGAAATATACACAGCCTACTTCAGCAATGCATAAGGCGTACCATCCTTGTGGGTGAAGCGCCAGCCATTCCCTGCACGCACGGCAACCAGGTCATCGCGCGGATAGTGGGCGCTGTCGCCGGAACGGCGGTCGCCCACTTCCAGGTAGCTGGCCTCTTGCGCCGAGCGGTTGAGCAACTGGTGCGCCATGCCGCCGGCGGGAAAGCCGGCGCACATGCCGGCAGTGAGCACCGTTTCGCCATCGTCGTGGACCAGCACCAGTTCGCCGCTCAGGACGTAGATCCATTCATCCTGCACGGCATGCCGGTGGAACAGCGCCGACATGGCGCCCGGCGCCAGCGTCACCTGGTTGACGCCAAAGCCCTGCAAGCCGAACGGGTCGCCCAGCGGGCATTTGATCCGGCCCTGCATGATCGACGCGAAGGGTTCGGGGTAATTCGAAGGTTTGGTACGCGGCGGCGCGTCGGAGGCGGCGACGGCGACGGGTGTCGGTTCAGGCTGTAACAAGAGGGACTCCTTTCGGTCGGCGGGCATGCAGACGTGCGGCCGTGGCCGCGCTTTCAAGAGGCGTTCAGGCAACGCGACGCAACGCCGGCGGCGCGGCCACGGCAGCCGCCTGCGCCACCCGCGCCTGCCACCAGACGAACAACGGCGCTCCCAGCACTTCCAGGGCAGTGAAGCCGACAAAGGGCGGAAACGGCATGCCGGTCAGCGCCAGCGACAGCAGGCGCCCGGTGCCGCCAATGAAAATCATCAGCCACAGGCAGCGGAACAGCGTGGTCTCGCGCTCGATGCGCGGCAGCAGCCAGACGGCGGCAAGACCCACGCCCAGCCATACCCCGCCGTAGAAGCGCAGGTTGCTGTCGAGGGTGGCGTCGGGCGGCAGTTGCAGCGCGCGGTATAGCGGGTCGTCGAGGCCGGTCATGGCCAGCAGGCCGGTGAGCGTCGGCACGCAGGCGAGGATGGCGGTGGCGATCTGCAGGGGGCGTTTGCGCATGGGGTGTCCAGGTATCGTTTATTGTCCTGCCGGCGGCTGCCACAGCTCGACCTTGTTCCCCTCCGGGTCGATGACCCAGCCGAACTTGCCGAACTCGCCGTCGTCGGTCTTGTCGAGTACATTGCAGCCCTCGTCGCGCAGCGCCTGCAGCAGCGCGGCCAGGTCGTCGACCCGGTAATTCACCATGAAGTTTGCCGTGCCCGGCGCGAAGTGATCGCTGCCGGCCGCGCCTATCGACCAGATCGTGGTGCCGGCGCCGGGCGTGCCGTCGTCGCCGGCCCAGCTGAAGGCAGCACCGCCCCAGGCCTGCACGTCGATGCCGAGATGGCGCGCGTACCAGGCGCGCAAAGCCGCCGGGTCCTGCGCGTGGAAGAAGATGCCGCCGATGCCGGTCACTCGTTTCATGGAACGCTCCTCGCTGCTTGCGGTGGTTGTGGTGGCTGCGCTGCTTGCGCCTTTTGCTCAGGCGCGCCGGGCTTGCACGCGCACGGTTCGTCGCCCCGGTCGAACACGATCTTCCACTTGCCCGGCGCTTCCAGTCGCCAGATCGAATTGAAGCGACCGATCCGCTTGCCGCCGGCATCGAACACCGGACCGCCGCTGTAGGCCAGGGTGCCGGAATCGACCACCTCGACCTGTTCCGGCTCCCACGAAAACGGCGCCCGTGGGCCATCGTAATAAGGACGCCAGGCGCGCGCGATGGCCTCGCGCCCGCGCAGCGGCGTGCTGCCGGAAAAAAAGATCGCTTCCTCGGCCAGGAAGCCGGTAAAAGCGGCATGGTCGCGCGCCTTCATGGTGGCGGCGAACGCGCGCTCGGCATTCACGACCTGCCGTTTCAGGTCGGCATTCGACGGCCGCGCCGCACCGGCAAAGGCCAGCATCAGCACGCTGATGCCCAGTACGCCAATCGACAGCAGACGCATGATGCACCTCCGCGCTGGGTCCCCGATATTAGTTACCTATTATCAACTGAACAATTCTGCCACTGCCGCGGACTTTGCACAAGCTGCTTGCATTCGATCCTGAAGCGGAGTATAAATTATCCGAAACCGGAGGATCTTCATGCACCGAGCCTACGCCTATCCCACCAGCCAGTTCGAAACCACGCCGCTGGTCGACCTGAATGCCAAAGCCGAACGCGAGCGGCTGTCGCGCTCCGCGCTCAGGGGTTTCTTCCAGCTGGCCGCCGCCTGGCGCCTGCGCGACGACGATGCGCGCGAGCTGCTCGGCGGCCTGTCCTCGTCCTCGTTCTACGAATGGAAGAAACAGCACGACCGCGTGCTCGAAGTCGACCGCATCACGCGCATCTCCTACCTGCTCGGCATCTACAAGGCGCTGCACATCCTGTACGGCGACAAGCTGGCCGACGAGTGGATCCATCTGCCCAACACCAACGCCATCTTCCAGGGCCGCACCCCGCTGGCCTACATGCTCGGCGGTGGCATGCTGGCCATGCAGACGGTGCGGCGCCTGCTCGACGCGCGGCGCGGAGGACTCTGACGTGAGGCTCCTCGACAAGCCGGCCAGCCGCGCGCTGCCGCCGGTGACCCTGCTGCGCCAGTTCGACACCTGCCGCCTGATCCCGTCGCGTTTTGCCGATGCCGAGGATTCGGTGCTGGCCCCGCTGGCCGGCGGCGACGACGGCGTCCTGCGCGATCTGTTCGACCTCGACAACGCCACCAACGACCGCCTGCGCGGCGAAGCCGGACAGCTGGCCGGTATCGGCATGGACGAACTGGTGTTCGGCGTGCCCAACTTCCGCATCATCAACGCGGCCTACACGTATGCGCGGCCGGAAGGCAGCCGCTTCAACGACGGCCAGCGCGGCGCCTGGTACTGCGCCTTCGACGCCGAGACGGCGCTGGCCGAAATCGCCTTCCACAAGGCGGTCGAGTATCAGGAGATCGGACGCCTTGGCGGCGACTTCAGCGACAGCGTCAATTACCAGTGCCTGCTGGCCGACTTCAGCGCCGGCTTTCACGACCTGCGCGGGCTGGATGCCTTCAACAACTGCCTCGATTCGCGCAGCTACCTCGCCTCGCAACAGCTGGCCGCCGGGCTGCTGGAAATGGGTTCGATGGGGGTGATCTACCCGAGCGTGCGCGCTCCTGGAGGCACCAACCTGGCCTGCTTCCGGCCGGCGCTGGTCGGGAATGTCCGCAAGGGCCAGGCCTATCGGTTAACATGGGCAGGTTCGCCGGTTCCCGGCATCGAACCCATTTAATACAGATAGTACTGCTATGAGCACTGAACCTTTGAAGACCGACCCGCTGAAAGACAGCGAACTGCACGACAAGATCAACCGCGAGACCGGGCGCGTCCAGTGGTCGGAACTGGAACGCCACTTCGCGCAGGGCGTGGTGGTCTGGGTGAGCGAAGAACTCGACCTGATCGAAGTCGCGCTGCGCATCGCCCACGACGACAAGGCCAGCATCGCGCGCTGGATGGATGCGGGCAAACTGGCCAAGGTGTCGTCGGTGCAGGCCGCGACCTGGCAGGCCGCCGACAGCCCGCTGTGGGCCTCGGTGGTGAGTCCCTTCGTGCTGGTGCAGCCGGAAAAGAAAAGCCTGCATTAATAGTAGGGTGGGCGCGGCCGGCGTAGGCACTCTGTGCCCACGCGAACGTTTGCATGACGCGTGCTTCCGCGTGGGCACGGAGTGCCCACCCTACGAAGCGGTCAAGCCGCAGTCAGGCGCAGCGCATTGCGCTCGCCACGGCCGGCGCGCCCGGCTTCGAGCTGGAAGGTATTCACCAGCTCGGCCAGCTGGTCAGCCTGCTGCTGCAGCGAGTGCGCGGCCGCGGTGGCCTCTTCCACCAGCGCCGCATTCTGCAGCGTCATCTCGTCGAGCTGCACGATGGCGCTGTCGACGCGTTCGATGTCCTGGCTCTGGCTGCGGGTCGCTTCCGAAATGCGGCCCATGATGTCGGTCACGCGGTGCACGCCGTCGACCACCTTGCGCATGGTCTCGCCGGCACGCCCGACCAGTTCGGTGCCGGTCTCCACCTTGTTGACCGAATCCTCGATCAGCGCCTTGATTTCCTTGGCGGCGCCGGCCGAACGGTGGGCCAGGTTGCGCACCTCGGACGCCACCACGGCAAAGCCGCGGCCCTGCTCGCCGGCGCGCGCAGCCTCCACCGCCGCGTTCAGCGCCAGGATATTGGTCTGGAAGGCGATGCCGTCGATCACGGCGATGATGTCGACGATCTTCTTCGACGAGTCGTTGATCAGGTTCATGGTCTGGACCACGCCGTCGACCGCGGCGCCGCCTTCGCGCGACACCGTCGACGCATCCAGCGCAAGCTTGCTGGCTTCGGTCGCGTAGTCGGCGTTGCGGCGCACCGAGTCGATCAGCTGCTTCATCGAACCGGCCACCTGGGCCAGTTCGGCGGCCTGCGATTCGGTGCGGCGCGACAGATCGACGTTGCCGAGCGCGATTTCGGCCGACGCCGACGCGATCGCATCGGTACCGCCGCGCACCTTGCCGACGATGCCACTCAGGCTGTCGCGCATCGCGCTCATCGCCGCCAGCAGGCTGCTCGGCGGCGCACGGCGCACGTCGACCTGGTGCTGCAGTTCGCCGCGCGCGATCGCATGCGCCACGCTCGAGGCGTAGGCCGGCTCGCCGCCGAGCTGGCGCACCAGGCTGCGCACGATCAGCAGGCCGACCGTGGCCGCCAGCACCACGCACAGTACCGTCAGGCCGGCAATGGTGGTGCGCGCCGACGCGGCGGTGGCGCGCGCGGCCGCACTGGCTTCGACGCTGCCGCCCTGCAGGCGTTTGAGCAGGACGTCGATGTCGGCCACGATGCGGCGCCGCAGCGGTGTGCACTCCTGGGTCAGGAAGGTGCCGAAGCCTTCCATGTCGCCGGCAGTGCGGTAACGGCGCGGGCGCTGCAGTTCCTGGCTCATCGCCATCAGCTCTTCGCGCACCTTGGCGTATTGCGGGTCGCCCTGCAGCGGACCGTCGAGCTGGCCGAGTGCGGCGCGGAACGCCGCCGCGTGCCGGTCGACCAGGTCGAGCTCACGCACGGCATCGGCATCGCTCTTGAATATATAGGCGTTGCGCGCGGCGATGCCGGATTGGTCGAGCGCTTCGCGCGCATCGTACAGCGGGTCGAGACGGGTACTGCGCATGGCATCGGCATTGCCGAGCGCCCCTTCGATGTCGTTGACACGCGACACAGCAAACAACGCCAGCGCGACGGTCACCACGACCACCAGCGCGAAAGCGCCATATAGTTGTGCAGCGATGCCAACACTGTGGGATTTTTTTGTCATTTTTTTCTCAGTGGGTTGGGAGAAATTTGCTAACGGAAATTGATTCAATTGATGAGCATACCACCGAAGTAGTTACAAATATTCAACATTGGGTAATATCTTGCTCAAATTCATGAAAAAAGTAACAAATATTGGACATGTACACTTGGAAAGTTCGACAAAATAGGTTACAGAAAGGGTAAAAACATTGGCTCGAATCCGTTATACTGACGCGAAACGAGGCTGTTTATGCAGAGCAACATCAAAGAAGACGATCCCATTCTCACCACCAGCGAGGTTGCGCGTTTGTTAGGCGTGGCCACCAGCACTGTCCAGATCTGGATGGAAAGCGGCGCGATCGAATCCTGGAAAACGCCGGGAGGACACCGTCGTACCCGCTTGAGCCTGGTCCAGGGCCTGATGCACGGCGACGAAGCGCGTAATACGCCGGATCCGAATACCGATACCGAATACCAGCCGGCACCGTCGACGAACTACCCGGTACTGGCCACCGAGCGCACGCGCCTGGCGGCGCTGGCCGCGTCCGGCCTGGTCGACAGCGACGAGGAACCCCGCTTCGACCGCGTGGTGCGCCTGGCGTCGATGGTCACTGGTTCGCCGATCGCCCTGATCTCGCTGCTGACCTCGACCCGCCAGTGGTTCAAGGCGCGCGTCGGGCTGCAGGCGCGCGAAACGCCGCGCGACTGGGCGTTCTGTTCGCACGCGATCATGCAGAACGAATTGTTCGTGGTGGAAGACGCGCTCGTAGACGAGCGCTTCCGCAGCAATCCGCTGGTGCAGCAGGATCCGCACATCCGGTTTTATGCGGGCGTACCGCTGCGCGATAAATCGGGCCAGCCGCTCGGCACCCTGTGCGTGATCGACCGCGAACCGCGCCGCCTGCGGGCTTCCGAAGTCCAGAGCCTGCTCGATCTGGCCGATATTGCGGCCAACGAGATCCAGGCGCCATCGCGGCCGTCCCGGCATTGATCACGCGCACCTGCCGCTAACACGCGCTTCGTAGGGTGGGCACCCCTACCTTTCGTGCGCGCGGTGCTGCATCGCATGCGCCGCTTCGCGCACCAATTCCGCCGCGCGCGCCGGGTCGCGCTCCGTCATCGCCATTTCCTGCAAGGCTTCCGGATACTCGGCCTGCGCCGCCATCTCCAGCCAGCGCCGTGCTGCGGCCCCATCGCGCGCGGCGCCCTCGCCCTCGGCCAGCATGTGCGACAGGATGAACATCGCCGCCGGCACGCCGCGCTCGGCGGCACGTGCCAGGCAGCGCACGGCCTGGGCCGCATCGCGCGGCACGCCGTCACCGTTGCGATAGGCCAGCCCGCGCCGAAAATCCTGATCGACTGACGAAGATGCTATCACCGCATGGCCCGCCATCATGTGGTCGGCCACCGGATGGTCATCTACCACGGCAGCCGGCACTGGCTGGGCAGCTGCAGCTGAAGTAGCTGCCGTCAGCGCCAGCAGCGGCAACGACAGCAGCACCGCCAGCGGGCGCAATCTCATTTCGACAGATCCACCGCGTACAGCGCAAACCCCTTGCCCTGCCCATCGTCCTCGCGCAACTGCGCCACGTTGGCCAGGCCGGCCGCCCGCGCCAGCTCGATCTTGCCCGGCGCCGAGTGGAACACCACCGGGCCGGCGGTCTTGACCTGGGCGAAGCGCCAGCTGCGCTGCGCACCGTTGGCCGTACGCGTCAGCTGTTTCGCGGTGCGGATGTACTCGATCAGCACGTCGCGGCTGGCATCCGGCGAAGCGACCACGGTCTTGCTGCCGTCCAGGCCCGGGAAGTTGCCGCCGCCGCTGGCGCGGTAGTTGTTGGTCGCGACCAGGAAGGCCTGGCCGTCCGCCACCGGCTTGCCGTTCAGGGTCAGGTTACGGATGCGCTGGCCCGGCGCGCGGGTCACGTCGATCTCGTAGCCGAGTTCCGGCGCGGTGACGGTGTCGAAGTTAAAACTGGGGAAGGCCGGATTCAGCAGTTCCTGCGGCTCGGACTTGGCCGGGTCGATGGTGTTGAAGCGGCCCGCCGCCTTTTCCAGCCAGGCCTTCAGGCCGGCGCCGTCCACCTTTACGGCATACAGCGCGTTCGGATACAGATACAAATCGGCCGCGTTGTTCAGCGCCAGCTTGCCCGGGGCGACGTCGGTATAGTCGCCGGCGCCGCCGAAGCCGCTCTTGAAGGCGGCCGCCATCGACAGTACCGGCAGGTTCGCGTACTGCGGCAGGTTGGCGGCGACGTACTTGCGCACGTACTCGGTCTGGGCCTGGTTCACGACCTGGATCGCCGAGCTGTCGCCGACGTCGGCAAAATAAGTCGACAGGCGGAAGTCGGTGCTGCCCACCGGCGTCTTCACGTACTGGATAGTGGCTTCATGCTCGGCGCGGACCAGCTGCATCACCTGCGGGTCGGCGGCGACATACTCCTTGTTGCCCTTGTCGGTCGTGCGGCTCTCGACCACGGTCCGGGTCTTGTCGACCTGCCAGCCCTTGCCGTCATGGCGCAGCGCGAACTTGATCACACCCAGGTTCTTGCCCCACAAATTGGCCATCACGGTCGGCACCCCAAACACCGTGCCCTTCACCTTGTCGACGTTCGGCAGGTTGAACTGCGGGACCGTGCTGGTGGGGTTCGGGAACAGCACGTGCGAGTGGCCGAGCAGTAGCGCGTCGATGTCGCCGATCTCGCCGCTCTCCTTCGCCAGATAATAATTCCCGTTTTCCATCGTCGGCGAGTACGGCGCGGCATCGAGGCCACCGTGCGAGATCACCAGCACCAGATCGGCGCCCTTCCTGCGCATCTCGGGCACGTAGCGCTTCGCGGTTTCGACCAGGCCCTCGGTGTAGACCTTTCCTTCCAGCCAGCGCTTGTCCCAGGCCAGGATGGTCGGCGGCGTGAAGCCGATGATGCCGACCTTGACCGTGGCTTCGACCGGACGTCCTGCGGCATCGACCGCCTTTACGCGCTTTTCGATGATTTCGTAGGGCGCGAACAGCGGCTTCCTGGTCTTGACGCTGTAGACGTTGGCCAGCACCAGCGGGAAGCCCGGGCCGGCGCAGGCTTTGGCGCTCTTGCCTGGCAGGCCGTCGGCATCGAAGCCTTTGCCGCTGATCTGGCCCAGGAAGCCGAGGCCATAATTGAAATCGTGGTTGCCGATGCCGCCGCCGTCGTAGCCGAGGCGCTGCATGA
>Ga0265780_10007254_pt1 | contig 13639 bp, 9 predicted proteins | sample P1T30metagenome_FD_192432 | JGI IMG/M metagenome (GOLD analysis project Ga0265780, IMG submission 192432) | Plant litter microbial communities from East Loma Ridge, Irvine, California - P1 T30 | ecosystem: Environmental > Terrestrial > Plant litter > Unclassified | place: USA: California... | reverse complement strand
CGAGTGCAACAAATCCTCTGGCGAGGTAGCAAAGCGGTTATGCAGCGGCCTGCAAAGCCGTCTAGGTCGGTTCGACTCCGATCCTCGCCTCCAGAACGTATCGCACGGGCCCCTTCGGGGCCCGTTTGTTTTGGGTTCAACACCGTTAGTTTCGAGCGATGGACCGCATTTAATAACGGTCAAATGGTCGTCACCTAGCCGTTCACCTTTTGCCTGCAGATACTCTGATCCATGCAGCATGGCGACAATCATCGGGTGATCCTACAGGTATCAATTGGACGCTGAGCACAAGCTGCTTCCAAAGCGGCTTCGGGTAACCTTCGATGGATACGACGCTGCCGAGTATTTCGGTAAGCAACTCAAAATTAACTAGCTCAACTGGCCGGTTGTCCCCCCTCCGTAGCGCGGTTTTTCGCCATCGGTTTCTTGATTTTTTTCTTGGCCTTTCGTGCTTCCGTTTTCGCTTTCACCGTCTTTGTATCGAGGCCGCGGCGAGTCAGATCGATCCCGATAACAGCGAGGTCCTCTACGTTGGGATATTGGCTGGCAAGCACCGACCAATGCTCACGCAGCGCCGTGAGCATTTCATCGAAGTTTTCAGCTCTGCCGCCCCACGGTAAATCCCAACTCTTCTTGATGCCGACATAGATAAGCAGGAAAATGCCCCGGCTCGATCTGGCGTCCCGAAGATAATCACCACCAAGCTGAACCTCCATGCGCTCGAAGAGGTGCGGTCCAGTCCAATTGTCCGCCACCTTGAGCTCGACTGGAACTGGCCCATCAAAATTTGCGCCGCGGAACCGAAGATCGGGTCGCTTAGCGTCGGCAAGCTCTTCTTCGGGCGGGATGCTGTAGCGACCGCCGGCCCTGTCTCGCAGCCAACCGCCGATAAATTTGCGAAAATCAGTCTCCTGATCGGTTTCTTGCAAGATTGCTGCAATGCTCTCATCGCCATTTTCAAGATCGTGTTTTAGGCTTTCCAGCCGCTCGACGGCGAAATACCAAAGTTCGCGATGATTAGCCGGCGTCGCAATGCGCGCTTCGTTAAATTCGTTGACCTGCCCTGGCCTCCAAGGCAAGAAATCTGCATCGAGCGTCGCCTTAGTTTTGGCATGAAAGCCCATCCACGGTCGGGACTTAATCGCTGGGTGTGCCTGTTCCATTTTTATTAGAGCAAGATAGGCTTCCTTTCCTGGTGTTTCGCGGATAAACGTGAAGAGCGCGTTGCGTGCATCTTGCGCATCGTCTCGCAAGCCCGGCGAGTAAACACCTTTGCCGGAGCGCTCAATATCCTCTTCCTCGCGGATATATTTCGCCATCAGCAGATAGAGCGTCTTCATATGCTCGACGGTCCGGAAGGCGAGCCGCGTCTGACCCTCTTGCTGCCGCCCACCGAGCAGCGCGACGACGAAGCGTAGAGCGAAATTCGTCTGTTCGACGGGGTCGTTCAGCGCTGCGAGGCGGGCGTCGACGGCTGGAATCGCAATATCGGGGGCGACACCTGTCCAAGTCGCGTACCAGGTCGGCGTGAAGTTTGGATCATATTTTGCCAACACCTTACGCGCGGCGATTTTGGCGATGTCTGCGTCGGGCAACGAAGAGCCCTGCACAATCGATAGAAGGTGGCCGAGATTACGCAGATTGATGCGCTTCGCACGCAAAGCTGGTAGCAGCGCTGGTGCGATTTGATTGCGCGCGAAATCTCCGTGCCATGCCATGTCGTACAGGACGTAATGGCTTTCGGTGTCTGTTGTCTCGACCTTGAGCTCGTGTTCAATTTCGGTCAGCAGCACATTGGAAACTTCGTTAGGAAAAGTCGTATGGAGGTCGGCCAACCAGAATGGGAACCCGTTGAGCTCGGACAGGGCATAGTACGCGGCGTTTTTAGCTTCGGCCGAGCTCAGCTTGCCGAGCCAGCAACTATTTTCGTGCGCCTCGATCGCGATGCCGGTTAATCCGAAGATGGTGGTGTATGGAGTCTCGTTTATCGGGGCGCCTTGGGATTGCGTGCGAGGCTTAAACTCTCGCCAGAAACGCACTGCCGCGTCACGAAACGCGGTCGCGACAGGCTCGCCATAGGTCTCGGTAAGCGAGCGCCAGTTTCCTGCAGCGTATTGATTGTGGCTATCGCTTGCCGCCAATTGCATGCGTTGCATAAGATAGAGCTGATCCTGAGTCAGGATACCTGGCTTTCCGGGATATCGGATCTGATCAACACGCTCGCCAAGAACTGCCTTGTCACGCTCAAGCTGTTTATCTAAGGTGGCTGTGGTGCGCGCGTTGCTCCGCTCCCACTGTTTCTGCTGGCGACGGAATTTCGTAAGATCGCTGGCGGGTGGATGGAATAGCGTTTCGAGTTGAACGGTCAGAGCTTCCTCTGTGGCAGCAAGCCGTTTCAAACATTCGCGCCATTTTCGCGGTCGCTCGGCCGCTACAAAAAGACTAAAAGCAAGAGTGAGCGCAATGAGACGATCGTCGAGTAGGGGGCGATCCGCAATGTCCGTTGCGATTGCATCGAAGCTGGCGGCTTCGAAGTCCCAGTAGCGCCCGAAAATAGACACGTGCCACCAGTCGATGAGTCGCTGATCCTTCTCGCGTTCGCGCCACGAGCGCTCCTGCACAACCGAATGCCAGAACAGGGCATAGTTGAGTTCCCGCCAGCCTTGCACCAGACACGGAAGATCCCTGCGGATATCCTCGAAATTGTCGCGGCTATAAGCGCTAGCGATCGGGAGTAATCGGAGCGCGGTGAGCGTCGACGGTGACAGCGCACTAGGATCCCGCGCTTTGATCAAGCGAATGGCGACTCGCGCAGCGGTCGGGGCGAGCCAGCCATAAGCTTGCGAAATTTCGCAATGGCGCTGCTCAATAACCGGCTCGCGGCGGAGCAGATCGATGAGGCTATCCATCAGCAAGCCGAGTAGCAGGAGTGGCAACCCATCGACCAAGTGTTCGAGTGAATCAGACAGGGGATCGAGCTGGTGCGGAGTGTTTGGCGCCGCAGCTCCCAGTCCGCTCAACAACCAGACAATTCCCTCCTGCGTGTGGGGCAAATCAGTTAACAATTCGCCAAGCCAACTTCGCGATAGTGCCGGCCCTTCTTTAAGAAAGGCGTTCCGAATGTCCGCAGCATCGGCAGGAGTGCCAATGGCGAACACTGCCCGGAACGCTGCGATGCGCGTAAATTTGGAGCGGGATCTGAGCGAGAAATGTTTGGCCTTTGAGGCAAGCGCTTTGATGTCGCCTTGATAGACCATGCGCAACAAGAACCAAGTGACGTCGTCATCCGCGATATACTGGTCAAGAAGCATAGCAATGTCGTCGGCGAGATCGGGGTTGGCGAATCGCTGGACCGCCTGATACTCCATCATGCTGCGGCCGTGAGCAGGCTGCGCCATCTGTTCACAGGTTTGCCGTAGGATGCGGCGCCGCGTGTCACAAGGCAACTTTGTGGGGTCGCCTCCCTCGAACAAAACGTCCGGTGCGAATGCGATTACCTTCTCGAGAATCCGCCGATCGAGCGCCGCAAGCCACGGCAGTATCGGCCGCATCGTCGGTACGATCACCTGGATACCGTATTGTTTTCGGAAAAAAAGCGCATCGATCTTGGCGCGTGAGCCTTCGTCGACCAGCAGCGAGTGTAGCCACTCGGCAGTTAGATACTCGCGGACCGAACGATGATGAAACCGCACCGTACCGTAAATACCAGGCTCGAAGATTGGCCGCGAGAGCAATGTCATGCAGTCTTGATCGTTCCAGTTAGTCAGGACCTCCTTGATTGCCAGTCCCTTCGAATTTTGATTCCCATCAGGGACTCTAATGGTCGATTCTTGGCAAAGAGTAGTAGCGGCGGCGACCAGAAGGGCGCCTTTGCGGACACGGTCTACTGCGATCGGTCGGGAGTCGGCACGATTCTGGTCTCGTTCCTCTAGACGCTTATTAATGCTACTCATCATCAGGTCAAGCCGAGATCCGATGCGCTGGTGATCGTTCCAGAACTCGACTGTTTCGGCAAGATCCAGCGGCCGATTGGTGAACGACCATGCGTCTGCTTGATCGACCGCCTTTTTAAACGTCTTGAGGTCCACAACGCCTTTGGCAGTTGCAAATTTATCGACCTGAGTCCCATGGAGATCCTCGAGGGTAACGATGCGAAACGGAGCGTGCTTCTTCTCTCGCTTCTTGGTGTACTTAGATACGACCCCACTTTTGCCTCTGCTTGTCGAAATTTTCTCGGCTAGATTGACCGGTGGATCCCAACTAAAGTTGGTTTTGCACAGCAGCAAGTCAGTTACTGGGCGCCATGCTTCGGTGCGACCCGTAATGACGATGTGGGTACGGGAAAGCGCACTTTTAATTTTCTTGCTCATAAGGCGAACGGCCCGCTCGAAGTCCATGGGTGCACGGAGACGAGCCTCGTCCACGGAATCGAGAAAGAGCCAACCTTGTTCGACAGACGCCAGCCAAACCTCGAATTCCTCAAGATTCCCTTCTTCGAAGCTAGTTTCGAAATCGTCGACGACATGCTCGATACGCAGGAAGAAGGCTGATTTGCCGTTGGACCGTTCGCGACGGCAAATGTGCCGTATTTCTTCAGTTTTCCCTGAGCCTGCCTCCGCTAGTAGGATGACGCGTGGCTCGACAAGTAGATCGTCCCACCGTGTTAAAGCTTCGCCTGCGAAAAGGGACACCATATCCGCGTTGTCGCCATTCTCATCTGCGCTGGCGAGGTCGCGAAAAGTGCGGTCGAGGTCGATAAAGTCGGCGAAGTTCTCTAACATGTTGGTGGACATTTTTACAATGGTCAGTTGCGTTTCTCGGGACAATATATAGAATTGCCACGGCTTCTGTAGAGGGTAGCAAGGTCAAGTCGGATCCTGACATCCATGCTGAACTTCGCTAGGATTGACGATGCATTTTTAGAAATTGACCGATTGTGCTCGCATTGAACGATTAAACTGCAGTACGCTTGGGCGGCTGAATCAGTGCCTCGGCGGGTATGCCAAGTCCTTTATGCAATCTCCAAATCATTGGAAGTGTCAAAGGGCGAATTCGATTGAGCACCTCATATACCCTGTTGGAGCGGCCGATCATCGGTTCGAGATCTTTGACAGTGAGGCCCTTCTGGTCCATCTGGAATTTGATGGCTTCAACCGGGTCTGCGACTTCCATAGGGAAGTGCTTTGCCTCGTAGGCTTCAACCAGTGTCGCAAGCACATCCAGCTGGTCACCTTCAGGCGTGCCGAAATCGGCAGTCATGAGAGACTCCACTTCGCGAAGCGCTGCATGATAGTCAGCATCGGTACGAATAGGCTTAATGTCCATAATGTCCCTCAATAGTTTGTGCATCGATGGCGTCGTATTGCCTATGCGTGCCGACGAACTTCACGAAAACGATCCCGTACGGGTAGTTGATTGATGCGATCAGCCGGTATTTGTTGCCAGCGATATTAAAAACAACGCGTCCATCCTTCAGAATGCTCGCCGTCCCGAAGTCGGCCTTGACGTCAGCCGGCGTTTGCCATTTGGCCTTCAGCGCGTGGCCATGCCAAGTGAGAAGCGGCTCTTTGGCGTCGGCATATTCAGCGTGTTCGTAGAAAGCCCGAAGGGTGGGTAGGGACAGGACTCGCATGTATCAAGTCTAGTCCCAAATTGGGACTAGGGCAAGAACAGTCCGCAATGCTGGTTTCGGAACACAAGCTTTGACAGCCGTTGCCGAAATGGCTCTCACAGAAAGTGAGAACCGATGTAGTCGCAGCGCTTCAGCCACAAAGCGGCGGCTGATACCCACGCAATTGCACGGCGGCGAGCGGCCGGATCCTGACGCCGCACCGGTGTGACGAGATGATGGCCGCCAGTGCCGATAACACCTCGCGCCCAATGCCGTGGTCGCCGTCATCGACGCGCGGCGACACGTGATGCAGTGCGCTGAGGATGCAGGCATTCTCGGCGCGGTGCTCCGCCAGTCCGGCATACCGGACCTGCTCCATGACGCGCTCTTCCTCCCTGAATGCCGTCTCGGTCCCTGCCACCAGCTCCGTCCAGCCAGCGGCAAAGGATGCTTCCGGCTGCGTCGCCAGCGCATCGATCTGGCGGCACAATTGCGTGTGCGTGTGCCGCAGGGCTGTACCGAGGGCGTGCGCCGCTTCGTCGGCGGTGAGGCTGTGCATGATGGCTCCTTGGCCGGGTGGGAACACGAAGAGTGTCTATGGGCGCGAACAGTCGCCGGCAACCGGTGCGGCGCCAGCGCCGCCGCCGACTACTCCGTACGCCTAGTGGCTCGTCAGTACCGGCACGACCGTACCGGCCAGCACGGTTTCGGTGACGCCGCCCAGCACCAGTTCGCGAAAGCGCGAATGCCCGAAGTTGCCCATGACGATCAGGTCGTGCGCCCCTGTGGCGGTCAGTCCGAGCAGCGCCTCGCCGATGTTGCCGGTTGGTGCCGGCGCTGGCGTCAGAATCTCAACGTCGATGCCGTGACCCGCCAGGTAGGTGGCAAGCTGGGTGCCCGCCTGGACTTGAGCGCCACTGTATTTCTGCGGGTGAAAGCACACTGCCGTCACGCTGCCCGCGCGGCGCAGCAGCGGCAGGGCGGCGCGCACGGCCCGGCTCGCCTCCATGCTGCCGTCCCAGGCGATCAGTGGCCGGATGGGCACCCTGGTGACCGTGGTCGTGGACGGCACCACCATGACCGGGCAGGGCGCATGGATGAGGACAGTGCGCGCCAGTGAGTAATCGTCGGCCAGGATCGCATCGGGGTGGGTGACCTGACCGATCAGCAGCAGATCGCAATAGCGCGCTTCCAGCGGTAAGGCGCGGATGGCTGATTCATCGCTGAGTTTGCTTTCCAGCGGCACGACGCCTGCGGCACGTACCGCGTGCTCGAAGTCCGTCAGCGTGCGTTTCGCGTTGTCGGTCAGGAAGTTGTAGTCGTCCGGGCCGATGGGCGCGACGCCAGCGGCGGCGCTACAACGGACGATGAATTCGATCGCGCCCGAGAGGGCGATGCCAGTCAGGCGCGTTCCTTCGGCCAGCGCGATCGCCGCTGCCAGCCGGTAGCGTGCTTGCGCCAGTTCCGGCTGGCAGGCGTGTACGAGAATCGATTGGTAGGACATGGCTTTCCCGTCGGTGGGTGACATGGCGAACATGGTTGGGTGGGCCCGCCGTCAGGGCGTGATCGCCACCTTCAGCACGCCGTCGCGCCCGTTGGCAAACAGGTCGTACGCTTCTTCGATCTGCTCGAGCCGGAAGCGGTGCGTGATCATCGGTTGCAGGTCGAGGCGGCCGGAGGCGACGATGGCCATCAGACGGCGCATGCGCTCCTTGCCGCCGGGGCACAGCGTGGTGACCAGCGACTGGTCGGCCAGCCCGGCCGCAAAGGCGTCGATCGGCAGCGACAGCTTGCCGGAGTACACGCCCAGGCTCGACAAGGTGCCGCCCGGTTTGAGGGCGCGCAGGCAGTTCTCGAACGTCTGCTGGGTGCCGAGCGCTTCGATCGCAACATCGACGCCCTGGCCACCGGTCAGCCGCATGATTTCGCCGACCGGGTCGGTTTCGCGGTAATCAATGGTGTGATCGGCCCCCAAATGCCGGGCCATCTTCAGGCGCTCCGGGACGGCGTCGACAGCAATGATGCAACTGGCGCCGCGCAGCCGGGCACCGGCGGTGGCGCACAGGCCGATGGGGCCCTGCGCGAAAATGGCGACCGTATCGCCCAGTCGGATGCCGCCGTGTTCGGCGCCGCCAAATCCGGTGCTCATGATATCGGGGCACATCAGCACTTGCTCATCGGTCAGGCCGTCGGGAATCGGCGCGAGGTTGGCCATCGCAAACGGCACCTTCAGGTACTCGGCCTGGCAGCCGTCGATCGTGTTGCCGAAGCGCCAGCCGCCGATGGCGTGGCCGCCGCACTGCGACTGGCGCCCGTCCAGGCAGGTATGGCACTGGCCACACGGCGTGATGGCGCCCACGACCACGCGCTGGCCAATCTGATAGCCAGTCACGCCCGGGCCCAGTTCGTGGATCGTGCCAACCGGCTCGTGCCCGATCGTCAGGCCCGGCTTGACGGGATACTCGCCCTTCAGGATATGGACGTCGGTGCCGCAGATCGTCGTCAGCGTGATCTTGATGACGGCTTCGCCGGGCCCGGCGACCGGAATGGGCTTGCGGTCCAGGATGATGCGGCCGGGGCCGGTGAAGACTGCTGCGTTCATCATGTTCATGAAAACCTCCGGTGTCTTCGTGCTTGCTGTCGCGCTGCCGGCAACGACGTGCCGATCTGGCGTGTCGTTCGCAAGGATGACGGGGAGGCGCTGCGAAATCCATGACGTGCATCAAAACCGCCAGCGTGCCCTGGCGCGGCGGCCAGTCACACCATCGGGCTGCAGGGCGAGAAACCGTTTGCCATCGCGGCAATCCGTTGCGGATCGGTCAGCACGACGGCGCGCTTGTCGACCGTGATCAGCCCAAGCTTGGTAAAGCGGCCCAGCAGGCGGCTGATGCTTTCGATGGTAAGGCCAAGATAGCTGCCGATGTCTTCGCGCGACATGCGCAGCTGAAATTGCGCGGGAGAATAGCCGCGCGCTGCGTAGGCAGCCCCCATGTCGGCCAGGAATGTCGCCATCCGCTGCTCCGCCCGCATATGACCAAGCAACAGCATCAGATTCTGCTGCCGGTTGATTTCGCAGCTCATCAAACGGTAGAAACGGCGATGCAGGCTGGGAATGTCTTCGAACAGGCGTTCGAGCGCCGCAAACGGCAGTTCGCACACGATGCTGTCCTCGAGCGCGATGGCGTCTGACTGGTGGATACCCGTGCCCACGGCTTCCAGCCCCAGCAGTTCGCCGGCCATCGGGAAGCCAGTAATCTGGTCCCCGGAGGGGCCCCGGCGGCGAGTCTTGAAGAAGCCGCAGCGCAATGCGTACAGGCTGCGCAGCGGCTGCCCGGTGCGGTACAGCGTGTCGCCGGCCGCGATGCGGCGATGCTGGCCGACCAGGCGGTCGAAGCGCAGCTTGCTGCCCGAGTCCAGCCCAGTGGACAGGCACAGGCCACCGGTGTTGCAGTCACCGCACTGGCCCTTCATGACCGTTAGTAAGCCGGGTGGGGCCGGGCCGGGGGATACGCGTAACGGTGCATTCATGGTGGTAGTACCTCATGGTGGTGACGCTTTCCGCCTGCCAGGCTGGCGGCGGAAACATGGATAGGGCTCGCGCCACTGCGTGCTGCACGCTTGGCGGCATACATCGCGGCATCGGCATGGGCAATCAGTTGCGCCGGCGTGGTGCCATCGTGTGGAAACACGGCGACGCCGATACTGGCTGACAGGCAGATCGCCCTGCCATCGATGACGATCGGCGCCCGGGCGGCAACGGCCACGCGGGCGAGCAGGGCGTCCAGCAGCGCGTCGTCGTGCATGCCGGGCAGAGCGGCGACGAACTCGTCGCCGCCAAAGCGCGCCAGTGTGTCCGACCCGCGCAGTGCAGCGCGCAGGTTCTGGGCGATGCTGGCCAGCAGGCGGTCGCCGGCCGGATGGCCCATGCTGTCATTGACCAGTTTGAAACCGTCGAGGTCGATAAAAGCGAGCGCCACGCTGGACGAGGCTTCATGTGCGCATGCCAGCAGCTGCTCGAGCCGCTCGCCGAGCAGGACGCGGTTGGGCAGGCCGGTCAGGGCGTCGTAGTTGGCGCGCTCTTCGAGACGGCGGCGCTGCATGCTGGCGCTGGTGACATCGGCGAACATGGCGATGTAGTGGTGCGGCTTGCCGTCAGCGCCCGGGACCGCAACGATCGTCAGGCGTTCGGCAAACAAGGTGCCATTTTTGCGCCGGTTCCAGGCTTCGCCCTGCCAGTAGCCCTGGCTGGTGATCGCTTGCCACATGCGCGCATAGAATGCCTGGTCTTGCACGCCCGACTTGAGGATGCGCGGATTCTTCCCGCACACGTCATCTTCGGTGTACCCGGTGATGGTGCAAAATGCGCGGTTGACGGCCAGGATTGTGCCATCCAGGGCCGTGATCATGATGGCGTCGCGGCTGTGGTGGAACACGGACGCCGCCAGTTCCCCGGCAGTGCTGGCGCAAGCTGGTTGGATGGCTGGCGTGGATGTCATGACGTTCCGGCTTGGTGTGCTGAATGTATTGACAATAAGCCCATCGCCGGGCTACGTCGAGATCAAGGTGCTGAAGAGGTCACTTATTTTATTTATTTTTGATTTGCATCAAAAAAATACCGACTGGCTATTGACCTAAATCTGTACGTGCAGCGAGCTGGTCAGTGTCCATGCCGCCGCATCAGCAGCGCCGGCAGCAGCGCGCTGGCCAGGCCAACGACGCCCGCGCCAGCGACCAGTGCCGGCGCCAGCACCGCAAACTGGAACACCGCCGCCAGCCACGGCACGTACAGCGCCAGGGCCAGCAGGCCCAGAGCCGCCGCCACGACCAGCCAGAGGATCCGGTTCGGCTGGCGCAGCGAACCGATCAGGCTCGCGCCGGCTGCGCGGTTGACCAGGATCAGCGACAGGTTGGCAAACACCAGCGTGGTAAAGCCAAAGGCGCGTGCCTGCGCCGGCACCAGCGCGCCCAGTGCCCAGCCATACGCCAGGGCCACCCCCAGCAGGGGGCCGAGGCCCATGGCCAGCGTGCGTGCCAGCGCGCCGGGCGAAAACAGCGGCGCGTGCGCATCAAGCGGTGGGCGCAGCATCGCACCGGGCGCCGCCGGCTCGTTTTCGAACACCAGCGTGCAGGCGGGATCGATGATCAATTCCATGAACACGATGTGCATGGGAAACAGCAACGGTGGCCAGCCGGCGAGGATCGGCAGGATGGCCATGCCGGCAATCGGCGCGTGCATCGAAATGACGTAGCGAATCGATTTGCGCAGGTTGTCGTGAATCCGGCGGCCGGCGCCGATGGCATCGACGATGGACGCGAAGCGGTCGTCCAGCAACACCAGCGCCGCTGCTTCGCGTGCCACGTCGGTGCCGCGCCCGCCCATGGCAATGCCCACGTGGGCGGCCTTGAGTGCCGGTGCGTCATTGACGCCGTCACCCGTCATGCCAACCGTGGCGCCGCCCCGTGCGAATGCCTGGACCAGGCGCAGTTTCTGCGTCGGAGCAATGCGCGCGCAAATACTGAGAGCACCGATGCGCGCATCCAGCGCGGCATCGCCCAGCGCATCGAGCGCGGCGCCGGTGAGCACCGGCGTGTCGGCCAGCCCAGCCTGCCGCGCGATGGCGCGCGCCGTGTCCGGATGGTCGCCTGTGATCATCACCACGCGGATGCCGGCCCCGGCGCAGCGGGCGACGCACGCGGGGATCTCGGGCCGCAGCGGGTCGGCCAGGGCCAGCAGGCCCGATGGCGTGAACGGGATCCCGGCAGCGTGGGCCGGCCAGCTGGGGCCGGGCAGGGTGGCCTGCGCCACCGCCAGCATGCGCAGGCCGTCCTGCGCCATGGATGACGCCGCAGCCAGCAGCCTGGCCCCCGCATCAGGATTGCACCATCCGAGCACGCTTTCCGGCGCGCCCTTGGCTGCAGCGATCAGGACCCCGTCAGCCCGCCGCCACACCTGCACCAGTGCCCGCTGCTGCGCGCTCACGCCGTATTCGTGCACCAGCGACCAGTCCGGATGGCGCTGCGCTGAGGCCAGGTGCGCTGCGCCAAGTCGCTGGACAGCCCGGTCGATCGGATCGGGCCCCGTCATGGTGCTGGCCAGCACGGCGGTTTCAAGCAGCGGCGCCAGCGCAGCCGGCAGGGGTTCGTCCAGCACCGGATGGCGCGCGCCGTGCGCGTACAGCGCCACGACGTCCATCCGGTTGGCCGTCAGCGTGCCGGTCTTGTCGACGCACAGGACCGAGATGGCGCCCAGCGTTTCAATTGCCGGCAGGCGCCGCACCAGGACCTGTTGCCGCGACAGGCGCCAGGCGCCGATCGCGGGAAACACGGTCATCACGACCGCGAGCTCCTCCGGCAGCATCGACATGGCCAGCGCGATGCCGGCCAGCACGGCTTGCAGCCAGTCGCCGCGCATGAGGCCATACACCAGCACCAGGACGACGCTGAACGCCATGCCGAGCACGGCAAAGGCGCGCGCCAGCGCCGCGCTCTGGCGCTGCAGCGGGGACGGCGCGGGCCGCAGCGACTGCAGTGACGCGGCAATCCGGCCCAGCTGGCTGCGCGCGCCGGTGGCGGCCACGCGGGCGATCGCGTGACCCTGCAGCACCAGCGACCCGGCAAACAGCATGGCCGTTGCGGCCTTATCGACCGGCATCGATTCGCCGGTCAGCAGCGACTCGTCGGCCTGCAGTCCGACGCTGCTGAGCACGTGGGCATCGGCCGGCACGCGGTCGCCTTCGTGGACGGCGACGAGATCACCGGCCACGATGCCGGCGCTGTCGATGACGTGCCAGAAGCCGTCGCGCAAAACGTGCGCGCGCGGGCTGGCCAGATCGCGCAGCGCGGCCAGTGCGCGCTCGGTCTTGCCTTCCTGGTACAGGGCCAGGCCGAGGCTGACGGCGACCATCAGGCACAGCAGAAGCCCTTCATCGAGCTGGCCCAGCGCCAGGTACAGCAGGGCCGCGCCCACGAGCAGCAGGAACATCGGCTCGCGGGCGCTGTCGGTGATGATGCGGCGCCAGGTGCGACGTTCGGTCTCGGCCAGCGTGTTCGGCCCGTCGGTGGCGATGCGGTGCGCGGCCTCGGCTGCGCTTAAACCGTCGGTGGTCGGGTTGGCGGCCATCAGTGTGCCATCAGCACCGGCACCGTCATCCGGTCGAGGAGCGTTTCCGTGACGCCCCCCAACACCAGCTCGCGCAGGCGTGGCCGGCCGTAGGCGCCCATCACGATCAGGTCGGCGTCCAGGCAATCCGTGCAGGCCAGCAAAGCGGCGCCGTCGTCGATCGGTGACGGTTCGACGTGCACCTCGCAGCGCACGCCCTGGCGTGCCAGATACAGCGCGAGATCGGTGCCCGGCTCGCGCCCGGTCGCCTCGAACGGCTGGAACAGGACGATTGCGACCAGGCCGGCATCGCGCAGCAGCGGCATGGCGCCGGCGACGGCGCGCGTTGCCTGCAGGCTGCCATCCCATGCCAGCATGATGCGCCCGCCGATCGTCTCGTGCCGGCGTTCATGGGGAAGCACGAGCACTGGGCGTGCGCTGCCCTGGACCACCTGCGCCGGCACCGGCCCGGCCAGGTGGGCTGCCGCCGGATCGTCGAGGTCGGTCTGGCTGACGATGACGAGGTCGGCGTAACGGCCTTGCAGCGCCAGTCCGCCGGCCGGTTCGTCGTCGGCATAGCGCCGCTCATGACTGAGCACGCCCGCGGCAGCGGCGATGGCATCGAAGCGTGCCAGTGCGGTGTCGTAGTCGTGGGCACCCCGGCGTTCGTGCTGCCGGGTCAGCAGCATGGTACTGCCGGCCTCGGCGTAGCGCGAAATGCCGGAAAAGGCGCTGCCAACGAGGTGCGCGCCGCAGCGCGCGGCCAGTTGCGCCGCGTACCGTATGCGGGCCTCGGCGTGCAGCGAATGGTCGACGTGAACGACGATGGTCTTGTAGCACATGATGCACCTCCGGATGGCCGTGACAGCCAGCGTACGGCGCGTCGTGGTGGTCAGTCCAGCGTGACGTTTGCGCTTGGTGCAACCGGT
>Ga0265780_10007251_pt1 | contig 13642 bp, 11 predicted proteins | sample P1T30metagenome_FD_192432 | JGI IMG/M metagenome (GOLD analysis project Ga0265780, IMG submission 192432) | Plant litter microbial communities from East Loma Ridge, Irvine, California - P1 T30 | ecosystem: Environmental > Terrestrial > Plant litter > Unclassified | place: USA: California... | reverse complement strand
AGGTGGCGTCGAGCGTGATCTGCGAGACCGGCTGACCGCCGAGGGAGGCGGCGACCTGCCCCGCGAGGTCGCTGAGCGTCGGCGCGCCGGAGTACACGCTGCGGCCCGTCGCGCTGAGGGTCGCGTCACCGCCGCCCACGAGGGCGATCGTCCCGCTGCCCGGGTCGCCCGTGACCGTGGTCGTCAGACGGTGGTCGCCGCCCAGGACCGCGAGGGCGACGGCGCTCGTCAGCGTCTTGAGCACGCTGCCGGTCCGGGCCGGGGTCGACCCGTTCCGGTCGAACAGGACCTCGCCCGTCGTGGCGTTGACGACCGATCCCTCGAACTGGGCGAGACGCGGGTCGGAGGCGGCAGCGGCGACCGAGCAGGTGCGCAGCTTGGTCGCGGGGGGCACGACCGCAGGCGCGACCCGCTGGGGGTCGGGCGCCTCGGTGGGGTCGGGCGTGACGGTGACGACGTCGGCCGGTTCGGCGCTGCCGTCGCCGTCCGCTCCGGACAGGGCACTCGACGCGACGGGGGCATCGGGAGCGGTCGCGGCTCCGGCGGCGACCGCACCGCCGCCGAGCAGGGCGAACGCGAGGACGCCGGCGGTCACGAGAGCGGTGCGGGGGTGCTCCCGCAGGAGGCGCGCGGCAGACGCGCGCACGTCTCGCGTCCGGCCTCGCCCTGCGGTCACGTCCGTGTCCTCGGCCCGCGTCTCGGGCGCCTCCGCGCGTACCTCGGGGGCGCCGTCGTCGGAGGGGCGGTCGTCGGGGGTCGCGTCCTGCTCGCTCATCGAGGACATCCTACGAAACGCGTGCCTCCTCCGGGGGCCGCGTCCGCGCCTCCCCGGCTCCGGACCTCAGCGGGCCGACTCAGCGGGCCCATCCAGTGGGCAGGCTCAGCGCTCGGGGTACTGCACGCCGACCTGGCGGCGGACCTCGTCCATGGTGGCCATCACGGCGACGATCCCGTCGGAGGTGAGCGCCGGGCTCTCGAGCTCGCCGGCATCGGCCAGGCGGGCCAGCTCGAGCGCCTGGTGGTGCATCCCGCGGAGGTCGCCCTCGTCGGAGTCGAACCGCTCGAGGACCTCGCCGTCCGCGTCGAGGACGGTGAAGCCGCCGGGAGCGTAGAAGGTGTGGTCGATCTCGATGCGGCCCGCGCTGCCGTGCAGGACGGCGTCGTTGCGGCCCGCGGTGTCGAGCGCGCAGAACAGGTTCGACGTCGCTCCGTTCGCGTGGCGCAGAGTGATCCCGGTGCGCCTGTCGATGCCCTGGTCGCTGAGCACGGCCGTGGCCGCGACGGCCGCGACCGGCCCGAGCAGGTCGTGGGCGAACGAGACCGGGTAGACGCCGAGGTCGAGCAGGGCGCCGCCGCCGAGGGCCGGGTCGTTGAGACGGTGCTGCGGGTCGGTCGGCAACGACTGCATGTGGGCGGCCGTGAGGAGGCGCGGCTCGCCGATAGCGCCGCTGCGGACCACCTCACGGAGGCGCGCCTGCTGCGGCAGGTACCGGGTCCACATCGCCTCGAGGGCCACGACGCCGGCCTCACGAGCAGCGGCCAGCACGCGCCCCGCCTCGTCGGCGCTGACGGTGAACGGCTTCTCGACGAGGACGTGCTTGCCCGCCCGGATCGCGAGGAGGGCGTTCTGTTCGTGGAACACGTGCGGCGTCGCGACGTACACCGCGTCGACCTCCGGATCCGCCACGAGGTCGTCGTAGCTGCCGTGCGCGGTCGTGATGCCGTGGTCGTCGGCGAAGCGCCTCGCCTTGTCGGCGTCACGCGACCCGACGGCCGCGACGGCGATGCCTGCGGCGGCCAGGTCGTTCACGAAGGTGTCGGCGATGCCGCCGGCGCCGAGGATTCCCCATCGGATGCTCATGCGACCTGTCTACCAGTCAGGCTGGTCGGCGGGGCCGCTGGTCGGCGGGGCTGCGGAGGAGGGGTCTCCGGGGACGCTCAGGACGGCAGAAGGCCCGATCCTGACGGACCGGGCCTTCGTGGGAGCCGCTTTGGGGAATCGAACCCCAGACCTTCTCATTACGAGTGAGACGCTCTGCCGACTGAGCTAAAGCGGCGGATCTCGATCAGATCGAGAACCCGTGCCTCGCGGCACGATCACCAACTGTAGCGGATTCTCAGACCTGTCGCGTCACGACTCGGCCGAGCTCGGCGAACGACGCCTCCATGCGCGCGCGCAGGCCGTAGCGGTGGTCGGTCGCGTGGTCGGCGTCGTCGTCGTCGATCCACTCGCCCCAGGCGTGGCGGAGGGCGGCGATGGCCACGAGGGTGAGGAGGTGGGCGCTGCTGAGGTCGGACTCCTCAGTGGCGTCGTCGGCACGGCCGGGGGCCGTGGCCAGACGACGGGCGACGATGCCCGTGAGGCGCTCCTCGAGCACGCGGGTGGAGGCGATCCGGCGGGCGAGCAGGTCGGGGTGGCTGCGCAGCACCATGCGTCGACGCTGCACCAGGTCGCGGTCGAACGTCGCGGTCACGACGGCCTCGTCGAGGAGGCGGATGAGGCCGTCGATGATCGGCTCGTCGTGCGCCCCGAGGAACCGGTCGAGGGACTCGCCCTCGGGCAGGTCGGGCAGGTCGCCGACGACGGCCTCTTCTTTCGACGTGAAGTAGTTGAAGAACGTGCGGGGCGACACGTCGGCGCGGCGGCTGATCATGTCGACGGTGACGGCCTCGAGTCCCTCCTCGCCGATCAGGTCGAGGACGGAGAGCTGGATGGCCCGTCGGGTGGCCAGGCGCTTGCGCTCACGCAGGCCCGGGGCGGCAGTCGGGTCGGTCATGCCGCCATCTTGCCTCACCTGACCGCGTGTCGGCTGACGGCCACCAGCATGGCCTCGAGCGCCAGCGCCGGGGCCACGTTCGACTCGATCCGTCGACGTGCGACGGCGATCGCGTCCATGACTGCGAGAGTGCTCGCCGGCGTCGAGGCCGCGGTCGCCTCGTCGAGCCGGCCACGGACCGCCTGGTTGATGGGCTCCTCCGCCACCCCGAGGTGCAGCAGGAGGACGTCGCGGTACAGCGAGAGCAGGTCGACGAGGATGCGGTCGATGCCGTCGCGGAGGCTCCGGGTCGCCCGACGCTTCTGGTCGTCCTCCAGCGCGCGGAGCTGGCTGCGGAGGGCAGGGGGCACGGTCCCGCCCGGCTCGACGCCGAGCGACCGGAGGGCGCTCGCGCGTTCTTGGGCGTCACGCTGCTCGGTGATGGCCTTGGCGTCGTCCCCGGCGACGGCGAGCATCGTGGTCGCCGCGTTCACCGCGTCGGACACGCTGCGGATGGCCAGCGCGGTCTCGAGCGTCCGTCGGCGGCGCTCGCGCGCCTCCTCGTCCGTCGCGAGACGGAGCGCCATGCCGATGTGGCTCTGCGCCTCACGGGCCGCCGTGACGGCCGTCTCGTGGTCGATGCCGTCGCGACGCTCGAGCAGGGCGGCCACGTCGGCCACGGTCGGCGTCCGGAGGCGGATGCTGCGGACGCGGGACCGGATCGTCGGGATGAGGTCGGCCTCGCTCGGGGCGCAGAGGATCCACACAGTGCGGGGCGGCGGCTCCTCGAGGGCCTTCAGCAGCAGGTTGCTGGTGCGCTCGGTCATCCGGTCGGCGTCCTCGATGACGACGACGCGGTAGCGGCCGACCGAGGGAGAGAACTGGGACGACGCGACCAGCGACCGCACCTCGTCGATGGTGATGATGATCCGCTCCGTGCTGAGCACGGCCAGGTCGGGGTGCGACCGGGCGTCGACCTGGCGGCTCGTCGCCTCGTCGTCGTGGCCCCGGGACAGCAACGCGGTCGCGAAGGCGTAGGCGAGGTTCGAACGGCCGGAACCGGGCGGGCCGGTGATCAGCCACGAGTGCGTCATCGCCGAGCGGGACGGATCGGCGGAGGCAGCCGCCTTGAGGAGCTCGACGGCGTCGGCCTGGCCGGTCAGGCCGTCCCAGCCGCTCATCGCTCGCTGCTCACTGCTCGGTGAGGAGGTCGGCGACCCTCGCCCGCACGGCCGCCGCGACCTCGGCGACCGGCAGCGTCGCGTCGACCACGAGGAACCGGGCGGGCTCGGCACGGGCGATCGCGAGGTACGAGTCCCGGACCCGGCCGTGGAACGCCGCGGCCTCCGACTCGAGCCGGTCCCAGGACTTCTCGGCAGCGTCGAGGCGCGACCTGCCGACCTGCGGGTCGAGGTCGAGCAGCACGGTGAGGTCAGGCGTCAGTCCGCCGGTCGCCCAGACGGACAGCTCGCGCACCTCGTCTCCGCCCAGCACGCGGCCCGCGCCCTGGTAGGCGACGGACGAGTCGACGTACCTGTCCTGCAGGACGACCTCGTCGCGGTCGAGGGCCGGGCGCACGAGAGTCTCGACGTGGTGGGCTCGGTCGGCCGCGTAGAGCAGGGCCTCGGCCCGGGCCGCGATGTGTCCCCGGCGGTGCAGGACGATCTGCCGGAGCTCGAGGCCCAGGTCGGTGCCTCCGGGCTCCCGGGTGCGGACGACACGGCGACCCTGCTCACCGAGCCACGCCTCGAGGAGGGCCGCCTGCGTGGTCTTGCCCGATCCGTCGCCGCCCTCGAGGGTGATGAACAGACCGGCCACTACGAGGCCTCCGGCGCGTCGCCGTCCGTGGCCGCCGCCGTGGCAGCGGCCTTCGCGGCGGCGGGCTTCCTCGCGGCAGCCGGCTTCTTGACGGCCGCCGGCTTCGCGGCAGCGGCCCCGGCAGCAGCCGGCTTCGCGGCGGAGGGCTTCTTCGCGGCCGCGGGCTTCTTGGCGGCCGCGGGCTTCTTCGCAGCCGGCTTCTTGGCAGCGGGCTTCTTCGCAGCCGGCTTCTTGGCCGGGCCCTTGGCGCGCTTGTCGGCGAGCAGCTGGATCGCGCGCTCGAAGTCGACCTCCTCGACTGTCTCCCCGCGGGGGATGGTGGCGTTCGTCTCGCCGTCCGTCACGTAGGCCCCGAAGCGGCCGTCCTTGATCTTGATCGGCTTGCCGCTGACCGGGTCGGCCTCGAACTCGGCGAGGGCGCTGCTGGCCCGCTTCGCCCCGTACTTGGGCTGGGCGTAGAGCTCGAGGGCGCCGGGCAGGTCGATCTCGAAGATCTGGTCCTCGCTGGTGAGCGACCGGGTGTCCGTGCCCTTCTTGAGGTACGGACCGTAGCGGCCGTTCTGGGCCTGGATCTCGTCGCCCGTCTCCGGGTCGACTCCGACCGTCCGCGGCAGGTCGAGCAGCGCGAGAGCGGTCTCGAGGTCGATGGTGTCGACGCTCATGCTCTTGAACAGGGACGCCGTCCGCTCCTTGGGGGCGGCCTTCTTCGCCGGGGCTTTCTTGGCGGGCGCCTTCTTCGTCGCGGTGCCGTCCGTGGCGGCAGGTGCGGCGGTGGCGGTCGCCGCCTCGACGACCTCGCCGGTGGCGGGGTCCGCAGCGATCTCCTCCGGGGTGCGCTCGGTCACGTACGGACCGAAACGGCCGTCCTTCGCGAGCACCTCCTTGCCGGACTCGGGGTTGACGCCGACGACGCGGTCGCCGATGACGGGAGCGTCGATGAGCTCACGGGCGCGGGCCGGCGTCAGCTCGTCCGGCGCCATGTCCTCGGGGACGTTGACCCGGCGGGGGGTCTCGGGGTCGTCGCCCGGAGCCTCGAGGTAGGGGCCGTAGCGCCCGATGCGCAAGGTGAGCCCTTCGCCGAGCGGGATGGAGTTGATGTCCCTCGCGTCGATCTCACCCAGGTTGTCGATCACCTTGCGGAGCCCGCGGTGCGTGTCGTTGCCGAAGTAGAAGCCGTTGAGCCAGTCGACCCGGTCGGCGTCGCCGCCGGCGATGAGGTCGAGGTCGTCCTCCATGCTGGCCGTGAAGTCGTACTGGACCAGGTCGCCGAAGTACTCCTCGAGCAGCCGGACGACGGAGAACGCGATCCAGTTCGGCACGAGGGCCGTGCCCCGGGGCGTGACGTAGCCGCGGTCGACGATGGTCGACATGATGGCGGCGTACGTCGACGGCCGCCCGATCCCCAGCTCTTCGAGCGTCTTGACGAGGCTCGCCTCGGTGTAGCGCGGCGGCGCGCTCGTGTCGTGCCCCTTCGCCTCGATCTCGTCGAGGGTGAGCTGCTGGCCCTCCGTCAGCGGCGGGAGCTTGGCCTCGGCGCTGTCGGCCGCGCCGTGTCGGTCTTCGTCGCGACCCTCCTCGTACGCGTTCAGGAAGCCGCGGAAGGTGATGACGGTGCCGGTGGCGACGAACTCGGCCGCCGTGCGGGCGGCCCCCTCGGCGGACACGCCCGCGACGGCGGTCTGCGTCGTCGCCGTCACGACGACGGAGGCCGTCGAGCCCTTGGCGTCGGCCATCTGCGAGGCGACGGTGCGCTTCCAGATGAGGTCGTAGAGCTTCCAGTCGTTGCCCCTCAGGGTCGACTGCATGTCGCTCGGCGTGCGGAACGTGTCGCCGGAGGGGCGGATCGCCTCGTGCGCCTCCTGGGCGTTCTTGCTCTTGCCCGTGTAGACGCGGGGCTTCTCGGGCACCGTGTCGGCACCGTACAGGGAGGCGGCCTGGGACCGGGCGGCGTTCGTCGCCTGCTGCGAGAGCGACGGCGAGTCGGTGCGCATGTAGGTGATGTGCCCGTTCTCGTACAGCGACTGGGCGACGCTCATCGTCTGGCGGGCGGAGAACCGCAGCTTGCGGGCGGCCTCCTGCTGCAGGGTCGACGTCGTGAACGGGGCGGCGGGACGGCGCGTGTAGGGCTTCGACTCGACCGACGAGACGACGATGTCGACGCCCGACGCCTGGAGCGCACGGGAGAGCGCCCCGGCCGAGGCCTCGTCGAGCGCGACGGCCTGCCCCTTGGGCTGGCCGCGGTCGTCGAAGTCCCGACCGCTCGCGACCCTGGTGCCGTCGACCCGCACGAGGCGGGAGGAGAAGGGCAGCGCGTCGGCGGCAGGCTCGAAGGTGGCGGTGAGGTCCCAGTAGGAGGCGGAGACGAACGCGAGCCGCTCGCGCTCGCGGTCGACGACGAGGCGGGTCGCCGCCGACTGCACGCGACCGGCCGAGAGGCCCGGACCCACCTTGCGCCAGAGGACCGGCGAGACCTCGTAGCCGTAGAGGCGGTCGAGGATGCGGCGGGTCTCCTGGGCGTCCACGAGAGCCGTGTCGAGCTCGCGGGTGTTCTCCTGGGCCTTCTGGATCGCGTCCTTCGTGATCTCGTGGAAGACCATCCTCTTGACGGGGACCTTCGGCTTCAGCTCCTGCAGCAGGTGCCACGCGATGGCCTCGCCCTCGCGGTCCTCATCAGTCGCGAGGTAGAGCTCGTCCGCGCCCTTGAGCGCACGCTTGAGCTCGGAGACCGTCTTCTTCTTCGCGTCGGAGACGACGTAGTAGGGCTCGAAGCCGTTCTCGACGTCGACGCTGAACTTGCCGAGCGACCCCTTCTTGAGCTCGGGGGGCAGGTTCTTGGGCTCGACGAGGTCACGGATGTGCCCGACGGAGGCGAGCACCTCGTAGCCGCTGCCGAGGTACTGCCCGATCGTCTTGGCCTTCGCGGGCGACTCGACGATGACCAGTTTCTTCGTGCCTGGCACGGGACTCCTTGCTTCGGGGAACGTCTGTACCCGATCTCGAGGACCGGTCAAGTGGTCGGAGGCGGGCGGTCCTCCCGCCGTCCCTGACACGGGACCGACGGATCGTGCGCTGCCGACAGGCACACCATACACACACCCTCCGGCGCACCGGCTCACGGCCCGGGGCCCGTCCGGCGCCCTGCGGAGGGCGGCGGTCCCGCCGTCGCCGAGGCGCGCACGGCGACCCCGAGCAGGGGCGCCGACCCTGTCACGACGACCGTCACGACGAGCCCGTCGACGTCGCAGGAGGAGAGCTCGACCGTGTTCGCCCGAGCCAGCGACGCTGCCACGGAACACGGCCCGCCGCCGCCCGTGACCAGCCCGGCGGCGGCGTCCGCGGCGGCCAGGGCGGAGGCGTCCGCGGCGCCCGCCACCCTGCTGCGCTCAGCGAGCGCCTGCGTCCCCGCGAGGGCCGCCGCGGCCAGGACCGCGACCACGACGACGGCCGAGACCGAGAAGACGGAGGCGCTGCCCGCGTCGTCGTCATCGGTCCGGCCGGCCACGGCCGTCCCCTCTCTCCCCCTCGTCTCTCCTCGCCGCCTCATCCGCCGGCGGCCGGCGCGCAGCTGCGGGCCCGCAGGGTGACGACGCCGGACAGGGGCCCGAGGGAGACTGCCCTGGCCACCGTGAGGCAGACGATCGTGCCCTCGATGGACGCGCTGCTCTCGGCACCCGGCGCCAGCGCGGCCAGCGTCGCCGAGACGGAGTCGACGTCTCCCCTCGCCGTCTGCCGGGCGGCCACCGCGGCGGCGTCGGCCAGCCGGACGGACTGTGCTGAGGCCCCGACCGCCCCGACGGCCAGCGCGACGACCGCGAGGACGGCGGGAAGGACGACCGCGAACTCGGCCGTGACGCTCCCGGTGTCGCGGAGGACCCTGCTCACCGTGTCTCAGCCGACCGACAAGGCCGAGCGCACGAGGTCGCTCAGGACCCCGCGCACCTCGTCCGACCGCATGATCACGACCAGGAGCCCCGCGAAGCCCACGGCGGCCATGATCACGATCGCGTACTCCGCCGTGGCGGCCCCGTCCTCCGACAGCCACCGCCTCCTGGTCCGGGAGGCGCGGTCGGCCCGCCCGGCAGCGTGGACGGGTACGGGTACGGGGACGGGAACGCGCGGGAAGGTACGGTCGTCGGCGGTGGTCGTGGTCGTGGGGCTCGTGCTCATGTGCTGCTCTCTCTCGTCGGTGGCGACCACGTGTCGTGGTCGGGAGCGAGTCTCCGACGACGGGGCATGCTGCCGCCGACCGCGCCGCGCCTCCTGGGCACGGACGGTCAGAGGACGTCGGCTGTGGAGGAGAGGAGCGCGACGACGAGCGGGACGACCCCCACCACGAGGAACGCCGGCAGCACGCAGACACCCAGGGGCAGCATCAGGGTCGATCCCAGCCTGGACGCCGCTGAGCGCGCCGCCGTCGTCGCGTCGAGACGGCGCTCCGCGGCCGCCGCGCGCAGCAGCGCGCCCGCCGGGGCTCCCGCTCGCCGCGAGAGCTCCAGGACCGTCTCTCCGCCCCCGTCGTCCTCGGCGCCGGCTGCCGGGCTGTCCCGACAGGCCTCGTCGACGAGGTCGAGCCCGCCCTGCCAGGACCCGCCCCCCGAGACGGCCACGGCGAGGAGCTCGAGGCGGAGGCCCGGCACGGAGGCGCTCGGGACGGCCGAGCGCACCAGCCGACCGTTCCAGGCACGGGCGGCGAGGACGAGAGCCCCTCCCGTCACGAGACAGCCCCAGCCCACCGGGCTGCCGAAGAGCACCGAGGCGGTGTCGAAGCCGAGCCCCAGGGAGAAGAGGAGACCCACCGGGGGGAGGGCGAGGACGATCCGCCCGGTCGAGCGCGGGCCGCTCAGCGCCACCTCCACCTCGCGTCGAGCGGCGTCGGCCTGGCGGAGGGCGGCCACGAAGCTGCCCAGGCACTCGGCCAGCGGAGCCCCGCTCCGCTCGGCCACGTGCCAGGCGCAGGCGACCTGGGCCCACTCGACCGCGTGCCGCTCCCCGTCCCGGGCCGTGCCGAAGGGCCGGTGCTCGAGGGCCTGCCGCAGGGACGCCGACACGAGGATGCCCTCGTCCGCGCAACGGCCGACGTGGGACGCCACGGCACGGACGGGCCCGTCAGGCTCGGCCTCGCCCACGTGCCTCCAGGCGGACGCTGGCGTGACGCCGGCCGAGAGGAGGACGGCGAGTCGATCGACGACGGTCGCCGCGGGGGTGGGCGGAGGTCGACGACGCCCCCGCCCGGTCACCGGCCCCGTCGGCCGCCGGCGTCGGCGCCGACGAGGCCCTCCCGGGCCGTGAGCTCGCCCGACGCCGACGTGCCGAGGCTGCCGATGACGGCCAGCCGCCTCCGTCCGCCTGCCCGGTCGAGGTGGAAGACGGCGTCGAGAGCGCTGACGGCCTGGCGTGCCAGGGCCGTCGGCGCGAGACCGGCGACCGCCCCGAGCGCCTCGAGACGTGCGGGGACGTCTGCGAGGCCGTTCGCGTGCAGGGTCCCGGCCCCGCCGTCGTGTCCGGTGTTCAGCGCCGACAGGAGGTCGCGGACCTCGACTCCACGGACCTCCCCCACGACGAGGCGGTCGGGACGCATGCGGAGCGCTTCCCGCAGCAGCCGCGCGAGGTCGACGCCACCCACCCCCTCGAGGTTCGGCTGGCGGGCCTCGAGCGAGACCACGTGGGGATGGACGACGCGGAGCTCGGCCACGTCCTCGACGGTGACGATGCGGTCGCCCGGCGACGCCGCCGACAGCATGGCCGCCAGGAACGTGGTCTTGCCGGTGCCTCCCGCGCCCGTCACGAGCACGTTGGCTCGTCGGTCCACGCACGACCGGACGACGCCCTCGTCGGCGTCGGCGAAGAAGCCGGCCCGGCTCAGGTCGTCGAGCGTCGGGGGCACGGCCCGGGGGAAGCGGATGGACAACGCCGTGCCGGATGTCGAGATCGGCGGCAGGACGACGTGCACGCGCACGCCGCCCGGGAGCCGTACGTCGACGCACGGGCTCGCTTCGTCGACGTGGCGCCCTCCCCGGGCGACGAGCCGCACGGCGAGGTCGCGCACGGCCGCCTCGGAGAGGTGGACGCGCGGCTCGGGGCGTGCGCCGCCTCCCCGGTCGACCCACGTGCCCGCCCCGCCCGTGACGAAGACGTCCGTCACGCCGGGGTCGTCCAGGAGGGGAGCGAGCGCTCCCAGCCACGACCTGTCGACCCGAGGGCTGTGTACCCCGTTCGCGACTTGTGTACCCCATCTCGCGGCGGCACCCGGCGGGGCCGCCGCGACGAAGCGCCCGGGCTCCGAGGCGAGGGCGACGAACGGGTGGTCGGGGGTGAGGCCCGGGGTGGGGGCGGGAGGCGCTCCGGTCATGTCCGGACGCTAGCTGCCCGGCACGATCAAGACAGACAGGGCTGTGCATCCTGGGGAAGAAGACCAGGCGGCACGCGCTGGGGAGGAATCACCCGGGTGATCGTCGGACGATCCACCGGGAAAAAAGAGGGGCGGCACCAGTTGGGGGGAACTGGTGCCGCCACGGCAGCGCTGGATCGGGGGGAATCGCTCGCGCTGCACACCGGGGTTGAATCCGGACGAGTCCACTGTACCCCACGGAGGCGGACGGGTGCCAGCATCGCGCCCGTGTCCGGTCCGGGCGCTTCGCTCTCCGGCCAGGCCCCTGGCCCGGGCGGCGGCGCGGCCCGGAGTAGTCTCGCTCGGGGCGCGAGGCGCCCGCATCCGCAACGACGCGAGAGGACGACGATGGTCGACCGCCAGGACTCCCCCACCAGCCCCGCCACGGACGAGGAGGTGCTGCAGTCCCCGTCCGCGGCCGCCTTCCCCCCGTCGCCCGACTTCGCCGCGCGGGCCGTGGCCGGAGCTGAGCTCGTCGAGTCGGCCGCCGCCGACCGGCTGCTCTTCTGGGGCGACCAGGCGCGTCGGCGACTGTCCTGGGACGTCGAGCCGACGGAGACCCTCGACTGGTCGGGAGCGCCCGTGGCCCGCTGGTTCGCCGACGGTCGCCTCAACGTCGCGTACAACTGCCTCGACCGGCACGTCGAGGCCGGGCACGGCGACCGCGTCGCGCTCCACTGGGAGGGCGAGCCGGGCGACAGCAGGTCGGTCACCTACGCCGAGCTCACCTCCGAGGTGAGCAGGGCCGCGAACGTCCTCGCCTCGATGGGCGTCGCGGCCGGCGACCGCGTCGTCATCTACCTGCCCCAGGTCCCGGAGGCGGTGGTCGCCATGCTCGCCGTGGCCCGGCTCGGCGCCGTCCACAGCGTGGTCTTCGGCGGCTTCAGCGCCGAGAGCCTCCGAGCCCGCATCGACGACGCGCAGGCCGTGCTCGTCATCACCGCGGACGGCGGGTGGCGGAAGGGCTCCGTGGCCCCCCTCAAGCCCGCCGTCGACGCCGCGCTCGCCGTCGGGGGCGAGTCCAGCGTCCGGGACGTGCTCGTCGTCCGCCGCGGCGGGAACGACGTCGGGTGGGTCGACGGGCGTGACCGGTGGTGGCACGAGGCACTCGAGGGCGTCTCCGACCATCACGAGCCCGAGTCCTTCGAGGCGGAGCACCCCCTGTTCATCCTGTACACGAGCGGGACCACCGGAAAGCCCAAGGGCATCCTCCACACCTCCGGCGGCTACCTGACGCAGGTCGCGACCACCCACGCGACGGTCTTCGACCTCCGTCCGGAGACCGACGTGTGGTGGTGCACCGCGGACGTGGGCTGGATCACGGGCCACAGCTACGTCGTCTACGGGCCGCTCGCGAACGGCGCCACCCAGGTGCTCTACGAGGGCACGCCCGACTCCCCCGCGCCGGGCCGGTGGTGGGACATCGTCGAGAAGTACGGCGTCTCGCTCTTCTACACGGCCCCCACCGCGATCCGCGGCTTCATGAAGGCCGGCCGCGAGATCCCCCAGGCACGTGACCTGTCGTCCCTGCGCCTGCTCGGGTCGGTGGGGGAGCCGATCAACCCGGAGGCGTGGCTCTGGTACCGGGAGGTCATCGGCGCGGGCAGGACGCCGATCGTCGACACCTGGTGGCAGACGGAGACGGGGGCGATCATGATCTCCCCCCTGCCCGGGCTCACGTCGACCAAGCCGGGTGCGGCGCAGACGCCGCTGCCGGGGATCACGGTGGACGTCGTCGACGACCACGGCACCTCCGTGGCCGACGGGGAGAGCGGCCTGCTCGTCGTCGCCGAGCCCTGGCCGTCGATGCTCCGGGGCATCTGGGGCGACCCTGAGCGCTACGCGGAGACGTACTGGAGCCGCTTCGGCGACCGCTACTTCGCCGGCGACGGCGCACGCCGCGACGAGGACGGCGACATCTGGCTGCTCGGCCGCGTGGACGACGTCATGAACGTGTCCGGCCACAGGCTCTCGACGGCGGAGATCGAGTCGGCGCTCGTCTCGCACCCCATCGTCGCCGAGTCGGCCGTCGTGGGCGCGGCGGACGAGACCACCGGCCAGGCCGTCGTGGCCTTCGTCGTGCTGCGCAACAAGAAGAAGAAGAGCCTCACCCCCGAGGAGGCGGCGGTCGCCCTGAAGGCGCACGTCGCGCAGCAGATCGGCGCGATAGCCCGGCCCCGCTCGATCGTGCTCGTGGACGAGCTGCCCAAGACGCGCTCCGGCAAGATCATGCGGCGCCTCCTCCGCGACGTCGCCGAGGGACGCGAGGTCGGCGACACGACCACCCTGGCCGACTCGGCCGTCATGACGGTGATCTCGGCGGAGATGCGCTGACGGACGAGGCCCCGAGACGCGACGCCGGCCCCGCGCTCGTCCCGGGGCCTCGGGCCCGGCGTCGATCAGGCGGTCGGCACGACCTCGAGCAGGAGCTCCACCTCGACCGGGGAGTCGAGGGGCAGGACGGCGACGCCGACGGCGCTCCGCGCGTGGACGCCGACCTCGCCGAAGATCTCGCCCAGCAGCTCGGACGCCCCGTTGAGCACGCCCGGCTGACCGGAGAACGCCGGGTCGGACGAGACGAACCCGGTGACCTTCACGACCCGCACCACGTCGTCGAGCGAGCCGAGCACGGAGGCGGCGGCGGCGAGTGCGTTGAGGACGCAGGTCGCGGCGAGCTCGC
>Ga0265780_10007250_pt1 | contig 13643 bp, 14 predicted proteins | sample P1T30metagenome_FD_192432 | JGI IMG/M metagenome (GOLD analysis project Ga0265780, IMG submission 192432) | Plant litter microbial communities from East Loma Ridge, Irvine, California - P1 T30 | ecosystem: Environmental > Terrestrial > Plant litter > Unclassified | place: USA: California... | reverse complement strand
GCAAAAAGCGGTTCGCTTGGTCTTGCAAATCCCGAGGAAGCTCGACGAGCAGTAGGTGCCGACATTGTGGCAGAAGCCCATCCGGTCCCTGATATCGAGCTTCATCTCGTCCTGGGAGCAGGCGAACAACACGAGGAATGGGGTCGCGAAGGCAGCGATCGCAGCAGGGCCCCCCGCCAGTGCCGCAGCGCCGGCCGCCACCGGCACCGCACCGGACACCTTCCCCGCACAGCAATTTATAAGGCCGAAAACCGGCTTGTGGCAGGTCTCGCGCTTGCCGCTGAAAACCCTGAGATCGGCTTCGTTGAACTCCTTGCCCGCTTGATCCAACGCATGGAGCCCCACCAGAGCGTCCCTGAATTCAGTCGAGGCCTCGCGGACGATCGGTTCGCAGTCTCCGTTGATGCAGTAGACGTCGTTCCCGCAGATATATTGCTGATCGCCCGGCGCGGTGCTGCTCGGGGTCGGGCATTTATATATCTTCTCGGAAACCTTGCACGCTCCGCTCTGCGGATCATCGAGGCATTCGTCGCGCAGATAGGTGCACTGCCGGTTGTTCTCGAGATCCGAACAGTCGTTGGCCTGACTGAACTGGTGACAGCTGTAGCTACGCTCCCAGTTCCAGCAGGCGCGGGTTACTGCAACGCCATTGATCGTCCGGGTAGTGGGCTCCGGATCCACACAGGTCTCAGAGGAAAGTTCGCACGTTTGCGCGGCGGTCGCCGCGTTGCACATGCTCTCGTCGCGGCGCTCGTTGATGAGCTGCCCGACCGTCTCCTCACTGTAGGGCCGGGCGACGGCGGCGCTGTCGCATTCATAGGTGATGACCTCACCCTCTTCGACGTCGGGCTCGGTGCAGAAGCGCGGATTGCCTTGGCGGCAGACATCATAGCGCACCGTCTCCCGTGAACGCTCACGGCACACACCAGCCTGGACCGGCGCGTTGAAGGCAGGGACGCAGCGCCGGTTTCGATTGTCACCGCCTTGCGCGGCCGACCTCGACCAGTTCTCGCAGGTGTAGATATATTTCGTCGTGCCGGGCGTGACGTCGACAACCAGCGGCGTCCTGCAGACCGCCGTGCTCTCATCGACCTTGGTCCCGCTGTTGCAGCTGGCCTCGTAATAGCCTTCCGTCCCGCTACCCGGAGGCAGCGGCGTGCAGGTCCCGGATCCAGAGGAGATCTCTTGCCCGTCCAGATAGGCGGTCGGATCATTCTCGACAGTTGTCGCGCGGTTGGTCGTCGCCAGGATTTCGGCGTTGGTGAAGGTGGGGCGTGTCCGATCCGCGTCGGTCGTCACGCGGTAGCTCTGATCGGTGGATTTCATGGCCTGGGCATCGGCGACCAGCTTGTCAGGATCGTCGAAATAGGTGGTCTGAGGCTGGCTGGGCCCCGTGTACCCTGGCACCGCCTGCGCCTGGGCGTCGCTCGACGGCACCAACGAGCTGTCGTTGCGCTTGTCCTGCGCCATCGCCTTGCCCTCGGCGCGTGCTTGCTCGACGGTCATCTGCTGCGCCGCAACTGGCTCGGCGACTATCAGCACGGCGCAAAGGCCAGAGATGAAGCGGCGCGCAATCACGGGTGCACGCGCTTCATGTTCGAAAGCGCAACGCCTGCTACCCGTGCACCTGGACCGTTCCCAGCGGCGAAGGTGGAAAGGGCATAGTCGACGGTCACGTTGCCAACCATGCGATCAAAGGGCGGCAGCTTGGTCGTGCACGAGAAGCCTGCGCACAGATCGAAATCCGAAGAGACAGTCACGTAGGTCGGCACCGCCTGCACATCGAACGCGCGGAAAAGCCGCGGATCGATGCCGATGCTGGCGAACTGCCCCTGTTCGACAACCTTGCTGATCCGGGCGACAAACTCTTTTGCCGAATTATTGGGGAAGCCTCGAAACACCACCACCCCGCCGGCGCTGGCCGTGTCGCGAACCATTTGCTTCAGCGCGGCGTCCGGCATCGAGAGGCTGGCAAAGGCGATAAACTGCGGTGCTTCCCCGCCGCGGGCGCTCGCGTTCTTCGCGGCGCCTTGGACGATCTCGTCGAAATCCACGGCGCCCGCAGGACCTTTGGGAAGATCGATCGAGGCAACGTGCCGCATGTTGTCGGTGCCAGCGTCACGGATGGTCACCGCCTCTTCACGAAACTGGTCGCCGCGATCCTTCACCTGCTCGACAAACGCCTGCGCGTCAGCCGCGAGATCCGCTGCGCGTTTCTTCACCGCCTGGACATCGACGCCGTCGACGGTCTGCGCGAGGACCGCCGAAATCGTGGCCGTTCCGACAAGGGCGAGGATGCCCATGGTGAGAAGGCGCATCGCAAATCCCCTAGAACACGCAGCAGTTGCGCTTGCGCCAGACGAGATAGCCCATGTCCTCGCCGCCGGCGGGATAGGCACGTCCCGCATCGGGCGGCATGGTGGACGCCCCGATTGCGGAGCAGGCAAAGCGGCCACTCACGGTCGGGATCGGATTGACCATCTGAAAGCGATATTGCTGCTTCCGCATGATCGGCATGAGGTACTTCTTGCAGAGCCCAGCGGATCCCATCGTGCCCCAGGCGAGCGCCTCGCGATGCATCTTGAACGCGAAGCGCGAAAGCGCGAGCCGCGAGGATTGGACATGGCCGATCGATGCCGGAATGTTGCCGTTGAGCGGATACATCGGGCCCTGGCAGCCCGCGCACCAGAACAGCGGATCGAGCGGCAGGCCTACGGTGCTGGCAATGCAGTCGCCCGCGCAGGCTGCCTGGGCGATCGGATTAGCAAAGACGATCGCCTCGGGATTGATCAACGCGGCGAGCGAGTCATCCTGCCAAAGCGGATCGACCTCGGTCATAAATGCGATGTCGAACGACGCCTGCTCAAAGCAGACAAAGTCGGTCAGGATCTCCATCCAGTAAAGCAGCGGGTAGACGTACCAGTGGACATGCCACTTGGCGGTGCTTTGCGAGCGGCCGCCGACCATCGACGGGCCGGCCAAGTAGCCCTGACCGATATCGAAGCCCGGCGCGATCCGGATTCCGCCGAGATTGGGGAAGCACCACGGCTTCATCGTCACGTCGGCAAGGCGCGCCGGCTCCCAGAACCCGACGGAAATGCCGATGCGCGGCAGCGGGTCGGCACAGGCGCAGACCGGTGATGCGGGATTGCTTGGGTCCGGCCGGTTGCTCGGCCAAATCTTTAGGCCCCCGACCGAGAGTGGAAACAGGCACGACCAGCAGACATCGGTAATCGGATTGACGAACTTGCCGTGGCATGTCGGTGCCGCCTCGGCTTTTGGCGAGAGGGCAAAGGCCAAAACCAGGAACAGTAGGGCCCCGAATGAGTATCGCAGCGCGCGCATCACTCGGCGCTCCCGCTGACGTCGAGGAAGGCCGTGTCGGCGCGGTGTTTCCTAACGAGGTAGAAGGCCGTCCAGCCAAGTGTCACTATCAGGAGCAACGCTGCCGTCAGCGGCGCGAGCTGGCCGATCGCGCGATGGAATGGCCTGAACAACCCCACGACGAGGGCGGATGAGAGGCACAGGGTCTGCCACGTCAGCCGCATTCGGCGAAGGGACGGCGTCTCGGGCGCGGCCATCGGCGTGCGCAGCAAGTCGAACCAGAGGGGCATCAGCTTGGCCTTCCCGGGCGCAGCACCTGCTCGGTCACCCGCATGACCCGGCCGGTCTGGCGCACCACCGCGGGTGTATGTTCGATGCCGAACCGGGAGGTCAGCTTGCCGGCCTGGTCGAAAAAGAAGCGCCGTTTCCGGTTAGTCATCTCTTCGAGCGGTGACCCGTTGACGAAGATGATCTTGGCATTGAGGTCGGTGAAACGACTGGTCGCCCATGATATTTGAGCGGTATCGTCGCCATCGATGAAGACGAGCGCCTGCTTGACCGCAACGAAGTCGAGCGGGTTGATGGTCTGTCCCGCAGACGCAATCAAATTGCCCTTCTGATCGTGAATATCGCGCTCGAGCCGCACAGCGGGATCATAGGCCCACTCACGGGCGGTGATCGCCGGTGTGATGCCGTCCACCGGCGTCGGGCGGCGCACCTTCGCCTCGACGCGCTTGGCGAACATCTGGTTGGTCCGCGCGAGTTCGCCGCTCGCTTCGGCGCGCTTGAGCCGTCCTTCGATCGTGGCAAGCAGGTCCGGTTCGATGACTGGGAACGCTTGACCAGCCTGACCATAATCGCGGGCCTCCGTGCGCATCGGGCCGGCGACAAAGACGGCGACGCCCAGAAGCAGGCCGCCCGCGGTCCCGGCGAGGATTCGCTTCACAACACCGGCTCCCCGACGCCGATAAGCTGCCGACCACAGACAAACCCGATCTCGGCATAGCGGCTGTCGAAACCGTCCGGATGCGGAGACCCGGCATAGTAGCAACCGGCCGGTATCGCTCCAACCGCCCCTGGCGTCAGCGGCTCGCCCGTCCTCGTCTGCGGCTTCATCCGGCCGATCGGTGCATCATTGATCGTAACGACCGCGCCGTCATGCGCCACCACGTCGCCCGGCATCCCGTAGACGATCTTGCCGAACATCTGCGGTTTAGCCCCAAAGTGGCGACGCAGCAGCGCGCTGCGCGGTGGATCGAAGAAGACATAGTCACCGCGGGCGGGAAGCTGATGGCGACGGATCATGAATGCCCAGTTGGGAAGAGAATCTGAGGCGTTGATCAGCAACACATGGCTGTCGCGCCAGTCGACGATCGCCCCAAACCCGACGCACCCGACAAGTGCGATCCCAAGAAGGAGCCACAGCCGCTTGCGCGGACGCCAGCCCTCATGCCCGGCCTTACTGACGACCGGTGCCATCAGGCCCTCCAAAGGTTGCGACCGACGCGCCCGGCTCGATCGGAGCAATCTGCGGCGATGGCGTGCCAGCGGGCCCCTCCGGCTGAAGCGGCAGTGCGGTGGCGGCCCCCATCGGGCCGAACGGTCCCTGCGATGTCGAAGGCAGGGGTTGGCCAGCGGCAATCCCGGCCTGTGCGCTCGACAGCGCCTGCAGCCGCTGGAGTTCCTCGACGGATGCGCGCTTCGGAACGGGCACGCCCGCCGCAAACACTGCTGTCTTCAGGCTGTCGGTGATGTCGGGCACGTTCTTGGTCAGAACCGCTTCGCCGACCAGCACGACCTGACCGGAGGCGGAACGCCGTTGGAGCTCTTTGTCGAGTGAGGCCATGAATGCCCGCATTTCGGCCTGCACACGCTCGGGCGGCGAGCCCGAAAATCGCTGTGCCTCTACATAGTCGCCGACCAACGCTGACAGGCGTGCCGAAACGATATGTTCTTGCTTGGGAGCCGTCAGCGCCCGCGTGACCCACATCGCCCAGACGATGAGGGCTAGGACCGACACCCCGATCAGAATCTGCTGCCGGCTAAACCCACCGAACGCTGCTTTGCGCACCGCAGTCGTGCCGCGTGGCACGGGCGCGATAACCGGCGGAAGATCGAGTTCCGGCTGTTAAGCCATGGTGACGCTCTCCTTCGGATTCGCGCTCGGGGAGGATCCTGCCGCGGCGGAAGATGACGATTGCCGCAGACAGGATCATGTGGGCGATCGCGAACATGTTGAGGAAGGCGCCGGTGCGCGCCGCGTCCGCCACGACGTAGCGACTGGTCAGATTGTTGAGTTGGTGGATGAAGCCGTCGAACGAAAAGCCGCCAAGAGCGAGGAAGAAGAGGAAGAACAATCCCCAGGTCAGCAGGAGCGTCGAGCCGACAAAGCCGAATCCATGCAGGGTAAAATAGGCGACTAAACGCCATTCCGATCGCCTCGGCATGCCCGCTTTATTGGCTCCCGGCTTGCTGATGTTGGTCGCCATCTTACTACTCCGCAGCCATCGCGATCTCGTCCCCCGGGGCGAGATTGCTGACCCATTTTTCCGGATTGTCGGGGAAAGCGATCCGCTCGATCGCTTCATCCATGCTCATGCCTTGGGCGATCAGCGCGTCGATTGCGGCGAACGTCTTCGGGCTCGAGGAGAACAAGGCTGCCGAATAGGGATCGAGCACCAGGCGCCCGACAGCGAGCGTGTCAGGGCCTTTGATCATGATGTCCGAATATTCGAAGCCGTTGCGCTTGAGCGAGCGCAGGAGGGCGTCGGTGTAATCGTCCATCTCGAAACGATCGTGCTTCTTGAAGTCCGCGATCGTCTCCGGCTTCTGCTGCAGGATCACGAACCAGTCGGAATTTTCCAGGGCGGCGATCGAGCCGGCCGACTTGTAATAGTCGTTGAGCGACTGGGTCGCCGTCACCAGCGACGCGCCGTATTTCCGGCAGGTGCGGGCATAGGTCTCGATGAAGTCGGCCATCGCACCGCCGCGCAGCATCTGCCACGCCTCATCGAGCAGCAGCGCCTTGGGGATCGAGCGATCAAGTTTGCGCATCATCTGCTGCGACATGAACATGATCGCGGTGAGGACGACGCCGCGCAGCTCTTCGCGGGCCGATAGGTCCGATAGCTCGAACACGGTGAGCTGGGCCTTTAGCTCAAACGACACCTCGCCCTGGAAAAAGCGGCCGTAAGTGCCCGCGGACGAGAAGGGTCGCATAGCGATCCCGAGGTTGGAGGCGAGCCCATTGCCGGTGGCATCGAGCGCCTCGATAACGAGGTCGATCGAGCCGCGACTGCCATGCTGGTCCCATACCTGGTTGACCGCGCCGTCGATCAAGCCGCGCTCGGTGTCGTCGAGCACGTTGATGTGCCGCGCCATCTGGTTGATGATCGCCTTGAGCATTGCCATGCAGTCGAGGAGATAATCCTCGTCTTCGGCCGCTTGGGCCTGGTCGATCATCGAAAACGGGTTGAGACAGAAGCCCGAGCTCATCGTGAACTCGACGAAGGCGCCGCCCTGGAGCTTGGCCGAGTGCTCGAAGGAGCGGCCATCGTCGATCACAACGACTTTCGCGCCGGCGCCGCAGAGCGAACCGCACAACTCCTGCAGCGCCACCGACTTGCCTGAGCCGGATTTGCCGAACACCGCGACATTGTGATTGCCCGCCGTGTTCTCGAACGGACTCCAGAAGAATGGTTGGCCCCGTCGCCCTATCAGGAGGAGGTGCGGCACCGATCCGCCAAGATACTCGCCTTGCAATGGTGCCAGGTTCGCGGCCGTCGTGGTGAGCAGCGTGCGCATCCGCTTCATGCGCTCGAGATCCTTCGAGAGGCCATTGGCCATCGTCATCGGCATCGCGCAGAGCAGGCCCATCACCTGCAGGTAGCGGTCGTCGAGCAGATCCCAGCCCGCCGCCCGATAGACCGATTTGAGCACGCGCTCGTTGCTGTCGCCCTTGCCTTTCGGCGAGAATGCGGTGGCGCTGAAGAATACGCGGACGAGCTTTCGGCCTTGGCGGATCTCTTCGTTGACGTAGCGCCATTCCTGCGACTGATCGCGCAGCTGCGGCAGAAACTTCGACGACTTGGAATCCGCCAGGCTCGTCGTCCGCATGAACTTGTAGCTGGCCTTGTTGGTCGAGGCCTGGGTGTCAGGGAAATCGATGCAGAGGTTCGTCGCCACCGGGCACGGCATGCGGAGCTTATCGGTGAACATGTCGCCGATCAGGCGCGCCACGTCCCAGGGCGCCCAGCGGGTCGGGAGATTGCGCACCGAGAACGACCGGACGTCGAACACGTCAGGATAAATTTCGCCAATCTCGGGCGCGCCCTTGACGGTCTTGCCGGTCGGGCGGAAGCGCTCCGTCCGCAGCAGCATACGATCCGGCTCAACGTGCAGCTCGATGTCCCGGCGAATGGCCTGGTCAGCGATCGGGTCGAGCGGGTTGTAGCTGACCGCGTCGTCACCGGCGGCCGTCGTCGGCGAGGTGATATCGTCGATCCATCCGATCAGCGCGACAGGGTCCATCTTGCGCGCGGCGACGTTGATCGACGCCAGCGAGGAGATCAGTGACTCCATCACCGAGACGATCTGCTCGATCGACACGCTCGAGGATTCCGGCGTCGAATAGGAGATGGCGACACGGTGATTGCGCAAGCAGAAGGGCGCGTCGGCCGAGAGCGACTCCCACACACCATTCGTGAGAAAATCGACGCGGTGCTTCGCCATGCGTTCGTAGACGCCGCGCGCCGAATAGCGCGGCAGATACCATTTCGACAGCCGCTCGCCGATGCGCGGCGACATCCACTGGTGGAACTGGAGGCAGCCAGGCGCCGGTATCCCTTCCGAGAGGAACTGCGCGAGGATTTCGCCAGTGCGCTCATCCGCCCCGACCAGCGGCGCGGCCTCAATGACAAAACCGCGTGACGCACTGTTGTAGAAGATGCCGGTCTTCGGGTCGTAGCTCCGATAGGGCAGCCAATGCGCCAGCATCGGCACCGCCAGGTCCGGCCGCTGCGTATCCGGCCTCTTGCTATCACCGAACACGCCAGCCAGCAGATCGTCGAAAAACGCTCTCGCCATGTTAGTTATCCTCCGGCACGGCGGCGGGGAAACCGGTTGCTCGAACGGTCGGTTTGACGGAGGGCTTGGCGTCGGGAAGCAGCGCCTGAGCAGCGGCAGCGCGCGCGCGGTCCTCCGCCTGGGCCGCGCCTTCCTGATATCCGGGGCTCGCTTCCACACGGGCCGCGGCCTCCTGCCCGGCGGTGAGCTTCGGCTGGGGTGTGGCGACAACGCTGGCGGGTTTTGGACGCAGGCCAGTATCCTCGCGCCCTGCGGCGGAAGCCGAGGCTGGCACCCCCTCAAGCCGGCGCGGGATCGGTCTCGCCTGGGCTCCAGGTGCCTGCAGCGTGGGCGTGCGGCCCGCCTTTGGGGCCAGACGGGCCGCAACCTCAGATTTGATCGCTTCGACCGGATCCACCGCGCGGGCGCGGGCAGCAGCGATCGCAGCGGGATCTGGCAGGTTAGGATCGACGGCCGCGACCTCGGCGTTTGCCGGATCGGCACGATCGACTGCCTCGGCGAGCGATATCAGCGCGGGCGCAGTTGCCCTGGCATTGCGATCGGGGATGGCGGTTGCAGACGCCACCGCCTGCTGCTGCCACTCACCGCTCTGAACGACCGCATGGATGGCGCTCGCCTCGTGCAGCCGGCCTCGCGCGTCGATAAAGGGCTGGAAGACGATCCGCAGCACGCGCTCCTGGGTGCGTCGCGGGTCAGGCTGACCGATCGACAGGCGCTGCCCAACAGCGGCCGTGCGCTCCGTCTTCGGTCTCGGTCCCGATTCCATATAGGGACCGGCCGGCGAGACATCAGTGGCGCCGCTATCCCCTGCGATCATGGCCAGGGCACGATCGTCGATCGACGAGGATGGCGCGCAGATGCCGTCCGGCGCGGCACAGGAGAAGCTGCCGCTGACATTGCCGCCGAACGTGGCGCAGCCGTTCAGCGCGGCCAGTACTGCGGTGCCCATGAGCGCCCGAACCATCACCGATTGGATGAACCGGCCGCTCACGACTTGGCGCCCTTGAGCCAGGCTTCCAGGAACTCCTTGGGACGATAGCCCTCGAGCATTGCGCCATCGCTTCGTACGATGACCGGCGTTCCGCTCAGCCCATGCTTCTGTGCAAACTTCTCATTCGCATCGAGCCCCTTGGTATCGCAGGATTCCGGCGCCTTGAACGGCTCGCCTGCATAGGCAGCGTGGAGCGCTTCTTCCTGGTTTTTCGAGCAATAGACCCGGTCGGCGATGTCCCGGCCGCCAAGAACCGAGATCGGCCGTTCGACGACGCGCACGTCCATGCTGCGAAGGACGTTGGTGAGAGCGCGGCAATAACCGCAGCGGAAGTCGGTAAAGACGGTGACGGTCTGCCTGGCGGCGCGGTTGCCCCAAACAATCGCCCCATCCGAGGGCAGGCCAGCCAAGTTGAGCGCCGCAGGACGTACCGGTACTGTGGTTCTGCCGACACCTCCCCGCGCCGCCGACACCTCAGGAGCGGCCTCGTCCGGTGCTTCGGCGGCCGCCGCATTAGCCTTCGCAGCGCCGCCCACCAGCATGTCGGGGTTGATCTCGAGAAGCCGCGCTGCGGTCAGGTCCTGGCGGGTCTCCATGTCGTAAACACGGCCGATGATGAGATAGCGCGCGCCGTGGTTGACGTAGAACAGGTTTGCCCCCGCCGTGACCTCGCACAGGCCATCGACCTTTTTGCAGTCTACCTTGGTGAGCTGCGTCTTTGGCAGGCGAGTCTTCAGCAACCCGGTTACCTGAGTCTCATCGGTCTGCGCGACATCGGCGGCTAGGGCGATGCTGGCGATACCGATCGCGCCGATGGCAAGGACCGCCGGAGCGGAACGCGCGAAGGCACCGAGCCCCCGCCATTTCTCAATTGCGGACATACACACCCTCCAGGAAGACGATTTCAACGTCGATGCCGGTCGGCATTTCGATCACGGGCTGATATTGTTCGGCGCGCTCGATCAGATATTTTGAGACGTCCTTGCCGGACTCTGCGGCGCCACCCCCGAGCGCGCGCAGGCCAACGCTGCCGAAATTGGGCGTCCGGTCGAGGCCCCCTTCCCCATTGGAGCTGATGCTCGCGAGCGGCTGATTGAAAGCCGTGTTGAGTGCGTTACCGCCACCGCTGACCAGGCCCGCCAGGAACGCCTGCATCGCAAGCGATCCCTCACGGCTGACCACTCTACCGCGCACGCCGGTTTTGCCACCGAAGGCGATGAAGCCCTTGACCTCCGATACAGCGTAGCGGCCGCCCGGCTGCGGGCAGGTCATCTTCTGCAGTTTGACGTAGACCTTCTCGCTGGAGAGATCCCCACGTGCCGCGCCGTTGATCAGGCAGCCTTCGATCTTCGTCGTGAGCAGCCGACCATTCTGGTAAACCGACCGCGCCGGCCCGGTGACGCGCAGCACGACCGGCAACGGATCGGTCTGGCTGTTGACCCCCGTGCTCGCGTCGACGCCGACAATGACCTTGGCGCTCGCGAAGCTGTTTGGCGGCAGATAGTTGATGCTGTCGGTGTAGGTGGTGGTTCCCTTCGCAACGCGGGTCGCGGTTCCGCTGTCCGAGGTCTGGAAGCTGACCATCTTTACCTCGGCGCCGGTGCTGACCGGAAGCGCACGCGCTCCTGCAGCCGTATCAGGCCGCTGGTATGCCTGGGTGCCTCCCGGCCCGTACATTGCGGCCGGGCCTGGGGCTGGTGGCGGCGCCGCCCGGCTGGATGCGACCTCGCGGCGAAGCTGATCGTTTTCCTGTTGGTACGCGGACAGAACCCGCGCCCCATCGGCCTGCATCGCCTGGTTCTGGCCCCTGAGCAGCTCGATCTGCTGCGCGAGCTGGTCCACGCGCTGCTGCTGGCCGTTGACCGATTTCAGCTGGTTTTCGACCGACTGCATCTGGTTTTCGCTAAGAGCCATCCACTCCTGCTGATTGAGGTTTTTGTTGACCATGTCCTTGGTCGACACCTCGACCTTGGCGGCCTCATCCCCGGCCGGCCCGGACTCGCTGCCATCATCTCCGAAGATCCAGAATGACGAGCCGATCAGGCCGACCGCAGCGACGCCGGCAAGCAGCAGCCGCTGCTTCTTGCGGACACTCTCATTGGCGGTGAGATCGCTCGAGATCGGGGAGACCCCCTCTTCGCCCGCGCCGTCTAATGGGGCTCGCTTGCGCTTGAAAAGATCGGCCAAGGCCATGTCAGTGCCCCCCGTTTTGCAGGACGAGATAGGCCGTCGTGACCTTCCCGGGATCGAGCTTTGGCTCCGCGATCGAGACGGCCAGCGCGCTGCTTGGCGCTACCGCGGTCTCGGTGAGGGTGACCGGCGCCGCGCTCTTATTTTCGATGCGCAGCACGCGGCCGATTAGATCGGCGCCGCGATATTCCGCGATCATCTGAACCTTGAGATTGCCGACATAGACGGGGCGGAGCGCACGCTGGCGCATCTCATACCCGTCGACGACCTGGTTTGCGTACATCGCCTGTACGAGTGCGACTGCACCGTCCTGCGGGCTGGCCTCAGCCACCTGCGGCGCTGCCTCCCCCGCCTTGTCCTTGGCGATCGCCGGGTTCGAAATGAACACCTGGACGGCCTGTTCGCCGGCAATCCGGCACACGAATTTGTAGACGTAACCCCGCTTGCTGGTCGCGAAGAACGACAGCGCCTGGCGACCGAAACCCTCGGGCACTGACAAATAGATATCGCCGCGCACCGGCTCGTTGACGACGGAGAAGTCATCCTGAGGATTGCCGGTCGAGATCTTCGAGACGGATGCGAACTCGTCCTCGACCAGGCTGATCCGCGTCAGATCCTTGGCGGAGGCGGCGCAATCGACCTGGCTGCCGTCGGCCGCCATCAGTGTTTGGTCGGCCCAGGCCGGCGCGGCGGCGAGCATCAAGCTCGCCACCACCAGCGCCGCCCCAATGAACCGGCTCAAAAAGCAGTAGAAGCGGGAGAGGAAGACGGCGCCGAGCGCGGCGCTGCCGATGGCAAAGACCGACATCACTGATCCTTTTCCTTGCCGGTCGTCACCATGCCGAAGCCCGCAAGCTTCAGGGACAGTCCGGAATATTGCCAATCGAAGCGGAACGTGCGTCGCTCCTTGGACACGACCTTGTTGCCGACGATCGTGTGGAGGTCGCCGGTGACCGTGGACCACAGATTTTTCGTATCGATTTCCATCGTCTGGATCGTGAAGAACTGCGAGATCGAGGAGCCCCGCTGCTCATTCACGATCTTCATCAGGTCGGCGCGGATTTTGCCCTGCGCGCGGGGGGCGGTGATCTTGAGCACCGACTTCATCCAATATTCGAGATTGGCGGGGCTGCGGTCGAGCGTAAGGACCGCGGTGTCGCGCGTGATCAGCTCCAGATATTCCCGCGACACCCCTGCACTGCTCACTGTGAGGGCTGAGCCAAGCACCGGTTGCAGGATCACTTCACGATCCCGCGTCGCGGTGACCAGCAGCAGGATCGCTGTGAGAGCGCCAAGCGCCGATGCGACCAGTACCAGCAGGTTCCGCTGCCGCAGTACGCGCTGGCTCTGCGCATGCGTGTGGGAGATTTCCATCTTACCCTGCCATCAGTCGAAGATAGGAGGGTGGCGTGGCCTTCATGCCGGTGAACCCGGCCGGAAGATGCCAATAGGCCATGTGAAGCAGCCAGGAAGCCGCCCGACCTGCCTTAGCCTTCTTCAATCCCCACCAACCGCCGCCCGCGAGCAACATGCCGAGAAGGATATGCTGAGACAGGATTCCCCAGACGAATGGGATAACCATCGCCAGGAATTCATCTAGCGTCCACAGCCCGATTAGCTCGGGATCATCTAGATGAGACGGTATGACGTACTTGTCCGCAGCCATTGCACCACCCTCCCCCAAAGCCGGCCGGATCTGCTATTCCGACCAGCCGTCGGGCCCTTCAGATCGTTGCCGTGACGGTGGAGGTGACGATCGGGATACCGGTGCCCGCGCCGACGCCGACGCCGACGGGGATCGCGATCTGCCCCATCGAGAAGCGCCCTGACGCGAGCGCGACGATGCCACCGGCGAGCGACAGGACGGTGATGATCTTGCCACCCGATCCCTCGAGGAAGTCGGTGAACTTGGTGAGTGCGGTGTCGAACGTGGTGTCGGCGCCGGCGAAGGCCGGACCCGCGAACATGAGCAGCGCGAACGCCAGAGCGACGATAGCGAAGATCGTCAGCTCCGCACGACCGCTGTACTTTAGGACAGACTTCATGAGGATTT
>Ga0265780_10007249_pt1 | contig 13645 bp, 10 predicted proteins | sample P1T30metagenome_FD_192432 | JGI IMG/M metagenome (GOLD analysis project Ga0265780, IMG submission 192432) | Plant litter microbial communities from East Loma Ridge, Irvine, California - P1 T30 | ecosystem: Environmental > Terrestrial > Plant litter > Unclassified | place: USA: California... | reverse complement strand
AAGTGACATGCCACGGGAATACAAAAATGTGGGGTAAGCCACGACGTGAAAAGAGGAAAAAAGCGGAGCATCAGCAGCAGTAACGACGACATGATGACATGAGTCTCAGCTGAGCAAGACATCGGGGGTTCGGGTGCTCATCATCTGCTTGCCTGGCTTCTCAGGGGTTGTACAGCATGGTATGGTCATATGTAGGGAACACGGAATATGCCTGAAAGACCTCATGCATGATTGCGGGTCTCTTTTTCGTTGTGGGATCTGCGCAGACAAGTATGGAGTGTGACTGCTAGCCGAAATGGATAGCATGTACATGAATGGGGTTTATTACACGACATCCTTGGTATATAGGCGGTGCTACAGCGGAATCAAGTCCGACGCCAACTGGATCGGTGCTGGTTGCTAGAGGGGGTCCATGTGCAATTGCGTATATGTTGTGTACTGCTTCTATTCCTCGTTGTGAACGCATGCACAAGCATGCTAGGTGTTTGCACAACCGCTCTGTTCATGCGCCCATCCGACCTTGAGCCGTCGACAGCCGCTGGCTTGTAACACCCTTAGTCTATGATGCGCCGCCGCCGTTTTTCCGGAACGAGACCTTCTCCACTGCGACATTTTCGTTGCCTTCGCCGTCTTTGCGTAGTTGGTAGACGTAGAGTACGAGGACGTCGCCTTGGACCTGTTTTCATGTTAGTCTGGTACCCTCATCACCCTGCTGCTGCTTGCTGTTCCTTGTGTAACACCTGCTGGGTAAACTCACATCCATCAACACGAAACTCGGCGTGGGGTCCTCGTCCTCCGTCCACCACCCCGTGCTCATAGCGCCTGTCGCACTCCCTGGGTTGACAAAGAACTTGCCTTCCATCTCATACGCCTCGAACTTGTGTGTGCCGCCCCATAGCAAGACATCGACGTCCATCTGCCGCGCTGCTATCAGCAGACTGTCGCCGTCACCGGGTGGTATGATGGTGTGGCCATGTGTAAAGCCTATGCGCAGACTTCCGTGTGTGACGACTTTCGACAAGGCGAGATTGGGCGCTTCCACGTCGAAGTCGCCTTTTACAATCTGTAGGTCGGGTGCAATAGCGCGCAGGAACTCGTACGTTTCGCGATCTGTTATGTTTCCCAGACAGAGAATCTGGCCGATCTTTCCGGGTGCGAGGAGTTTCTTGAACTATATCGTCGTGTAAGCGCATGCGCGTGTGGGTCTACAAGAGACAGGGTGTCGTTGTAGTAGGTGGTGACGGATGATGATTGTGATAGAGGTGGGGTAAAGCGTACCTTGGCCGGTATGTCCTATGCAGCCTGTAAGTTTGTGAGGTCTAGCATCGTGAAGGTTCGTCATGGAGACATACTGAAGCTCGGTCTGGTATGAAGAGGTCGCCTAGGACCAGCACCAGTCGCGAAGCCATTGTAGTGGCGCAGTTGTGTCGTTTTGCGCGCAAACTACGTTGAGGGGTAGCTCGGACTTGTATGGAGTAAGGAAAGAAGTCGTCACAAACAAGACAGAAATGTAGCGGAAGCTTGCGGGGATGGTGCGCGCAGCTGGAGGTGGAAGTTGGGGAGCTATGCTGTCACTGGGCGGGCCCCAGTGGCAGAACCCCGAGCTTGGCAGGCACGCCTGGACTGGAGATCACGACGCTTCGCATCATCATTACCCATACAGCTTTCTCGCTCCTATATGCCATCAAAGTCGCTTTGCATGATTGTTCTAACTTTCGTCTCTTTATCACTCTGTTTTCTCGCATCCTCTCAATGCGGGAGGCACGACTAGAATTGACACCACCGATCTAGCACCATTTCCCTTCTGAACGACAACTGCATGTGAGAGAAATGGACACATCCAAGTCTTTGCGGATTTTGGGCTCGCGCTACAAAACCTACTCAGTGCTCACGCCGAAAAGGTCTCATGCTACGGTATCTGTTTTCTCAAGAATTACACTTGGAGATGCTTATTCGTTGCTCGCGTTTTTCCTCTTCTAATCTCAATGTCAGGTTTTTCCACTTACCATCTGTTAGACAAGAACATATGGACCATGGTAAGCGATTGCTTGGGCGGCTGTCGCTTCGGGTGGGCCTGGGATCTGTCGAAGTCAGTCAAGAGCATGGCGGCCAATATTGTTGCTATTGCATGCCAACATTGCAATTCAAGTGAAAAGGAAAGTTTATGAAAGGTTATACTACTCCAGGATGGCATTCAGATAGTATTTAAGATGTTGCGCCAATCGGTTTTAGTCGCTGTCCAAGGGTGGTGATTGGGCTTTCGAGGCGAATAACGAAGCCGACGACGCGAATAATGAAGCCGACGAGCCGACGCCCAGTAGGACTTGGTCGCGGCCGATGCATCGCGTCCTAATCCGAACTAGAACCGGTGTAGACAGAGTGTATGCTGATTGTACTCTGACCGCAAGGACTTGATCGTGATAGGCATTTTCTTACACTACGTGTCTCGTGAATCAGTCTATGCATTAGCCTAACAGCCGCCTGCGTCGCGGATACGCCTACAGTGAGGTGGATTCAATCATGACTGGTAGAGCGCTCGCTATTCCGCTGTTATAGGTCCTCCAATCGCCATCTTCGCGGATTGAAATGTCAACTGCCTAGGTATCGACACCAGATATCTTGGGCTCACGCAAGGACATAAAGTAGAGGGCACGCCCGCGTTAAGGGAAGGTTAAGCAGATCTCACCAGTGTTTATCTTAGGCCATTGCATCAAGATATTCTTCAGTCCGCATTTCAATTCAAGCCATTTGTATCATGTCCGATTCAGACGATGCCACCAACACCGCCATCATAGTAATCTTCGGAATACTTACCATCATCGTCACGATTGCCGGATTCCACGTCAGAGACTCGGTTTTCTGCTCGGCTTGTCGAGGGCTTCTCATGGTGTGGTCGCGTGATAGTATGTCTATTCAAAACCGGTAAATATACCAACATAGCTGATCTCATTAGGCCCTCAGGTTGATATCGAAGCCGTAGCCGGGATAGAGTCTAACCGAGAATATCGAGACGACGCTATTTTTGAATTGCAGCCAAGATTGTCCTTGCCACTCTACTACGAACCCGCTGCGGGTGATGCATGACAAACTCGAATCAGCGACTAACAGCAAACAATGGTACGAGGTGGTGGATTGGAGGGCTTTTCTTGTGTCTAATGTATGCTGGGAATCGAGACGCTGTCTGCTGCAGCACGGAGGGCTAATAGGTTCGAGGATTTACAATTATCTAATTCTGCTAATTTCCTGAAGCTCAGTAGGAGATGAAGAGAGCTCGTAAGATATCCCGTACACAGCAAGCCTTACCCGAAGATGTTTGAGTAGCCTGACGGCCTTTCTGCGTATTTCGACATTTCCTATTCCACAATCGCACGCTACGACGTTTCGGTCCTCAGGCATTAATCGATAGCAGATGAACCGTATTAACGTGTTTTTCTTTTGGGGGTAATCTCGTGCTGGTAGGCTGAGCCCGCTTGCTGACATTGCACAGCCACCACCATCACCCCGCCGCCGTGAAGTGACCGGCCTCAGCCGTTCCTCCCTGTAGGTACTTCGAGAAGCTGACACAGGCCAGTTCATTCGTGAGTACTCATAGAACTTGTCTCTGGAAAGCGCCGAAGTCCCGAGGTTATCAACGTCTTTTCGACCTGGTTAGAGAAGCTCGTCGCACTCATGCGCTGGACGTCACAGCACGATCGGTGTCTCCCTGGGATTCTCGAAGCTGCATCTCGGGGAATGGAAGGCTGAACGCGCAATGGAGAAGAAGAATGCAGCACTGTCTTACGCCGCAGGCCCAAGTCTCGAAAGTTACTCTGTCCGTGTTCTTCAACAGCTGACGAGGCACTACCTGGATATTGTGTAGTCATAACCGACTTACCTAGGCTTTTGTTGTTCGCGTAAACTGAACAGAAGTACAAATACGTATGTCCGAATTTAATGTAATGCTCTTTGACTGTAGCAGCTAGAAGCATTATAACTACCTAGGTACCTAGGTATAGGATCGGGACCTCTCTATGCCCAGCCTAGCTTCCAAGATTGTTCCGCCGCCTGGCGTAGTCCCGGAAATCTGGAAGTCGACCTGGTTCTCATAGGTCAGAGCATACTACCCATCTTGTTCAAGGTACCTAGGTATATATATGCAGGTCGGACCAGTGAAACCAAACTCTTCCTTGACGAGATGAAGGTGCATCATAACCGACCGCAGCAGAATCTGGTCCTCTGCCTGTCAAATCAGGCGCGACGCGTCCCTGGGTCCCGGCATGACATAGCACCGATCCCCTTACCCATTGGCCAGAGGGGGCACTGAAGCGCTACCTAGGTAAGACTCTCCAACTCATCAGCAGCAACCTTGCCCCTTCGGCAGACTTCAAATAGTGCAAGTCCTTTCCATTCATCTCTCGCGAATATAGTTCCAAGCACAACTTTATTGTTACAGGCAGTTACTACTACATTTTACTGCTTGTCAATCCGTGTTTTCCCACCCACCCTCTTCGCAAACCTCCAAACACGACGCAGATAGCGACCAACCAATCATATTCTAGGTGGTCGGCACTTCGATCCCAACGAAGATGTCAGGTATTGGCGAAGGCACTAGTGTTGCACTCCAGATCATGTTCGGTATCGCTGGGATATTTAGCGTCGCCGTTGCACTGTTCGGTCTACACTATCGAGATTCACTCGGATTCGTTCTATACCGGCGATTCATGGGCCGTCTTACTGAATGTATGTACACATAGTTGACAGTACTGCCACTTGTTGTAGCGCTGATTGTCCTACTAGCATATGAGCTCGAGGCCGGACTCCAATACTACGATAGCACGACAGCAAGCCAGAGACACATCACGCCTACTGAATCCGTACAGGATCTTCCGTCGGATCATATTTTCTCGGCTACACCTTCTCTCTCAGAATCAACAGCTCCAACGAACCAGGTTACTACAGCTGGCTCTTACAACGCCAACATCGAAACGATTCCAGCATAGCCATCGGGCAGTATCACGCGATGGCAAACTCCTGCGCATCAAGTATAAAATAGGGATGATCAAGAACGATGTTTACAAGGGGCAGGAAGAGTATCGAGACGCGTTTTTAAGTCATCAACCTCGTTTCATGGCGTCGTAGCTAGTAAAAAATACATGTAATCTGTACAGCTTCGTTGACATACACGTAAACTTTTGGTGATGATGAAAAACATGATCTCGTTGCACCACAGGCAATCTAGTCTCAAGCGGCAAGAGACCTCTTCTCTTCTTCCACATCGCCATACCAACCAAGAAGGTGTGCGCAATATTCTCCAGCGAGTCCCAGACTGATCGCACCCCCAGTAAACCATGCACCTTTAACGAACCACCACCAACAGTTCTTGACTTTCTTCAGCTTCACTCGTCGGATCATAGTCCCTAGGGTGACCGCTGCTCCCCCGACTGACCCGACAAAGTAGACCGGCCCTAAGCCAGCTGCAACTCCGGTAGCGGATAGTAGGCCGAGCTGAACAACGGCCAGACCCGATAACACCATCTTGGTTTCTTTCTCGTGCTTGAGTGCAATGCTCTTGATACCAGCCTTGACATCGTCTTTGATATCCATATGCGCGTAGATCATGTCGTACAGAACAGTCCACGCGATGTTACTAGCGTAAAGACAAGCTGCCGCAGTGAGCGCTGCTTGATTCGCCAGCAGGTCGACACCCAGCGCAGGGAAACCCATCATCGCACCCCAAGAGAACGTAAGACCGAGGACGAATTGAGGATAGTATGTTACCCGTTTCGCCAAAGGGTAGAGCGTAACGAGAACAAGTGATGGCGTCGCGTACCAGAAGCATTCGAATGGGAGTGAAAGAAGAACGGCCAAACCGGTCGTAAGCTGTCCTCCGAGGAAGACAATAGCCTGCTGGGGTGTGATTGCTCGTCTTGCTATGGGTCGTAATCGCGTGCGTTCGACGTGTGGATCGAGGTTGCGGTCCCAGAGGTCATTGATCGTGCATCCGGCGCCTCTCATTACGAGAGCTCCTGTGAAGAAGAGGGCTGTTGTGCCGATGACCGCGGATGGTGCGGCGAGAGGTGTGGCCATGGTTGCAGCGAGAAGTGTGCTGAACATGCAAGGAAAGAAGAGATAGTATGTACCGGCTGGTTTGTCCAACCTCATCAGCTCGCCATAGGGAACAGCTTTCTGAGGCAGATATGAGAGGAAGCCGGTGGTTGGTGGCTTGTAATCGGGAAGTGGTTTCGAGGGTCCATCTTGTAGCGCTGTCGATGCCACTATTCCTGACTGCAAGTTTGTCGAGTTTCGTCGTATTGAATTGATGAGCTGAGTAGTTCGCGGACGATAGTTCGCAAGTGACAGAGGTGTTGATAGCTGCCTTCGTCTGCAGGCAGACTGGAATGTGGATTGATCCCGGGTGTATTGCCGACACACCGGCGCAGCCCGCGCTGCATAGAGTCGTAAGAGAGCCATACTCGGCTTTCAGATGTCAGGCGGTCAGAAGTGCTTGCAATTTCACATGTAAAGGCATGCGTGCTACGTCTTCTGTTTGCTGGGCTGGTACGCAGGGTCTCGATCTCAACGTGCTATGCTGAACATGTCGAAGACGATATAAGTGGCTGGAACCTCAATTGGGAAAGGTACTGCGGTTACTGCCGTCCAGCGCCGAATCGGGACGGTGAGTGAGTGGGGAACGTGAAAGCTGAACCATGGGTTCGCGCTAACACTCGACGGCACGTGACGAGTCAGAACGCCGTTTCCTCGGTCGCGTCCACATCCCGAAAGCTCACCTCGCCGCCGCCAGATCAACTACTACTTACACTTTTTGCAGTACTCGCTCCACCAGCGATCACGACCACGCGCCCACGCCTACCCGCTGCGCCCCCGTCTATTCGCAACTGCGACAACGCCGCGGAGGTGCCTCACGCTCCTGTAACCCCACACAAGAATGCGACTTCTGAATGTTAGTCGTGGGTGACGACGATGCCGGCCGCGCGCCCCCGGGCTTCTTTTGAACCCATACCGCCCGATTTCGATGTGCGCACCTTTGTGGAGACCGCGGACAATTTCCAATATGTCGACCGCATTTCCTACGAGATGATCGCCAACAATGGCATCGAAGCCTTTGAGAAGCTGGTGATGCTGCACGTCATAATAGGCGGCAAGCCTCTTGTCATCGACGGCTTCGAGGAGGTTCTGGATCCCTGGACCTTCACGCCCTCGTGGCTGCGCGACAATCATGGCGATAAAGGTGAGCGCAGTCTAGAGCAATACTCGGCGCGCATAGCTAACAGTGAGACAGTTGAGAATGCGCGCAATCTCTCGACCAAGGAGAACATTCCTCTTACCATGAAGCATTACCTAAAGCACATGACGAAGCTGACCGAGCAATTCTTCGACGACCCCGACGACGCATACCGCGATAAGGCGAGGCAGCGTATCTACCTCAAGGATATCGACTGTCCTCAAGTGTGGCATGATAAACTGAAGGAGCACATTCCCTCGGTTCTGTTCTACCTCAACGAGAGCACTGGTGAGCCTGGCGGCCCTGGCGCATTGGACGAGCCTGATGGTCGCAAAGGACGCGGAATTGGACGCGCCGGAGATCTTATGAGCAGCCTGCCACCTGAGATGCGCGCGGAAAACCTTATGTGCTATATCGGTCACGAAGGCACCTACACCCCGTCTCATCGAGAGATGTGCGCTTCACTTGGTCAGAACATCATGGTCAACGCATCAGGTAACATCAGCGAAGATGGCAAGCAGGAGCGTCCTGGGTCGTCCATCTGGTTCATGACAGAGAGCAAGGACCGTCATGTCGTCTCGGAATACTGGCTTTCGGTATTAGGCCACGACATAGAAGTGGAGAACCATTTCGCGCAGCTCATCGCCTGGAAAAAGGCCCCATTCCAGACTTATGTCGTAGAGCAACGGGCGGGCGACTTTATACTCATCCCACCACTAGCTCCTCATCAAGTTTGGAATCGTGGTACGCGAACAATGAAGATTGCTTGGAACCGGACGACTGTCGAAACACTGGAACTCGCGTTGAACGAGGCATTGCCCAACTCACGAGTCGTCTGCAGAGACGAGCAATACAAGAACAAGGCGATCGTCTACTATACCCTTCAGAAATACTCCAGCCTCATCAAGTCCGCGCGCGCTCAAGTCGAAGCGGGTGGCGAACAGGCAGTCGCAATCCAAACGTCGGTTAAAATAAAGCAAGTTCAGAAAGATTTCAAGAAGCTCTTCGATCTGTATAAGGCCATTCTGCTATCAGAGGCGTTTGCACCGGACTCACGAGAACACCCAGAGTTTCTTCCCTACGACAGCAACGTAACATGTGCCTATTGTAGATGCAACATCTTCAATCGCTTTCTTAGCTGCAAGACTTGCAAGAACTTGTTCAGTTCGGAGATTGAAGAACCGTACGACGTTTGCATGGACTGCTATTGCATGGGACGAAGCTGTGGTTGTCAATCAGGATACACATGGGTCGAACAGTGGAAGTGGAAGGACCTCCTTCACAAGTACGAAGAGTGGCGCGCTCAGATTATCGACATCGATGGCTTCGTACATGAGAAGACTCCGCTTCCACTGCAAGAAGAGCGACGATATCTTGGCAAGAAGACTTTGGCAACAGTCTGTCAAGAGCAACTTCGAGTCCGGCCCTTCGTCGATGTTAAGAATCCGCAACCTGAGAGCGTCTCCGATGATGAAGAGCCTATTGTCGATGAATACGGCAACGTCAAGAAGGTTGCGAACAAGAAGTCGAAGCAGTACCTTTCAAAGAACAAGTCGTGCCATTTCTGTCTTCATCGCCACCCGAAATGGAAAATGGCATTCTGCACGAGCTGTGACCTGTCCTATTGTTACGGTACCCTGTTTCGAGCACACGACATGATGCCGGTAAACGTCATGGAGGCTTACAACTGGAAGTGTCCACACTGCAGACGAGTTTGCAATACTGGCGCTTGTCGACGTGATCCCCGACAACATCCATACGAACCTAAAGGAACCTTGCTCGGCCATGACACCAAGAAAGTGGCTGATATACGCTCAGTAGAGTGTCTCGTCGATTTCAGTGTGTCTAATCTGAACTGGTTGCGGGAAGAGGAGGGTATGGGCCAGAGTGCAATGCAACGCAGAATGCTGCAAGCGGAGATGGACAAGATGGCGGATCCTTCTCTTGATGCGCGATTCATTGAAGATGACAGCCACGGCTACACCCGATACGGTATTACCTATTCTCCCGTTGAGGATGCCAACGGCGTCGTTCACGACAATGGTGACGGAGGGGCAAATGGTGCTCCATACTACCATGATCCTGGCATGGATGGGGAGATTCCGCGTCTGGGTCAGAAGCGTGGTCGCGAAGAAGACGAGGATGTACAGGGCAACCGGCGGAAGAAGGCCAAGGCAAAGAAGCAGAAGAAGAAGAAGGACGACGAAGCACAACCCCTGCAACCGAAGAATGCATCTGGCAAGGAATATCAAAAAGAGGTACAGAGGAAGCTGCTCGAGGATGCCAAACGCGAGGACAGGTTCATCATGGTTGCCGCGAAGATGAAGGGTAAATCCAAGGTGGTAAAGTTATCTCTGGCCACTGGCCATCTTGACCGAATCCGCCAAAGACCCGTCCCCGAGCGCGCACCAGTCCTGCGACAAGGCACTCCTGAGAAAATCGAAGCGTCTGGCGACATGCGGTCCATTCTACAGTCCGATGTTGTGCCGAAGCCAAACACTCTCAAGAGCGTGGCTGAGAAAGAGAAGGACGCGAAGACATATCGGATCCGAGTAGAAGAGGATGAGGCATACTCAACGCGCAAGCGCAATCCAGAAATCAGCGGCGCTGCGAAACCAGGCAGGCCTCGTGGCTCCAAACGATTTGAGGAGATCACGCTCGATTCTGATGAGGAGTTTGGTGGCGAGGAAGAAGAGCCCGAACACACTGGCCGCCCGCGTGGGCGCGCGTCGAACTGGTTGGCGCGAAGGAATGAAGGTGAAGAAGACCTACCCACCGAGCTGCCGTCCGACTTTAGGGATGGAGCTGTAAGGCCCAACCGGGAGAAAGACCGAGAGCGAAGCCGCGTGTACAATGAGCGCCGAAAATCTATGCCAGCAAAACCAAAAGCTGTAATCAGACCTACAGGACCACCGTCCGAAGATCCGGAACCCAACAACGCTGGTGATGTCTCCGGGCATGCCTCTGATCAAGATGGTCTTCACGAAGAGGACGACCAGTCCAGTGAAGCTTTCATTCTCGCACAACAAGCCGCTGCCGCTGCCCTGGAAGCCCAACGTCGGGAGGAGGAGGCAAAAGCTCGTGCAGAAGCTGAAGCTAGAGAGGCCGAGGAGAATCTGCGAGCGAAGATGGCGCTGTTCCCCGATTCGGACGATGACCAGCTTATGGACACATTCCTTGGTGACCTGCCCGCTGATGAGGAGCCATTCGAGGATGACACGCGATCTGAGGACAAAACACCAGAGCCTGTCCGCACAGGGCCACCGCCAACCACAAACTCCATCTTGAGTGGGTTGAATGGGAAGAAGATCAAGATTGTTGCGGCATCCAAGCGGAACGGTAACGGACCAAGCAAGGTCACTACTACGACAGTGACTGCACCAGCGTCCAAGTTTTCCGCTGTTAATAGGAAGCCTCAGGCTGTTAATGTGTCGGATTCGGAGAGTGATGATGAGATTCCTGCGAGCGCACCAGCTCCGAAGAAACCTGTTGGCAGACCACCAGGTCGCCCTGCTATGGTACCGACACGCGGTTCGAGTTCTGGGAAGCGTGGTCGTGGACGTCCAAGGAAGACTATGTGAAATGTCGATTAGCCAGGCGTTTGGAGCTTGCATTTACATAAGGCTGTTTGTTTGTTTGCTCATATACCATTGTTTCTTAGGAAGGCGTGGTGGATATTCCTGTCGCATCTCCTCGCAAATGCTGAGGCGGGCGTCCGGTGCATTATCGTCCATGGTCATAGATGAAGCGTCGAATTCGATATTTGAGGTTACAACATGTATAGTAGCTGCAGTGCGTACTATGGCACGGTAGAATCTTTCAGAGCGAATGCATAAATCGTACCGGTCATACAAAAGAGTCATCTTCTGCGGAAGGGATGTGAGGGCGACTCAGCCAATGTCATGTGCACGTGATCTCGCGGCGGGCTTATCGTCTCGTCTTCCCACTTTCACGCCAGTTCCACCCTGCCTCGCAATCGCAAACCCACCAACAACACCCACAATGCCGCCACTCCACATTAAAACCATAACTCTGGGTGCGTTCAAGGATGTCTTGTCGCGTTACCCTGCCATGGTCCCCGAGAAGCTACGCGACTTGGACGCGCAACGCTATGACATCATTCGCAAAGCCGTAGCTGCACAAGAAGAAAGCGAGAAGCACTTGACGAAAGATCAAGTCGTGACACTCGTGGAATGGAAGCTGTACGTAGTACCATTGAATCGAGATAACATATGCGGTTTTTTGAATTAATGGCGAAACAGGAAGCACGGCACGTTTCGTCCAGCCTTACTAGGCCTGGTCCAAAGCAACACGCCAGAGGCAGTCAAGAAAACAACCAAAAAGGCCTATGCTGCGCTCTGGAAGAGCAAATCATCCCAACCCGACGCCATTCCCGCGCTTAAGATCCTTGTGGGGTTGAAGGGTGTAGGTCCAGCAACTGCATCTTTGCTTCTCTCTGTACTTCGACCTGCAGAAATACCCTTCTTCTCTGATGAACTGTTTCGATGGTCTGTCTGGGATGATGAAACAGGCAGCGCAAAAGATGGAACGGGCTGGCAGAAGAAGATCAAGTATAATGTCAAGGAGTATGAGATGATGCTCGATCGCGTGCACGAGTTAAGGAAGAGATTGCGAAGAGGTTTCGGGCAGAGGGACCCTTTGGCGAGAGCGATTGACGTTGAGAGAGTAGCTTGGGTACTCGGAAAAGAGGGATTGGATGTTAGTGTGCAGGAAGATGAGACAGAGGAGCATGAGGGAAACGATGCGGATGTGCAAGCTGACACGAAGGCGGAGGAGGGCGAGAAGGAGAAAGACGAAGCACAGCAAGAAGAGATCCCGCCAGTAGCAAAAGAGGGCAGGGGCGACGAAGCAACGATTGCAAAGCCCGTAGAGAAGAAAGGGACGAAACGTAAAGCGTCGGAGGCCAAACCACCTGTCGAAGGTACCCGCAAGAGTACGCGGACGAAGAAGTAGAGCAACATCAGCATATCTCGATCGCTTCCCAATCGAGCGCAACTACAGATGGAGGAAACAGGTACCAAGACCAACTAGTCTCCAACATTCAACACGCATCACGCATCTCGACGCTTGCCTGTCACTATATCCGGATCGCAATAATCCCGTTATCGTTATTCCCTTTTTACCAACTCATCACACCGATGCCGCTTATCATCGGTGTTCATCACTCTTCCCTGGCTAACCGTCATTAAGACATGAATATGCAGACCTGACTCTACGTATCATCTTCATCACAGTATCTCACACCGGTCAACGCAGTCTTCACTCAGTCTTCTAGCTCCTTCTCTCGCCTCCGGGGCACGTTTCTGTTCACCGTAACCGAGACAATCCTTCTGATCGGTGTGACGCCCATATGTCATGCATGGAGGGATCAGCAAAACGCGGACATGATGGAACATGACAAGCGACTTGGTGTTTCGTATCTACGGAATTTTTCCCCGTCGAATCAAGCCCTGAACTGGTTTCCTTGGGGTGAGGTAAGATCTGACGAGGTGCCCTTGCTTAGCCTATATCCAGCGACACCTCGTATACCGGAGATGAATATCGCGGGGTCTGGGGGTGGTGTTACGTGAGATGCGAGATGTGTGAGGAGAAAGGTCATGGCCAGTGTATGTCATGCATGAAAAGGATGACTGCCACGCGAGAAATTGCGGGGAAGGAAAGAGCCTTGTACACAATGGGCAATGATTTTCAGTGGAAGTGAGGAATGTGATGGGATGTGATGAGATTAGGCGGGCGACATAAGGTTGTCTTAGTAGAAAGTCGGAGTTCGGAGCGTGCCGAACGGGGTATGTCACTGGCTGACTTGATGGAGCAAGTTTGCCGCGGAGGTCTAACGTCGTTGACTGAGCTGAAACGGCTCCTGACTTGTGGCAAAGCGCGCTTGTGGAGAAATGGTGGTGATGATGACTTGCATGGTGGTTTATCGCTGATAGTTGGAACCCGGACTTCGCTCGTGGCGCGGCTATGGAAAATCGCATCCGCTTCCAGGTAATAGCAAAGGAATGGAGTATGCATCACGGACCATTGGCACACATGGCATGGTCAAACGAGGACTCCCGAAGCAGTACTGGTAGTTTTCAGCACATATGCACGTATCATCCTCCAACTCATATCCGTATAGACCTGTACGCATCACTCCATGCGGATGGGCAGTCTCCTTCCGTGCTCCTGTTTCCTGCTTCGCGATGCGCAGTATATCCGCATTCGCACACTCCACAGCTCTTTCTCACACCCCATCCAATATCCCCCAAATTACACATTCCTGCACCGGCCTCCAGATACAGAAGCACAACCGCCCCCAACCCCATCACCGCGTTCGCTCCCTGTAATCCAACGCATAGCCTCGGATCCGGCAACCGAAGCGAACGGGAAACAAGGGAGACAACTCCGAACCCAGCGTGC
>Ga0265780_10007247_pt1 | contig 13646 bp, 9 predicted proteins | sample P1T30metagenome_FD_192432 | JGI IMG/M metagenome (GOLD analysis project Ga0265780, IMG submission 192432) | Plant litter microbial communities from East Loma Ridge, Irvine, California - P1 T30 | ecosystem: Environmental > Terrestrial > Plant litter > Unclassified | place: USA: California... | reverse complement strand
AATTTGGATACTGATTCAATACCTGGTTCAAAGCATTGTCTGCCATTGGAATTGCAGTGACCGCATTAAACACAAAGTTCTGCTCTTTCAGGAGTCTTGTTGTGGTTTCCTTGTCGGTTTGTGCGCTGGCCTGTAAAGCACCAAATGCGAATATGATGGTGAATAATCTTGTTAATGGTTTCATAATTATGTAGTTAATAACTATTAAACAAGGATGCAATCAAAAGGTTTAATCCATAAAAAATGCCGGATCAAAGAAAATTGACCCGGCATTAAACAATAGATTCCGATGTTATTTAAAATCTGCAGCTGTTAGTGGTACATTGACCTTTACGTCTTTAAGGGATATGCCAATTTCCTGGGTAGCATCACCTACGGGCACGATCTGAATCGTTTTATGAGGAATTAAAACGTTCCCGGCTTTTTTATAATCGCTGTAAAGAATATTGATGATTACCTCCTTACCACCTACTTTAAATGGGCGTTCTTCCTTGATCAGAAAGCCTGTTTTGGCATCATAGTACTCAATTCTTTTGGAGCCATCACCAGAGGTAACATTAATTTTGTAAACCGCTACATCTCCAACCTTGCTGATGCCCCCATCTTCAAGTTGTGCAGTAGTGTAGTATAACTGCTCAAAGATACCTTTCCTTGCCTTCTTCTCTTTAAGTTCCTCTGGAGTATAGTTGATGCTCGAAGGACCTTGTGCTTTAATACCCGTGGTACCATCAAACACATCTTTCATAACAGTGGTGCCACCCATAGAGATCACGGTGCTTTCCATGTTCGGTATCATCTGTTTTAAAGAAGCGTTTAACCTTTGCCCTTGCACCTCGAAGTCGCCAGTAGCAACAAGGCTGTTTACCTTCTTCAGTTCCGCTTCCCCACCAATCGCATTAATGTAGGCTGAAATCACCGCTGTAGGTGTTTTCTTTGGTACAGCAGCAACGACAGCTTCGTTAACTGAATTCGCATACTTATCATAAAGCTTCACTGCGTAGCCGAGTTTCTTCAACCCAGGTAAAATGTCTTCTTGTTTACCAACGATAATGACACGAGCGTTATCATGACCGAAGTACTTATTACTCACCCGTAGAATATCATCTTGTGTTACCGCATTAATCTTTTTCAGGTAGGTGCGGTAGAAATCCTTCGGCAAGTCGTTAATCATGATGTTCAACGCGAATGAAGCCATACGAGCTGGGTTTTCCAAGCCAAGGGCGAATGTACCGTTATACAGGTTTTTTGCATTCTGTAGGTCCTCTGCGCTAACTTTTTCTGTGCGCATGATATTGATCTCTCTCAAAAACTCCACTACTGCACTGTCTACCTTCTCATTTCTCACCGCTGCGTTCGCGCTGAATTTAGCCTGAAAACGACCTGATCCTGTAGATGAGTAAGCACCATAGGTAAAGCCATGTTTCTCGCGCAGGTTGGTAAACAACTTCGCATCTGCGCCACCGCCCAGGATTTGATCTGCAAGAAGTACGGCATGGTAATCCGGAGAACTTAAAGGCAATTCAACCAGATTGGTTACTGTAATTTCCGCCTGAACCGCTGTTGGTACATCGATCAGATCGACTTCCGTTTGATTAGGATTGTTTACTGAAGTCAGTTTAGGTAAAGTTAAGGTTGCACCTTTCCAGTCACCAAAAGCTTTTGTTGCCAATGCTTTCGCTGCTGCCGGGGTAATATCTCCGACAAAGGTCAAATAGCCTCTGGAAGGCGTAACATATTTGCTATACGCTGCTTTTACATCATCCAGTGTGATCGAGTTCACCGATTGCTCAGATTCAAACTCCCCCATCGGGTGATTTAAACCATAGCTGAGTGCATTCACTACACGGCCGGAAATGGCTTTTGCACTACGTTCATTAGATTTAATGCCGGTAAGTGTTTGTGATTTCAGCTTGTCAAACGACTCCTTGGGGAAGGCCGGTTGACGTAAAGCTTCTGCCATCAGCATGAAGGTATCATTGAAATAGCGGGTTAACGAAGAAGCCGAGCCTCCAGAAGAGCTGACATTGACGTCGGCACCCATCAGGTCAATGGCTTCATCAAACTGCGCCTTTGTTTTCTTTGTTGTTCCTTCACTTAACATACCGCCCATCAGGCTCAATACGCCCGATTTGGCACCTTCTGTAATCGGACCCGCATCAATGCTATAGGTAGCCGTAACCTTTGGAAGCTTGTGGTTTTCGACCACAAGCACGGTAATGCCGTTTGGTAATTTATAGATCGCAGGATCTGCGAAAGTTATGGTAGGCGCCGGACCAGGTTTTGGTTTCTGGCTTCTATCTAGCTTTTGCGCCATCACCGAATGTGCAAAAAGCCCGGTAAGCGCAAGTATGAATATTTTTTTCATTTGTTTCGAAATATTGTTGTGGTGCTAAAGCCCTTTACGGCTTCATGTTCCTGGAAAATTAATGTTAGCGGGTGTTCTATTTCTTTGGTAAATAATATAGAACGACGCGTTGATCCTTGTTCAGATACTTCTTTGCCACCGTTCTGATCTCTTCGCGGGTAATGGACTTGATAATGTCCAGTTCCTCGTTGATCTCATTGGTGTTTTTGTTGTGGAAAGTATAACCTGAAGCCAGATTTTCCGCCACGCCAAGCATCCGGCTGTTTGCACTCACATAGCTGTTCTCGAACTGATTCTGCAGCTTTTTAAACTCTTTTTCAGTGATCAGCTCTGTTTGGAGGTTCAATACCTCTGCGTCAATATCGCTCAACAAGTCGTTCAACGGCGTATTGTTGTTCGGTAAGGCTAAAGCAATATAGGCACCATGATCTTCCAGGCCATAGTTAAAGGCACTTACCTGCAAGGCAGTTTTCTTCTCATCCACCATTTTACGGTTCAGTCTTGAACTTCCGCCGCCCGACAGTACCGAATTGATCATTTCCATCACTTTCGAATCGCGTGAGCGCATGCCTGGAACACGGTATGCAGTGAAAATGGCAGGAATTTGAATGTTTGCATCATAAGCTGTATCAATGATTTGTTTCGTGATCTCCGGCAGCTTATAAGGTGTTTTTACAACAGGTGCACCCTTTGGAACTTCATCAAAGTATTTCTTTACTAATGTTTTAGTCTTTTCTACATCGATATCTCCTGCAATGGTCAGCACGGCATTATCCGGTGCGTAATATTTCTTGAAGAAAGCAAGAAATTCATTCAGTTTTGCAGCATCGAGGTGCTCCATTGAGCCGATTGGCTGCCACTCGTATGGTGTACCTTTGAACAGATGTCTGAAGATGTTCTCCGAGAACTTACCATAAGGTGAATTGTCAATACGCAGCCTTTTTTCCTCCTTAACAACCTCGTTTTGCGTTCTTACGCCATTCTCATCGATTTTAGGGTGCAGCATGCGCTCACTTTCCAGCCATAGACCCAGTTCCAACTGATTGGAAGGAAACATTTCGTAGTAAAAGGTGCGGTCGTGACTGGTATTTGCATTGTTTTGTCCGCCATTGCTGCTCACAGTTTTCATGAACTCGCCGCGTTTAAGGTTTGGACTGCCTTCGAAAAGCAGGTGTTCGAAGAAATGGGCGAAGCCTGTGCGTTGTGGATCTTCATCTTTGGATCCTACATGGTACATTACGGATACGGCTACAACTGGCGCTGTTTTGTCCTGGTGCAGGATGACATGCAGGCCGTTACTGAGGTCGTACTCGGTGAATTTTACTTTTTGAGCAGACGCGCTCAAGCAAAGGCCCGATAAGACCAGGGTTACGAGAAAGTTTTTTTTCATTTATATGGATTTGCGTGTTATTCAGATAGATCAGGATCTTAACACACCTGCTGTGCATTAAGATCCTGATGTTTCAATATCGGATTGGATATCGTTGGGAACGATTTAAGCTCTCCAGGCTTTGTATTGGTTAATCAACCCATTTGTTGAGACATCGTGTGTATTCACCTGCTCATCACCTTTCAGTTCTGGAAGGATGCTTTTTGCAAGCTGTTTGCCCAGCTCAACACCCCATTGGTCAAAACTGAAGATGTTCCAGATGATGCCCTGTACAAAGATCTTGTGCTCGTACATTGCGATCAATGAACCCAGGCTATAAGGTGTAATCTTCTTCAATAAGAAAGAGTTGGTTGGTCTGTTGCCTTCGAAAACTTTGAAAGGCGCCAATTTTGCAATTTCCTCGGCTGACTTACCATCAGCGCTAAGTTCTGCATGAATCTGCTCCTCGGTTTTACCGTTCATTAAAGCTTCAGTTTGTGCGAAGAAGTTGGAAAGCAAGATCGGGTGGTGTTCACCAATTGGGTTTAAACTTTGCGCTGGGGCGATGAAGTCGCAAGGAATCAATCTTGTACCTTGGTGGATCAGCTGGTAAAAAGCATGCTGACCGTTTGTTCCAGGTTCACCCCAGATCACCGGACCAGTTTCATAGTCCACCTCGTTACCGTTGCGGTCTACGTGTTTACCATTACTTTCCATGTCACCTTGCTGGAAATATGCCGCAAAGCGATGCATGTACTGATCGTACGGTAAAATAGCTTGTGTTTCCGCGTTGAAGAAGTTGATGTACCACACGCCAAGCAGACCCAGAATAACCGGAATGTTCTTCTCAAATGCTGTGCTTTCGAAATGCTGATCGGTCGCATGTGCACCTTTTAGCAGTTCTTCGAACTTATCGAAGCCAAGGCTTAAGGCTATCGGCAATCCAATAGCACTCCATAGCGAGTAGCGGCCACCTACCCAATCCCAGAATTCGAACATGTTATCCGTGTTGATGCCAAATGCTGCAACATCCTTACTGTTGGTCGATAAAGCGGCAAAGTGCTTAGCGATATCTTCCTCTGCAGCACCTTTTTCCAGGAACCACGCTCTTGCAGTACGCGCGTTGGTCATCGTTTCCTGCGTAGTGAAGGTCTTGGATGCAACCAGGAACAAGGTAGTTTCCGGATCTACACCTTTCAAGGTTTCCGCCATATGCGTGCCATCGATGTTCGAAACGAAATGCATGTTCAGGTGGTTCTTGTAAGCTTTCAATGCTTCAGTAACCATTACTGGTCCTAAGTCTGAACCACCGATACCAATGTTTACCACGTCGGTAATCGCTTTGCCAGTATATCCTTTCCATTCGCCGGAAATAACTTCCTCCGAGAACGACTTCATTTTATCTAATACACGGTTCACCTCAGGCATTACATCCTTGCCTTCAACCAGGATCGGTGTATTGCTCTGGTTCCGCAGTGCGATATGTAGCACAGGTCTGTTTTCAGTTTGATTGATGGCTTCACCATTGTACATGGCTTTAATGGCCTCATCCAATTTGCATTCTTTGGCCAGTTGCACCAACAAAGCTATTGTGGTATCATTGATACGGTTTTTAGAATAATCCAGCAGAATATCATCAAACAGGATGGTAAACTTTTGAAAACGTTCCGGATCTTCAGCAAATAGTTGCTTCATGTTCTTCGAATTGATGTCGATGAAGTGATCTGCGAGATACTTATAAGCTTGTGTTTCTGTGAAGTTAATTGTGGGAAGCATATGCAATAGTTTTTATGCTAAAATAGTGGATATTTATCTCGGTAACGAAGCATTTACAAAAACTTTCTGTTTCTAAGGGATCAACTTTTGGTAAGATCGAGATGGTTCAAATAATAATCACCTTACTTCCGGGTCAATCGGGAGTGTAAAATAAAACGTTGAGCCTTTTCCCGGCGTACTTTCTGCCCAGATTTTGCCATCATGACGCTTAATGATTTCACAACACAGATAAAGACCGATGCCGAAGCCTGCAATGGTTTGGCTTTCGGCATTATTCACCCGGTAATACCGCTCAAAAATCCTTGATAGGTCCGACGGTGCTATACCTTTGCCTTCATCTCTGACACTCACCATGGCATGACCATCCTGTGTTCTGCAGGCCACATGAATGGTGCTGCTATGTGGCGAATATTTAGCGGCATTGCTGATCAGGTTGTTTATAACCTGAGCAATTTTATCACGATCTGCTTTAACCATCATGGGTTCTGCAGGTGCGAAAACAAGCTGATGATTACTTCCATACACCATGCTTTCTTCTTCAGTTTCCCGAATGAGTTCTGCCATGTCAAAACATTTACGCTCAATGTGGATCTGGTTATTTTCCAGTCGCGACACGTTTAAGAAGCTATTGATCAGCTTCATCATGCGCTCTACCTGCCGGATGGCCTTTGCAGCTAAACTTATACTGGGATTGTCCCCGCTCCTTGTAGCATTTCGTTGTAAGACCTGTAGGTAGCCGTTCATGGAAGTAAGTGGCGTTTTAAGCTCATGACTTACCATGGAAATGAAATCGTTCTTTCGCTGATCATTGCGTTTTTCCTCGGTAATGTCCAGGATGGCCCCAGTTATCTGGACTGGTGTACCTGCATCATCATAGGTGGCCTTTCCGGTAGATCGCAGCCATCGTGACGAGCTTCCATCCTTCGGATGCACCAGATGTTCGACCCGGAAGCTTCTCTTCTCCATTACTGCAAGGTTGATTTGATCCAGGACATCATCGCGATATTTTGGATCAATCATCTCGAAACTGTCGGTCAGTGTAAGTGAGTAATCAGCAGGAAGGCCGTGAATCAGCCGTGATCTTTCCGATAGGCTAAGCCTACCGGTTTCCCAGTCGACCGTCCAAATGCCCAGCTCAGTAGCCTCCACTGCCAGTTGCAAGCGTTCCTCAGCCCGCTCAGCTGCCTTGCGTGCGCTAACCTGCTCAGTAATGTCAAATGCGATGCAAATGATGCTGTGGCTTGAACCGTCTGGGTTCTTTAAAGGTTGATAAATAAATTTATAATAGCCACTTACAAGCCGTCCGTTATGCTCCAGATAAGCCACCAATTCGTTTCCATAGAAAGTTTCACCAGTCCTATAGGCCTCATCCAGCAGCCCTTCAAAAGGTTGCCCTTTAATTTCCGGTATGGCTTCCACCAGTGGTTTGCCAATGATGGATTTGTCTTTACCAATCATATTCAGCATCATGCCGTTCGCGGTTTCAATTATCATGCGTTCGCCAGCAACAATGAATGAAGCTACAGGTGCCTGTCGTACCAGCTCCCGGAACCGGCTTTCGCTTTCAACCAGGCTATCATACATCTGGCGTAGGTTCGCCGTGTATTCCTTAAGTTCTTTGTTCAGCCGCCGTATATCCACGTTAGAGGTCTGCAGCTCTCTGTTCATCTGGGCAAGTTCATCGTTGGTTGTGCTGAGCTCCTCATTGCTGATCGTAAGTTCTTCATTCAGCGCCTGAATTTCCGCCTCGTTAGCAACCAACCTGATTTTGCGCAACTCTCGCTCAGTAACATTGGCAGCACGCTGCAGAATCGCATAGGTGTTCCCATCTGCATCTTTGATTGCACGGTATTCATATTCGATATAACGCGTCTGCACAAGCCCATCTATTTGGGTCTCTACGGTGGTCACGCCTGCATCGGTGATGCCAGTCCTCAATACTTGTTCCATCATATGTTTGAAAGGACTGCCTTCTAATGCTGGCATGGCTTCATACAGTGGCAGTCCAATGATTGCTCTGCCTTTGCCCCAGAGTTCCAACATGGCGTCATTAGCAAACTCAATAATGATTTCCTCGCCGGTATATATGGCCATTGCATCGGCTGATAAAGCAATGATGTCCAGTAATGTGCGTTCCGTTAACCTTTTTTTGTCTTGCTCCTTCAAACCTCTAGTCTTTAGTGTTGATTAAGGCTTTTGACAGGAGAGATGTTTAGAATTTCTGAAAATGATGGGTTTAGGGTTTAAGAACTCACCGCTTTCTGCCTAAATTCGACGGAATATGTTTGCTAAGCTACGTTTGATAATCACATCAATGCTATTCATCTTGCTGCCCTACAGCTGCAGCAGACCTGATGAGGTAAAAACAACAACTAAAGGCCATTCGGCATTCTATCTTGCGATTGATGGTGCCGACACTGCCTCGCTTGAACTAACGGTAAAAGGAACCACCTTCAAAGGCAAATGTGCCATCAGTTTCGGAGCTAAGTTCACGGATTCAGGTGAGGTTAAAGGGCTGGTACGTGGGGATACGTTGCTGGGCGATTTTCACTACCTGCATTATGGCCTGGAGTGGAAGCGTGTTGCTTTTGCGTTATTAAAGAAAGATCAAACACTGTATATGGGCGAGGGGGATCAGGGCGAATATTTCAATATTCCTTATTTCAAGCCTGATGGACCTAGGTTTGATAGCGTGAAGTTCGTGTTTCGACCTATAGTAGCTGCCAGGTGAACAAAAGCAGGAAAGCTGCCTGAATGATAATAAGGGAGGTGAAAGTGATATGATTCTGAGCAACTTTATGCCTTGTGAGAAGGACTATGGAAAAAATGGTTGCCGACATGCTCAGGGTGTAAAAGGTGCCTGTTGAATATTTGCCTGGGAAGTAGTTTTCGAACTTCGCAACGGCCTGCTCATGCGTGTTAGTATTCCAATAGGCGTTTAGCCAAAGGCTTACTGAGACAATATTGAACAGTATCGCAGCTAAGGCAAAGCAAATGAGCATCTTTTTCATAGGCCTATATATGTGTAAAAAATGCTTTTACTGGCAATTCATTGGTGTTTCATCTGCCTTCAGGTAAAAGTCAATTTTGATTTTCTCACCATTTGATATCTTTACCGCCCGGCTCTTGACTTTAAAGAAGCCGAGATAACCGCTGGTGAAATTGTATTTTCCAGGTTTAAGTTCAAAGGCATATCTACCAATTTCGGAGGTCATTCGATATGGGTCTTTATTGGCCCAAATCAAACCGAAGCTAGGTAACTTAGTGTCATATTCAAATACATCCCCGTAAATCACTGGTGGTTTTGTAATGGAATCAGTCTTTGATATTGAAATGGTGTAGCTTCCATGCTTACTTTCAAAAGTGCCGCTTCGCGTGGCACAGCCCGCAAGTAGCAACAATAGTAGGATGGATAATGAAAAGCGTTTAAATGTCATTGTATGCGCACACTTTCTTTAAATATATCACTATTTCAAGTCTTGTCAACAGTGTTTTCGCCTAATTCTGGAGTGTGATAACATTAAAGCGCCGCATTACAAGGATGCGGCGCTTTGAAAACATCGAATTTCTTATCTGTAACCCACATTAAGCAAATTTCCAAAAAATATGGCATTTAAGAACAGGCGGTTTGTACCAAGCCAATAACCCCTGTAGGTTGGGTCATCAGCGAACAACACAACCTCTCCATTACCGCTCGCTGTCGCGATGATTGCTGCGGAGTTTGCAACTTTGGCAATGTTCGCTTTTGAAGAATAACCATTGATAAAAGGTGCTGCGGTGTACTGCGCCACAGTAGCGTACTTATTGCTGCTTGGCACCAGTAGTGTTGGTCCATTCTTGTTAATAAACAGTTTCCGATCTGTGATGCCAAAAGCAATTGGGTGTGTGATATCCAGGTCGGCCTGGAAGATGGCCCCGTTGATCCTTTTTGAGCCTTCTACATCTTCTTGCCTCGCGTAATCCAGGCGCTCATTTTTTGGAACAAGGGCTTTTTTTGCGCCATTTGCTTTAGCTTCTTCCCCTTTTACTGCCTCGTCTGTCTTATTTGTCGGTACAGCTGCGGTTACTTCTCCAGGGCGCCGGAACATATCCGTTTGTGCAAGCTTTTCCTTCACCAGATCATTCGCTACTGCCCATGCGGTTGCCGTTTGGAAGGTGATCAGCGTTCCACCGGCTTCTACCCAATCCTTGATCTTGTCGATTGTCGCTTTGTCCCAAACGCTGTAATTTCCAGCAGGAAGCACCAGTACATTGTATCTGGCTAATGGTGCTCGCGCGAAGTTGCTGAGGTCCAATTTGGATACAGGCAGGTCAAGCTGTTGGTTCAGCAGGAACCAGACCTGACCGGCTTCAGAAGCTGTTACGCCCTGACCAAAAGCAACTGCCACCTCGGGCTTTCTCGTTGCCCTGATGTTGCTGCTACCCAAGTCAATGCCTTCTGCACTGAAGCCAGAGCTCACTGCAGTGACATCAATGTTGGCACGAACAGCAACGTCATTGACTGCCGCGAAAAGGGAATCTGCAGAGAGTCGTTGCCCAATCACCGGGATCACCAGTGAACCGGGTAGAAAGGCTGCTTTTCCTGCCGAGGTATTCGCGGTAAAGCCTTTAAATGCAGTTTTAACCAACACATCCTTGCGCTGCAGTTCATAAAGCGCTTTGGTATAATTGTAATCCGTAGAATTAATCAGGTAGGCATATCCCGACTTAGCAGCTGCCCTCTTGTTGGCAGCGCTGGGTATTGCATTAACAAGCGGACCTTTCGCAAGCGAGCCTTTCAGCTTAGCATACTTCAAGCCATAAGCATGAATAATGCTCCATCCAGTGTTGTCATAAAAGATGCTATCCTTCAATGTATTTTCTTCAAAAATGGAATGTACCAGCAGGAAGTTCGGCTGCGCTGATGGTACCACGTACGCACTGCCTTTCTCAAACGTCTTACCTTCCTGCGTAAGGTTTGATGGCAATTCAAAAACTTCAATTTTATGCTGCAGCAGTAAAGCAAGGAACTTATTGGTTAATGTTCTATCTTTAACATCGCCAAATACGAAGCCTTTGGCAGGATTCTTCTGCCCCTGGGATAGTGCATATTTAAAGAAATCTTTTTGCACCTTAAATAAACCGGCCTTTTCGGCCACTGCACCCTTTATGGTGGAAAAGCTGGTGCTCAAGTGATTCCGGATGGTAAATGCGAAGGACAAAGGCCCATTTGTAGATTCCTGCAGGATACCTCGCGAACTTGCTTGTTCAAAGGTTGCGGCTACCGAGCCAAAGAACTTTGGATAGGTGGAGCCATAAATTGGTGAAAGGTTATCGTAGTTCTCTTTCGTGAAGTAGAATGAACCAATCTCATCAAGCGCCTGCGCATGATACTTTGCCAGGGTAACCTGAAACTCATAGAGGAACTGTGGAATAATCGGACTTTCATGGCTTTTTGGTGTCGGCTCAAAATAGTATGTGGCGTTAGTGCCCTGCTCATGGAAATCAATCTGAACATTCGGGTACCACTTATGAAAGAATGCAATACGGTTGCGGCTTTCCACCTGTACCAGGTTTAGCCAGTCACGATTCAGGTCGGTGAAGTAGTGATTGGTACGTCCGTTTGGCCAGCCTTCCTGGTGCTCCTTATCCAGTGGATCGCCTACTGCCGGAAAGGAATGGTAAGCATTGTGCCAGTTCGCCGCACGGTCACGGCCATCTGGATTCAGGGCAGGATCAATGAAAATTACCGAAGCGGATAGCCAGTTCTGCGTCTCCGCATCATCACTTGCTGCAAGATAATAACCTGCAAGTAAACTGGCTTCCGTGCTGGAACTCTCATTTCCGTGTACCCCATAACCCAGGTGGATGACTACCGGGGCATTGGTGCTCAGCACAGGTTTGCTGGGGTCTATTTGACTGAGGTGCTCCTTTCTGATGTTCTCCAGGTTGCTGTAGTTCGCAGGAGCGGTGATGGTTACAATGATCTGCTCGCGTTGCTCATAGGTTTTACCAATTCCTTCTACATGCACCCGGTCAGATACTTTTGCGAGTTCCTTAAAGTAGGCAATCACCTGGTCATATCTGGTGAAATAGGTTCCAATGGGATAACCCAGGAACTGCTCGGGCGTGGGGATTTTGGGGTTTAAATTGGGCGCTTTTGGGAAAAAGTAGCTGTTTTGTGCTAGGGCATGCACGCTGGTTAGTAGGGTAAGCAGCAAGGTGAGCCTCAACGTTTTTACAAGTCGGTTCATGGATATGAGTTTAATTTAGGTTAGTAGCCGGGGTTTTGGGTTAGGTCAGGGTCAGATTGTACGTCCGACAATGGTAGCGGGAAAAGCCAGAAGTTGCGGTCCGTTAAGCCGAGCACAGCCGTCGCACGTTCGGTTCTGGTGAGATCGAACCAGCGGTGCGCTTCAAATGCAAATTCTACTGCATTTTCATCTTCAATGGCCTGCAAGAGCGCCGATTGGGTATCCGCAGCCGTAGCTGGTACATCCGCTCTAGCCCGAATGATGTTCAGATCGGCAGCCGCTTCGGTCAGTTTGTTTAGTTGTGCCCGTGCTTCAGCGCGGATCAGATAGAGTTCGGCAATGCGGATCAGGTAAGCCGGGTCGGTGCTGGTACCAGCAGTGTTATACAAAACACCATAAACCGCATTACCGGTGCCGGCTATCAGACTTTTTCTGCTGCCACCGATAGTTGGGTTGTTTAATTTAGCGATCAATGCTTCTGAAGGTTTCAGGGTGTATTGCCCGCCAGCAGAACTTGGGTACCATAAGTTCCAGAATGTATTGCGATCATTTGGAGAGAAGGCTAGCTCCAATACCGACTCTGTACTTTGAAAAGGTGTGGTGAAGAAAGCATTATAAGGCTTCACCAAAGCGAACTTCGGATTGTTGATCACCTGGGTGGCATAACTTTCTGCATCGGCCCACTGTTTACGGTACAGATGCAATCGTGCACGCAGTGCGAACACGGTACTTTTCTGTGCCCGGTTCCGCGTGGTTGCATCTTCCGTCAGCAATGTTTCTGCCTTGATCAAGTCCGCGAGTACCTGGTCGTAGGTCTGATCCAGTGTACTTCGTTTCACTCCTTTCAAGGAATTTAGGTCGTTGGTGGGTTCCAGCTGTAACTGCACGCCACCCCAACCACGGGCAAGGTCAAAGTAAGATAGCGCACGGATGAAGTATGCTTCCCCCAGAATCCGGTCCTTTTCTGCAGTGCTCAGTGTCGGATCGGTTACTGTAGGAACATAAGCAATCACGCTGTTCGCAGAATTAATCGCCCGGTAAATGCCCTGGTAGGCAGCAACAGTAATCACATTATCGGTCGGAATGGCATTTTGATCCAGCTGCAAATACTGGCTTAAGGTTCCATTAAACACCACATTATCTGTGGTAATCGTGCCTAGTGTCGGGTAGTTCGCTGCATAATACTCCTGCAGACGGTCATAAGCGCCAATAATGGCTGCCCTTGCGGTATTGGCATCCGTAATCGAACTTTCTGTCGGAAGCGCGTTGTTAGGTGTTTCTTCCAGAAATTTTTTGCAGGAAGATATGCTCAGCAACAGGATGCTGAGCAATAATGTGGTCTTGATATGCTGTAGTTTCATGACTTAGTTTTTAATGGGTTAGAAAGTTACACTTGCACCAAGTTGGAAAGTCCTTGGTTGTGGTACAGTTGCCCAGTCGTAACCGGCCGTATTTTGGTTATTACTTTGAGAGCTGACTTCCGGATCCAGTCCGCCATAATTGGTAAAAGTCCACAAGTTGGTGCCCTGCGCATAAATCCGAAGTTTATTCATCCCGATCTTTCTGGAAACTGCTGAAGGGAAGGTGTAACCCAGGGTTACGGTCTTCAATCTCAAAAAGGAGCCATCTTCCAGGTAGCGGGAGCTCAAGCTGGCAACATTACCGCCGTAGTTGTTTGCGGCGCCGCCATTTTGGGTCGGATTTGCTGAATAGGTCGTTAGCCGTGGGATATCGGTTACATCCCCAGGCTGCTGCCAGCGGTCGAGCTGTCTTGGTAGAAAGCCAATGTTGGCCTGCGTGCCGCCATGCACCATGAAGAAATCATTCATGTTCATGATCTTGTTACCTTTCTGGAAGTAAAAGAAGAAGCTGAAATCAATGCCTTTATAGGTAAGGTTGTTCG
>Ga0265780_10007246_pt1 | contig 13646 bp, 6 predicted proteins | sample P1T30metagenome_FD_192432 | JGI IMG/M metagenome (GOLD analysis project Ga0265780, IMG submission 192432) | Plant litter microbial communities from East Loma Ridge, Irvine, California - P1 T30 | ecosystem: Environmental > Terrestrial > Plant litter > Unclassified | place: USA: California... | reverse complement strand
CGATGGCGTCGTTCAGCGGCTTGACCAGCGGGGCCAGGCAGTTGGTGGTGCAGGAAGCGTTGGAGATGACGGTGTCCGATGCTTTCAGCACGCTGTCGTTGACGCCGAACACGATGGTGGCGTCGACATCCTTGCCGCCCGGGGCCGAGATGATGACTTTCTTGGCGCCGCCCTTCAGGTGGGCCGACGCCTTTTCCTTGGTGGTGAAGAAGCCGGTGCATTCCAGCACGACGTCCACGCCCAGCTCGCCCCAGCCGATTTCGGCCGGGTTACGCTGCGCGAACACGCGGATGCGGTCGCCGTTGACGATCATGTAGTCGCCGTCGACTTCGACGGTGCCGGGGAATTTGCCGTGCGTGGTGTCGTAGCGGGTCAGGTGGGCGTTCGACTCGGAGTTGCCCAGGTCGTTGATCGCCACGATCTGGATGTCCTGCTTCTTGCCGCCTTCGTAGAAAGCGCGCAGGACATTGCGGCCGATGCGGCCATAACCGTTGATTGCTACCTTGATCGTCATTGTGTCACTCCTGATTGAAAAAAATCATGCCCGCGCAAGCATAGCGCGAAAATCTGCCGCACGACCCCGTCTCCTGGATCGTGCGGCGGAGCTTGTCCTACATCAAACCGTGCATTAGGCCAGGACGGTCTTGACCTTGCCGACGACGTTCTCGACGGTGAAGCCGAAGTGCTTGAACAGCACCGGCGCCGGCGCCGATTCGCCGAAGGTATCGATGCCCACCACGGCGCCTTCCAGGCCGACGTACTTGTACCAGAAGTCGGTCACGCCGGCCTCGATGGCCACGCGCGGGATACCCTTGCCCAGCACTTGCGCCTTGTAGGCGGCGTCCTGGCGCTCGAACACGTCGGTCGACGGCATCGACACCACGCGCACCGCGATGCCCTGGCCGGCCAGCGCATCGGCGGCCTTCATCGCCAGTTCGACTTCGGAACCGGTGGCGATCAGCACGGCGCGCGGGTTGGTGGCGTCGCGCAGCACGTAGCCGCCACGGGCGATGTTGGCCACGGTGGCGGCGTCGCGCTCCATGTACGGCAGGTTCTGGCGCGAGAAGATCAGGGTCGACGGACCGTTCTTGCGCTTGAGCGATTCGCCCCAGGCCACCATCGATTCGGTGGTGTCGCAGGGACGCCAGTTGTCCAGGTTCGGGATCAGGCGCAGCGAAGACACGTGTTCGATCGACTGGTGGGTCGGGCCGTCTTCGCCCAGGCCGATCGAGTCGTGGGTGAACACGAACAGCGAGCGCAGCTTCATCAGCGCGGCCATGCGCAGCGCGTTGCGGCTGTAGTCCGAGAAGGTCAGGAAGGTCGCGCCGAACGGGATGTAGCCGCCGTGCAGGGCGACGCCGTTCATGATGGCCGACATGCCGAACTCGCGCACGCCGTAGTTGACGTGGTTGCCCGGGGTGCCCGAGCGCAGCGCGATCGATTCCTTCCAGTTGGTCAGGTTCGAGCCGGTCAGGTCGGCCGAGCCGCCCAGGAATTCCGGCAGGGTCGACGCCAGCGCCTGGATCGCGTTCTGGCTGGCCTTGCGGGTGGCGATGGTTTCTTTTTTCTCGATGGTCGCGGCGACGGCGGCGGCCAGGGTCTCTTCAAACTGGCCCGGCAGCTCGCCCTGCATGCGGCGCTCGAACTCAAAGGCCAGTTCCGGATACTGCGCGCGGTAGGCGGCGAACTGCGCGTCCCAGGCGGCTTGGACGTCGGCGCCCTTCTGCTTCTGGTCCCAGGCTTCGTAGATCGGCGCCGGGATGTCGAACGGGATCGCATCCCAGATCAGGTGCTCGCGCACCGCCGCCACTTCCTTGTCGCCTAAAGCGGCGCCGTGCACCTTGTCGCCGCCCTGCAGGTTCGGCGAGCCCTTGCCGATGATGGTCTTGCAGCAGATCAGGGTCGGGCGGTCCGAGTTCTTCGCCTTGGCGATGGCGGCGTCCACCGCGGCCACGTCGTGGCCGTCGACGTCCGGGATCACGTTCCAGCCGTAGGCTTCGAAACGCTTCGGGGTGTCGTCGGTGAACCAGCCTTCCACCTTGCCGTCGATCGAGATGCCGTTGTCGTCGTACAGCCAGATCATCTTGTTCAGGCGCAGGGTACCGGCCAGCGAGGCCACTTCGTGCGAGATGCCTTCCATCAGGCAGCCGTCGCCGACGAAGGCGTAGGTGTAGTGGTCGACGATGTCGAAGCCCGGACGGTTGAATTCACGCGCCAGCAGCCATTCGGCCAGCGCCATGCCCACCGCGTTGGCGATGCCCTGGCCCAGCGGACCGGTGGTGGTTTCCACGCCCGGGGTGACGCCGACTTCCGGGTGGCCGGCGGTCTTGCTGTGCAGCTGGCGGAAGTTGCGGATGTCGTCCATCGACAGGTCGTAGCCCGACAGGTGCAGCAGCGCGTAATGCAGCATCGAGCCGTGGCCGTTCGAAAGCAGGAAGCGGTCGCGGTTCATCCAGCCCGGATTGGCCGGGTTGTGGCGATAGTGACCGTCCCACAGCGCAACGGCGATCTCGGCCATGCCCATCGGCATGCCGGGGTGGCCGGAGTTGGCTTTCTGGACGGCGTCCATCGCCAGCGCACGGATCGCGTTGGCCATCAGGGTGGTGGTTTGCAGAGATTTCATGGGTGCGGTGAGTACTGAGGATTGGAAAGCGGTGGCGGTGCGGCTGGCCTTAACCGCATATTTTAGCAGAGGAAGGGGCTGCGGATTTAAAATGCCGGTCTGTCCATTGCCATTCCTTGCCATCCATGCCACGTTTCCACTGTCCCCAGCCGCTCATCGCCGGCGCCGTCGTCGACCTGCCGGAAGCGGTTGCCCACCACCTGCACGTTGTGCGCCGCCAGCCGGGCGACGAGCTGGTGCTGTTCAATGGCGAGGGCGGACAGGTGCGCGCGCGCCTGGTCGAGATCGGCAAGCGCCGCGCCAGCGCCGAGGTGCTGGCGCACGATGCGGTCGAGGCCGAGCTGCCCTTTTCCCTCACCCTGGCGCAAGGCTTGCCGGAAGGCAGCAAGATGGACTGGATCGTGGAAAAGGCGGTCGAGCTGGGCGTGGCCGGCATCGTGCCGCTGGCGGCGCGGCGCTCGGTGGTGCGCCTGTCGGGAGAGCGCGCCGACAAGCGGCTGGGGCACTGGCAGGGCGTGGTAGTGAGCGCTTCGGAACAATGCGGCCGGAATCGCCTGGCCGAGGTCGCCCCCGTGCAGGACTTCGAGCGCTGGATCGCCGCGCCGTCTACGGCGCAGCGTATTTTGTTGAGTCCGCGCGCCGACGCCTCGCTGGCGCAATGGGTCGCGGCGACGCCGGCGCAGGACGCCTGCCTGCTGGTCGGCCCGGAAGGCGGCTGGAGCGACGAGGAAGAAGCGGCGGCCATCGCCGCCGGCGCCCTGCCCCTGTCGATGGGGCCGCGCGTGCTGCGCACCGAGACGGCCGGGCTGGCGGCGCTGGCGATCCTGGCGGCGGGCTGGGGCGGGATCTGAGTTCGATCTTCTACTATATATAGGCGAAATCCTCCTATATATAGAAGGGCTAAAAAAAATGCCGCCCGAAGGCGGCATTGCTTGGCAGCACGGACCGGCGCGCACGCCGGCCCGGTGAGTCGATTAGAACTCGTACTGCGCCATGAAGCGGAAGCTGCGTGCGTTCTGGTACGACAGCGGCTGGCGGTAGGTCGGGCTCGGGCTGCCCAGCGCGCTTTCGCCGGCTTCTTCGATCGAGGTGACTTCGCGGTTGTTGAAGACGTTCAGCGCGTCGATCTGGAAGGTCAGACCTTTCTGCCAGTTCGGGATGTAGGCCAGCTGCAGGCCCACTTCCTTGGTCCAGCCCAGGCGGCCCAGGGTGCCGCGCGGGTTCAGCACGCCGTTGCAGTAGAACGAGGCGGAGCCGTAGCCGATCGAGACGTTATCCAGGCTGCCGTTGTAATAACCCAGGCAGTTCTTCGGACGGCCGCTCTGGACGATCGCGTTCGCACCGACACGCCATTCCGGCGCCACCTGGTAGGAACCCCACACCTTGACGGCATGGCGGCGGTCGTTCGGCAGGTAGCCGTTCGAACCTTCCATCAGGCCCGGGTAATCCCAGTCCTGCGAGATGCCGGCGTCGTCCTGGCCGATGTCAGACTTCACGTAGCCTTCGGTATTACCCTTGTTGAAGGCCAGCACGTAGGAACCCTGCAGGCTCCAGACGCCGTCCCAGGCGCGGTTGAAGGTGAACTCCAGCGCCTTGTAGGTACGCTGCGGTTTCGGGAAGCCCAGCGCCGACGATGGGATGGTGACCGGGGTCAGGCCCTTGCCGTCGCCGAAGTCGACGTTGGCGGTCAGGTCCTTGCCCGGGTTGTACAGGAAGCAGTGGCCGATGGCGCCAGCCAGGGTGTCGGCACGGTCGGCGTCGAAGCCGTTGGCGACGGCCCAGTTGTAGGTGCCTTCGTCGTTGCACATGTCGTCCATGACCGACTGCAGCTTGCGGTAGGTCGCCTTCACGCCCACCGACCAGCGGTTGGTCAGCGCCTGCTCGAAGCCCAGGATGTATTCGTCCTGGTACATCGGCTTGATGTTGGGGTCGACCACCGAGCGCGGATCGCCGGCTTCGCCGTTCGAGACCAGGTTGCGCGCGCCCAGTTGGGCGCCGCGGCCCGGGACCTGGAACTTGTCGGCGCTGTTGCTGCCGGTGTAGGCGTAGTAGTCGGTATAGTCGAGTTCGGCGCCCGACAGGCGGACGTTGGTGTTCGACATCACCGGGATGTAGTAGCGGCCGATGTTACCGAAGACCTTGGTGGTCTGGTTACCGAACACGTCCCACACGGCGCCCAGGCGCGGAGCGATGGTGTTGTCGACCTTGATGAAGGTCTTGTCGTCGGCGTTCAGGTTCTCGAACGATTCGCTACGCACGCCCAGGTTCAGGACCACGTTCTTGTGCACCTGCCACTGGTCTTCGAGGTAGAAGGCCGAGTTCTTGGTGGTGAACTTGCCGCCGTTCTCGAAGTGGCGTACCTCCACGTACTGAATCGGCGCGCCGGAATTGTTCACATAGCCGTTGCCCAGCTTGGCGCCCGGATTGGCGACCTTGATCAGGTGGGACTCGCCCCCCGAGTAGAAGGAGCCGTCGACGACCTTGTATTTCTCGTTGTCGGCGCCGAAGCGCAGGGTGTGGTCGCCCAGCGCCCATTCGGCATCGATACGGTAGGCTTTACGCTCGTCGTTCGCGTTCGGATCCTTGATCGTGGTCGCGGTGTAGCAGCCCAGCGCGCGGGTCGGCGCGGTGCGGCGGTCCTGGACGATCGGGCAGGCCGCCGACGATACGTTCGACTTGCGGTTGTAGCGGCCCAGGCCGGCCATGGCCGACACGGTGAAGTCGTCGGTGATCCACGAGGTGTACTTGGCGATGTAGTTCTCGCCGCCGGTGGTGTATTCGTCTTCGCCCAGGTCCGCGCCGCGCGCGTAATTGGTGTACGGCACCAGGTTAACGTAGTTGTGTGCCTTGTCCTTGGCCTTATCGCTGAACGCGGTCAGCTCGAGCAGGTTCTTGTCGTTGATGTTCCAGTCGGCCTTGAGCAGGTAGCGCGGGCTAGTCGACTTGGTGATCTCTTCGCGGGTCGCGCCATAGGTCTTGCGCTCGATGTCGGCGCCCTGCACCAGGGCGAACAGGAACAGCTTGTCCTTGATCACCGGACCACCGGCCCAGATATTGGCGGTCAGGTCATCGGTGCCGCCCGGACGCTCGACCAGGTTCCACTGGCCGCTCGACGGGCTCTTTTCGGCGTACACCGAGCTGCCGGACAGCGATTCCGGGGTGTAGATGGCGTTGACGCCGCCATGCCATTCATTGGTGCCGCGCTTGGTGGTGATGGCCAGCACGCCGCCCAGCGAACGGCCGTATTCCGGGCCGTAGCCGCCGGTCTTGACCTGCTGCTGCGCGATCGCCTCGAACGGCACCTGGTTGAAGGCGACGCCGTTCAGGTTGTTGGTGACGTTGAAGCCGTTGATGTAATACACGTTTTCCGCCGGCGATGCGCCGCCCAGCGAGGCCACGTTACCGGCGCGCAGCGCGGTCTGGCCGATACGGCTGTCGCCGCGGGTCGCACCCGGGGCCAGCAGGGCCACGGCGGTCACGTCGCGCGCCACCGGAATGCGGTCGATTGCCGCTTCGTTCAGGGTCAGGCTCGATTCGGGGGATTTGACGTCGATGCGCGAGACGCGGCCGGTCACGACCACGGTCTGCGACTGGTTGCCAGGATCGGCGCTGGCGTTCTGGCCGGCGGTCACGACGACCTGGTTTTCCTGGGAGCTGCCGTCCGGCTTCTGCACGCGCACGGTGTAGACACCCGGCGGCAGTTGCGTGACGTTGAAGCGGCCTGCGCGCTCGACGGTGACAGTGCGGGTCACGCCGATGGATTTGTTCTCGACGGTGACGGTGGAGCCGGCAGCTGCATTGCCGTTCAGTCCGCCGACCGAGGTCTGTGCAAACGCATTGGTACCGAGTGTTGCAACCGAAGCCGCAAACGCCAGAGTCAGCGCATGGCTTAAGACGGTTTTATTGAGCATGTGTTTTCCTGTTTTCTACATGAATGCCATTCCGGGATGGCTGTTCACTTCGTTTTGAACACTAAAACGCGATGGGTGATCGTCGTTTCCTCCCCCTACTTCCAATGCAACTTTCCGCGCTGCATGGGAAATATGTATAGACATAAAAACATACAAATTCTTTAAGCGTCAATTGCTTGACATGACCCTGAAACAAACTTGCTTGACGAAAAAAAATGCACCTGATTGGTGCATTTCGAGGTCGAGGAATTTTCAGGCTGGGTGGTGATTTTTCCGTATTTGCGTCACGTTGTATGCATATAGCAGCCGATTTCCGTAAAGATACACAAAAATTAAAACATTTCACATATTTACAAAATGAATGACTTTTCTGCAATCAATACAGTACGCCCAAGTTTGGACCGGCCAGCGCTCGCCCATGCACAGCTGCAGAGCAAACCCAGGTACCGTCAAGACGTGAAAGATATTGTTGCAGTTGGATACAAACAACATATGCATAAGAAATACTGTCGCGTAATTACGACAACGTGAACATAAATAGAGGGATTGGCGCTGTTTCAGACTTTATGCACCCCGAATTCCACGCCATATCGCGTCGATGAGCCGGGAAAAAAGCTGGCTGGAGCGGCCTGGAAAGGCCTGAACTGGCTGGATGAAAAACGCCCCGGCGGCGGACTGGGTCCGCCCCGGGGCGTCGAAGCCCGGCCGCGGAAGCTCCGCGACCGGGGAAACGGCTGGTCTACTTAGAACACGTAGCTCAGGCCGAGGCTGTAGAACCGACCGATCGCGCCAGCCTGGTGCATCGAGGCGTTGTACGAGGTCTGCTGCGTCGAGTTGCCGTAGGTGGCGACGTCGTACGGCGGCTGCTTGTCGAACAGATTCAGGACCGATGCCTTCAGGGTCAGGTTCTGGTTGATCTTGTACTGCAGGTTCAGGTTGGTCGTCGTGAACGAAGCAACGTGGCAGTAGTAATCCGGCTGGGTCACGCCGAAGAAGTAGTTACGGCCACCGACGTCCGCCGCGGTCGAACCGCAATCGTTGACGCCCAGCGACGGATCGGTCGTCTTGAAGTCGCTGGTGTAGTTCACGGTTGCGTTGACGTCCAGCGGGCCGCGGGCATAGCCCAGGGTGAACTGGGCACGGTCTTTCGGGCTGCCGGTGGCGCCGGAGATCGACGACGGACCCTGGGTACCTGCCAGCTGGTAACGCACACCCGCGACTTCGGTCTCGTAACCGAAGGTGTGGGCGGCGTTCAGGCCTGCGCGCAGCACGCCCAGGTCGTTCGGCATGCGCCAGCGGTAGTTGATGTCCGCTTCGATACCGCTGGTCTCGGTCTTGCCGGCGTTGATGTACGGCGAGGTTGCGTAGATCACGGTGCCGACGGACGGCGTGCCGACGATGGTGTTCTGGCCGACGCCGGTGGCGATGTCGGTCGGGGTCGCCGGACCGCGCACGAATTGCGGCACGAAGGTCGGGTCGTTGCCGGCCTGGGTCACGATCTGGTTGTTGATCTGGATCTTGTAGTAATCCAGGGTCGCGTTCAGGCCGCGGATCGGCTCGGCGATGAAGCCCAGGGTAAAGGACTTCGATTTCTCCGGCGACAGGTTCTGGCTGGTGGTCTGGACGTACGGCGGATTGATCGAGCACTGGGTCGGCACGTTGCCGGCGGCGTAGGCGTTACCCGAGCCGGTCGGGCACAGGATCGGGTCGTTGATCGCGTTGAACGTGAAGAAGGAACCGGCATTGCCTACCTCGGCCGGGTTCGGCGCGCGGAAGCCGCGGGCGAAGGTACCGCGGATGCCGAACTGCTGCAGCGGGGTCCACTTGAAGCTGGCGGCCGGGGTGAACGAGTTGCCGTAGGTGTCGTAGTGGTCATAACGGCTCGACAGGTGCAGCTCGACGTTCTTGATCGGGGTCGCCTGCAGTTCGGCGAAGGCCGCGGTGTTGGTCTCCGAACCGATCACGAAGGCCGAGGTGCTGGCCGTGGCGCCGATGGCGGTCAGGCTCGACGGCGGCGAGTTCTGCTCGCGCTTGTGCCAGTGCACGCCGGCCGCCAGGGCCAGCGGGCCTGCGCCCAGTTGCATCAGTTCACGCGAACCGACCAGGTCGGCGTAGTTCAGGCGCGATTCCAGCGAGCTGCCATAGCGCGGCGCGACCAGGTTGACCAGATCCGGCGAGTTGCCACCCAGCACGTTCCACTGGCCAGCATTGATCAGGTTGTACAGCGCGCGGCGGTTGACGTAGCCGCTGTAGTCGATATTGGTCTTGACCCGGGTGATACCGCCGGCCGCTTGCACGTCCCAGCCGTAGGCGCTGCCGTGCAGGTCGAGGGCGAAGCGCGTCGTGGTCGCCGTGTTGTCCTGATTAAAGCCCGGGCCGATGTCCGGGATGTAGCCGATCAGGCGCGCGTTATTGCCGAACGGGTTGACCAGGCCTGCGCCGACCTGTGCGCCCGGCGCGAACACCGTGCTCGGGACTGCGCCGATACGCGGAGTCAGCACGCCATTGACGATGGTGGTGTAGCCGTTGAAGGTGGTCGACGAATAGGCCGGCTGGCGGTCGATACCGCGGTTGTTCTCGCTGTCGCGCTTGAACATCGAGGCCTTGAAGGCCAGTTCCCAGTCCTGGTTCAGCTTCTTGGTCATGCCGAGCAGGATATTGATGTTCTCGGTCGGCGGCTGGATGAAGGCTTCGGTGTCGCGCACCACGCAGTTGCCGGCGCGGTAGGACTGGTAGTTACACGACGGATCCAGGAACAGGAAGTTGGCCGCGTTATTGACGCCGCCAGCGCCCGACGGGTTGTACAGGAAGGGGCTGGTAGTCGGCGCCAGGAAGTTGTTGATCGCCGTCGGCACGCCATAGCGCAGGTCGGCGCCGCCGCGGCCACGCCAATCGAGCTGGTCCCAGCCGAACTGTTCGCGGTCGGAGACCTTGATCGCGCCCTGGTGGCGCCATTCGGCGGTGATGAAGGCGTTGTAGCCGTCGTTGTCCAGGTCGCCGATGCCGGTGCTCAGCGATGCGCGGTGGGTCTGGCCGCCGCCGTGCTGGGTGTCGCCGCTTTCGGCAGCGAAACGGGTACCGGTGAAGTTTTTCTTCAGCTTGATGTTGACCACGCCGGCGATCGCGTCGGAGCCGTACAGCGACGAGGCGCCGCTTTTCAGGACTTCGATGCTGTCGATGGCGTCGAAGGGGATCGAGGAAATATCGACGAAGGAGCGCTGCGAGTCATCCGACAGCGGGTACGGGGCCAGGCGGTGGCCGTCGACCAGCACCAGGGTCGCGCCGACGGTCAGGCCGCGCAGCGAGACGCCCGAAGCGCCGTTGGCGAAGGCGCCGGAGAAGCCGGTGCCCAGGGTACCCTGGCCGTTGGCGGCCAGGTCGCTCAGCAGTTCGGCAACCGAGGTCTTGCCGCTACGCTGGATGTCCTGTGCGGTCAGCACTTGCACCGGGGTGGGAGTTTCAGTGTCGGTACGGCTGATCAGCGAGCCGGTAACGACCACGCGCTGCGGCGATGCGCCGCCGCCTGCTGCTTCGGTGGTCTGTGCCATTGCGGGCAGCGATGCCAGGGCACCGCTCGCGATTACGCACGAAATCGCAAACGGCAATGACTTCAATTTGAACGTCATGAAAACTTCTCCTTCTCGGATTACTCTCAAAGTGGTTTTTCTTCGACTGCATTTGCCACCGGCTCCACAGGGTCTGCCGGGTCGGCTTCCCACGGCGGAAATGCTTGGCCGGTAAGCCTTTTTCACAGCTCGATAGCGCTTTTTCCTGCACCTTCGTTTTAGCTCGCCCGCTCGGAGAACGAACGACCTCAATCCCGTTTCGATTTATATCAAACGTCACTGATCTAACGATAAAACCATAATGAAACGAAAAGTGTCAACAAAACACTCTTGCCATAATGTGTAGAAACAACACATGCACCAAAAAGACCCATTGGGGTCATTTTCGGGTGCAATATTGCACCAATAAAAATACCCCCCATTTGGGCATAGCGAATTTGACAGAAGATATGCATATTTACATGTAGTCAGCCACAAACGTATTTCTAAGGGAAAACAATTCACGCACCATAATGCGTAATAAAGTTCACACTTTCTTGCATATTTACAATATCTTCAAGAGAACATTTATTCTTTGCGCATAAGTCCTTCGAGCTTGCATGTCCCAAGCTTTGCCAACGTGGCCGATCGCCGTCGATTTCCGCCACCGTTCGCTACTCGAAGGCCGGATGGCTTATACTTGTCGTTTGCCCTGACCGGCCATCGCCGCCCAGGCGCCGCGCGGGTTCTCCGCGCCCCGGCAACGACATCTCACCATGCTGCGAATTAACGAACTCAAACTTCCCCTGGATCATCCCGAACCAGCCCTGCGCGACGCCATCGTCGGCCGGCTGGGTATTGCCGCTGACGAACTGATCGATTTCAGCGTCTTCAAGCGCAGCTACGATGCGCGCAAACGCAGCGCCATCGTGCTGATCTACGCGCTCGACGTCCAGGTGCGCAACGAAGCCGCCGTGCTGGCGCGCCTGGCCGCCGACCCGCACGTCGGCCCGGCGCCCGACACCGGCTACAAATTCGTCCAGGCCGGCAAGCCGGCGCCGGGCACGCCGCGCCCGGTGGTGGTCGGCATGGGGCCCTGCGGCCTGTTCGTGGCGCTGATCCTGGCGCAGATGGGCTTGAATCCGCTGGTGCTGGAGCGCGGCAAGACCGTGCGCGAGCGTACCGTCGACACCTTCGGCTTCTGGCGCAAGCGCAAGCTGAACACCGAGTCGAACGTGCAGTTCGGCGAAGGCGGCGCCGGCACCTTCTCGGACGGCAAGCTGTACAGCCAGATCAAGGATCCGCGCCACCATGGCCGCAAGGTGCTGTCGGAATTCGTCAAGGCCGGCGCGCCGGAGGAAATCCTGTACGTCAGCAAGCCGCACATCGGTACCTTCCGCCTGGTCAAGATGGTCGAGCAGATGCGCGCCGAGATCGTCTCGCTGGGCGGCGAGATCCGCTTCGAGCAGCGGGTCGAGGACGTGCTGATCGACGGCGAAGGCAGCGCGCGCCAGGTGGTCGGCGTGCGCATGGCCTCGGGCGAGGAGATTCCGACGCGCCACCTGGTGATGGCGGTCGGCCACAGCGCGCGCGACACCTTCGAGATGCTGTACGCGCGCGGCGTGTACGTGGAAGCGAAACCGTTCTCGATCGGCTTCCGGGTCGAGCACCCGCAGTCGCTGATCGACACTTGCCGCTTCGGCCCCAACGCCGGCAACGAGATCCTCGGCGCGGCCGACTACAAGATCGTGCACCACGCCTCGAACGGGCGCAGCGTGTACAGCTTCTGCATGTGTCCGGGCGGCACGGTGGTCGCGGCCTCGTCGGAAGAAGGCCGCGTGGTCACCAACGGCATGAGCCAGTATTCGCGCAATGAGCGCAACGCCAACAGCGCGATCGTGGTCGGTATCACGCCGGCCGACTATCCGGGCCACCCGCTGGCCGGCATCGCCTTCCAGCGCGAGCTGGAATCGCGCGCCTACGTGCTGGGCGGCAGCAACTACGACGCGCCGGGCCAGTTGATGGGCGACTTCGTGAAGGGCGTGGCCTCGAAGGAATTCGGTTCCGTGGTCCCCTCGTTCAAGCCGGCCGTGCACCTCACCGACCTGGCCCCTTCCCTGCCCGACTATGCGATCGTCGCGCTGCGCGAAGCCTTCGTCGCCTTCGACAAGCAGATTCGCGGCTACTACAAGCACGACGCGGTGCTGACCGGGGTCGAGACCCGCACTTCCTCGCCGATCCGCATCAAGCGCCACGACGATAGCCTGCAGAGCCTGAACACGCGCGGCCTGTACCCGGCCGGCGAAGGCGCGGGTTACGCGGGCGGCATCATGTCGGCCGCGGTGGACGGCATCCGCGTGGCGGAAGCGGTGGCGCTGGCGATGGCTGCTTAAGGCCGCTGCTGCATCAATACGTCGCCCCTGCGAAGGCAGGGGCCCAAGTTTTACGCGTTACCACAAAGCGTATGCATTGGACCCCTGCCTTCGCAGGGGCGACGATGTTTTTACGCCAACTCCAACTTTTTACGCCGAGTTCAGCAACCAGGCTGCCCCGGTTACAACCACCCCGCCTTGCGGAAACGCTGGTACATATACAGCGCCACGCCGACCATGGCCGCGATTGCCATCGGGTAACCCCACTTCCACTCCAGCTCGGGCATGAACTTGAAGTTCATGCCCCAGATGCCGGCGAAGGCAGTGAATACCGCGAAGATAGCGGCCCAGGCCGCCAGCTTCTTGTTGACTTCGCTTTCGTCGATCGAGACCATCGACAGGTTCACCTGGATCGCCGTGCTGATGGTGTCGCGGATGGTGTCGAGGCGTCCGCCGATGCGGATCAGGTGGTCGTGCACGTCGCGGAAATAATCCTGGGTACCCGCTACCAGCACCGGCGGCACGCGCCCGCCCTGCAGGCGCCCGAGCGCTTCCAGCAGCGGCATTACGGCATGGCGCAGCACCAGACCCTTGCGCTTCAACTGGTACAGGCGCTCGACGTTCTCGCGCTGGGCGCCTTCCATGAAGATGCGGTCCTCGATGGTTTCCAGTTCCGATTCGAGCAGGTCGACCACCGGGAAATAGCGGTCGACCACGGCGTCCATCAGCGCATACATCACGAAGGACGAGCCCATCGACAGCAGGTGCGGCTCGCGCTCGGCGCGCGCGCGCACGCCGAGGAAACCCTTGACGGCATCGCGCCGCACCGACAGCGCATAATTGGGGCCGGCAAAGATGGCCAGCTCGCCGGTGACCGGCTCGTCGCCTTCCAGGTCGACCGTATGCACCACAGTGAACAGGCAGTTGCCGTACTCTTCGATCTTTGGACGCTGGTGGCCGCGCGCGGCATCCTCCACGGCCAGCTCGTGCAGGTTGAATTCTTCCTTCATCTGCGCCATCTCGGCGTCGGTGGCATCGCGCAGCGCGACCCAGACGAAGCAGCCGGGCCGGTCCAGGTAATCGCTGATGTTCTCGACCGGGATGTCGGACAGCCTCTTGCCTTCCTGGTAGGCGACACAGTTGATCAGCATGCGGGTTTTCGGGGTGTTATTGCTCAGGGGATAAGCTTACACCA
>Ga0265780_10007245_pt1 | contig 13647 bp, 14 predicted proteins | sample P1T30metagenome_FD_192432 | JGI IMG/M metagenome (GOLD analysis project Ga0265780, IMG submission 192432) | Plant litter microbial communities from East Loma Ridge, Irvine, California - P1 T30 | ecosystem: Environmental > Terrestrial > Plant litter > Unclassified | place: USA: California... | reverse complement strand
CGAATACTCTGCAGCCAAGTTCTAACGCTCTTCTCGCGCTTGATGACACCCAGCTTCTTCGCACGCCTACCCATCAGGTAGAAGACAAGCCAGAAGAAGAGGGAGAAGATGGGCGTAAGGATGGCAAATGAGCCATAGCCCCAGCGCCAGGTGCTATGATCGAGGTAGGCTTGGCCAAGCGCAGGTCCCGCAAAGGTATTGACGATATAAGGAAGACCTGTGAAAGCCATCCAGATGAGACGATTCTGCATAAGCGAAGTATCGGCAATGAAGATGTTGAAGACATAGTCAACTCCGTTCATGCCGCTCCAGTAGATGACTTGCGCAGCGCAGAATGTCTGTACGTTTTGACAAAACGCCATGAGCAGAAGAGCTGTGAAGGTTGTTGATTAGCACATAATTGGCAATAGGAGAGTATCATGTCGGGCTTACTTACATGCAATGATACATGCCAGGCACAGCAAAAATCCTTGTGGCCGACCCACGAGATCGATGAACTTGGCCAATGGCAGCTTTGATACACCTCCGACGATGTTGGCTACAATGTCAGTCATAGCAGTCAAGCCGTGCTGCTGGAAGGCCGAGGTGACGTAGGGTCGCCAGGAATAGTTGGCTTGCTGCTGAAGGGAGTTGATGAACGAGATGAGCATGATGCTTGTAAGTGTATGTCAGCAGGTTGTCTTCCCGAGCATACTCGAGACGCTGTTGTGGTCCATCAAAACTTGAATGTATCTTCCACTACACATTGAGCCGGTAGAGTTGAAGTCTCCGATACCTGGCAATTGGGCGAATGTGTTGAAGAGTTGCACTTACGCAGCATAAGCTCCGACCAGCCACTCCTTCGTCCAAACAACAGTCACCGCCTCCATCTCCGCCGGTCCCTTGGGCTGGTTTGAATCAATACCTTGGGCGGCTGTGGGAACGGCTGCTTCCGAATCGCACAAAGTCCTCATCGTGATATCGCTAGGACACTTGCCAGTCGAGGAGCCCTTGGGCTGCGCATCATCGACAACGCCATCGCCAGTGAATTCGCGCTGCTCGTTGATGCTCATACCGGCCATCTTCTCCATCTGTGGGGCGTATCCACTCGCCATGTTGGGCTTGTTGCGGGTAGCTTGAAGCGCTGCGGTTGTGGGAAAGAAGTGGATGCAAAGAACGTAAAGCGAAAAGAAAACAGCTCCTCTACTACCGCAGATGAGGTGAGAGGCAACTAGTTATAGCCTAAGAACCGAACGATTTACGCGCAAGTACGCTAGTGGGCAGGGTGTCAGGTGCAAGTAGCAGTGAGCGTGAAAGTGAGCGTGAAAGTGAAGAAGAGGAGCGACAACAGCCGCTATTTGTTAACGATCCCCACAAAAATGGAATAACGAACACGCGGGGAAGCCGACAGGAAAGGAGGGGTAAATCGTCATAGTTGGGCGGTTTAGATTACGCCTGCTCCTTTGCAATTGCGCGTAGGGAAGTGGCGATGGTGCAGCGTGTGTACAGACAGCGTTACGGGCAGCAGCGGACAAGGACAACACCACCATCACGCGACTCAATCCAATCTAGAAACATACCGCTTATCCCGGGGACAATATACACAGGGACTGTAGTCTGAGTTGAGACAAAATGGTGGGACCAATCCATGAATGCTTGTTGTATAGCTTCGCAGCTTGTAGGGCGCGTAAACACCACGATAGAGCTTGCATGTGACGAATGTATCCACTAATCGCCCAGATCAATGAATGGGGCACGGCTTGTAATTAACTTTCGATGACTGGCTGACTATCCTGAGGTGAATATGAGCGTACCCAAAGAATGGACTACAAGTAGCTCATCCAAAGTCCATGTGATGCTTGAACAGAGCTCAGAGATGCTTTGAGTGCACGGGTATGACCGCAAGAGGATATTTGACCGGAAATATGCGTGCAATGGTTCCTCGAATTTAACACAAACATCTGCTGTGCGCGTGGTCATGTGCCACGATCCCTGCATAATTTTAAAAACTACCAGGCTGGACCATCCATCGATGAGTTGGGAGACCGACAGACGACGCTTACAGCTACCCCATCCTTATCGAACACAAACGCCTCTTTACCATGCCTTGTAAAGCTTACTTCTATCGCCAACGCCAGAACCTTCCAGACCCCATGACCAGACATTTATACTACGAAGTCTGCAAGCTGACCTGCTCCACGCCTCGCGACACCTCCTCTTCCGCAGTCTTTGGCGCAGGCCCATCTTGCCCTTTCTCAGCAGCTTCAACACCCTTGTCAGGGCCGGCTGTCTTCTTTGCCTTTTTGCGCTCCTTGTCTGCCTTCTTAGCCGCTGCCTTCCTTGCTTTCTCTTCCTTGGCTTTGCGAGCCTCCTCACCACCAAACTGCTCTCGCCACTCTTGCTCCTTTTCGGGCTTGATCTGACTGAATAGGTAGCCAGCAGTGCCGATCTTGTGGCCGACGGGTAGCGAACGTGCTTCCCAAGAATCGGGGATAATGAGGAATTCGGCATTGAGTTGTGAGAGGATGGCGTTGGTTGTATCAGGCCTGTTGCACAGTTAGCCATGTGTCCTGTGGCGTCATGTTGACACCTGGTATGTCGTTGCACAAAGCAATGTACCACCGTCCATGATGGGTGCCATAGTTTGGACCGCGTAAGCCCTTTAAATGGTCGGCAGACCCAATGAGCGGTGCAGGAGAGCCAGTACTCACATGAAAGGCTGTATCAAACTAGCGAGGAGATGAATTTGACTCAATGCGAGCCCAACTACGGCAGCACACCGGTCTGGCTGTTCAGTAGCCAGCTTGTTGTCTAATTTGTTGTCCTGCAGAAGCAAGTTACCCAAACTGGACACGTGTAACGCTGTTGCAAGCGCTGCGCGAATCTTGACGTCCTCCAGCTCGGCGATGTACGTCTTTAGCAGGTCATTGACCTTCTTCCTGTGCTCTGTGAAGTAAGGGTCGTCAAACTTTGTGTAATCGGGCACGACTGAGTCGTAGATCTTGGCGTTGTTTACGAATTTGATGACGCGGTTGATAAAGTTGCCCAAGTTCTTGAGAAGCTCGTTGTTGTTTGCCGCAATGAAGCCGTCCCATTCGAACTCTGTGTCTCCGGTCTCTGGGCGATGTGAAAGGAGGTAGTAGCGCCACACATCCGATGGGATACCAGTTTCCTTGGCGTTGTTGCCAAAAACACCAATGTTTCTTGACTTGGAAAACTTGCCCTTCTCGTAGTTCAGATACTCTGTAGTGGAGATGGTATTAAGCATAGTCCATTTGTCCTTGGTGCCGATTTGCGAACAAGGGAAGACCACAGTGTGGAATGGTACGTTGTCCTTGCCCATGAATTGGTATAATTTGACCTGTTCAGGGTTATGCCACCATTGTTTCCAGTCCTCTGTGTATGTGGCAGTGATGGAAACGTAACCGATGCAGGCATCGAACCACACATACATGACCTTGTCTTCATAACCCTACTTTGGTCAGCTGAAACCCGTATTGAGCGGCACAGTTCTCCATACCTCGAGCGGTACTGCAGTACCCCACTTGAGATCTCGAGTGATACCACGCGGTCGTAAACCCTCCTTTAGCCACGAAGAAGTAATCTGAACACCATTGGAGCTCCAATTGCCTTCCTTGCTGGACTTTTTGAACCACTCCTCTTCCAACGGCTGTAGTTTGTCCAGGCATAGATAGACATGCTTGGTCTCGCGTGGGACCGGTGTTGCGCCATCAAGTTTGCACCGCGGGTTCTTCAGCTCTAGAGGGTCAAGGAGATGCCCGCACTTGTCACATTGATCGCCACGCGCATCTTCGTAATTACATAGCGGACATGTACCCTCGACGAACCGGTCTGCCAAGAAACTCTTGTGTGTCTCGCAGTAGGGTTGTGTTGTAGTTTGTTCCTCGAGATAGCCGTTCTTGTATAGCTTTGTGAAGATGTCTTGCGCAATGTCGGTCTGTTGCTGCGTGGGTGTACGTCCAAAGTGGTCGAAGGAGATGTTGAACCACTTGTATACTTCACTGTGGAGCGCAAAGTACTTGTCGCAAAGCTCTTTTGGGCTGACCTTTTCTTCTATCGCCTTGGTCTCAGTTGCGGTTCCGTACTCGTCTGTTCCGCAGACGTAGAGTGTGTTGTAGCCTCTCGCGCGTGAGAATCGAGCAAACACGTCGGCGGAGAGAACAGATCCGACGATGTTGCCCAGATGGGGTACGTTGTTGACATAGGGGAGGGCGCTGGTGATAAGAACGTTGCGCTCGCCCTCGACGGGGAGGATCTTCTTTGTAGTTTCCGTCATGGGAAGTCGTGTGCTGGGGGTACATTAGTTGGGAGAATGTGAATGACGTGTGGAACTTTGTGGGCTTACTCACGTGTAGCTGAACAGCTAGAGCTCAGATTGATAGGGCTTTCAGGAAACAAGAGCGGTCAAATGAGATATAAAGACCTCTCTCGGAGTTTCTGAGTCAAGCGCGATCACTCGCACGCCGGGTGTGTGATGGAGCTGCCCCGCCAAAACTTACCCCGCCAGCCACACGACGCCACATAAAGACTAAGTCTTTGAATTAGAACAACCCTTGTTCAAGAATAGACTTTATTACACGCCGACTGACTGGTCTGCTCCAAAGAGATTAGAAAAGGGATAGCAAACCAGACATTCCCCAACATCACCGCGTCTCCGCCCTAAACCTACATATTAGCGCGTGTTACAGTTCCATCACATACACGCAACAACATCTCAACTCTATACATAAACTCAATCCGACACCTGTATCCAAAACCTCGACACCAACCAACCAACTACCAACCACCTTCAGAAATGACTGACCAAACCGACCCCTTCGATACCCTCCTAACCTTAGAAGACACCCTCTACACCACCGCCTACACGCTCGGCGCCTCCGACGGTGCCCACGCCGGCCGCATCGAAGGCCGCATTTTCGGGCTAGAAAAAGGATTTGAAAAGTTTGCCGCGCTTGGTCAACTCCACGGACGGAGTGTGATGTGGGCTTCGCGACTTCCCATTGTCTCATCATCATCATCATCATCATCGTCCTCCTACTCTAAACATCTAAACCACAAAGACAAAGAAGAAGATGACGCCGCAGTTGAGACTAAATCTCAGCTACCAAGACTGCCCCAAAATGAAAGATTACGCAATAATACCACATTGCTACACTCGCTGACAGACCCGGAAACGTTTGATACAGCGAATACAGAGGAAGCGGTTGCGGATTTTGATGACCGGGTAAAGCGGGCTGGGGCTAAAGCAAAGGTTATTGAGCGCATTACTGGGGAGGCTGAGAATGCGACTATCTCCTCTTCTTCAATGTCACCGGATCGTTCGCCGGCTGGAGGGAAAGGCCCAGTCAGAGTTGTTGGGGAGAGTAGGAAAATGGGTGCTGCCAAGAAGGGTGACGATAGTATCGAAGACTTTGCCGGGTCGAAACTGCTGAGATGAGTTGCGCTAGAAAGCGTACTTAGGAGATTTGGTGTCATACTTTCCGCCACAGAAGGAAATCATTCCAAGAATCGTACCATGCTGAGAATGGTCTGATATTTCAGGACCCGAGGAAAGAGCAATGGACATTGGAGACGAGACGAGGGCAGCCAAACATGCAAAGTACACAAGGACGAGAGAGTGAAACCAGGTGGCTTCGAATTACTTCGCTATCCTAGAACAGACCCGTGCACTATCCAGGTCTTAGCCCAAACCACTACACCGTGCTATGACATACGAGATTGAAGAAGTATAAAAGGTCAATCGTGACTAAAAGGATATTGAGAAAGGTGTCAAATCTGAATGTGCCGCAAAACACTCGCTCTCCGTTTTCGTGCTAGATGATGCACTGGTATCAAAACATGGCAAACTGCCTTCTTCACACTCGTCCCCGCCACGCAGCGCTCAAACAACATCGACCATGGGTACCGGCCTCTCCATGCGTGGCTCCATACGCGGGGGTAGAGGACCGTTGGACTTGCCCCCGTTGCTGTCCACGCGGTTATGATTCGGGAACTCCTAGTACCCGTTCATGGTCATGCGCTGGCTGTTCCTGCTAAGCTCGCGGTCGGCCGAGGGAGAAATGGGGCGCGAGGAGTGGCCTTGGTGGGAGCTCTCCTTGAGCGCAAGCAGCTGCTTGGCGCGGAAGGACTCGTAGTGGATTTGCGCGGTCGTCTCGATCAGGTCTTGCAGGTGGGTACGGGTAAGGAAGTTGCGGAGGTAGACGAATTCGCAGTGGTTCTCGTCCTCGACTATGACGCGTTAGTAGCTATTCTGTGGGGGAGTTGTGGTCGAGTTGGCTCACCATTAATGATACCCCACTTGTTCTGGCGGCCACGAACGTTCTTGCCATTGACAACGACGGTCCTCTCGGAGCCGACAACGGCAAAGGGAAGGAGTTCCTAGTACAAATTAGTACTTGTAAAAGCACGCGGTCATGGCATTTCAGCTCACCTTGATGGCCTGCTTGGCCTGGACCTCCTCATTGTCGTCCTCCTCGTTGTCGTACGGGTACATGCGCAGATTGTGGAACTGGAACTCTTCCTTTATCCGGTGCTTGAACTCAGCACGCTCCTCCAGAGTCAAGCTGTCGCTCTTGGCAATGACGGGCACGACGTTGACAAACTCGCTCAGCTTCTTGAGGACGACAATGTCAATGGGCTTGAGGGCATGGCCAGAGGGCTGGATGAAGAACAAGCAGCAGTGGATGCGCGTGTCCTGCAGGTACCTCTCACGCTGGGCCGTGAGCTCCTTGCGGAGGTAGGCGCTGTGCTGGTCCTTGATATACTTGACGATGGGGTCCCAGCAACGCTCGTTGTTGATCAGATCACCGTAGCCGGGCGTGTCAACAATGTTGAGACGCAGACGCACGCCGTTTTCCTCGATGATGTGTGAGACGGGATGAATGTTGGTGGTGCTGCGGACCTCCTCGTCGGGCTGGAAGCGACCCTTGCTGTCCATGAGGTGCGAGGCAAAGAGCGTGTTGATGAGCGTCGACTTGCCGAGACCGGTCTGGCCTAGCAACCGTGTTAACAATTGTATTCCTGACAGCAGGACGTGATGAGCTTACCGACGCAGATGACATTGAACTGGAAACCCCGCTTCACAGACTTGCGCTCAATCTGCTTGGTGATGCTGTCGAATCCGACATAGCTGTCCGGAAAGATGGGCTGCGACTGGTTCTGGTACGCGGCCGCCATTGTGTGCGGTGCAGGCCTCGATGGCACGTGTGCGGGTAGGAAGAAGATGCGGTGGTGAAGATGGGAGGGAGGACGGAGAACGGAGGAAGTGTTGTCGCCTGAGGGTAAATAGTCAGGGTCGCTGCGCTGGCGACTTTGTCGTGGAGATGCAGGCGCGGGAAAGGGGTCACTAGGAAGCGAAAGCGCGCTAGTGACATGGCGGTAAGGCGTGAGCTGCCGGCGAGTCAAGCCTGGACTGGGGTCGACAATTTGCAACACCAACGCCGACATAACCCACGCCCATCGCAACCCCCGCCGCACTTGCTGCCACTGGAGTCATCATGGCACTGGCCCGTCCGCTTCCCCCGCTGTGGCAGACGCTGCTGCCAGGACTCAATGGCCCCATGCGCCCCGTCCTGAGCTCGCCTTTCCTACAGCGCCTTGCACGCCCATTCAACACACCTTTCGGCGCACTCGCATTACCCTCACTGTCGCTGCCGTCGCTGCCGTCACTAGCCGACATATGGAACGGCATACTCAATGCGGTGCCCAAGAAGAAGACGTCGTACCGCAAGAAGCGACAACGGTTCATGGCGGGCAAGGGACTCAAGGACATCACATCGTTAAACACATGTTCAGGCTGTGGGAGGGTGAAGAGGATGCATATCTTGTGCCCATACTGTGTAGATGGTGAGTGTGCTGCGCCTCAATGATGAAGATGTTTGGTTGACATGTGTGCAGCCATCAAAACCAGCATCTTTGGCCAGATCAACTGGTCCATTCGCCGACCCACCGAGAAGCAAGCGAAGCAGATGAAGCGGGATAGACGTTCCGAAGCACAGAGAGCGCGAACCACGGCGCCAGATCCACGCAAGCAAAAAGAAGAGCAAATCTTGAAGCACACTGGTTGGAAGGGTTGAATTGCGAATTTGCAGTAGGCAGCATTTGGGTTGGAGGGGTAGAATTGTCACCTAACTGGGAAGCTGTCCTGGAGACGACACGGGACCAGAGCGGGACGACATTGCAAACGTCAAAATGGACCTCGCAATGCATACACGGGCGTGGCCCAGGCGTTGGAATATATGTACATTGGAAATGTAACAACATGCGACACCATAGGAAGCCGATCAAGCAGTTCAAGGTGCCTCGCGCACCTAGCTCTATTAAGCTGAAGTCCTGAATCAAGCATTGGGACATGACAGCGTGTGTCTATTCTCACCTCCACTCCGGCCATTACTTCTTTTCGCTGATGCCCAGTCCGCCATCAGTGCGTGCCTGGCTCGCCATACTTTCTCTTCTTGATCCGCTACCTTTGCCCTCTGCTGCCTCCCGCTCGAGGAAGTCCTGCCACAGCTCTGCCAGCGACTCCTTGTTACTAGAACTACTAGCCATGAGCATGGGGTCTGCAGCAGCAGAGTGCAGTTGTGGTGTGGATGGTGTTCGCCGGAAGGGTGTCAATGGAATGCGGAGCCCTGATGAGCTGGATGAAGTACCGGGTCGCGCGAGACCTGCCTGTTCTTTTTGCTCTGTATACGCCGTTAGTGCTGCATGTAGAGTGATAAATGGTGGACTCCTACCGTCTGTCCATCCCAGCAATGCAGAGATCAATTGCAGTGCCTCAAACTTTTTCGGGTCGCTTCTATCAATGCTCAGGAAATGCAGGAAATAGTTTGTAATGATCTGCCGGTCGACATTATCTTCTGGCCGCCCTTTCTTCAGAATGCGCAACGCCTTGGTGAGATGCTCGTTCAGCGTGACTGCCTCATGTCGCAGCTTCCCAATGAGAAGGTTCTTTTCCTTGACCTCCTTCTCGAACGGTAGCGCTCGTTCAAGCTCCTTTTGGGTCGACTCGAGTGTTGCCTTTGCAGCTTTCGCGGACGAGTCTGCCGCTTGGACTTGTTTTCGTAGCTCGTTGATTTGCAATTCGTAGCTTTCGACTGACTTTTTGAGCTCGGCTTTGCGCACTACACGGGGTCAATCCATAGTCGTCAGTGAGGGATACGCGAGACTTACGGGTTTGCACTTCCTGCAGTGCCTTTTGCAGGCCTTCTACAGCCTGGCTGTTGGTGTCTCTGTCTCGCGCAGCCTTCTCATACTCATCTCTCATCGACTCCAGCTGCTCCCTCAGCTCCGCATCCTTCTCGGCAAGGTTGTCGCGCAGCGATCGCTCATTCATAGCCAGGACCTCCCAGTCTTGCATGGCCTGCTTCGCATTTTCAAACTCCTCTCTTGCGTATGCTTCTCGTGATATCAGCTCGTCGCGCTCCTTGATCCAATTCTGCTGTGACAGGGTCGACCTGCTCCGAAGTGTCTCGATCTCGGCTGACTGTGCTTCATTTTCTTGCCGTAACTTAGCAAGCTCTTCAGCGAGACTGCTATTGTTCTCCTGCAGTTCGCGCGTCTGATCTTCAAGCTCGGCGATCTGCGTTTGGAACTCTTCGATCCGGGCCTACAACCTGTCAGCGTACTGTAAGCATTACGAGGAGAATAGGGGCACTCACAGCATCGGCCTTGAGCCTGTCGCCCAGACTCGTCTTGATGGTGTTCACTCTGCTCAACAGGTTCTTGTACTGTGTCTCAAAGTGCTCTTTGCTTTCGTTGGCCTCGTCCAATTCCTCTCTAAGGCTCCGTATCTCTTCCTCGTGATTCGACTGGGACTCGTCTGCTGTTCCTGCAGCCTGTTTGCTTTGTATGCTCTCTAGGCTCTTGCGCAGCTCCGTGACTTCCTGCCGCAGTGCATCTCGCTCCTTTGCGACGGCTTCGAGACGTGCGCTGGTGTCCGAAGGCGGCGGCGGCGACTGAGAGAGGCCTCCTTGTTGCGAGCGTGAGCGTGCCAGTCCCAGCGCAATCGCAGAAGATATACTGTGACGTGGCGTGCCGTTTGTCTGCGCCATAGTTGGTGACAGCGGTGGTTGTTCATCGTCTACATCGTCGGCGTCGGGGTCCATGGAGTGCGTGGAGGGCTTCTGCATTCCGTAGTATTAGTATACATATACATCTGCGGTAGTGAGCGAAGGAATGGCATACGTCCTGCTCGTCCTCATCCTCTGAATCATCCTCGTGCTCGTCTCCATCTGTCTTCGCGTAACGTCCGTTCCCGTTCGGCTTTCCTGCCTCTTCTGCTTTATCTGCATTTCCATTTCCATTTTCATGCGCAGCCAACTTCTTCTTGTTCTTCTTCTTCTTCTGCGACTTGGACAGCGTGCCTGCGACGCCGGGTCAGCTTGCAATTTAAGGACACACCAGCACCACCCGCGCGGCCAGGATGCGGAGTTCACCAGGCACCTCCGAAACCTGCAAGCTAACCTACCACTTTGCTGTACGGGGTCAGATGTGGCGGGCGCAGACATCTTGGCGACGCGTAAGACAATCGCTACCTCATGGAGGAGGCTTTATTTTGGGGGAAGAGAGGCAGTACGGCTTCCAAGGGAGCATTCGTTGGACGTCTTGACTTGGCAATTCGTGTCCCGTTCTATGGTTTGTTTCGGCTGGCCCGCGGTGGCGTACGTCACTAGCCACACCTCACCCACCATCTAAACTATCTTTAGCCTTCTCGCCTCCATCACCCCCACGGCCAAGCACCCAGTCTACACGATGAAGTACTACAAACCTCTATTCTACTCAGCTGTTGCTGTTATTTATACTTCCTTAACTTTGCGAGTCGCCAGACTAGGTCTTCTCCCACGTGCAATAGGCCACAAGCGAGACTCCGGGACGTCGTGATATGCATTATCAGAGAAACACTAAAGAGTTACGCGTCCTACTACATCACCAATGGCGAGAGAAAAGAAAGACACCCCGCTAAGCCCGGCTGCTACGTAGAAGACTGCCGCATCCCGAGATAGGTAACTCTGCAAACCTCCAAGAACAACCGGTCCAAGTACGCTACCCAATGTCTCCACCATAGCCAACGCCGCTAGTGCGGCAGGTTTCTCTATGCTTGCAAACAGACTCATAGAGTACGCTTTGATAAAAGACGGAGTGCAAAGGCCGACAGCGAGAGAGGCGGCGATGCAGTATACTTGCCACGGCCTTGTCGCGAGCCCAAGAGCCACCAATGACAGAATCTGTACAACAAGGGAGGTCAAAGCCAGTACAAGATCCCTGACCCGCGAACCCGACGTGGATCCCGTATCGCTGCGACTGCTTCTTATGCAACGGGAAATTTTGGGCATAGCAAATAGAGTAACGAGAATATACGCGGCTGCCACGGAATGCGCTATTGACAGCACGAAGCCGTTTGACTTGCCGGTAAAGCCGAAACGTACAGAGGTGTGCACCATAAACGCCTGGAACACATACGACTGAACTATATTGTACAAGAACAAGCTGAGCCCGGTGAATATATGGAGCGGGTTGGTTTGAAACGTCTTCAGTGGTGAAATTGCTGTCTTCAGCCATTTCCTCCTGGTGCTCGTCAGATTCTTATCATTCCGATCATATCCGTTCATGGGCACTTGTTCGATGTGAGAAGCTCCAACAACAGTCTGCAAATATACGATGGAGACAGCAAAGAAGCCGAATGCCATGAAGAAGCTGACTGTGAAGTTCGCGAACAGCCCGGCAATGAAAGGGCTTACGGAAATTCCAATCATGTAAAATGCGAGCGAGTATCCCATCAAGCTGGATATCTTGTCCTGGTCAGGCGACTGTGCATACACTGCATTCAGGGAAAAGTGCAACAGGTTGTCGGAAGCCAGACCCTCAAACACACGGCCGGATAGCGCCACATAGATACTCTTTACGGAAACTAGTCAATTGAGTCAGCCATGACATATGGCCTTTTACAGGTCACTCACCACCAACGAGCAGCATTACTGTGCTCATAGAACGACACAGTATCCAGAACAGCAATCCACGTTTCCGATTTGAGATGACGAGCTTCTGAAGGCGTCCCAGTGCAGACATCCCCAACACGTTGGCTATACATGTTGAAGCTGCGACAAAACCTGCGTATTTACTGGTTTCGGTACTCTCACAACTTTGGGGATCGTTGCAGAGGATGGTAGCATAGGCGAAGTAAGCCGTGGCAGCTGTGGATGCCATCGCGAGTGCTGCGAAAAGTGCGATCGGCAGGAAATACTCGGGTGTGGCGAGATGATCTTTTCGAGAAGAATTTGGTATATCGATATCTGGTGCACTCGAGTCGCTTGGGAGGAGCGCTGCGATTTCATCGTCGTGGGCAAGATCCTTCATACCTTCTGCGTAGTATAGCTCGAGGTGAAGAAAATTTGAGAGCCTTTCGCAGAAAGGCTTAGAGGCCGAAGAACTCTTTCATGATAAAGGATAAGTGACATGAGTTTGAAAGAGAAGTAGGGAATTTAGAGTACCCCGAACCGGTTTCCGAATGCAGATGTAGTATGAATCCGCTTTCCACCAATCGTCCCGCAGTCCCGCAGTACTGCGGCTGACACAACCACCGAAAGCTATCCAAAAGCTTTCCCCGCAATCTACTACATACGATCATCTTTGTCCTTCTTACTTCTTACTCATGGAGTCAGTGTTGCAGGACCTCATCGCTTCACTGCGATCTGCATCAAACAAGTTCAACGGTGAAATCAAATCTGAATTGAACCAGTCCCTACACGATGATGAGAAACTCCCAGACAAAAATATCTGGCTTTTGGCTTCGGAAGCCCTGGGCTTACTTACGGAAGTGCAAGCTGCATTAGAACCTGGACAACATATACTCGCCGATCACTTCCTAGGTATGCATGTAAAAATGTATGGATAATCACGCTCCTCTAAATAAAGCAGGATACGTTCGAACTAAAGCGCTTTGCGCCGCCGTTGAACTTGACATTCCCGACATTCTCAAACGCGGACCCATGTCACTCGCCGAACTGGCTATTGCATGCAACGCACGCGCCGACCGCCTGAGACAAGTCATGCGGACTCTCTACAACGACGGAATCTTCAGTTATGATAGCTCTACTGGCACATACGGGAATAACCACACTTCAACTCTGCTTCAGAAAAATCACTGGACGCAATGGCGAAATTGGGTCGACCTGTATGGTAACGAGTTCTACGACATGGCCCGCGGTATACCAAGCTCTTGCACTCACTCCATGAGAAATGCGGCTCAAATCAATTACAACACAAATGACACAATGTTTGATTACTTCAATGATCAAGGCTGGATACCAAGGTTCCATAAGACGCTTAGTGGAGGTGCAACCGCGCAGGCACCAGGTATACTAGAGGATTATCCCTGGAATGAAGTCGCAAACGAAACCATCATTGACGTTGGTGGAGGTGGCGGAGGTCTAATCGCACTTCTCCTCCGCAAGTTCAAAACCGTCCAAGGTGCAATCCTTGAAGCCCCTCATGTGATTCAACAAGCAAGGGATAATTTTCACAGCGAACAAGGGCAGTATAACGATGTGGTGGATCAGATACCTCCCGAAAACCTGATTGCTGGCGATTTCTTCAATGAGGTGCCTCCTTCCAAGGTATACACCATGAAGTGGTGTCTACATAACTGGGATG
>Ga0265780_10007244_pt1 | contig 13648 bp, 10 predicted proteins | sample P1T30metagenome_FD_192432 | JGI IMG/M metagenome (GOLD analysis project Ga0265780, IMG submission 192432) | Plant litter microbial communities from East Loma Ridge, Irvine, California - P1 T30 | ecosystem: Environmental > Terrestrial > Plant litter > Unclassified | place: USA: California... | reverse complement strand
TCTTCAAATTTCGGCAACATCATGCCAGTTCCGTACATAAAAACCAAAGCATTTTGCTCATCAGCTTTCTCTACAAAAACTTGTTGACCTTCTGCATTTGTGGTATGCAGTTCGTACGTTAATGAAACTACGGTGTTAGGTTTAATAGTCATTACAATCTTTTTTAGTTAATAAATTTTAGTGCTTCTTCAACTGTACTCACAGGCAGCTGACATGCTTTATTGCGGCAAATATAGATTTTTGTTTCTATGCTTTCTTTATTTCTTAACAATGGAAGCGTTGTATTTGTTCCTGCTAAGATTATTTTGTTCGGTAAGTATATGGACGAGAGTGTTTTCAACGCAGAGGCTTGCTCAGCACCAGTTATGGCTACCTCTGTGATGCCGTAAACTTCGTTTAGTAGCTGGATGGCCCAATTAGAATAGGCAGAGCCATAGGTTTTAATCTGTGGCAAAATCGCAAGCAACATCGCGTTAGACCGTTCTGAATAATCATCCTGATCGAAGTACAAACCTAAGCGTTGCAAGTTTTGCGCCATCACAGAGTTGGAAGCCGGAATTACATTATCCATCAGTTCGTGTTTCCTTGCGATGAGCGTCTCTGCCGAATTCGGCGTGTAGAAGAACATCGGCCCTGCCGGATCGGTAAAATGTTCAATAACATAATCTGTAAGTCGTTTCGCCTCATACAACCATGTCTCGGCAAAATCTGCTTGATATAAACTGATGAGCGCATCGATCAAAAACGCATAATCGTCCAGAAAGGCCTGGATGGACGCTTTCCCATTTTTGAAGTTGCGGTAAAGACCATTATCTCCGGTTCTCATTTCAGCCAGAATGAAACGCGCCGAAGCAGTCGCCATATCCAACCAGCCAGGTTCTCCGCAAACTATGGAAGCTTCAGCAAGGCCTTTAATCGTCATCGCATTCCAGGCCGTCAGGCACTTGTCATCCAGCCCAGGTCGCACCCGCCCTGATCTTTTCTCCATCAGCCTAGACTTACTGCGATGCAGGATGTCCTGCCACTGCGCTAGCGTAAGTCCATGTTCAGCAGCAAACAACCCATCATCCTGTTTTTTCATCAGCACATTCGTCTCTTCATCTTCCCAATTTCCTTCGGAAGTTACCTGGTAATAATTATTGATCAAAGCAGCTTCAGGACCAAGAACAGCGTCTATCTCCTCCTTATCCCAGACATAGAACTTACCCTCTACCCCTTCACTATCAGCGTCCAGTGCCGAATAGAAAAGTCCTTCAGGGGAGGTCATCTCCCGGGCAAGCCAGTCGGCCGTTTCCTGAATAACCACACGATATTTCTCATCTTTGCTAAGCTGATAAGCTTCAGCGTACAAACTGAGCAGCTGTCCATTGTCATACAGCATCTTCTCGAAATGTGGAACATGCCAATATTCATCCACGGAATACCTGGCAAAACCACCGCCGAGCTGATCATACATACCGCCATAAGCCATTTTGTCGAGCGTTAGCAATGCCGCACGAAGTGTTTCCTGGTGCCCGCTAAGCTGACTAAATCTCAACATGAAGAGCCAGTTGTTCGGCAGCGGGAACTTCGGTGCACCCTGATGGCCACCTTCCTCAAGGTCGAACCGTTCAACCCAGGGATTCACGACTGCCTGAAGCTGGGTCACGTCAAAGGGCTCGGGGAAGACATTCGGAACAATCCTTTCTGCAGCAACGATGCCCTGCGTAAGCCGATCAGCATATTGCAGTGCTTTAGCAGGGTCATTAGCCCAAAGCGCCGCAACTTGCTGCAGAACATTCATCCAGTCGCCTTTTTTGAAATAGGTACCGCCGTAAATCGGCCGCTGGTCAGGCAGGCAGATGCAGTTCAGCGGCCATCCTCCACTCCCGGTCATCAGCTGTATTGCTAGCATGTAGATCTGGTCAATATCGGGCCGCTCCTCACGATCTACCTTTATACAAACATAGTGCTTGTTCATCAACTCGGCCACCTCCTCCAGTTCAAAACTCTCCCGTTCCATCACATGGCACCAGTGGCAAGCCGAATAACCGATGCTTACCAAGAGCAGCTTATTTTCCAGCTTCGCTTTCTCCAATGCTTCAGGTCCCCATTCGTACCAGTTTACCGGATTATGGGCATGCTGCAACAAGTAAGGCGATGAGGCATGGATCAGTTTATTTGGTTCCGCTTTCATGAAATAAAGGTAACTAGATAATTGCTACTTTTACGGAAAGACCTATTTAATGAAGATTACATCGATTGACATTTACCGCTTCAGCATCCCGATGGAGCCCTTTGTTATTGCAACCGGCACCATGCATTTCGCGCAAAATACACTCTTGAAAATTCATACCAATGCTGATATTACTGGTATCGGAGAATGTTCCGCCTTTCCAATGATCGTTGGTGAAACGCAAGACACCTGTATCATCATGGCCAAGCTGTTCGCCAAACAATTGATCGGAAAAGACCCACTGGAAATTCCTGATCGTATGGACGATCTACTCGCTGTGGCTGCGCACAACAGCACCATTAAAAGTGCCTTCGACATGGCACTCTTTGATATTGCTGCAAAACATGCCAAGCTGCCTTTATACAGGTTTCTTGGTGGTCACCATAAAACGGTAGAAACAGACATGACCATCGGCATCAACACCCCGGAAAAGATGGCGGAAGCGGCATTAAGGATCAGAAATCAAGGCTGTAATTTCCTGAAGGTGAAACTCGGCAAAAACTACATGGAAGACATTGAACGCGTAAAGCAGATCCGTGCAGCTGTTGGACCTGAGATGAACATTCGTCTGGATGCAAATCAAGGCTGGACCTTCGATGAAGCACTTCTGGCACTTGGCAAAATGGCGCAGTATGATATCGAATTCTGCGAGCAGCCAATGCGTACCTGGTACGACGACCGCTTGCCGGAACTCCACATAAATGCACCTATAAAAATCATGGCCGATGAAAGCTGCTATAATCACCATGATGCCAGAAAGCTGGTGAACAGCCAATCATGCAGTTACATCAACATTAAGTTCTCTAAATCTGGGGGCATTCTGGAAGCACAAAAGATCCACGAAGTAGCGCTTCAAAGTGGTATAAAATGTATGATCGGTGCCATGCTGGAGAGCAGAATTGCCCTAAGTGCCAAGCTACATTTCGCACTTGCCAGTCCAAACGTGGTGTTCTATGACCTGGATACCTGCTTGTTGGGCCACCTGATAGATCCGGTAATCGGCGGATTGACCTTTGAAGGTTATCACCTAAGCGTTCCGGAAACCATTGGCATTGGCGCAGACGCTAATCCCGCATTCCTGAATAGCTGCGAAAAATTGACTGTAACTGCTACTACTTAATCAATAGCTGCTGAAATGCAACACTGTCGCCTCGGAATGCATTGAAGTCCACCACATGGTTGATTCCCGTAATACGTGCCTTATCGGAATGCTGCCAGAAGAACCAATTTGCATTGGCATGAATATTCAGCTCAGATTTATAATAGTGCGCAATCCATAAGGGGTATTCATCAAAATAGCCCTTCAAATAATCATTATAGTAGGTAAGACCGGCGTAAATGATCGGCTTTACCCTCGTTTTACCCTCTACGTGTTCTAAGAAGGCCTTCAATTCCTTGCGCATTTCTGCAGGAGTAGCGCCGTTCAGGTGCTCAATGTCAACAACCGGAGGTAAGTCGCCCGCCTCAAAGTTTACTGTCTGCAGGAATAACCTGGCTTGTTGCTTACCCGACTTTGAGGGCCTGAAGAAATGATAGGCTCCACAAACAATACCAACCTTCGCCGCCTCCCGCCAGTTGCGTTGGAAATAGGGATCCACGCTTGCCAGCCCTTCCGTAGCCTTGATGATCGCAAAACTCACCTGCACACCATCCTCTTTCATCGCACGAACCTTCTGCCAGTCAATCTTGCCCTGGTAGTAGGAAACATCAATCCCATGGATGTTATATGCAACCGGAATTTTGATTTCAAAGCTGTTATAGGTCCTATAGTTCGGGTCCTCGCCAATGTCTAACACCCAACGCCAGGTAGAACTGAAACCCTTTAGAATATATCCGTAGTAAAAAGGCGATAACAATACCAATAAGGCTGCCGCAATCCCAAACTTAACATATACCGGAATTGGCTTCTTCTTAGCTTTACGTTTCCGGGCAGCCGGTTTTTTTGAAACCGCCGCTCTACGCTTCACTGTCCCAGCACCAGAACGGAGTGGATTGGGAATTTCTTCAACAGCAGAATTTTGATCAGGTCTTTTTACAGGGGGCACGACGTAAAATTACGAAAAGCCAGAAACTTTCTGTGCCATATAACGTAATGTATATACAACCACCTGTTTATGAACCCATATACACTGGAGCTAGCGCTGCTCGGACTTGCCACAATGGGCATGGTCTGGATCCCTGCTTTAACAAAAGACCGTGGCATCTCCTACGCCATTGTCTATATGCTATTTGGCATGTTGCTTTATAAGATCGTTCCTCAGTACTTGCCTCCCGCTGATCCTGAGCACCACGGTACACTGACCATGCACTTTGCAGAGACTGTAGTAATTATTTCGCTGATGGGTACTGGCATCAAACTCGATCGCCCATTTTCATGGAAGAACTGGGCTTCACCCATGCGGCTTATTACAGTAGCCATGATTCTTGGAATGGCAGCAGCAACCTGGATCGGTTATAGCTTGCTTGGCTTAAGTATCGCCTCCGCCGTACTTCTTGGAGCGGTACTCGCACCAACGGATCCGGTTTTAGCTTCGGATGTCCAGGTTGGTCCTCCCAATGAACAGCGGAAATCAGAAACCAAATTCGCCCTCACTGCAGAAGCTGGCTTGAACGATGGCATGGCATTTCCTTTCGTCTGGATGGCCATTTTCCTGACCATGAACAAGCTCTCCACCACCGGCGAGTGGCTAACCTGGCTGGGCTATGATGTACTTTATAAAGTACTCGCCGGTATCGCCGTAGGCTGGGCCTTTGGCCGGGGCATAGGCTATCTACTGTTTGATCTTTCCGCAAAATATAAATTCCTTAAAACCACAGACGGATTTCTCGCACTATCCCTGACCTTTCTTGTATATGGCGTCACCGAGCTCTTACAGGGCTATGGCTTCTTCGCGGTCTTCATCTGTGCGGTAAACCTGCGACACTATGAGAAGGATCACGAGTTCCATTCAGAACTGCATTCTTTTACAGACCAGATTGAACGGTTATTAATTGCAGTGCTCTTAATTCTGTTTGGAGGAAGTCTGGTGAGTGGAATATTGGATGCACTAACCTGGAAAATGGCCCTTTTCGCAATCGGGTTTGTGTTTATCGTACGCCCGCTAACCGGGTTCATCGGGCTCTACAAGCGCGACATCCACCTTAAGGAAAAGCTGGCCATAAGCTTCTTCGGCATCCGTGGCATGGGTTCAATCTTTTACCTGGCATTTGCCTTTCATGAGGCCACCTTTGAACATCAAGACGAACTTTGGGCAGTTGTTGCCTTTACCATACTACTTTCCATAATCGTACATGGCATCAGCTCTACCCCGATCATGAAACATTTAAAAACTAGCCTGCCTGTCGAGCAGGTACCAGAATAGAATTGCTTAACGGCTGTGGAAGATGTTTATCGTAGCCGTCTTCCATTTAATATAACCGAGCTTTGCACATACTTCTGCCGTTAGGGCTTCGGCATTTGCGGAAACATCATTTACAATACGCCATCGAACGCTGTACTTGCTGTTATAACTGATGTAAATCACCAAATCTTCAAAGATAGGCTCCACAGTCTCCATATGCCTGAGGTGAACATCCTGCAGTTCCTTCGCAATACGATTTAAGCGTTCTTGCATGACCTTTGCTAGCGGAGCACCAGACTTTAGTTCTGGTTCGAAAATAGGAACTACAGTGACTGTCATAAGCGATAGGTTACTACAAATATTAGTAAAAAGAAGGAATATAACAATCTATGTGCCTTTTTATTGCGTTTTTTCAACCAAGTCTTTCAGCTCATAAAAGCTGCTGACCTGGTATTTTGCTAAATTTGATGGTTCTACACCTGGTCGGGCAATATGTACAGTATTCATATTCAGCTCATTACCAGCCTTAATTTCTGAATCTGGATTATCGCCAACAATCCAGATCTGTGCTGGAGGCAAGCCTGTTTGTTCGGAAATTTGTTTAAACAATCCTTTTTTTCCAATACGACTTTCCTGGTAAATGTCATCTACAAAGACATCGTCGAAGTCACCTGCTTTGAAAAGTGTATCTACTTTGGCCTGCTGCAAGTTCGGCACACCGGTAGTAACCAGGTACCGCTTGCCAGGGATCGTTTTAATTACAGGAAAATCTTCGTAGGTACTTAAATGGAAGTCGTATTTGGTATGAAGCAGCGCATGCTTCGCTGCTTCATTCATTTCTGGTGTAAAGCCGTATTCCTCTGCCACCACGTCTACAGAGATACGGCGCATGGCTTTTAGTGCTTTTTCCAGTTCTTCCTGGGGCAGTGTACCATTATTTGCATCCCGTATTGCATTAAATAAGGAGTCAAATGTTTCATCAGGTACGGCACTTGCCGGAAGTATAGTTTCGTCGAGGTCGTATATTATCGCAATGGTATCCATTAAGTTTGTTTGACGAAAAACAAACTACGCGAGCTCTGGTTTTTTAAATCGGACGAAAAACGTCGAACCTTTATTGATTTGGCTATCTACCCAAACTTTCCCCTGGTGTTTGGCCATGATCTTTTTAACGATGGAAAGCCCAACACCTGTACCTTCAAATTCACTTACATCGTTTGCCCGCGTAAACAGTTCGAAAATTTTATCCTGCTCAGCAGGATCTATACCGATCCCGTTATCCTGAATGGCATATTCAACCTCACTGCCATGGTCTGTGGCATTGATGTTCACCACTGGATTTGTTGCCTGTTTCGAATATTTTACCGCATTGCCAATCAGGTTTGAAAACACTTGCATCACCATTGTTTCCTCGCCATATACATCCTCCACACCGTGGATGTTGATTTGAACAGCTGTGTCATTATAGGAAACCAAAAGTTCCTGTTTAAGTTCATTAAGCAGGTTCTCCATATTCACCAGCTTATACGCAGACTGTCCTTGTCCAGCTTTCGAATAACTTAATACATCCTGAATCATAGACTGCATCTTTTCCGCACCAGTAAGTATGCGTGAAACCATATGCTGTGCTTTGGGTTCAAGGGTAAAGTTCCGCAACAAGATCTGCGAATAACTCTTTATTGAAGATAATGGATTTTTCAGATCATGGGAAATGGTATAACTAAAAGCATCCAGTTCATCATAAGCTTCCTTTAGTTTCTCATTTAAGACACGTAACTCAGTTGCTTTCCTGCTGATTGCAAATCGTATTTCCTCTTTAAGCTTCAGTACAGATTGTAGTTCTTCATTCAACCAGGGTACTGCAGTTAAATGCACCTCATCCGACCAAATCTCGAAGGATTTACGGGGGGAAATCTCCATCAGATTATTTCCGGTAAATTCAACAGGCTTATCCGGATTTCCGGCCCAATTGACGGTCTTAATTACTTCCGGACGGAACCAGATCATATATTCACGCAGTTCCTTAGACAAGCGGCAAGCTAGCATTCCGCTGCCTAGCTCTTTATACTTGATGGCCTCTGGGTAGATATCCGAAAGCTTCTGTGTAGCATAAATATCGGGCTCCATATTCTCATCCAGCCAGTCTACAAGCTTATCTAAAAACGCTTGCTCTGGAACATCGCCCTTAATGCGGAGTTCATTATCAAAAAACATCACCACACCAGTAGCATCCACAGCATCCAGCAAAGTACATTCGTATTTAAATAGCGCGTCGATAATGTTGTTTTCGCGGATCAACTGACGGGTCAAGACGTCCGTTGACACCTTAAAACGCGCTGCATTTTGTTCATCCTGTTCCAGAAGACGAAAACTTAGCGCAGACGACAATACCTGTCCGATCAGCTTGGCTGCGTCACGTTCTTTATAGTTGATGAATCTAGGCGTATAGTTGTGGCAAGCAATAAGTCCCCATAGTTCATCTTCATGAACCAGGGATATACTAAAGCTGGACGCTACGCCCATGTTCTTCAAATACTGAATGTGGATTGGCGAAACCGCTCGTAGTGCAGAATTGGTCAGATCAAGTGGTGCCTTGTCCATCTCCAGCATGGTTACAATAGCCGAAGGTGTTGAATATACATTGCTGATCAACCTGGTCAGGTTTTTCTTGTATAGCTCACGTGCTTGTTTAGGGATATCGGTTGCGGGATAATGCAAACCTAAAAAAGGTTCCAGGTTGTCGTTCTTCACTTCCGCCACCACTTCACCATGGCCATCAGCATGAAACTTGTAGATCATCACCCGATCATAGCCAATCACCTCCTTAATTTTGCGCACCGATTTATTCAGTATGCTAGCTGGCTGTATATCTGAAAGCATCTCCGAAAGGGAGCGGCCAACAATACGTTGCAGGTCCGCTTTCAAATCTGAAATCTCAGGTTCAAACTCAAGCAGATAAAACTGCTCAGATCTAGAAATGATCAGGTTGAAAGGTAAACCGGAAATGGTTAATGGATAGGGATTAAACGGTTCAAAACCCTTATCACTCTGTGCCAGTTTAATCAGCTGAATGATAAAATTGGGTGGTTCCGTTCTTCTCAGGTAACTATCCAGTACGCCTGCTGGTTGATTCAACAGTGCAGTTGCAGAAATACCAAAGAAGTTCAGGACATTTTCACTGCAATAAGTTATCCGGAATGTTCCATCAATGGCAATCAAAAAACCGTGATCCTGAACTTTTCCGGGAATGTGAATGGGTTCCCGGCTACAATTTTCTAAGGTTGGTACAAACATCTTTTAAATTTAGAAATCAATTCTTTTCCATCCAAAGCCTGAACTTACCAAATGTTTCATTAGCAGCTTCGGTAATCACATCTGCGGCATGTTGACTGCTCGCATGATGCTCAAGCACGGCTTTAAACTTTCCCCACATGGCCATGGTGTGCTCACCATAACTCTTGAAAAAAGATATCCCCGCGTTATCATCTAAAGCGAGTTGCTTGGAGATCATCTTACTAATCACCTGCCCCCCAAGGGTAGAACCCTCTATGACATACAACGCACCAAAAGCTTGTAGCAGATTTCCAATTTCCGGCAGATCGCCAGGAGCAGCTTTTTCAGGAACGATCCCGTTCAGGGCCAGTATGTCATTCTTAATGCTTTCCGTTTTTCTACGTTCAGCATAATCTTGTAACTGATCAATGCCAATAAACTGGTTAATCTGATCTTCCAATGCACCAAAGTAGGCATAAAAAATTTGTAAAATGCGAATGTAGTCATCGGGGTTCTGCATCCCCTTTAGTTTAACAATCAGATGTTTCTCCAATTGCTGGTGATTTGACAGCGTTTCAGACTTCAGCTGCTCTAAAAGATTGATTGTAATCAACGTGTACTGTATTGAATGTAAAATACAAATGTAAGAAATCCTTTTAACTGCTTTCTTCGCTCATGTACTCTTTCACTTTTGCGAGTGTTTCTTTGCTAATGCTGTCAATTGAAGAAAGCAGTACTGGTATTTGCGGATCCTCAAGGCTTTCGGATTTCTTCAACAGCAGGTGTGTGAATGTTGGTATGAACCCCAGGGTTCCCGCCAGATCATGTCTAAGGGTACGACGTCTTAGCTCCCTGGCTTCCTTTTTCGCCTTATCTGCAGCTTCCTCAGAGCGCTCCGCAGTGATGTCTTTCAGATAACCTGTAACCAAGCGCGATGACTCAGTTTGATCCAACGCAAGTGCCAGCTCTAAGGCATGAAATGAGCTGTCAGACAAATTCAATCCAAACTCCAGGTGTTGAAGTTTCCCAGGTTCAAGGGCACAAATCGTTTTTTCAACCCTTAATCGATCTTCCCTGATTATCATTTTCTGGAGACGTTCTATTTTTAAACCATCCGGTTTAAGCTGGAAATAGGTATAGAAAGCTGGATTGGCATAAGCCATTGCTTTACTGTCTAGATCAAGGATAAAGCAGGCACGCGGATCGAGATCTATCAGGGTTAAAAGTGCAGATTCTGGTTTCACCAAAGGCATACTAAAACGCAGGCGCTTAAAATTTTTGGCTGCCCGGCAAGGCTACCTTACATAAATCGTTCCAATCGCGAACTGCAAACCGTTCAAATGCAAATCGAAGCCTGCTACTGAAAACCATAATACCCTATCCAAATACGGATTTAGCTTTGATGATTGCTTTCTCCAGATCAATCCCCTCCCCTAGAGCACCTTTAAATAAGTCGCCCTCGACCCTCAGGCGATCCACAGCATTGAAGATCGTGAAATCAGTCATCTTCAATCCCGGCTTCAGCTCATCCCAATGTAATGGCATTGAGACTGTTGCGCCCACCTTTGGCCGTAATGAATATGGACCTGCTATGGTTGCACCCGGGCGGTTCTGAAGAAAGTCGAGATACATCTTGCCTTTGCGATTCGAGATCATTCGCTCCAGACTGGTATATTCCGGTATCTCTTCATGGACCCGGTTCACCAATATCCTGGCAAAAAGCTGGGTTTGGTCGTAGGTGTATTTCGCACCCATGGGAATATAAATGTGAATACCCGTAGAGCCAGATGTCTTGCAAAATGATGGAACATCGATAGCATCCAACAACTTTTTTACAATCTGAGCTGCTTCAATGACCTGGTCAAAGGTGTTTTTGTCAGGGTCAAGATCGATCACACAGTAGTCTGGATTGTCAGGCGACTGCACCCGGCTAAACCATGGATTCATTTCTATACAGCCCAATGTAGCCATCCAAAGCAGTGTTGCTTCATCATCCCCTACCAGGTATTCTTTATCTTCCCCGTCACTCGTACGATATGGAAAGGTTTTCGCCCATTCTGGCGCTTTATTCTTCACATCTTTTTGATAAAAGCTGGGGCCATGAATGCCTCCGGGAAAGCGGTTCAGCGACAATGGCCGGTCTTTCAGGTATGGCAAGATATATTCGGCGATCTGGTAGTAGAAATTAAACATATCCCGCTTAGTCACCTTGTGTTCGGGCCAGTAAACTTTACTCAAATTGGTGAATTTTAGGTCATGCCCACACACCTTGCGCACCTGTGTTTCATCCTTAGGGTTTAGCAGCGTTTTACGGTCCTTGGCAGCAGGCGGTTTTATGGCGTCCACATGTTTATCGTTTTTGACCTTGACTTTGCTTTCCTCCTCCACAACTTCTTCAGTAGAAACTGCAGTTTCGCGGGTAACCTCTTTTGCCTGCTTATCGATCCGCATGCCCTGAAATGAAGGATGGCGGAATACCCCATCGCTCGTTACTTCGCTGAAGGCCACCTCGCATACGAGTTCAGGCTTAAGCCATGTGGCTTTCGCCTTCGGCGGATTTGGCCGGAACCTGGATCCTTTATTTACATCCGGAATCGCTTCAAATGGGCTCTCGTCCGTAATCAAGGGCTTAAAGGCAGCCATCATTTCTTTCTGCAGCTTATCAGAAAATCCAGTACCTACCTTACCTACATACTGCAAACGGCCTTGTTCATACACACCAAGTAGCAGAGAACTGAATAGCTTGGAGGTATCCTCGTTTTTTGTATAACCGGCAATTACAACTTCCTGACGCTTGTGCACCTTAACTTTGAGCCACTGTTTAGAACGCGAATCCACAGCATAGGTACTGTCTTTCTTTTTGGCAATGATACCTTCGAGTTCCATTTTCTCCGCCGCATGAAAAAACTCGATACCATCTGCATTAAAAACTGGTCCCATACGTAGGCGGTCATCATCTGTTGGAAGAATATCCTTTAAGATGGCCTGACGCTGGTATAATGGCAGATCCATCAGATTTTTGCCTTCATACCAAAGCAAATCGAATACATAGTACACCAGGTCTCCATCTGCCTCGCTGCGCCAGTTTTGAAGCTGACCAAAGTTCGAACGGCCTTTCTCATCAAGCACCAGGATCTCGCCATCAAGGACAGCGTTCAAGGTAGAACTACTGAGTATATCATGTATCGGGTAGAATTTATCATTGAAGGGCTTTTTGTTTCTGGACATGAGTTCCACGTTCCCTTTGTTGATGTAGGCTAAGGCACGATAGCCATCCCATTTTACCTCGTATTGCCAGTCTGGATCATCAAAAGGTTCGTCAACCAGCGTCGCCAGCATTGGTTTCATGTTAGTGGGCATCTTAGCATTCGGCGCCGACTTCAGTAATTCGGCAACATCGAGGCTATTTTGCGCTTTTTCCTCCGGTTGATTTCCGATTACTGCTGCAGGTTCTGGGATTGCAGTCTTCTTCTTTGCAGTTTTAGTGGATGTAGCGGTTTTTGCTTTGCTGGTTTTTGTAGCTTTTGCAGGTTTTTCCACATCCTGCTCCTTTCCTTCTTTCCAGACCTTTTCACTGGTTTTTTCCATGGCTTCGATGGTTTTGCCTGAAAGCACAGATTTGTCTTCTTTAGTGATATCCTTTGCCGCAGCAAATTCATCTTTATGTTTAATCAATAGCCAGCCATTCTCACCCATGCCATTGGTTTTAACCAGTGCAAACTCACCCTGGAGCTTTTTACCATGAAGTTTGATCTTTAAGGATCCTTCATGAAGCTGCTTTAGTAGATGCTTTTCCTGCGCTTTTTTACCTTTGATCTCCTCAATAGGCTCGTAGGTACCTTCATCCCAAACAATTACGGTACCACCACCATACTCCCCTTTAGGGATGATGCCTTCGAAGTTCTTGTAATCGAAAGGATGGTCTTCAACCATCATCGCAAGGCGCTTATTTTTTGGATCTGTTGAAGGGCCTTTCGGAACGGCCCAGCTTTTTAACACGCCTTCCATCTCCAGACGGAAGTCATAATGCAGTCTGGAAGCATCATGCTTTTGAATAACGAAGGTAAGTTTATCCTTGTCCTTGCTCTTTCCCGATTTCGGTTCAGCGGTTTTGCTGAAGTCCCGCTTCTCTACATATTTTTCCAGGCTCATAATCGTGTATTTGGTACGATTATAACAAAGTGGGCAAGAGAAAGGTTTGTAGCTATATCGATGCGGCTTCCCTGGCTTTTTTTGTTCTTCTAATTTTTACCAAAAGGAGAAAGCCAATCGTAACAAGCAAGCTCACTGGGAAATTGTGCGATCCAGCCGGATTTACTGCATATAAAACAATGTTTGCGAGCAGCACGATTGCCGAAATGATAAGCACAAAGTTGATGAGTCTGTCTAAGTTCATAAGATCAGGTTATATGCCTCAAAATAGCAGTATTATACTAAAAGCACAAATGATATAAAATCAGAAGAAACCATGGGACTTAGGCTTAGCTGAGCCATAGCTGAAACACACCTTGCACACGGTTTGCGTGGGTGAGGTGTGGGCGAGGTGTGCGTAAGGTCTGTGTCAGGTGTGCCCGATTTTATCATCAGCACCGTTCGCATTATGCATAAAGAAAAAGCCCGATCATATTGCTATGATACGGGCTTCTCCTTTTAAATGTTAACCAGGTTTATGCCTGCGCTGTTGAACTTACTTGCTTAGTTCTGCAAAGTACTTATGGAACAAAGGCAAGGTTTCAATGCCTTTATAATAATTGTAAATGTCATATTTTTCATTTGGCGAGTGTAAAGCATCGCTGTCTAAACCAAATCCAAATAGCAC
>Ga0265780_10007243_pt1 | contig 13648 bp, 15 predicted proteins | sample P1T30metagenome_FD_192432 | JGI IMG/M metagenome (GOLD analysis project Ga0265780, IMG submission 192432) | Plant litter microbial communities from East Loma Ridge, Irvine, California - P1 T30 | ecosystem: Environmental > Terrestrial > Plant litter > Unclassified | place: USA: California... | reverse complement strand
GGTGTTCGAGCAGTCGAACATCGTGATCCGCGCGCTCAAGACCGAGCTGCGCGACGACATCCCGATCATCGGCGTGGGCGGCATCATGCGCGGCCAGGACGCGAAGGCCAAGATCGCGGCCGGCGCCCAGCTGGTGCAGCTGTACAGTGGCCTGATCTACGCCGGCCCCGGGCTGGTGCGCGAATGCGCCGACGCGCTGCGCGAACAGAAAAAGAAGAAGTGAGCATGCAGCGCAAGACACTGGGACGCACCGACCTCGAGGTGAGCACCGTCTGCCTCGGCACGATGACCTTCGGCGAACAGAACACCGAGCAGGACGCGCACGCTCAACTGGACTACGCCCTCGAGCGCGGCATCAACTTCATCGATACCGCCGAGCTGTATCCGGTGCCGCCGAACGCGGCGACCCAGGGGTCGACCGAGCGCTTCATCGGCTCCTGGCTCAAGGCGCGGGGCGGGCGCGACAAGCTGGTGCTGGCGACCAAGATCGCCGGCCCGAACGGCAGCCAGGCCTGGATCCGCGGATCGAAGCACAACCACGACGCCGCCAACCTGCGCGCGGCCGTCGACGCCAGCCTGGGGCGCCTGCAGACCGACTACATCGACCTCTATCAACTGCACTGGCCGAGCCGCAACGTGCCGATCTTCGGCGCCAACCAGTTCGATCCGCGCAAGGAACGCGACGGCGTGGCGATCGAAGAGACGCTGCGCGCCCTGGCCGACCTGGTCAAAGAGGGCAAGATCCGCCACATCGGCGTGTCGAACGAAAGCCCGTGGGGCGTGTGCGAGTTCGTCAAGCAGGCCGAGATCCACGGCCTGCCGCGCATCGCCACCATCCAGAATCTGTACAACCTGACCGCGCGCGCCTTCGAGTCCACACTGCTGGACGAAGTCTGCTACCGCGAAGACGTCAGCCTGCTGGCCTACAGCCCGCTCGCCTTCGGCCAGCTGAGCGCCAAGTACGTCGACGACCCGCAGGCGCGCGGTCGCCTCACGATCTATCCGCCGACCTGGAGCCCGCGTTACCTGCGCCCGGCGGTGTTCGACGCCACCCGCGAGTATGCGGCGCTGGCGCGCGAGCATGGCATGCTGCCTTCGCAGATGGCGCTGGCCTGGTGCTATTCGCGCTGGTTCATGGGCTCGACCATCGTCGGGGCGACCACCTTGGCGCAGCTGGAGGAAAACATCGATGCCGCGGAACTGGTGCTGGGCGATGAAGTGCTGAAACGGATCGACGAGATCCATGCCCGGATCACGAATCCTGGCCAGTAAGCGGCGAGAACAAGCAAGCCTTGACGGCCCGGTCGATGTTTCGGCCGGGCCGTTTTTCATTCAGGAAGTTCGAGACAATGTCCTGTCCTGATCTTCGATAACGCGACCGGCCGTTCGGTCGACGTCGACACCCGCGGTTCGGACGAGACGGTGATCGCCAACCTGGCCGTCGCGGCATCCGACGCAGCAGGCTCCAGCCAGCCCGACGCGCCCGATCCCGGCGGCCCCAGAGGTCGGGGACGTCCCAAACTGGGCGTGGTTGCACGCGAAGTGACCTTGCTTCCCCGTCACTGGGCGTGGCTGGCCGAACAACCCGGTGGCGCCTCCGTAGCCCTGAGAAAGCTGGTCCAGGAAGCGCAACGCGCCAACGGCGGCAAGGACCAGGCCCGCAAGGCGCACGAACGGGCTTACCACTTCATGCTGGCCATCGCGGGCGACCTCCCTGGATTCGAAGAAGCCACGCGGGCGCTGTTCGCCAACGAAGCAGCTCAGTTCAAGGATCTCATCGCCGCATGGCCTGGCGATATCCGGGATCACGCGACGCGACTGGCGCTGGGCGAATAGCCGCGCGGGTCGTCAATCATCTTTCAACGAGACAGGAAGACCGAAGCAATGACATCGCCATCGCCACATTCGCGCTACCTCGAACCGACCCAGGAAGCTGGCCGCGCGCTCTTCATGCGTGCACTGCAGGGCAGCTTCGTCATGCTGGACCTGGTGCGCTTTCGCGAAACCGCCGACTATTCCGCCAATCCGGAGCTCGCACCGGCGACTCCCATCAGTGGCGCCGAAGCCTTTGACCGCTACATTCACCATACGCTGCCGTTTCTCCATCAAAGCGGCGGCGAACTCCTGTTTCTCGGTTCCGGCGGCCCGTTCCTGATTGGCCCGGAACACGAGCGCTGGGACCTGGCCATGATGGTTCGCCAAAGCAGCATCCAGTCGTTCTTCGCGTTCGCGAACAATCAGGACTATCTGGCCGGGATGGGCCACAGGACGGCGGCGGTTGAAGACTCGCGCCTTCTGCCTCTGAGCCAGATTGAGGGACCTGCAAGCGCACCGCCCGGTCGGGCCGATCAGCCCGGTCAATAATCACACGGCCGGGTCAGCCCCCGACCTTGATCACCACCTTGCCGAACGGCCCGCGCGCCAGGTGCTCGTAGGCCTGGACCGCCTCGTCGAAGGCATACACCTTGTCGATCACCGGCTTGATGCCGTGCCGGTCGAGGAAGGGATTCATGCGGTCGAAGGAACTGCGCGGCGCCACGCAGATGCCGCGGATCGTGGTCTGGCGGAAGATCAGCGGCATCAGCTGCAGGGTCGTGACCTGTCCCGTCAGGAAGCCCACCTGGGCCACGATGCCGGCCGGCTTGGTGGCCAGCACCGATTTGTTCAATCCTTCGCCGCCGGCCACGTCGATCAGGATGTCCACGCCGCGACCTGCCGTCAGCGCCAGCACCTGCTGTTCCCAGTCCGGGTGCGTGCGGTAGTTGATGCCCTCGCTGGCGCCGAGCGCCTTGATGCGGGCCAGGTTGGCGTCGCTGCTCGAAGTGGCGATCACGCGCGCGCCGTGGGCCGCCGCGATCTGGGCCGCGAAGATCGAGACGCCGCCGGTGCCCTGCACCAGCACGGTCTGGCCGGGCTGCAGGTTGCCGACGTCCATCAGCGCGTACCATGCGGTCAAGGCCGCGATCGGCAGGGTCGACGCTTCTTCGTCGCTCATGCCTTGCGGGGCCAGTACCGCACCATCCTCGTGCAGGATCATGTATTCGGCCAGGCCGCCGGGAAGCGGCGAGCCGAGGCAGTATTCCGGTTCGTCCGGCGCCGGGGCGCCGTCGAGCCAGCGCGAGTACAGGTGCGAATTCACGCGGTCGCCGACCTTGAAGCGCGTCACGCCCTCGCCCACTGCCACCACCTCGCCCGCCGCATCGGATACCGGGATCAGCGGTCGCGGCACCTTGTGCGGTTCATAGATGCCGTCCACGATCGCCTTGTCGCGGAAGTTCAGCGACACCGCGCCCACCCGCACCAGCAGTTCGCCCTTTTGTGGAACTGGCGTCGCGACGTCATCCAGTACCAGGTTGTTCAAGCCAAAATCCTTCAGCAGCCATGCTTTCATCGTCATTCCAATCAGTGAATCGGGCAGGAGCTACCCGGGATGAAAAGTCTAATTAGTTCCACTCGATTGAGTTAGTAGCTAGAATTCCTGACTTTCCATCCCCACATTCCACAATCATGGAAGACCGTTTTGCAGGCATCCGCGAATTCGTGCTCGCGGTCGACAAGGGAAGCTTTACCGGCGCCGCGGCGCAGCTCGGCGTGACTGGATCGGCCGTGGGGAAAAGCATCTCCAGGCTGGAGGCACGGCTCGGTGTCCAGCTCCTGCATCGCACGACGCGGCGCATCGACCTGACCAGCGCGGGCGAAGCCTACCTGGCCAGCTGCCGCAGCATCATGGAAGAACTCGACCAGGCCGAGTGCTGGCTGACGACCGGCAGCCAGCAGCCGAAGGGGCGCCTGCGCATCGACTTGCCGACCACCTTCGGGCGGCGTCATATCGTGCCCGTGCTGCTGGACCTGGGCCTGCGCTACCCGCAGCTGGACCTGTCGGTAAGCTTGCGCGACCGCGCTGTCGACATGGTGGCCGAAGGGATCGACATGGCGGTCAGGATCGGCACGCTGGGCGACCACGCCGACCTCGTCGCGCGCCGCCTCGGCGAGCAAAGGCTGGCAATCTGCGCCGCCCCAGGCTACCTGGCGCGCATGGGTGAACCCGCCACCTGTGCCGACCTGAGGGAGCATGATTGCCTGACCGGATGGGGACGTGGCGCCAGGCCAAGCTGGCTATTGAAGAACGGGCGCGGCGAAGTCGAACGCCACGAGGTGCGTGCGCGCCACGAGCTGACCGATGGCGACGCGCTATTGGATGCCTGCCTTGCGGGCTGCGGCCTGGCGCAGCTGCCGACCTGGCTGGCGCGGGAAGCGCTGCGCTCAGGCGCATTGGTCGAGGTGCTGCCGGCACTGTCGGGCGCATCGATGCCGATCCACGTGCTGTGGCAAAAGACCTGGCACCTGCAGCCGCGCGTGCGGGTCGCGGTCGATGCGCTTGCGGCGCTGGCGGCGAGTCAGGCCGATGTCTTCGATCCCGCCGCAGACGGGGTCAAGGACCTTATTCCGCCGTCGCGATAGCCTTCTCGATATCCGCCCGAGTATAGCCCTGGGCAAAACGCTCGATGAAGTGGAAGGCATACGCGCGCAGGTAAGAACCGCGGCGCACCGCCAGGCGCGTCACGTTCTGCGCGAACAGGTGCGAGGCCTCGATCGCGCGCAGGCCCTTGTCGCGCCCGTGGTCGAAGGCCATCGAAGCCACGATGCCCACGCCCAGGCCCAGCGACACATACTGCTTGATGACGTCCGAATCCATCGCGGTGAGCACGATGTCCGGCGCCAGCCCGGCTTCGACGAACGCCGCATCGATGTGGCTGCGGCCAGTAAACCCCACGTCGTAGGTGATCAAGGGATACTCGGCCAGGTCTTCCAGGCGCAGCGGCGAGCCTTTGGCGAAGATCGGGTGCCCCTCGGGCGCCACGATCAGGTGGCTCCAGCGGTAGCACGGGAAGGACACCAGGTCGGGGAAGGCCGACAGGCCTTCGGTCGCGATCCCGACGTCGGCCTTGCCCGACGCCACCCATTCGGCGATGTGTTCCGGTGAGCTCTGCTGCAGGGCGATGCGCACATTGGGAAAGGCGGCGCGGAACGACTGCACCACCTGCGGCAGCGCGTAGCGCGCCTGGGTGTGGGTCACCGCGACCGTGAGCGTGCCGCTGTCTTGCGCGGCGTATTCGCGGCTGGCCTGCTGCAGGTTCTCGGCTTCGACCAGCAGCTTTTCGACGATGCGCAGGATGCCCTTGCCTGGTGGCGTCAGGCCGGTCAGGCGCTTGCCGTTACGCTCGAAGATGACCACGCCCAGTTCTTCTTCGAGCTCGCGGATCTGGCGCGACACGCCCGGCTGCGAGGTGAACAGGGCGTTGGCGACTTCGGTCAGGTTGAAATCGCGGCGGGCCGCTTCGCGGACCGAGCGCAGCTGCTGGAAGTTCATATGGCATTTCCTTCGTCGACGAAGACTTCGATACGACGCGGACGCACGACCAGCGTCTCGCCTTCCTTGAGGCCCAGGCTGGCGAAGCGCTCGTTCGGCATCACCGCCTCGATGATCTGCTGGTTGTCGGCGCGCTCCAGGTCGAGCTGGGCCAGCGGGCCGATCGCATGCGCGCGGCGCAGCTTGGCCACCACGCCGGCGGCGCCGGGCGTATAGCGCTCGACATCGAGATCGTGCGGACGCACGTAGCCGATGCCCGCGCCATCGCGCACGCCGGCATGCTGCGGCGCCTGGAAACTCACGTCGCCGCTGGCCAGCACGCCGTCGGTGACGCGGCCGTGGAACAGGTTGACGTTGCCCAGGAAGCCGTACACGAAGGGCGAGGCCGGGTTGTTGTACACCTGGTCCGGGCTGCCCAGCTGCTCGACGCGGCCCTTGTTCATCAGGACCACCTGGTCGGCCACTTCGAGCGCTTCTTCCTGGTCGTGGGTCACGAAGATCGAGGTCACGTGCAGGTCGTCGTGCAGGCGGCGCAGCCAGCGGCGCAATTCCTTGCGCACCTTGGCGTCGAGTGCGCCGAACGGTTCGTCCAGCAGCAGCACGCGTGGCTCGACCGCCAGCGCGCGCGCCAGGGCGATGCGCTGGCGCTGGCCGCCCGACAGCTGCGGCGGATAGCGGTCGGCGATCCAGTCGAGCTGCACCAGCTCGAGCAGCTTTTTGACTTTCTCGCGGATCTGCGACTCGCTCGGGCGGTCCTTGCGGGGCTTGACGCGCAGGCCGAAGGCGACGTTCTCGAACACGGTCATGTGCTTGAACAGCGCATAGTGCTGGAACACGAAACCGACCTGGCGCTCGCGCACGTGGCGGTGCGAGGAATCCTGGCCGTCGAGCAGCACGGAACCGGAATCCGGGTATTCGAGGCCGGCGATGATGCGCAGGAGCGTGGTCTTGCCGCAGCCCGAAGGCCCCAGCAAGGCGGTCAGCTCGCCGTCGGGGAACTGCAGCGAGACGTCGTCGAGCGCGGTGAACTGGCCGAACTGCTTGCGGATATGTTGTACTTCGATCGTCATGCGTGACTCCGGCGTTTCAGTGAGGGGCGGCTGCTGTCGAGGCCTTGCGGGACTCGTGCAGACGCCATTCGATAAAGGACTTGATGGCCAGCGTCACCAGTGCCAGCAGTGCCAGCAGCGAAGCGACGGCGAAGGCGGCCGTGAAGTTGTATTCGTTGTAGAGGATCTCGACGTGCAGCGGCATCGTGTTGGTCTCGCCGCGGATGTGGCCCGAGACCACCGACACCGCGCCGAACTCGCCCATCGCACGGGCATTACACAGGATCACGCCATACAGCAGGCCCCATTTGATGTTCGGCATCGTCACGCGCCAGAAGGTCGACCAGCCCGAGGCGCCCAGCACCAGCGCGGCTTCTTCTTCCTCGGTGCCCTGCTGCTGCATCAGCGGGATCAGCTCGCGCGCCACGAACGGGAAGGTGATGAACACGGTGGCCAGCACGATGCCCGGCACCGCGAACAGGATCTTGATGTCGTGTTCCGCCAGCCATGGGCCGAACCAGCCCGAGGCGCCGAACACCAGCACGTACATCAGGCCCGCGATCACCGGCGAGATCGAGAACGGCAGGTCGATCAGGGTCAAGAGGATGCTCTTGCCCCTGAATTCGAACTTGGCGATGGCCCACGCCGCCGCGACGCCGAACACCAGGTTCAGCGGCACCGAAATCGCGGCCGCGATCAGGGTCAGCTTGATGGCCGACAGCGCATCGGCGTCGATCACCGATTCGACATAGACCTCCCAGCCCTTCTTGAGCGCCTCGGTGAACACCGCGGCGAGCGGGATGAACAGGAACAGGGTCAGGAAGATGAGCGCGACGGCGATCAGGGTGATGCGCACCCAGCCTGGCTCGAGCACGCTGGTGTCGAGGCGCTTGCTGTTCGCCTTGGCCGGCGCCACGTTGTCGAGGACCGCGCTCATGACTTGCCCGCCCGTTTGCGCGTCCACGCCTGAAGGAGGTTAATCGCCAGCAGCAGGATGAAGGAGAACACCAGCATCACCACCGCGATCGCGGTCGCGCCGGCGTAGTCGTACTGCTCCAGCTTGGAAATGATGAGCAGCGGCGTGATCTCGGACACCATCGGCAGATTGCCGGCGATGAAGATGACGGAACCGTATTCGCCGGTGGCGCGGGCGAAGGCCAGCGCGAAACCGGTCAGCAGCGCCGGGGTAATGGTCGGCAGCACTACGCGGATGAAGGTCTGCAGCGGCGCGGCGCCCAGGCTGGCGGCGGCTTCTTCCAGTTCGCGTTCGGCTTCTTCGAGCACCGGCTGCACCGTGCGCACGACGAACGGCAGGCCGATGAAGGTCAGCGCCACCACCACGCCCAGCGGCGTGAACGCCACCTTGATGCCCAGGCTGGCCAGGTACTGGCCGATCCAGCCGTTGTGGGCGTACAGCGCGGTCAGCGTGATGCCGGCCACCGCGGTGGGCAGCGCGAACGGCAGGTCGACCAGGGCGTCGACCAGGCGCTTGCCGGGGAACTGGTAGCGCACCAGCACCCAGGCCACGATGCCGCCGAAGACGACGTTGAGGGCCGCCGCGATCAGGGACGCGCCGAAGCTCAGGCGGTAGGACGCCATCACGCGCTCGGACGTGACGGTCGCCCAGAAATCCGCCCAGCTCATGCTGAAGGTATTCAGGAACACCGCGGACAGCGGGATGAGGACGATCAGCGCCAGGTAGAACAGCGTAAAGCCCAGCGAAATGCCAAAACCGGGAATGACCCGGCCCGGCCGCCTGGGCTTGGTTGCTGCCGCGTTGCCCGGCAATGCAAGCGAAGTCATGCGAGTCCTTATTACAAATTCTTCTATCGGAATCGCATATTCTCACGCGATGTTCATAAAGCAAACGAAAGAATAATTATTTGTTTAGATGCGAATTGCTATGTGGCAGCAAGGCAAAAGCGCATGTTCTTATGCGGAAAAATTCGTACGAAGCGCATTATTTTTTGGCTGTCGTTGTGAAATACCAAATAAAAACGGCGAGCCTGGCATTGCCGGGCTCGCCGTTTTGGTGTGAGGTGCGGATTACTTGTTCGGCTGTGGCGTCAGGCGCAGGTAAGGACGCGGCGCCTCGAAGCCCTTCGGATACTTCTGCTTGATGACGTCGGGATCGGTGACGGTCAGCGGGATGATGACGTTGTCGCCGTCCTTCCAGTTGCCCGGCGTGGCGACGGTATAGCCGTCGGTCAGTTGCAGGGCATCGATCACGCGCAGCACTTCGTCGAAGTTGCGGCCCGTGCTCATCGGGTAGGTGATGGTCAGGCGGATCTTCTTGTTCGGGTCGATCACGAACAGCGAGCGCACGGTGGCCGTGGCCGACTGCTCGGGATGGATCATGTCGTACAGGGTCGAGACCGAACGGTCGGCATCGGCCACGATCGGGAAGCCGACCACGGTTTTCTGCGTTTCCTCGATGTCCTTGATCCAGTCGACGTGCTTGTCGGCCGCGTCGACCGACAGCGCGATCGCCTTGACGTTGCGCTTGTCGAACTCCGGCTTGAGCTTGGCGGTCAGGCCCAGTTCGGTCGTGCACACCGGCGTGAAGTCGGCCGGGTGCGAGAACAGCACCACCCAGGAATCGCCCGCCCACTCGTGGAAGCGGATCTTGCCGATGCTGGAATCCTGTTCGAAATCGGGAGCGGTGTCGCCGAGGCGTAAGGTCATAGTCTTCTCCATGGTTGTTCAACATGCGCCGCCACTGTGGCGGCCTTCAGATAAACGCGCCATCCACGCGGATGGCTTCAAACAAATCGGTTGTACAGCACCACGGCCCAGGTGGCCCCCGCCAGCAGCAGGGTCAGGGCCACCGCGGCGCTGCCCAGGTCCTTGGCCGCCTTGGACAGCGGATGGCGCTCCAGCGAGACGCGGTCGACCACCGCCTCGATTGCCGAATTGATCAGCTCGACCACCAGCACCACGACCAGTACGCCGATCAGGGCCAGCTTCTGGAAGCCGGACACCGGCAGCAGCAGCGCCACCACGCTGGCGATGACGATCAACACGGCCTCTTGCCGGAACGCCGCCTCGCTGCGCCAGGCCCAGCGCAGGCCGTCCCAGGTATTGCGGCAGGCGGCGCCAATGCGCTCCAGGCCGCGCAAGGTCTTGAATTCGCTGATCGGGTTTTCCATCGTTCTTGGCATTCAAACATGCAGGAACGACATTATGCCCCGTCCGCGCACAAGCATGTGGCAAGTTGGCCCGCGACGCAACCCGACGGTTTGCATGGTCTTTTCACATCATGGTATAAAGTGAACGATACTGCACTGCACCAACCACATCATGAAAATGGAAACCCCTACTCCAGCCAAGACGTCGATCCAGGTCATCGAACGCATGATGGCGCTGCTCGATGCGTTGGCGAGCTATACCGACCCTGTGAGCCTCAAGGAATTGTCGCGGGTATCCGGCCTGCACCCCTCGACCGCGCACCGTATCCTCAACGACATGGTCGTCACGCGCTTCGTCGACCGGGTCGAGCCGGGCACCTACCGCCTGGGCATGCGCCTCTTAGAACTGGGCAATGTGGTCAAGAGCCGGCTGTCGGTGCGCGAAGCGGCGCTGGACGCCATGCGCGCCCTGCACCGCAAGACCCAGCAGACGGTCAACCTGTCGGTGCGCCAGGGCGACGAGATCGTCTACATCGACCGCGCCTTCTCGGAGCGCTCGGGCATGCAGGTGGTGCGCGCCATCGGCGGGCGCGGCCCGCTGCACCTGACCTCCACCGGCAAGCTGTTTTTATCGGTGGACGACGTCAAGGCGATCCGCGCCTACGCCACCCGCACGGGGCTGGCCGGCCACACGCGCAATTCGATCACCGAACTGGCGCGGCTGGAACGCGAACTGAGCCTGGTGCGGGCGCGCGGCTATGCGCGCGACAACGAGGAACTGGAACTGGGTGTGCGCTGCATGGCGGCCGGCATCCATGACGACAGCGGCAAGCTGGTGGCGGGATTGTCGATCTCGGCGCCGGCGGATCGGCTGCAAGAAGATTGGCTGGAAGACCTGGTGCAGACGGCGTCGCGGATTTCGTCGACGCTGGGGTATCGGGCGGTGCCGAACGTATAAGCCGTCCCCGCGCCAGCACCACCGCTACCACCACGTCGTTCCCGCGCAGGCGGGAACCCAAGTTTGTCCGCGTCGAGGCGACATCATTCTTTTCGGCAGTGCCAAGGACTTAGGTTCCCGCCTGCGCGGGAACGACGGATTAGCGGCTGCGGCAGCGATCAGTGCGGCAGAACCGGCGCGCTGGCCGTGATCGTCGGCGCGCGCACCGCATCGACATCCATGCGGTCCGGCAGCGACTCGATCCAGCGGCGGATGCGGCCGGCATCGGCCGTGCGCGACATCTTGCCTTTCGAATCCAGGAACACCATCACCACATTGCGGCCATGGATCATGGCCTGCATCACCAGGCAGCGCCCCGCTTCGTTGATGAAGCCGGTTTTTTGCAGGCCGATATTCCAGTCAGGCAGCGACACCAGGTAGTTGGTGTTCGCGTAATGCATGGTGCGGCCGCTGGCCTGCACGGTCGATTTCGGCGTGGTGGAGAATTCGCGCAGCAGCGGGTCTTCGTGGGCCGCCATCACCAGCTTGACGAGATCGCGTGCGCTCGAGACGTTGCGGCTCGACAGGCCGCTGGAGTCGACGTAATGGGTATCCATCATGCCGAGTGCGCGCGCCTTGGCGTTCATCGCGCCGACAAAGGCCTCGATGCCGCCCGGGTAGTTGCGGCCCAGCGCCGAGGCGGCGCGGTTCTCGGAACTCATGAGGGTGATGTGCAGCAGTTCGCGCCGCGTCATGCGCGAGCCGACCGACAGCCGCGAGCTGCTGTATTTCAGGCGGTCGACGTCGGCGTCGGTGACGCGCAGCACTTCATCGAGGTCTTGCTTGGCCTCCATCACGACCATGCCGGTCATGAGCTTGGTGATCGAGGCGATCGGCAGCGCGACGTTGGCGTTCTTCTCGAACAGCACTTCGGCGCTGTTCTGGTCGACCACATAGGCGACGCTGGAACGCAGGGACAAGGGATCGTCGGTCTTGTGCAAGCCCGCCTTGTCGCCCGCCGTCGCCGCCGCCGCCACTGCGACGGCGCCCGCCGCCGCGGTGCGCGCCGGGTGATAGGTGACGACGCGCTTGCCGTTGACGGTCCGGACCCGGCGCACCATGCGCTGGCCATTGCCGCCTGCGGTGGCGACTTCCTTGCGCTTCTTGGTGGCCTTGGCTTTGCGCTTGGGCTTTTTCTTGGCGGCCTTGGCAGGCTTGGACTTCTGCGCCTGTTCGGTCGCGCCCGCGCCTGCGCCCGCCCCCGCACCGGATGCCTGCATGGGTGCAATAGCGAACAACGTGGCGACAACTGCAGCCAAAGCAAGTTTAAACATCGAGACGCCCCTGGACCAAACTGATGAGATACAGATGGAAGTGTAGCGGAACGACGCTCGATCGCAAGAGAAAAGAACATTCTGTGCGGCAATAATCCGCAAAAACCAACAGACTCGCCCCTCGCGAAACTTTCGTTTAATATCAACGAGATATCATTACTTGTTACTTTAGTCCATGAAGCGGGCAAACACGTGGCTGGACTCGCGCTCGGTTTCCAGGGTGTTCTCGATCCGCGCCGGATCGGCCCAGCCCAGCGCCATGCCGCACACGACCATCTCGCTCGCCGGCAGCCCGAGTTCGGCCGCGATGATCCGATGATACTGCGTAAAAGCGGCTTGCGGGCAGGTATCCAGTCCCCTCGCCCGCGCCGCTACCATGATGTTCTGCAAGAACATCCCATAGTCGAGCCAGGAGCCCTGCTCCATGATGCGGTCGATGGTAAAGATCATCCCGACCGGCGCATCGAAGAAGGCGAAGTTGCGCCCATGCTGGGCCGCCATGCCGGCCTTGTTATCGCGCGTCAGCCCCAGCAGGCTATATAAATCCCAGCCGACCTTGCGGCGCCGGTCGATATACGGCGACACCCATTCGCGCGGATAGTAGGGATATTCCTCGTGGTGCTCGGCGGCCTGCCCGGGGTCGGCATACGCCGCCAGGATCGCGCCCGACAGGCGCGCGCGCGCGTCTCCGGTCAGCACGTGGACTTTCCACGGCTGGGTGTTGGTGCCGGACGGCGCGCGCGCCGCCACGTCCAGGATGCGGGCGATGTCTTCGCGCGCGACCGGCTTGTCGAGGAAGGCGCGGATCGAACGGCGCGAGGTGATCGCGGCGTCGACCGCCGCCTGGCCGGGATTCTCGATGGTCATGTGGTCTCCTGTGGTTTGCGCACGACGAAGGCGACGCCGGTGACGGCCACCGCCATTCCCGCCAGGCCGAGCGCGTTGAAGGCTTCGCCAAATAGCAGCCAGGCCATGATGGCCGTGGTCGGCGGGGTCAGGTACATCAGGCTCGTCACCTCGGTGGCCTGGCTGCGTCCGATGAGTTTGAACAGCAGGAAGATGGCGCCGATCGACAGCGCGAACACCGACCACAGCCAGGCGATGACGAAGTCGGCGCTCCAGTTCACCGTCGAGAACGCCGGATCGAGGTCTTCCAGCCACACCGCGATCGGCGCCAGCACCAGCAGCGTGGCCCCGAACTGGATCGCGGTGCCGCTGCGCAGGTCGAAGCGCGGGCAGAAGCGGCGCTGGTACATGGTGCCGGCCGTGATGCAGAGCAGCGCGAACACGCACAGGCCGATGGCGGCGGGCGACAGGCCTGCCAGGCCCAGCTTGGCGTAGACCACCAGGGCCACGCCGGACAGGCCGAGCAGCAGGCCCAGCCACTGGATCGGCCGCACCCGCTCGCCGATCAGCGGCGCGCAAGCGGCGGTGAGGATCGGCTGCATGCCGACGATCAGGGCGGTCAGCCCCGCCGGCATGCCGAGCTTGATGGCGGCCCACACGCCGCCCAGGTAGCCCGCCTGCAGCAGCAGGCCCGAGACCGCGATGTGCAGGGCCTGGCCGCGCGGCCAGGGCGCGCGCCAGAGCAGGATCAAGGGCAGCAGCACCGCCAGCACGCCCAGGCAGCGCACGATGAGGAAGGTCAGCGGCGGCGCATATGGCAGGCCGAGCTTGGCGACGATGAAACCCGTGCTCCAGAGGAAGACAAAGAATAGCGGCACGGGCGACAGCCAGGAGCTGCCGGAGATGGAAGGCGCGTGGGTCGACATGGTCCAGACAATGCGCCGTGATAGTGCACGGCATTGAATAAATCGCAAGCATCGAGT
>Ga0265780_10007242_pt1 | contig 13649 bp, 7 predicted proteins | sample P1T30metagenome_FD_192432 | JGI IMG/M metagenome (GOLD analysis project Ga0265780, IMG submission 192432) | Plant litter microbial communities from East Loma Ridge, Irvine, California - P1 T30 | ecosystem: Environmental > Terrestrial > Plant litter > Unclassified | place: USA: California... | reverse complement strand
CAGGCCGGGCTTGATCGATTGGGCGGAGGCGGGCAGGGCGGCCAGCGCGGCCAGGGTCAGCAAGGTCGTGGCGAACGGTTTTGTTTTCACATCGGCTCCTGGAAAGTAGTCATGCAATGTTGTTGGGGGCGAATGCATTGTGCATCATTCGCCTGTCAGTTACCAATCACCAGAATTTTTTGCCATTGGCGTTTTTCGGCCAGGTTGCCGACATGTGCTGCAAGCGGCGCATTTGGTTCAGAACCGGATTCCGACATCCGCCTTGACCCCATTTGAATTCGAATTGCCGAAGCTCTTCATGCCGCCGCCATGGCTTCCGTATTCACCGCCTATCGTCGTGCGATCGTTTACCTTGAACTTGGCGCCGACGCCCGTGTATATCCCGGTTTCTGCCTTCCGATCCCCCCTTGTCATCTCGCTGTAGCCGATTCCTGCCTTTCCATATGCGGAAAGCTGGTCGCTGATCGGCAAGCTGTACTTGACTGCCGCATGGGTGCTGGAACCGTTTGCACCAAGTGCTCCGGCAGTGTCTCCCGGGTCGCGCTCATCGACACGATGAAAGCCCCGATCGAACAGATTCATGTACCCGGCTTCGAGCGCCCAGTTTGGTGACAGTTCAACGCCAAACAGCAATTTGGGATCGGTTTTGAACAAGCCATTGAAGACGCGGTCGTTCGGATTCTCGGAAACGTTCCTTGCGTAGGTACGTGTACGCGGTTGCAAACCGCTCTCGAATAGCGTCGGATTTTTCCGGAACTGGTTTGGAGATTCGGTCGACTGTTCAACGAGTTGTGCCTGTGCGGCGCCCGTGGCGAGTAATGCAAAAGCCACGGCCGTAAGGATAGATTTCAAGCATGCCTCCTGAGCTGATTATCCGTGAGCGTATTGGAATCTTCACGCCACGATTGTCCGAAAAAGGATAACACTGCGACATGATGCAAACGGCAATGCATGGTAAGCGGATGTTTCGGACATGCATATGATGCTGCTGGACGCGACCGGTTCGATCCAGGTCACGGCGGGAGGCTCGACGACCTGCGTCGTGGCAGCACCACCGGATACCAAAACGGCAAAACGGCCCGCAAACATCGCGGGCCGCATGAACTCAGGCAAAAGCCCCCATCAGAACCGGTGCGCCAGCCGCGCAAACAGCGCCGCCCCATTCAGCCCGAACTGCACGCTCTCGTACTTGAAGCCATTGTCGGTCTCGTTGGCATCCTGCACGGTCGGCTTGACGTCGAAGATGTTGGTGCCGCCCACCGTCAAGCGGGTCTTGTCGGTAAACGCCCACGTAAACGCCAGGTCGGCCGACGTTTTCGCCTCATACTTCTGGTTCGGCACCGGCGGGCCCGAGAAGGTGCCCAGCGTCTGCGGCCCGAAGTGGATCACGCGCAGCGAGGTTTCCAGCTTGCCGAGCGCGTACTCGAAGCCCAGCGTGGCCTTGCGGCGTGGCGCGCCTTCTTCGATGAACAGGCGCTCGCGCTCGGACAGCAGCACGTCCTCGAAGCCGCTGAGTGCCTCCGGCGCCTTCACGCGCTGTACTTCGGTCTTGCTGAAGTTGACCGCCAGGTAGGTGTTCAGGCGGCCGGCGCCTAGGCTGGCGCGGTTCGACACGGTCAGGTCCAGGCCCTGCGTCTTGGTGTCGACCGAGTTGACGAAGAACTGCGCCTGGCCCACGCCCAGCTGCTGCAGCGTCGCGCCCAGCGCCGGGTAGTTGTCGGCGTCGAAGCGGCCCGACAGCACGATGCGGTCGTCGATATCGATGCGGTACAGGTCGGCCGTGACCGAGGTCGATTGCGTCGGCGACCAGGTCAGGCCCAGCGTATAGCTCTTCGATTCCTCGTCCTTGAGTTGCGGGATGCCGGCAGCATTCGCCACCGGCCCGCCGTTCGGCGCCAGCACCACGTCGAGCGGCTGGCCACTGACGAAGTCGGTGAAGGTCGACGAGAAGTGCACCTGCTGCAGCGATGGCGCACGGAAGCCCGTGCTGGCCGAACCGCGCAGCAGCACACCTGGTGTGACCCTGTATGCGGCGGCCAGCTTGCCGGTGGTGGTCGAACCGAAGTCCGAATAGCGTTCGTGGCGTACCGCCGTCTGCAGCTTGAAGCGGTCGGTGACCTCGAGCTCGATATCGGCGTAGGCCGCGTTGCTGTGACGGTCGCTGTCGGTTTCGTCGCCCGGCTGGAAGCCCGGGAAGCCCTGGGCGCCGGCATTGCCGCCCACGCCCACGCCATCGGCGTCGATATACGAACCGGCTTCACCTGCGAAGATCTTGTAGTTCTCGCGGCGGTGCTCGAGGCCGAAGGCCACGTTCATGCCCTTGAATACGCCGTCGTAGAAGCGGCTGATATCGAGGTTGGTGGTCGACTGCTGGAACGAGAAGCCGCCCGCGCGGAAGCGGTTGGCGCTGACGCCGGCGCCGCCGCCCAGCAGGTCGAGGTTGGCGATCGAGGCATTGAGCGTGTTAGCGATGTCGTACTTGAGGCGGTTGTAGCCGTAGGTCTGCGACACGTCGGCATTCCATTCGCCGGCCTGCCAGCGGTAGCCGACGGTGCCCCAGCGGTCGTCGACTTCGCCGTTGATGAAGGGGACGAAGCCGTCCGGGTACATCGCCGCCGAATTGCGCGACGGGATGTCTTCCGAGCCCAGGCCTTCGCGTCCGAATGCGGCCGACGAGGCATCGCGTTTCTGTGCGCCGGCGGTGAAATAGGCCTTGCCCGGGCCAGTCGGGAATTCGCCGTTCAGGTAGATGGTCTGGTTGTCGGCCTTGGTGTCGCCGATGATGCGCGGGTTGCCCGGTTCCGAGCGGTTCGAACGGCCGCGGTCGGAGTACTCGCCGGTGATGCCCAGCACGCCGCCGGCCAGCGCCACGCCGCAGTAGGCCGATGCTTGCCAGTTCTCGCCGTCGCCGGCCGTATATTGGCCGTAGCCGAGCGCCGATTCGCAGCCCAGGCTTTTCTTGAGTTCGATGTTCAGCACGCCGGCGATCGCGTCCGACCCGTACTGGGCGGCGGCGCCGTCGCGCAGCACCTGCACTTCGCGGATCGCCATCACGGGAATCGCGTTCATGTCGGTGCCGGTGTTGCCGCGGTTGCGCGCGCCGAACAGGTTGATCAGCGCGACCGTGTGGCGGCGCTTGCCGTTGACCAGCACCAGGGTCTGGTCCGAGCCCAGGCCGCGCAGGGCCGCCGAGTCGATCAGGTCGGCGCCGTCGGCGCCGGTCTGGCGGGTCGAATTGAACGAGGGAGATATATTGGACAGCACCTGGGCCAGGTCGAACTGGCCGCTTTGCTCGGCCGCCTTGGTCATCGGGATGAAGTCGATCGCCACCGGCGTGTCGGTGCTCGAGGCGGCGCCGACGCGGCGCGAGCCGACCACGCTGACGCTGGACATCGGCGTCGTTTCGGCCGCAGGCGCTGTCTGCGCCTGTGCAGCAGCAGGCAGCAGGGCGGCAATAATCGTGCTGCCATACAGCGCAAACAGCACGGAACCAGACATTATTTTGAGTTTAGGCACAATATTCTCCGAAGGAAATTCGGATATTACTCAATTGTGACTTCACTAACCATCGAGTTGTATCAAGAACACAACGTTGTATTGCCATAACTCCAGATTATTCATGATGAATTATGGCAACAGCATGAATGGTACAAACAAAGACAATTCGCGCAGCTCGGTTATACTGTGTTTTTATACAGTATTTGCTGTTTGACAGCCCCCCGAGCGTGCCCGAGCCCGTTTCTTCTTCCCAGTCGCCATCGCCCCAGGCCCTGCCGCCCTATGCAGAGTTGTTCTGCCTGTCGAACTTCTCGTTCCTGCAAGGCGCGTCGCATGCCGAGGAGCTGGTCGCGCGCGCCGTGCAGCTCGGGTATTTCGCGCTGGCGCTGACCGACGAATGCTCGCTGGCCGGCGTGGTGCGCGCCCATGCAGAAGCGAAAGCGGCCGGCCTGCCGCTCGTGATCGGCGCCCACTTCCACCTGAAGAACCCGGACGGCAGCGCGGGCCCGTCGCTGATCCTGCTGGCGCAGAACCGCAACGGCTACGGCAATCTGTCCGAACTGATCACGATCGGGCGCACCCGCAGCGAGAAGGGCACCTACCTGCTGCTGCCTTCCGACCTGGCCGACCCCGCGCCCGAATATGCCCACCTGCAGCACATGCCCGACTGCCTGGCGATCCTGCTGCCGCCTTACCCCGGCCACGAAGCCCAGGACGTCGACCGGCTGCACGCGCAGGCCGCGTGGATGGCGTCGACCTTCCCCGGGCGGGCCTGGCTCGGCCTGACCCAGCTGCACCGCGCCTTCGACGACGCCCACCGCGCCACGGTCGAAGAAGTCGGCTGGCAGCATGGTTTGCCGATCACGGCGCTCGGCCACGTGTGCATGCATGTGCGGTCGCGCAAGCCCTTGCAGGACACGCTCAGCGCCACCCGCATCGGCAAACCGGTGGCCGCCTGCGGCTATGGCCTGGCGCAGAACGCCGAGCAGCACCTGCGCGCGCGCCTGCGCCTGGCCAACCTGTTTACGCGCGAGGCGCTGGCCGAGACGGTGCGCATCGCGCGCCTGTGCACCTTCTCGCTCGACGAACTGCGCTACGAGTATCCGGACGAAGTGGTCCCGCCCGGGCACGACGCCACCAGCTTCTTGCGCAGCGAAACCTGGATCGGCGCGCACCGGCGTTTTAAAGAAGGCATCCCGGCCAAGGTGCAGGCCCAGATCGAGCACGAGCTGGCGCTGATCGCCGAGATGGCGTACGAACACTACTTCTTGACAGTGTACGACATCGTGCGCTTTGCCCGCTCCCAGCACATCCTGTGCCAGGGCCGCGGCTCGGCCGCCAATTCGGCGGTGTGCTACTGCCTCGGCATCACCGAGGTCGATCCGGCCCGCGCCGACCTGCTGTTCGAGCGCTTCATCTCGAAGGAGCGCAACGAGCCGCCCGACATCGATGTCGACTTCGAGCACCAGCGCCGCGAAGAAGTCATCCAGTACATCTACCGCAAATATGGCCGCACGCGCGCGGCCCTGGCGGCGGTGGTGATCAGCTACCGGCCCAAGAGCGCGCTGCGCGACAGCGGACGCGCGCTCGGCATCGACCTGGCCATTGTCGAGAAGGTGGCCAAGACCCACCACTGGTTCGACAGCCGCGCCGATTTGCTGGGCCGCCTGGCCGAAAGCGGCCTCGATCCCGATGCCGCACTGTCGCGCCAGTGGGCCACGCTTGCGCAGTCGCTGCTGAACTTCCCGCGCCATTTGTCGCAGCATCCGGGCGGCTTCGTGATCGCGCGCGGCAAGCTGTCGCGCCTGGTGCCGATCGAGAATGCGGCGATGGCGGAGCGCAGCGTGATCCAGTGGGACAAGAACGACCTGGAAGAACTGGGGCTGATGAAGGTCGACGTGCTGGCGCTGGGCATGCTGTCGATGATGCGGCGCGGCCTGGAACTGGTGGGCCGGCGCTACGACCAGGTGTTCGAGATGCAGGACATCCCGGCCGACGACGTCGCCACCTACGACATGATCTGCCGGGCCGACACGGTGGGCGTGTTCCAGATCGAATCGCGCGCGCAAATGAGCATGCTGCCACGCATGCTGCCGCGCCGCTTCTACGACCTGGTGATCGAGGTGGCGGTGGTGCGCCCCGGCCCGATCCAGGGCGGCATGGTGCACCCTTATTTGCGCCGGCGCCAGGGGAAGGAGCCGGTGACGTATCCGAGCCCCGAGATGAAGATTGCGCTGGGCCGCACGCTGGGCGTGCCGATCTTCCAGGAGCAGGTGATGCAGGTGGCGATCCTGGGCGCCGGCTTCACGCCGGGCGAGGCCGACCAGCTGCGCCGCGCGATGGCGGCCTGGAAGCGCAAGGGCGGGCTGGAGAAATACTACGAGCGCATCGTGGGCGGCATGCTGGCCAACGGCTACACCCAGGAATTCGCCGAGGCGATCTTCAGCCAGATCCAGGGCTTCGGCGAATACGGCTTTCCCGAATCGCATGCGGCCAGCTTCGCGCTGCTGGCGTATGCCAGTTCCTGGCTCAAGTGCCACGAGCCGGCCGTTTTCCTGTGCGCGCTGCTCAACAGCCAGCCGATGGGTTTCTACAGTCCCTCGCAACTGGTGCAGGATGCGCGCCGCCACGGCATCGAGGTGCGGCCGGTGGATGTCGCCATCAGCGGCTGGGATTCGGCGCTGGAAGAATTCGATCCGCACGATCGATCGCGCCAGCCGGCGGTGCGCCTGGGGTTTTCGCTGCAGCGGGGCATGCGCCAGGAGGCGGCCGAGCGCATCGAAGAGGCGCGCGCGGTGCGCCCGTTCGAGAGCGTGGCCGACCTGGCGCGCCGTGCGGGACTGGACCGCCATGACCTGCAGGTGCTGGCCGCCTCCAACGCACTGCATTCGCTGGCCGGGCACCGGCGCGAGGCGCTGTGGCAGGCCTCGGGCGCGGCGCCCGACAAGGACCTGCTGCGCCCGACCGTACCGCGCGAAGACACGCCAGCGCTGGCCGCGCCGAGCGAGGGTGAGGAGATCGTGGGCGACTACCGCGCCCAGGGCTTGACGCTGGGCCGCCATCCGCTGGCGCTGCTGCGCGAACGGCTGTTGAAGCAGCGCTTCATCCCGGCGGCCGATTTGACGGGTTTCCAGGATGGCCAGCTGGCGCGCGCCTGTGGCCTGGTGACGGTGCGCCAGCGGCCCGGCACCGCCAAGGGTGTGCTGTTCATGACGCTCGAAGACGAAACCGGCAACATCAACGTGATCGTGTGGCCGTCACTGGTCGAGCAGCAGCGGCGCGAGGTGCTCAATGCGCCGCTGCTCGGGGTGTATGGCGTGTGGCAGCGCCAGGGAGAAGTGCGCCACCTGGTGGCCAAGCGGCTGGTGGATCTGTCGCATCTGCTGGGTGGGCTGGATGCGAGGAGCCGGGATTTCTGCTGATGCAGGGTGACATATTGTGGGGTGGACGGGTTTCCCGTCCACCCCACATGGCATCACGCAGCGGCAAGACGCACGGCGCGTTTGCCTGCGGATTTGCGCACTGCCTGCGCCGGCGCACCCGACTGCAACTGGAACACCTGCAGCGCCTGCGAGACCTCGTCGGTCTGGCGTGCCAGCGTGGCCGTGGCGGCTGCGGCTTCCTCGACCAGCGCGGCATTTTGCTGGGTGATCGCATCGAGCTGGGTCACGGCGTGGTTGATCTGGCCAATACCGCTCGACTGCTCGCGCGTGGCGGTGGCGATTTCGTCCATCACGCGGGTGACATGGTCGACCGCGCCGACCACTTCGCGGATCGCTTCGCCAGCGGCGGCGCTCAGGCGGCTGCCGCTGTCGACGTTGGCGATCGAGGTGTCGATCAGCGTCTTGATTTCCCTGGCCGCCATCGCACTGCGCTGCGCCAGCGTGCGCACTTCGCCGGCCACGACCGCGAAGCCGCGGCCCTGTTCACCGGCGCGCGCCGCTTCCACCGCTGCGTTCAGCGCCAGGATATTGGTCTGGAACGCGATGCCGTCGATCATGCCGACGATGTCGAGCACCTTGTGCGACGAGGCGCTGATGGTCTGCATGGTGCCGACCACTTCGTCGACGATGCGCTGGCCGTTGCCGGCGGTGAGTGCGGCGCGCTGCGCCAGCCCGTTGGCGGTGCCGACGCTGTCGGCGCTCTGCGCCACGTTATGGGTCAGTTGCTCCATGCTGGCCGCGGTCTCCTGCAGGTTCGACGACTGGCTCTCGGTGCGGCCCGAAAGGTCCATATTGCCGTTGGCGATCTCGCCGGTGGCGTGGCGCATCTCGTCGAAGTTGCCGCGCACGTCGCCGATCACGCTGAACAGGTTGACCGCCGACTGCCGCAATGCCGCCACCAGGTCGCCCATCTCGTCGTCGCGGCGCGGTGCGATGCGGCTGGTGAGGTCGCCCCCGGCCAGGCGCCGCGCGAAACCGGCTGCCTCGTCGAGCGGCGCCAGCACGTTGCGGCGCAGGCTGGCCCACAGGCCCAGCGTCAGCGCCAGGCAGCCCGCCAGCGACAGGAGCGTCCATGCCGGCAGGCCGTCGCGCCAGCATTCGAGCGTGATCGCGGCGAGCAGCAGGGCCACCAGGCCCATGCCGCCATGGATCTGCGTGCGCAGCGTCAGGCGCGCCAGCGCCGCCAGGCGTCCGCGCAGGCCGGACCGTTCGACGCGGCCGTTGCGCAATACCAGGCCGCGCGGATTGCCGGCCTTGAATTCGGCGTACAGCGCCGCCGCGGCGGCGACCTGCTCGCGGGCCGGCTTGGTGCGCACCGACATGAAGCCGACCGGGTGCCCGTTCTCGAGCACCGGCGTGACGTTGGCGTGCACCCAGTAGTAGTCGCCGTTCTTGCAGCGGTTCTTGACCATGCCGGTCCACGGACGACCGGCCCGGATCGATTGCCACATGTCGGCGAAGGCCTCGACCGGCATGTCCGGGTGGCGCAGGATGTTCTGCGGCGCGCCGATCAGTTCTTCTTCGGTAAAGCCGCTGACCTCGACGAAATACGGATTGGCATAGCGGATGTTGCCCTGCAAGTCGGTCGTGGAAACGATCGTCTTGCCTTCGGCGAGCAGGAATTCCTGGTGGGTGATGGGGGTGTTGAGACGCATACGCGTTCCTTTCGTGTCTCGAAGGATCAAGGCAACGGGCGGGGTGGCGGGCCAGGGAGGGGGCCTGCAACAGCCGCAGGCAGGGGAAGGCGGAGCCGGGGTTGGGGGCTCGACGGCAAGTATAGCCATCACTGGCCGTCAGTTGACCGGAGAGGTAACCGGTTTCAGCGAAAATACAACGACCTGTTATCGACCAGGCTACAGCGTGAGCGCCACGTGATACTGGCCCACGCCGACCGGACGCCCGGTCTCGGGATCCGACGGCACCACCGCCAGGCGGTAGCGGCCCGCCGGCATCCGGCCCGCGTCCGGGCGCAGCGACACCGTGGCCGATGCCCCGGGCGCCAGCGTCTGCGCGGCGCCGGCGACCTCGAACAGTTCCACGCCTTGCTCGTTCGTTACCACCAGCAGTGGCGCGAACGGGCGCGATGGCGTGCCGGCATGGTTGGTGACGGTCGCCTCGATGGTCAGGGCGCCGGCGCCCGGCCGCACACGCACGCCGCTCACGGCGACGTCGTTCGCTTCGCGCACCAGCGGCGCGCCGCGCAAGCGCCGGTCGCCGCCATAGGCCACGCGCGGCAGGTCGGGCGGGACCAGCGCGGACGCGGCGCCGGCAACCGCGTTGGCGCGCCGGAAGGCGTCGAACTGCGTGCGCGCCCGCGCCAGCAGGGCCGCGTCCTCGATGCGGTCGAGCGCCATGCCGTCGCCGAGCGCGTACAGGCGGTCCTGGGCCAGGTAGGCGGTGCCGGACACGAAGTCGCTCAGTTCGGTCTTGTTCTGCTTGAGCGGCAGCGCATGCAGGTTGCGAAATGACGGTTCGGTATCCAGGCCCGTGCCCATCCAGGCCACCTGCGCCGGCGTCCTGATGCCGTAGTGGTTCGACAGGTAGGCCAGCAGCGCGGGCGCCAGGTCGAATTGCGACGACACCGACTTGATGCGCCGTGGTCCCTTGAGCAGCGGCGAATACACGATCAGCGGCACGTGGAAGCGTTCGATGCGCGTCGCCATCGGCAGCTCGGGCAGGCGATGGTCGCCGGTGACGATGAAGATGGTGTTGTCGTAGCCGGGCAGGTCGCGCGCGCCGTCGAAGAACTGGCGCAGCGCGTCGTCGGTGTACAGGATGCTGGCGAATACCGCGCGCTGGCGGGCGTAGGGCGCGGCCGGCAGGCCGAGTTCCTCCACGCGCCGGTCCACGCGCGCGCGCCAGGTATCCTGGCCGGGGAAAGTGAACGGGCTGTGCATGCTGGTGGTCTGGACGATGCTCACATGCGGCGCGCCGGCGGCAGCGCGTTCGCGCGCCAGCGCCAGCTGCACCAGGTCATGGTCGGCGTAGCCCCAGTCGTTGGCGCGGACGAACGGCGGGCCGACATCGCGCTCGCCGACGACGGTGTCGACGCCAAGGTCGCGCAGCACGGCCGCCTCGTTGTCGAATGCTAGGTTTGAACCCGAATAGAAGCGGGTGCGGTAGCCGTGCTCCTTGAGGATGCCGGTGAGCGACGCGTGGCGCGGCAGCGAGGCGCGCGCGCTCAAGCCGTGTTCGCCGAAGGGCAGGGAGCCGAACAGGGTCGTGAGCACGCCGAAGGTGCGGCCCTGCGGCGCCAGGAAGTTCTCGAAGTACAGGCTGCGACTGGCCAGCGCGTCGAGGAAGGGCGTGAAGCTGCCCAGGCGCGCATCCGGCCCGGAAAAGCTGCGGCCCAGGCCTTCGACAATGATGAACACCAGGTTGGGCGGCGCGTCGCCGCTGCGGTTGAACAGCGGGCCGAGGGTGTCGGGCGTGGATTCCGGGCGTAGGAAAGGATAGCGCGCATCCTGGCCCTGCCACGGCGCGCGCGCCACGGTATCGCCGCGCAGCCAGGCCAGGCTGCGGTCGGTGAAGTGTGCGCTCTTGCTGATGACGAAATCCAGCTCGGCCTCGGTGCGCACCGTGCGCGGCGCGAAGCGCTCGGGCAGCAGGGCGAAGCAGAACACGCCGACGGCCAGCGCCGCCAGCGCCGCACGGGCGCCGGCGCGCGGCCAGCCCAGGCGCGCGCGCAGCACCAGCAGCAGCCACAGCACGGCCAGCGCCAGCGGCAGCGCGATCGCCAGCACGACATTGAAGGTGGCGCCGGCCAGCGCGGTGGCGCCGATCTCATGGCCGGAATACGCGAACAGGTCGGCCCCGAGCGGCACGCCGGCCACCCACGCGTATTGCAGCAGCGCGGCGTGTGCGCACAGCAGCAGGCTCCAGATCGCACCAAGCAGCGCCACCCGGGAACGGGTCGATGTCAGCAGCGCCAGCGGCAGCGCCGCCAGCAGGGCAATGACACCATGGCGCAGCAGCGCCAGCGCGTCGTTGGCGATCGCCGCGCCGAACAGCGTCGATTGCGGCAGGCCGGCGGCGCCGGCATGGACGCCCTCGGCGATGCGCAGCACCAGCATGGCGGCAACCAGCGCCGGCAGCGAGGCCAGGCCGAAGCCCAGCGCAGCACCAATTGCGATGCCGGCCGCCCGCCAGCGGCCTACCATCGGCGGTACAGCGAGAACGCCACCCCGCGCTCTCGCCCCGCATTGCCGTCCCCGCCGTCGCGCGAGAAGCTGGCGCCCAGGCGGGCGCCCCAGTCGCGCGTGAAGTAATGCACCACATCGACGCCGCCGCCGCCCGAGCGGGCGCGCCCGCCCGCCAGCGACAGCGCATCGTCGCTGCGGCCGCGGTTGGCGCGCAGCTCGAGGTAGCTGTCGGCGTCGCCCCGGTAATACCAGCGGCCCAGCAGGCGGTCGCCCGAGCTGCGCGTACCGGTGCCGACGATGTTCTGGTGGCGCAGCTGCACATAGAAATTACCGACATAGCGCGCCAGGCCGACGCCGTAGATGTTGACGCGCTCGTCGAAGCCCAGCACGTCGTCGCTGAGCGAGAGTTCCCAGCCCCGGCCCAGTGCCTGGTACAGCTCGACCCGGCCGGCATTGGCCGGGAACAGGCGGTGCGAGGCCGCCCGCTGGTAGCGCACGTTGGCGTAGGCGCCGCGCCACAGGTCGAGGTAGCCGTCCAGCGCCCAGGCGTGGCCGGTCTGGCCGAAGCGGTGCGCGCGCAGCGTCTCGAAGGCCAGCGAGCCGCGCGCCATGTAGTGGCGCACGCTCAGGTTCTGTTCATTCCAGCGCGGTGTGTCGCCGACCTCGAGCCAGTTGGCATTGAGCGTGGCGGCCCAGGTGTAGCCGGCGGCGATCGCGGCGTCGGGGCTGGCCGCGCGCGCCTGCATCACCGGCGTGTCGCTCACCGCAGGGTTTTCGGGCAGCGCCGCCAGTGTCGCCAGGTAGGGCTGGGCGCGCGCCGCATCGAGCGCCTGCAAACGGGTGTAGGCAGCCAGGGCGTCGCCGCGGCGGCCGTTGAAGCGGTACAGGTTGCCCAGCGCTTCCCACACGTCGGCATACACCGGTGCGGCGGCGGCGGCGGCCTTGAGGTCGGCCTCCGCCTCGGGCCACTGTTGCAGGCGCATGCGGGCGATGCCGCGGCCCAGCAGCACGTCGGCGTCGCCGGGAGACTGCGCCAGCAGCGCATCGTATTCGACCAGCGCCAGGCCGGGCTGGCCGGCATTGGCATGGGCGCGTGCGCGTGCATAGCGCTCCTCGAATGACAGGGTGGCGGCGTTCGCCTGGACGGTAACGGGTGGCTGCTGGAAGTCGGCGAACATGAATGCAAAAAAATGACTGGCGTGCACATAGTTTCGCATGGAATCATGGAAAGGCCTGTCGCTTGATCACCCATCCGCGCCCGGCCAAGTATTGACAAAATGCACGCCGCATGGCGCAATCGCGGGCGTGAACGTAGGTAAACCCTCCAGAAAGAAATGGCGATGAACAGGGACAGCAGCAAGGGGGGCAGGACGCGGGGCCGGGGAACAGGCCGGGCCACGCTCGCGCAGGTGGCGGCGCTGGCGGGCGTGTCGATCATGACCGCATCGCGCGCGCTCAGCCAGCCGCAGCTGGTGTCCGACACGACCCGCGTGAAGGTGGAAGCAGCGGTGACCGAACTGGGCTACGTGCCCAACCGCGCCGCGCGCGCGCTGGCGTCGCGCCAGTCGCGCCTGATCGTGGTGCTGGTGCCGTCGCTGTCGAACGCCGTCTTCACGGCGGTACTCGAGGGCGTGCACGACGCGGTCGCCCCGGGCCAGTACCAGCTCCTGATCGGCAATACCCATTACTCGCAGGCCGAGGAAGAACAGCTGCTGCGCACCTACCTGCAGTCGAGCCCGGACGGCATCCTGCTGTCGAGCCAGGACCACAGCCCGGCGGTGGCCGCCATACTGGCCGAGACCGATGTGCCGACCGTGTCGATGATGGACCTGTCCGACAATCCAGCCGCGCTTTCGGTCGGCTTTTCGCAGCGCGATGCGGGGCTGGCCATGACGCGCCACCTGATTGCGCAGGGCTATCGCCGCATCGGTTTCATCGGCGCCCAGCTCGACGAGCGTACGCTGCGCCGCGCCGACGGCTACCGGCTGGCGATGCAGGAGGCCGGGCTGGCCGACCCGGCGCTCGAACTGATGGTGCCGGATCCTTCCACGGTCGCCCTGGGCGCCGCGCTGGTGCAGCGCATGCGCGCCAGCGTGCCCGACTGCGACGCCGTGTTCTGCTGCAACGACGACCTGGCCCACGGCGCCGTATATGGCTGCCAGCGCCAGGGCATCCGCATCCCGCAAGACCTGGCCGTGTGCGGCTTCAACGACTTGCCGGCGTCGGCCTGGATGGTGCCGTCGCTGAGCACCATCGCGACGCCGCGCTACGAGATCGGCTTCGAGGCGGCCCGGTTGCTGCTGCAGGTGATCAAGGGCGAGGAGCCGGAGCGCCGGCGGATCGACCTGGGGTTCACGCTGCGCGCGCGCGAAAGCGCCTGAATATCGGGCCGCCCATGCGGGCAGCCCGGTCATTCCTGGCAGTCAAGATGAGCGGCCGACGCACGCAGCGCGCTTTCGGGCTGACGCCGAAGACGTTACAATCGTCAGGTTGATAGCGTTAACATCGGGCAAGCCAGTGAACCAGAACCAGCAGGGACCCATCGCCTGGGTCATCATGGGCGTGA
>Ga0265780_10007241_pt1 | contig 13650 bp, 13 predicted proteins | sample P1T30metagenome_FD_192432 | JGI IMG/M metagenome (GOLD analysis project Ga0265780, IMG submission 192432) | Plant litter microbial communities from East Loma Ridge, Irvine, California - P1 T30 | ecosystem: Environmental > Terrestrial > Plant litter > Unclassified | place: USA: California... | reverse complement strand
CAGCGATGAGCTGCTGAAGAATTCCCAGGAACGGCGCGGCGACGAATTCGACTTGCCCCCGCCCAATTGATCGGCTGATTTCATGGATCATTTTGCTCTCGTTGACGGCGTGATGCACTGCGAGGGCGTGCCGCTGCCGGCAATCGCCGAGGCAGTCGGCTCGCCCGTCTATGTCTATTCGTCCGCGACCTTCCAGCGGCATGCGCGCGTGTTCCGCGAGGGGCTGGCGGCGGCGGGCGACGTCCACCTCGCCTATGCGATCAAGGCCAACCCCAATCTTGCGGTGCTCCGGCTGCTCGCCAATGCGGGGTACGGCGCGGATGTCGTCTCGGGCGGCGAACTCGCACGCGCGCTGGCGGCGGGGATTCCGGCGGCGGACGTGGTGTTCTCGGGCGTTGGCAAGACGCGCGAGGAACTGGTCCGCGCGCTCGATTGCGGGCTCGGCCAGTTCAACCTCGAGCTCGAGGAAGAGGGCGTCGTCCTCGCGCAACTCGCGACCGAGCGTGGCGTGACCGCGAACGCTACGCTCCGGGTCAACCCGGACGTCGACGCGGGCACGCACGCCAAGATCTCGACCGGCAAGCGCGAGAACAAGTTCGGCGTGCCGATCGACCAGGCGCCTGCGATCTTCGGGCGGCTGGCGGGGTTGCCCGGGCTCAACCTGCGCGGGATCGCGGTGCATATCGGCAGCCAGCTCGGCGATCTTGCGCCGATGGAAGCGGCGTATCGCCGGGTCGGCGCGTTGATGGCCGAGTTGCGCGGTGCGGGGCATATGATCGACCGGATCGATCTCGGCGGCGGGCTTGGCGTGCCGTATCGCGAGGGCGAGGTGTTCCCGAGCCCCGCCGACTTCGGTGCGATGGTCGCGCGGGTGACGCGCGACTGGGGCGTGACGCTGATGTTCGAGCCCGGGCGCGTGATCGCGGGCAATGCGGGCGTGCTGCTGACCAAGGTCATCTGGGTCAAGCCCGGGGTGACCAACCCCTATGTCATCGTCGACGCCGCGATGAACGATCTCGCGCGGCCCGCCTTGTACGATGCGTGGCATGATTTCGCGGCGGTGCGCCCGAACGGGCGGCGGATGACCGCTAATATCGCGGGGCCGGTGTGCGAGAGCGGTGATACCTTCGCGATGGGGCGCGACATCGACGAAGTGGTGAGCGGCGACCTCGCGGTGTTCCGCACCGCGGGCGCTTACGGCGCGACGATGGCGAGCACGTACAACAGCCGCGCTTTGGTGCCAGAGGTGCTGGTCGACGGCGATCGCTTTGCGGTGGTTGCGGACCGGATCAACCCCGAGACGATCCTTGCTGCCGAACGCCTGCCCGAATGGCTCAAGCCGAACGCATGACGCTCCACAGTCTTCCGCTGTTCGTCCGGCTGGCGGGGCGGCCGGTGATGCTGCTCGGCGAGGGCGAACCCGCCGACGCCAAGCGGCGTCTGCTCGAGCGCGCGGGTGCGGTGATCGTCGGCGAGTCGGCGACCGCGTCGCTCGCGATCGTCGCGATCGAGGATGATCTGGAGGCGCGCGGCGCGATCGATCGGCTGAAGGCGCGCGGGGTGCTGGTCAATGCGGTCGACCGGCCCGACGATTGCGACTTCACGCTGCCCGCGATTATCGATCGCAGCCCGGTGCTGATCGCGATCGGGACGGGCGGCGCGTCCGCGGGGCTGGCGGCGGCGCTGCGGCAACGGCTGGAGGCGATGCTGCCCGCGACGCTGGGTCCGCTCGCCGACCGGTTGAACGCGATGCGCGGCGCGATCCGGCTGGTGCTGCCCGCGCTCGACGATCGTCGGCGCGCTTTGGGGCGGGCGTTTGCGCAAGGTGGGCCGCTCGATCCGCTGACGGCTGCGCCCGAGGCGGTGCCGGGGTGGCTGGTCGATGCGACCGCTTCGCCCGACCGGCTGGTGACGATCCGGCTGACCTCGGCCGATCCCGACGACCTGACGTTGGGGCAGGCGCGTGCGCTCGCGCTCGCCGACCGGATTTATGCACCCGCCGCGACGCCGTCCGCGATCCTCGACCGGTCGCGTGCGGATGCGGTGCGGATCGTGTCCGAGGTGCCGCCGGTCGAAGGCGAAGCGGGGCTGACGGTCTGGATGGAGCTGCCGTGACCGGATTTGCGTACCGGGTTGCAGAGGGGAAAGCAGAACGGCTCGATATCAAGGCGGCGATGGATGCGACCGGCCAGCTGATCTGGATTCATCTGACGAGCAACAATGAACTCGCGCAAAGCTGGCTCGGCGAGACCGCAGGCCTGCCCGACTATGTCGTCGACGTGCTGACAACGACCGAGTCGCGCCCGCGCTGCGATGCGTTGGGTGAGGGGGCGTTTCTCAATCTTCGCGGCCGTTCGAACGAGGAGATGACGACGTCCGATCCGCTCGCGTCGGTGCGGATCTACGCGCTGGCGGGCCGCGTATTTTCTGTGACGCGGCGGACGCTGACCGCGGTTTCCGACGTCGTGAAGGCGGTCGAGGGCGGGACGATCGCGGACCCGGGCGACCTGGTCGCCGAATTCGCCAGCGCGATTACCGAGGAGCTCGACCCCGAGGTTGGCGACCTGGGCGATCAGCTCGACGATTGCGAAGCGGATCTCGACGCGGACAAGGTGTTCGAACTGCGCCGCAAGGTGACCAAGGTGCGGAGTACCGCGATCGGCTATCGCCGCTTCGTCCAGCCGCAGCGCGCCGCGCTCGAGAAGCTGGCGGCATTGCCGTGCGACTGGTTGCACGACGATGACCGGCTGCATTTGAACTCGGCTGCCGATCGTGCGGCGCGAATGGCCGAAGAACTCGAGGCGATCCGCGAACGCTCCGCACTGATGCATGAGGCGCTGACCGATCTGCGCGCAGAACAGATCGATTCGCGGTCGCTGCTGATTTCGATCGTCGCGTTGATTTTCCTGCCGCTGACGTTTTTGACCGGGCTGTACGGAATGAACGTCGAGGGACTGCCGTTCGCCAAGGAGCCGTGGGCGTTCGACGTGATCGGGGGCGTGTGCATCGCGATCACGGTGGGAATCATCGGCTATTTCAGCGTGAAGCGGTGGTTCGGGTAAAGGGGCTACCGTTTCTGCGTCGTGCCCCCCCCTTTGTCTTCCCCGCGGAGGCGGGGACCCATACTGGCTGGCCTCTCAGAACCGGGCGTTGCGCTGAATGGATTCCCGCTTTCGCGGGAATGACGGAAGTATGGGGGAGACCGCCTACGCCGCGCGGACGGTGCGCCAGGCCTGGCCGATCTCGTCGAGCGTGTCCGCCACGTCGCGGAACGGGGTCGGATCGTTGCCGACCGCGGCGTTGACGACCGTCATCCGTGTGCCTGCATACAGCCGCGCGAGCGCAGGCGCGACCGTGCCGCCATTGTCGAAATCGAGCCCGGCTTCCAGCGCGAACAGGATCGCGGTGGCGCGCGTCACCTTGTCGCTCTTCATCTTGTAATTGCCGTTCTCCGCAGCCCAGGCCGCGCCGCGCAACGCGCGGATCGCCTGGTCGTAGAGCAACTGGACCAGTGCCGGGCCGTCGGCCTCGGCTGTCTGGCCCGCGACTTCGATCTGGCGATAGGTCGCTTCCGGGTTGCGGCCGAAGGGGGACGCGTAGGCGAGCGTCATGAGGACTTGTTCCACTGATCGATCTGGTTCTGCAACTGCGTCTGGGTCGCCTTATACGCCGCGACCTTTGCGTCGGAGGCGGCATATTGCTTGGTCAGCCGCTCCTTGTAGACCGCAGCGTCGGACGTGACCTTCTCCTCGGCGGCGTCCACCTTGCTCTTGGCGGCGGTGTAGAGCGCGGTGCTGGCGACGAGGCCGGTGATCTCGGTGCGTCCGTTGACGACCGTCTTCCTGCTGACCGCGGCGGTCGAGATGGCGTTGAGCGCGGCGGAAATGCCGCCGCCGGTCGCGCCGGTGCCATCCGCGAACATCGCCTCGACCGCGTCGGGGTTCCTGGTCAGCGCCGCCGTGAGCTGCGCCGCGTCGACGCTGAGCGTGCCGTCCTTGTTGGTCTTGACCCCGATGCCGGAGAGCGTGTTGGGCGCGCCCGCGGCACCGCCGGTGGTCAAGGTGGTCAGCGTCATCCCGCGCAGCGAGCGCAGCAGGTTGGTCGCGCTGAAGTCGTTGCGCAGCGGGCCCGATGTGGCATCGGTCTCGGTCTTCAGTTCGGCGAGCAACTGGTTGTAGGTCTCGACGAAATCGTTGACCGCCTGGGTCAGACCGGCGGTCGGCGTCGCGCTGCCGAGGACAACCGGCTTGCCGGCGGTGGTGACACTCGTGAGCGTGAGCTTCACCCCGTCGACCAGGTCGGAGATCGTGTTGGTCGACCGTTCGACCGGGGTGCCGTTGACCGACAGCTTTGCGTTGGCGGCGGACCCGGTGATCGTGCTGGCAGGCGCACTGCCGCCGACGTTGAGCTGCGCCAGTTCGGTTGTATCGCCGCTGAGCGTGAACGCCTTGTCGGTACCGGTGGGCCCTTTCAGCGAAAGCCGCGCCTTGCCGTCGGTATCGGTAACGATCGTCGCGGTCGTCCCGCTGTTCGAGGCGTTGATCGCCTTGGCGATTCCGTCGAGCGTGTTGTTGGTGGAGTCGATCGTGATCGCGAAGCTCTTGGTATCGCCGGTCAGGCCGGAGACGGCGGCATCCTGTGCGGTGCCGAGCGTCAGCGTCAGCGTGCCGGTGCCGACCTCGGCGGACCGGCTGGCGAACCTGGTCGTGTTCGTCGACGTCTGTGCGGTGGCGAGCTGGGTTACCTCGACGAATGCCGACAGGCCCGACAGTTTGGAACCCGCGAGGGCGCTGGCGGTGAGGACACTGGTGTCGCTGCTGGTCGGCTGGGTCTGGAGGCTGCCTCCCTTGACCAGCGTGGTGAGGGCTGTGGCGAAGCTGGTGATGCCGCTCTGCACCTTGGCGACCGAGGAAATCTGCGCGGTGAGGGCGGTGTCCTGCTTGGTGAGCTGAAGGTTCTTGGACGCGAACTGCGCCTGGGTGAGCGAGGCGACGAGGCTCGCAGTATCGACGCCCGACCCCGCGTTGAGCGAGTTGAGCAGCGACTGGCCGATCGTGGTCGATCCCGTCGTGGCGGTCGTCGTCGTCATGCGGTCGGTCCCGTCGCCTTGTTCCTATGGGAGAACGGCAGGGGCGGGGAAACCTTTAGGGGATTCCGGCGTGTTTTCGCGCAATCCGGCACGCGGGGAGACGTTATCGCCATGATCGCACCAAAGCGCCCTTATCCAGCGCCCTTTCGAGCATTATAATCGCATCACGTTGGCCAAAGTTGAGGCGGCGTACCGCTGTGGAACGGTGCCCCGATGTGGCGGGGTGCAGGACCGCACGGGAAGCCGCTAGAGGATCTGCATCATTTTCCACCTCATCTTCACTTTGCCATCGCTGTTCGTCCTGCTGCGCTTCGTGCTGCCGCTGCCGTGGAGCGTGACCGCCAAGATCCTCACGGCGATCGTACTGCTCGGCGTGTCGCAATTCCATCTGTGGAGCCGCCTGTCGTCCGGGTCGGTGTTTACGCCCGAAATGCCGCGCGCGATCGTCATCGCGTTCAACGTCGGGTTCGGCGCGATCGTGTTGCTTGCGGTGTTCCAGCTCGTGTCGGACCTGCTGCGCCTGCCCGCGCTGCTGATCGGGCAGGGCGGGTTCGCGGTGCCCGCGGGGGTGCGGTATGGCATGGGACTGGTTGCGCTTGCGCTGGCGGGCGTGGGCGGCGCCCAGGCCGCGCGCGTGCCGCCGGTGCGCGACGTCGACGTTACCATCCCCGGGCTTCCCGCGGCATTCAATGGTTATACGATGGTGCAGTTGACCGACCTGCATATCAGCCGCCTGTTCCCGGCGCGCTGGACCGAGGCCGTCGTCACGCGGACTAATTCGCTGAACCCCGACCTGATCGTCATTACCGGTGATTTCATCGACGGGTCGATCGCGATGCGCCGCGCAGATGTCGCGCCGCTCGCGCGGCTGCGCGCCACCGATGGCGTTCTGGCGATCCCCGGCAACCACGAATATTTCTTTGAATATGACGGTTGGATGCAACACCTCGCGGGTTTGGGGATGCGGATGCTTCCCAACGCGCATGCTGTGCTGACGCGCGGCGATGGCCAGCTCGTGATCGCCGGCGTCACCGACCTGTCCGCGCGGGCGACCGGGCACCCCGCGCCAGATCTTGCCAAGGCGCTGGCAGGGGCACCGGTGGGCGCGCCGATCATCCTACTCGATCATCAGCCTCGCATGGCACGCACGGCGGCGGCGCGGGGCGTGGCGTTGCAACTGTCGGGGCATACGCATGGCGGGATGATCGTCGGGCTCGACCGGATCGTCGCACGCGCGAATGCGGGGTTCGTCTCGGGACGCTACGCCGTCGACGGGATGACGCTGTACGTCAACAACGGCACCGGGCTGTGGCCGGGCTTCGCGCTGCGGCTGGGCGTGCCGTCGGAGCTGACGCGGATCACGCTGCGGGCAGCGCAGCGGTAGACTGACCTCTTCCGTTCGCCCTGAGCGCAGTCGAAGGGCCGCTTGCCAAACCAAGCAAGGCGTGTGGTCGGAGCCGGGCTTCGACTTCGCTCAGCCCGAACGGGTTGAGGGGATTCAATCAAACGAACGCGCCGCTTGCAACCCTGGGTTCCTGCCTGCGCAGGAACACAAAGCGAGGGCGCGCTACAACCGCCCCAACAACCGCTCGATCGAGGCATGGTGTGTCGTGTCGTCGCCGCATTCGCGTTCGAGCACGTGTTTGATCCGCTCGAGCTCGTCCTGTGTCATATGCTCGATCCCGATGAACTCGTTGCGCGCGGCGGTCGTTGCGCGGATGATTTCGTCGAGCTTGGCCTGGATCGCCGAGGCGTCGCGATTCTGCGCATTCTGGATCAGGAACACCATCAGGAAGGTGACGATCGTCGTCGAGGTGTTGATGACGAGCTGCCACGTGTCCGAATAGTGGAACAGCGGCCCGGTCAGCCCCCACAGCAGCACCACCGTGAACGCGACAATGAACGCGATCGGTCGCCCCGCCCAGTTGGCGACACGCTGGGCAATCGTCTCGAACAGGCGTTCCATCAGCGATATCCCGTTTGAATCTGGCGCACGAAGCACGATATGGCGGCGCATGACCGAAATCACCGTCGCCGCACTGCAGCTCGCTTTCTCGAACGATATGGACGCGAATATCGAGCATGTCTCGGAACTCGTGCGCGAAGCCGCGAGCCGGGGGGCGCAGGTGATCCTGCCGCCCGAACTGTTCGAGGGCGAATATTTCTGCCGCGTCGAGGACGAGGGACTGTTCTCCAATGCGAAACCGGTCGGCGAGCACAAGGCGGTGCTCGCGATGCAGGCGCTCGCCGAGGCGCTCAAGGTGACGATCCCGACCAGCTTCTTCGAGGCGGACGGGCCGCATCATTACAACAGCCTCGCGATGATCGGCCCGGACGGCGAAGTGCAGGGCGTCTATCGCAAGAGTCATATCCCGGACGGCCCGGGCTATGAGGAGAAATTCTATTTCCGCCCCGGCAATACCGGCTTCAAGGTGTGGCCCGGTCCCGCAAAGACGACGCTCGGCGTCGGCGTATGCTGGGACCAATGGTATCCCGAGACCGCGCGCGCGATGATGCTGATGGGGGCGGACGTGCTGTTCTACCCCACTGCGATCGGTAGCGAGCCGCACGACACGTCGCTCGACACCGCGCGGCTGTGGCGGCGTGCGATGGTGGGCCATGCGGTGTCCAACGTCGTGCCGATCGTCGCGGCGAACCGCGTCGGCACCGAGCATGACCAGACCTTCTACGGCACCAGCTTCATCGCGGACGAACGCGGCGACATCATCGTCGAACTGGGGCGCGAGGAGGAAGGCGTGATCACCGCGACGTTCGACCTCGACCGCGTCAAGCGCCACCGCGCAGCGTTCGGCTTCTTCCGGGATCGTCGGCCCGAACTGTACGGGCGGCTGGTTCAGGATATCTGAGCGGGACTCCCGCGGGTCAGCGCAATGACCCGCGGAGGCGACCGGACTTGGGGGGAGGGCGGAAGATCCGCCCGGCAGTCTCGATCGCCTCCGCGTATCGGTACGCTACGCTTCACGGCCGCAGCAATACTACGCATCAGCCACCGCTGTCATAGCGGAAGCTCTGCGCGAAATCCCTCATCCATTAGTTCAGCGGAACGGACGTTAAGATACCGGAGAATCACGTAGTTCTGCTGCACGTGCGAACACTTCTTCGAACATCTCGGTCGTCAGGCGGCCGGTATTCTGATTGTAGCGCGAGCAATGGTAGCTATCGATCAGAATACGGCCATCGGGCATGCGATGTTCGGCGAGATGCCCGAACTTGCACTTGGGCAGACGCCCGCCGAGGGCCTTGACCGCGGACTGATGTGCAATTTGCCCGAGCGCGACGAACACACGTGCCTTGGGAACCGCGGCGATCTGCCCTTCCAGGAAGGTGCGGCAGGTACGGATTTCCTCAGGCGTCGGTTTGTTCTGCGGCGGCAGGCATTTGACCGCGTTGATGATCATCGCGCCCTGCAATTGCAGCGTATCGTCGGGCTTGGCCTCGAAAGTGCCTGTCGCGAACCCGTATTTGATGAGCGTATCGTACAGCAATACGCCGGCGAAATCGCCCGTAAACGGCCGTCCAGTGCGGTTGGCCCCATGCTTGCCGGGTGCCAGCCCGATGATGCCGAGCCATGCGGCGGGGTCGCCGAACGCGTTCACGGGGGCATTCCACCAGGTCGGGAATTCCTCCCGCAATTCGTGGCGGAAGGCGACGAGGCGCGGACAGAGCGGACAATCGTGTGGCGGCTCGGAGTCCGCGATCGGGCTGGGTGCGAAGTTCATCGAAAGGCGATAGGCGTGTTTGGGTGTCGATCTCAACCACCTACCCATCTTATGCGATCGCGATCGGCTCGAACCGTCGTGGACGCCACGGTCATCCGCGTGACGAGGTGCGTGCGGCGATCGCGGCATTGCCCGGCGTGGTGGCGGTCTCCCGCCTGATCGAAACGGCACCGCTCGGGCCTTCGTTGCGCCAATTCACCAACGCTGCGGTGCTGTTGCGCAGCGTCGAATCGCCCCCCGTCATGCTGGCGCGGCTGAAAGCGATCGAGCGCGACTTCGGGCGTCGCCGCGGACAGCGCTGGTCGGCGCGTGTGATCGATCTCGATATCGTTTTGTGGTCGGGCGGCGTCTGGCGCGACTCGTCGCTGTCGGTGCCGCACGTTGCCTTCCGGACCCGCGACTTCGTGCTGCGTCCGCTCGCGCAGATCGTGCCGGGCTGGCGCGATCCGCTGACGGCGCGGACGGTTCGGCAACTGACCAAGCGTCTGGACAAGGTTGACCGAAGGCCGATCCGCTCCTAACGCGCATCGGCGTGTGTGGGCTCGTAGCTCAGTCGGTAGAGCAACGGACTTTTAATCTGTAGGTCCCGGGTTCGAATCCCGGCGAGCCCACCACGTGTTCCCTCGACCAACCAACCAATGGACGACCGGAAAGCGCAGCCCCATCAGTTGGACAGGATCGCCTGCGTCGAGTGCGGCAGCGGGGCCCGTGCCGGTGCTGCCTGCAGCAACGGGCTTGCCGCTTCGATCTTCGCGATGATGCCGCTCGTCAGCTTTTCCAGCGCTTCTTCGGAGAAGAACCCGCCCGGAACGAGACAGCGTTCGATCAGCACGCGCCGAAACGCGTCGAACGTCGCAGTGTCCGGCTTTCCGGGGTTCGCCCAGAAATCATGGAGACGCCCCTGGAAGGTGATATCCTCGATATCATAGACCGCCTGGCCAAGCGCGATCACCGGGATTCCCTGCGCAAGCGCGAGCGTGCCGCTGGTGCTGTTGATCGTCACCATGCCGCGCGACCCGAGCGAGATCGGCACGATGTCGCCGCCCTCGAGATAGTCGATCCGGTCGGTCACGCCGTGCAGCGCAGCCAGCGTCTTGGTCTCAAGCCGCCAGTCGCGGACGCCGTTGTCGAGCGGATGCTCCTTGATCACCAGCCGCAATTCGGGCGGCGCATGGCTGGCGAACGACGTGATCACCATCCGCAGCGCATCGGCAATCCCCGCGAATGACGAGTGCAACCGGATCTGCGCATCCGAATCGAGCTGCAGCGGGAACAGCATGTAAGGTGCGTTGCGCTTCGCCATCGCGGCCTGGACCGCTTGCGCACGCTGCGCCGCCGCCTTGCGCCGCGTCAGTCGGCGGACCCACCCCATGCCCTCGACCAGTGGATGCCACGGGCGATGGTTTTCCCAATGCGGATAGTGCGACCGGCTCAGCACGTCGGCGGTGTTGTAGATTAGCGCCTCGGTCGCGCGGCGCCGGAAGGACGACGGGACGGGCGCGTGTTGCGGCACTGGCGGGAGCAGCGCTGCCTGCGCGCGATACCAGACCGGATCACGCGGCAAGGTCGAATGGCCGTTGACCCCGCCGAGCTCGAGCGTGACCCAGTCGGGCCGGATATAGCCTTCCTCGAAGACATGGACGGGAACGTGCATGTCGCGACAGACCGCAATCGCGGCCATGTGGATCGGGCGGCAGTCGCCGAACAGCAGCACGTCGGTAATCGCTCGGTCGGTGATGATCTGGCGCAACATCGCTGGCCAATCTTCGAGGCTGCCGCGATAGTCGATGCCGTTGGGCAGCCGCCAGAACAACCGATCGCCGCCGTTGAAATTGACCTTGTGAACACCGTAGCCGTCGTGCCGCAGGACCTGACCCAGCCGCCGGAACAGCGGCCCCATCAGGCCTTGCAGGAGCAGGATGTTGCGCTCCGCGAGCGGCTGTACCACCGCCGCCGACGCTGTCCGCGGCTGGGTGACGGATTCGTCGGAAATCATGTCCGCCATCCGTAATTCCTCATTGTTTCTCAATACGGCAACCCATGGGGTTACAGTGGATTGGTTCGTCCATAGAACTCCGCCCGCGATTTTCCAAGCTGCCGCGGCCCGACGCGGGTCCAGGTGCCGGGGTCGTGACAGTCTGGTGGACGGGCGTTATAGGCGACGGCGTTTCTTTACTGCCGGACCGATCGTTCCGCTTCGGCCCTACAGGGACGCAACCCCTTCTGTGGCGAACGGTGTGATCCCTTTTCTGACAATGCTGCTCCTTTCGGTGGTGCTCGACGCAGCAGCCCGGCCACGGGCGCGTACGGGGCGCGACTGGCGTGGCCTGGCGCTCCACCTGACGGTGATGACGGGCGTCTTCGGCGTGATCCTGGCGGGCATCGGCAACCCGGTGATCGCGGCGCTGGTGAGCGTCGCGCTCGTCGCGTTGTTCATGGTCGCCTCCAACGCCAAGCGCAAAATGCTCGGCGAACCGTTGGTGTTTTCGGATCTGGCGCTGCTGGTGGGCGTGGTGCGACACCCGCGCTTCTATTTCTCCGCACTCTCGCCGGCGCAGCGCTGGATGTTGGCAATCGGTGCAGGGGGCGCGCTGGTCGCGATCGTGCTGTTGTCGTCCGCTGCGCTGCGACCGCATCTGGCCGGGCTGGTGCTGGCGGTGGGTATCGGTTTGGCGATCGCGCTGGTGTTGCGCAGTCGGGCGCTGGACGGACTTGCCGCGACTCCCGACCTGGAGGGTGATTTCACGCGACTGGGCATGATTGCCACGTTGCTGCTGTACTGGTGGCGCTGGCGTCGATCGTCGGATCCGTTGCCCTTCCCGGCGGTAGCGCAACACGCCGGCGCGGATCTGCCCGAACTGGTCGTGATCGTGCAGTGCGAATCGTTCTGCGATCCGGTCGAACTCACCGGCGATCCGAAGAATGCTTTTGCGGGGCTGGACGCGGCGCGATGGGCGGCGTGGCAATGGGGGACGCTCGAGGTGAGCGGTTTCGGCGCCTATACGATGCGGACCGAATATGGCGTGCTGTTCGGGCGCAGCGAGGAAGCGCTCGGGTTTCGCCGGTATGACCCCTTTCTGACGGCGGCAGGCGACTCGTCGCACGCGTTGTCCGCGCGGTTGCGCGGGGCCGGATATCGCAGCGTGTTCGTCCATCCGCACGATCTGCGCTTCTACAGCCGAGACCGGTTAATGCCGCAGGTCGGCTTCGCCGCGATGATCGGCGAGGAAGGCTTTGCGGCGCGCGGTGACGGCGCGGGGCGCTATGTCGATGACCGGACGCTCGGCGCTTCGGTGATCGGGATGATCGAGGCCGCGACCGGGCCGACGATGATCTACACCGTCACGATGGAAAACCACGGGCCGTGGGACAGCGCGAGCGCGCGCGATGCCGCCGGGCGGCGCGAGGCCTATCTCCGCCATGCGCGCAGCAGCGACGCGATGCTGCAGGATCTGACGGCGTATTTGGCGCGAGCGGGGCGGTCGGCGCTGCTCGTGTTCTTCGGCGATCATCGCCCGAGCATTCCGGGGGTCACGGCCCCCGGTGGCGCACGGCATACCCCCTATGTCATGCTGCGTTTCGATTCGGACGGGATTATCGCCCCCGGCGCGCAGGGTCCCATCAGTCTTACGCCGGCCGACTTGCACCATACCATTTTGCGCTGCGTGACGGCGTCCGACGCGGTTACGCGTCGCGCGGAATAAGCGCGATAAGCAGACGGTCGCGCAGCAGCGACGGCAGCAACCGATCGAACCAGCGCAGCACGACGAACGGCCAGGGGAAGATCGCATGGCTTCGTCCGCGCGCCGCGGCCGTGGCGATCCGTGCGGCGGCATCGGCTGGCTGGATCTGGAAAGGGCGGGGGCCCGCGTTGCTTCGACCAGCGGCGGTATCGATGAAGCCGGGGGAGACGACCGTAACGCGCACGCCGTGCTGGCGGACGCCCAACCGCAGCGCCTCGCCGAAGCGCAGCAATCCGGCCTTGGACCCCGCATAGCCGCCGGCAAACGGCAGGGCGTGGAACGCCGCGGCGGAGCCGACCAGCACGATTCCACCGCCCCCGCGCTGGGCCATGCGCCGCGCAAGCGCCGCCGCAATCGCGCTTGGCGCAACGAAATTGACGAGGCCGAGTCGTGCGATCTGTTGCGCATCCTCGACCAGGTCGCCCGCGGCACGAACGTCCCCGGCACCTGCCACCAACAACGCCAAGGTGATCGGCCCCGCGTCGTCCTCCGCCTCGATCGCGGCAATCGCGGCGTTGATGTCGGTCAGGTCGAGCTGACGCAGAACGACCGCAGCACCCGCCTGGCGGCACGTGGTCGCAACTGCCGCCAGACGCGCAGCATCACGCCCCCACAGGACGAGCGTCCGCCCTGGCGCGGCATAATGGCGCGCCAGGGCGGCCCCCAGACTGCCGGATGCGCCGGTGATAACGATGCGGTCGGGTGATGATTTGTTCATAAGTGGCTTTTACTGTGGCGGTAGTGATTTGAACGTTGGCTCCGATCCGATCGGCACGTCGCGGCGGTCTGCCGCTTTGCGGGTTGACAGGAGGGGGCCGGGTCTGACCATAGCAATCTCCATATTTGCGTATTGGACCGGGAATTTGCGAGGCCTGCCTATGATGAATAACAGGTCTGATGTTACCCGCATTCGGCTGTTTCGGAATGATTTCCTAGAACGGTTCACGTTGATCTCGCCGGCGGCCTTCGCCGTCACCTGGACGATCTTTCTCGGTTTTGCGATCTACGCCAGTTGGGGCGTGACGAGCTTCGGCATGTCGATCGCGCTGGTTGCGCTCGGCGTGCTGATCTGGACGCT
>Ga0265780_10007240_pt1 | contig 13652 bp, 9 predicted proteins | sample P1T30metagenome_FD_192432 | JGI IMG/M metagenome (GOLD analysis project Ga0265780, IMG submission 192432) | Plant litter microbial communities from East Loma Ridge, Irvine, California - P1 T30 | ecosystem: Environmental > Terrestrial > Plant litter > Unclassified | place: USA: California... | reverse complement strand
AATGCCGCAACACCGTCGATGGCCTGGGCATGCTGGTCGAACAGGCCGCCGAGAGCTTCCAGCAGTGGCACGAAGTCCGCCCGGACACCGACGCGGTATATGCCGGGCTGCGTGGCAACACGCGCCTCACCGGAGAGGAATGAACATGGAAAGCACCGATCTGCTGATGACCGTGTTGAGCATGGCGGCGGTGCGGCTGCCGGTGCTGATCGCATTGACCATCGGCGTGGTCTGGGTGATGGACGTACCGCGCGGGCCGGTACGAACCGGCGCCCTGACCGGGCTGCTGCTGCTGGCCGCCACCAGTGTGTTCGGCCTGCTGGCTTCGCTGCTGCCGCTGTGGCTGATCAACAGCGGGCAGTACGGATCGATCGCCGGGCTCGGCATGATCCTCAACGGGGTCCATTTCGCGCTGTCGCTGGTCGAAGCCTTCGGCCTGGTGCTGGTGGTCTGGGCACTGACGCGCGCCCTGCGCGGCGGCGTGCCGCGCCCGGCCTGACCCGGCAAGGTCCCTGCGGCAGCGCAGGGACCGGCCCGCAGCGGGCTGACAGGTTCAGCGTCGCCGACCCGGGTGGGCCGGTCCAGCGTGCGACAATACGCAGCCTGATCCCGTACCGGTAATCCTGGCGTGACCGAACCCGTCGCCGTGCCGCGCATGCTTGATGACGCCCTGAAGGATGCAATCCGCAAGGCGTACACCACGCTGCAGGCCAACACCCCCGGCTTTGCCACCCGCCGCTCGCAGAGCCAGATGATCGGCGTGGTGTCGCGTGCGTTGGCCAGGAGTGGCGGCGTGGGCGTGGTGGAGGCACCGACCGGCGTCGGCAAGAGCCTGGGTTACCTCACCGCCGGCGTACCCATCGCCATCGCCACCAAGAAGAAGCTGGTGATCAGCACCGGCACCGTGGCGTTGCAGTCGCAGCTGGTCGAGCGTGACATCCCGAATTTCCTCAAGGCCACCGGGCTGGAAGCCACCGTGGCGCTGGCCAAGGGCCGCACCCGTTACCTGTGCACGCGCAATGCCGCCGAAGCGCAGGGCGAGGCGTCGCAGGGCGGCATGTTCGAAGACGAGCAGCCGCTGTACGACCGGCCGTTGGCCCCGATTGAAATGGACATCGCCGCGCGGCTGACGGTGGCTTTCACCTCCGGCAGCTGGGACGGTGACATCGACAACGCTCCGGAAACCATCAGCCCGGGGCTGCGCGGCCGCATCACCACGCCGGCCTCTGCCTGTGCCGGACGGCGCTGCGCCTATTCGGCGCAATGCGCGGTGCTGCGGTCGCGCAACACCGTGCGCGATGCGCAGATCGTGGTCACCAACCATGCGCTGCTGCTGTCAGCGCTGTCCATCGGCGAGAGTGAGAACAACCAGCCGCTGATCGCCGCGCCTTCGGACATGCTGCTGGTGCTGGACGAAGGCCACCACATCGGCAACGTGGCCATCGACCAGGGCGCGGCCAGCCTGGCCCTGGATGACATGGCCAAGCGCGTGGGACGCCTGCAGATCCTGATCGCCGGTGCCTACCGTGCGGTGGACAAGGACCGGCTTGGCAACCTGCTGCCGAACGAAGCCATCGATGTCGCCACCAACGTGGCCAAGCAGCTGCGCGCGTTCCGCGATCACGTCGAAGCACTGTGGATGCCGGCGCCGGCCGACGAAGAACCGATGTGGCGCGCGGCCAACGGGCGCCTGCCCGAGGCCTGGCGCGAGCCGATCGAAGCGCTGGCCGACGACACCCGCAGCCTGTTCAACTGGGCGCACGCGGCCAATGCACAGGTGGCCAAGGGCAAGCAGGACGATCCCGCCCGCGAGCGTCTGCAGCGCAACCTTGGCATGGCGCTGGAAATGGTCGAAGGCCAGTACAACCTGTGGCAGGCCTGGCGCCGCGAAGACAAGGAAGGCGCGCCGCCGATGGCACGCTGGATCACCGCCACGCGCGAAGGCGACCTGGTGTTGCACGGCTCGCCGGTATCGGCCGCGCATGTACTGCGCAAGCTGTTGTGGGACGAAGTGGACTCGGTGGTGATGACCTCGGCTACGTTGACCGGCGGTGGTGATTTCCAGTCACTGGCGATCGACAACGGCATCCCGGAGGACGCTGAAATGGTGTCTCTGTCCTCCCCCTTCGACCTGCCCAACCAGGCCGAGCTGATCGTGCCGCCGTTCCCGGTGACGCCGGATGACCGCGAGGGTCACCCGCGCGAAGTGGCGCGTTATCTCGGCAAGGAACTGGACTGGAAGAAAGGCTCGATGGTGCTGTTCACCTCGCGCTGGAAGATGGAGAAAGTAGCCGGCCTGATGCCTGCCGCCAAGCGCAAGCAGGTGCTGGTGCAGGGAGAAATGTCCAAGACCCGGTTGATCGACGAGCACCTGCGTCGGGTTGCCGCAGGCGAAGGCTCGGTGCTGTTCGGCCTGAACTCGTTCGGCGAGGGCCTGGACCTGCCGGGCGAGGCGTGTACCACGGTGGTGATCACCCAGGTGCCGTTCGCGGTGCCGACCGATCCGCAGACCGCCACCCTGAGCGAGTGGTTCGAAGCACGCGGGCTGAACGCCTTCAACCTGATCGCCGTGCCGCACGCGCTGCGCACGCTGACCCAGTTCGCCGGCCGCCTGATCCGCACCTCCACCGACACCGGCCGCGTCATCATCCTCGACTCGCGCCTGCTCAGCCGCCGCTACGGCAAGCGCATCATCGACGCACTGCCCCCGTTCAAACGCATCATCGGCTGACCGTCCCGGCGCTACCACGGCTATCGGTAGTGACGGCCGCTGGCCGTCATGCGCCTGCGGCGGGTGGATGACGACCGCCTGCTTCGGTAGGTGGATGACGACCGTCTGCTTCGGTGGGTGACGACCGTTGGTCGTCACGCTTCTGCTTTCCGCTGCGCTCGCCGGGTATGGCTCAGCGCTACCGTGCTCGCGCCCCTGGTCAGTCCAGCAGCGCGGTATTGCGCACGGCGCCCTTGTCGGTGGCACTCTGCCATCCCTGGGACTTGCCGGAAAGGGCGGTGTTCGTCTGCAGTCCGGAGCATCTAAAGAAGTGTTTCGGCGCTCTCCATCAATGTCACGACATTGGCAACGACGGTGAGTGGAAGATTCCTGGACGAAGACAGCAGCCTGCATTCGAGGGATGCCCTCGCTCCCCCCACTCCGGCAACAGTGCCCGCGTGTCGGCCCTCTGCCAACCAAGTGAGGCTGACGTTCATGACCTGGCTCAAGCGGTGAAGATGGACGATCGATGGCGTGAAGCCATGCTCGCGCTCCCAGTGGCCGATTGTCGAGCGGTTGACGTTCAAGGCAGTGGCGAGATCGGTCTGCGAAAAACCACGGTCTATTCTCACCGAGCGTATCCGTGCAGCCAGTGTGCCGGCGTCCCAGTCCAAAGGAATCTCCATGAAGCGGTGGCAAGCGTGATCGACAGTGTTTGAGATCGCACTCAGCCAGTCAAAGGTCAGCCGCGACGTCCTGCATTGGAGCTGATGGAGACGATGAACGTGCAGCTGGATTGACCTGCTGTGCAGGCCACAGCGACGCGCTTGCGGACACCATCGAGGGCGTGGAGTAATGAGGGTGGGTGTTGGGCAGAAGAGCGAACGCCACCATCCATGACGCAACCTTGATACATCAGCAGCCACCGCGTGGCTTTCAGTGGAGCCGGTGGACGTTGTACCGACGTCCGCTGCATTTCTCCATTGATCTGTTGGAGTAGATCGTGATCACTTATTACCTCACGCTGGCGTATCGACGCTTGCTGGCAACCAAAGGCATGAGCATTGCACTGATGCTGGGGCTTGGCCTGGGCGTCGGAGCCAGCATGACGTTGATTACTGTGGTCTACACCATGTCCTGGGATCCGTTGCCGGGACGCAGCGGGCACCTTTTTCATCCTGTTCTGGATATCCTCCCTTCGTCGTATCCAGTACGTGCCGGAAGGGATCCCCGGGTTGCCATGACCTGGCCGGATGCACGAGCACTGCTCAGGCAGGGACCGGGGTACAAACAGGCAGCGCTTGCTTCCGGTAGGCTGCTTGTCGACAGCCAGGCGGGTGTGCCAGTGCCATTTTTCGCACGTGGACAGTACGCCACTGCCCGCGTCTTTGAGATGTTTGGAATAGGTCTGGTGGCCGGTCGCGCATGGACATCGGCCGAAGAGGGCAACGGTGCCCGGGTCATGGTTCTGAGTCGTTCACTGGCCGCGAGGGTAGGGTTCAATAGGTCCCGGATCGGTGACTCCATCAGACTGGGGGGACACTCTTTCACCGTTATCGGCATAGCCGACAAGTGGGAGCCGCGCCCGCGGTTTCACACTGATCTTCAGCAGGACGCCTTCAGCGGATCAGAGGAATTTTTCGTTCCCCTGGCGCTGGCAATAGAGCTAGAGCTCAACGTGGCGAGCAGCATCTTCTCTTGGTCCAACGCGGTCGCGAGTAACAGCCTGGAAGACTCGCGATCTTCGTGGCTGCAGTTCTGGGTGCAGCTCGGAGATGATGCAGAAAAGGCGGACTACATCCGATTCCTGGAGAACTACCTTCACGCTCAGGTCCGCGTCGGTCGACTTGAACGATTTGTGCCGCCACGGCTGCCACGTCTTCGGGAGTACCTGACTGAACGGCGGATCGTGCCCGATGATGTCAGATTGCAGCTCGCTCTATGCATCGCTTTTCTGGGAGTGTCTCTGCTCAACATGAGTGCACTGATTTTTGCCCGGTTTGTTGGCATGAGCCATGAGATATCCATCCGTCGCGCGCTGGGGGCTCGGCGCATCGACATAATCGCCCAGCTATTGAGTGAGACGGCGATCATAGGCTTCTTCGGCGGGATTTTCGGTCTGCTTGTTGCCTGGCTGGGCGTTGCTCTGGTCCGCAGCCAACCCGAAGACTATGCGTCGCTGATACGTCTGGGACCGGGACTTATTCTCGCAATTTTCATGCTCGCATTGGTCTCAAGCCTGCTTGCTGCGCTGTTACCTGCCATGCGCGCGACCTCGGGACGCGTTGCGATGCAGATCAAGGTGGCTGAGTGATATTCAACCAGGTTTCCTTGATCGCACGATCGCTGCGACGCAATCGGATCACGGCATTTCTTTTATTCATGCAGGTGCTCGTAGCCATGGCGTGCGTGGCAAATCTGATGTCTCTTCTGATGGACCGGGTCTCCTCGTTGAGCCATGCGACCGGGATGCAGGACGAAGGCCTCTTGGTAGTCGAAGGCGAGTTCGTGAATGATCCCCTCGCGGCCCCGTCCGTAGCCATCGCTGAGGACATTGAGGCGTTGCGGCGCATCCCTGGTGTTATCGGCGCATTGGCGACAGGGTCTCTTCCTCTGTCAGAACGCAACTGGATCGCTGGTTTTACCAACAAGCCGATTGAAAGCGATCAGATTGACGGAATAATCGAGGTGGAGCCGTCAGTCTATGCAGTGTCGAGTCCCGCGGTTCGCCTGCTTGGGCTTGAACTGACTGCGGGCCGCGATCTTTCGCCTGAGGCCTTTGTTCCCATGCGTTCGAGAGATGATTATGCAGGCCTGCATGGGGTGTCCGAAGTCGTTCTTACCGAGGATCTGGCGGCTCGGATGTTTCCCGGCAGCAGTGCGGTTGGCAGGTTCATCTATGCTGATGCCCGGTACCCGATACGCGTTGTCGGAATTGTAAGAAGGCTTGCGCGGCCAGTATTCCGGAAAGATGGTGACGACGGCTTGTCGCTCATCTTGCCGCTCATTCCCGATACAAGCCGAGTCATGTTCGCCATCCGGGAGGCGCCGGGCGTATCGGGGGGCGTAGTGGCACTGGCGCTTGAGAAGCTGTTGCAACGCGATCCCCGCCGTAGCATCGTGAGGAGCAGCACGTTCCAGGAGATGAGGACAGACTATCTTCGGCACGACCAGATCATGGCCGTGATGTTTCTCAGTGCCTCGCTTGCTCTGCTTCTGGTGACCGCTACCGGTATCTACGGTTTGTCCAGCTTCTGGGTACGTCGACGCTATCCTCAGATTGCGATAAGACGCGCACTTGGAGCGCGGAGGATCGATGTCATCGCCTACTTCCTGATTGAGAACCTGATGCTGACGGCAGCGGGCACGCTGGTCGGCACGGCAGCGGCAATGGGCATCAATTTGCTTGTCGCCCTACGCTACGAGGTTCCGCGCATAGGGCTGCTATATCTGGTCACGGGCGGACTGACGGTCATCCTGATTGGGCAGCTCGCTGCCTTTGTACCTGCGTGGCGCGCTGCGAAACAGGGGCAGTAGAGAAAAGGGATGGAGGCCACGGCTGTCGGTAGTGACGGCCGCTGGCCGTCATGCGTCTGCGGTGGGTGGATGACGACCGCCTGCTTCGGTGGGTGACGACCGTTGGTCGTCACGCTTCTGCCTTCCGCTGCGCTCGCCGAGCATGGCTCGGCGCTACCACGGCTGTCGGTAGTGACGGCCGCTGGCCGTCATGCCCTGCGGTGTGTGGGTGACGACCGTTGGTCGTCACGCTTCTGCCTTCCGCTGCGCTCGCCGGGCATGGCTCAGCGCTACCGTGCTCGCGCCCTTGGTCAGTCCAGCAGCGCGGTATTGCGCACGGCGCCCTTGTCCGCGCTGGTGGCCAGCAGCGCGTAGGCTTTCAACGCGCTGGTGACCTTGCGCGGGCGTGTTTGCACGGGCTTCCAGCCACGTGCATCGGCGTCGGCGCGGCGCTGCGCCAGCGTGGCCTCATCCACCAGCAGGTGAATGCCCCGCGCGGGAATATCGATGCGGATGCGGTCACCGTCGTGCACCAGCCCGATCACCCCGCCGCTGGCCGCTTCGGGCGAAACGTGCCCGATCGACAGGCCCGAAGTGCCGCCTGAGAAGCGGCCGTCGGTCAGCAGCGCGCACTGTTTTCCCAGGCCCTTGGATTTCAGGTAGCTGGTCGGGTACAGCATCTCCTGCATGCCGGGTCCACCCTTCGGCCCCTCGTAGCGGATCACCACCACGTCGCCCGCTTTCACCTCGTCAGCGAGGATGCCAGCCACCGCCGCGTCCTGGCTTTCGAATACGCGAGCGTTGCCCTCGAAAACATGGATGGACTCGTCCACGCCGGCGGTCTTCACCACGCAGCCGTCCACTGCCAGGTTGCCACGCAGCACCGCCAGTCCGCCTTCCAGCGAATAGGCGTGCTGCAGCGAACGGATGCAGCCTTTGGCGCGGTCCAGGTCCAGCGACGGCCACCGCGTGGCCTGGCTGAAAGCCACCTGGGTGGGAATGCCGGCCGGCCCGGCGGCGAAGAATTCATGCACCTTCGCGTCATCGGTGAGCGTGGCATCCCACCGCTTCAGCGCGTCGGCCAGCGAGGGGCTGTGCACTGTCGGCACCGAGGTATCCAGCAGCCCGGCACGGTCCAGTTCGCCGAGGATGCCGAACACCCCGCCGGCACGGTGCACGTCTTCGATGTGGTATTCCGGCGTGTTCGGCGCCACCTTGCACAGCTGCGGCACGCGCCGCGACAGCGCGTCGATATGGGTCAGGTCGAAGTCCACGCCGCCTTCCTGGGCGGCCGCCAGCAGGTGCAGGATGGTGTTGGTCGAACCGCCCATGGCGATATCCAGCGTCATCGCATTGCCGAACGCCGCGGCGGTGGCGATGCCGCTCGGCAGGGCGCGCGGGTCTTCGCCGCCATACCATCGGTGGCATAGTTCCAAGATCACCCGGCCGGCGCGGCGGAACAACATCTCGCGGTCGGCGTGGGTGGCCAGCGTGGTGCCGTTGCCGGGCAACGACAGGCCCAGCGCTTCGGTCAGGCAGTTCATCGAATTGGCGGTGAACATGCCCGAACACGAACCGCAGGTGGGGCACGCGCTGCGCTCGTACTCGGCGACCTTTTCGTCGGACGCGCTGTCATCGGCGGCGATCACCATCGCATCCACCAGGTCCAGCTTGTGTTCGGACAGCCTGGTCTTGCCCGCTTCCATCGGGCCGCCTGAAACGAAGATCACCGGGATGTCCAGGCGCATCGCGGCCATCAGCATGCCGGGGGTGATCTTGTCGCAGTTTGAAATGCAGACGATGGCATCGGCGCAATGCGCGTTGACCATGTATTCCACCGAGTCGGCGATGATCTCGCGGCTCGGCAGCGAGTACAGCATGCCGTCGTGGCCCATGGCGATGCCGTCATCCACCGCGATGGTGTTGAACTCCTTGGCTACGCCGCCGGCCTGTTCGATCTCGCGCGCCACCAGCTGGCCAAGGTCCTTCAGGTGCACGTGGCCGGGCACGAACTGGGTGAAGGAGTTGGCGATGGCGATGATCGGCTTGTGGAAGTCACCGTCCTTCATGCCGGTGGCACGCCACAGGGCGCGGGCGCCGGCCATGTTGCGGCCGGCGGTGGAGGTGCGGGAACGGTACTCGGGCATGGGCTGGCAGTAACGGGCGGGCCGTACGACGTGGGTGTCTGCCGATGATGCCCAATTTTTCCGGTTGCGTTTGCAACCACCGGGCCAGCGCCGATCTGACCCGCCGTTCATCTTGCCTGCTTTGCCGACTTTGGTTGCCGGCGCTGATGCGGCATTATTGGCGGGTTGATCCGCATGAGGCATGAGGCCATGAAACGTTCCCGCACCACCGCGCTGCTGTTGATGAGCGCCGCACCGCTGCTGTTCACCGCCTGCCAGAAGGACGAACCGGTGCAGGTGCAGGAAGGGCTGTATACCTCCGTGCAGGCCTGTACCGAGGCCACCGGCGATCCCTCATCGTGCCGCAACGCCTTTGCCGAGGCGCAGCGGCAGTCTGCCGATGCCGCGCCGAAGTATGCCGACAAGGCGGCCTGCGAAGCCGATTACAAGCCGGAGCAGTGCGTGGAACAGCGCACCTCGGCAGGCACTTCGTTCATCGGTCCGATGATGATGGGCTTCTTCATGTCGCAGATGATGAACAGCGGACGTGCCGGCCTGGCCCAGCAGCCGGCCGCCGCCAGCCCCGCTTACCAGGACAAGAGCGCCGGCTGGGCGCGCGCGGCCCCCGGTGGCAGCGGCGGGCTGAACACGGCCAGCGGCATCGGCGCCGGCAAGGCCGGCCTGGCCCCGGTCAGCAACGTGCCGAACCGCGCCACCACCGCCAGCCGTGCCGGCTTCGGCAGCACCAGTGCGCGCCGTAGCGGCGGCAGCTTCGGCGGCTGATCGATGCAGCGTGTACGCATTGCCGAGCGCGCCCAGTGGCGCGCTCGTGCCGAAGAAGCCGGCTTCCGCTTCCACACCATCGACGGCCAGCCGTACTGGGATGAAACGGCGTACTACGCCTTCACCCTGCGCCAGATCGAACAGGACATCGAAGACCCCAGCGCCGAACTGCACCAGATGGCGCTGGCATTGGTCGAGGAGGTCGTGGCGTCCGATGCGCTGATGGACAAGCTGGCGATCCCGGCGCATTACCGCGACTGGATCGCCGACAGCTGGCGCCAGCGCCAGCCGCACCTGTACGGCCGCCTGGACCTGGCCTACGACGGCAGCGGCCCGGCCAAGCTGTACGAACTGAACTACGACACCCCGACCTCGCTGTTCGAAGCCAGTTTCTTCCAGTGGCAATGGCTGGAAGACCAGCGCAATGCCGGCCGCCTGCCGCAGCACGCCGACCAGTTCAACGCCCTGCATGAAGCCCTGGTGGAGCGTTTCGGTGAGCTCGCCGCCAAGCTGCCGCCGCCGCTGTTCTTCAGTGCCGTGGGCAGTTCGCAGGAAGACGTGGGCACGGTGGAATACCTGCGGGACTGCGCCGCGCAGGCCAACCTGCACGGCCAGGGCATCGCCATCGAAGACATCGGACTCTCCGAAGATGGACGCTTCACCGCGCTGGATGACACGGTGATCGGCACGCTGTTCAAGCTGTATCCGCTGGAAGACCTGATGGCCGAGGAATTCGGCCGCGCGCTGCCGGCCTCCGGCGTGCAGCTGCTGGAACCGGCATGGAAGGCGGTGCTGAGCAACAAGGGCATCCTGCCACTGCTGTGGGAGCGCCATCGCGGACACCCGAACCTGCTGGAATCGCACTTCGACGATGGCCGCACGTTGGGCGCCGGCTGGGTCCGCAAGCCGTTGTTCTCACGCGAAGGCGCCAACATCGAAATGCACCTGGACGATGGCAGCGTGCAGCGCAGTGACGGGCCCTACGATGGCCCGGCGATCCTGCAGAAGGCGCATCCGTTGACCCGTTTCGAAGGCGGCTATCCGCTGATCGGCAGCTGGGTGATCGGCGACCACGCCTGTGGCATCGGCATCCGCGAGGATGACAGCGCGATCACCCGTGACAGTGCGCGTTTCGTGCCGCACGCGATCATCGATGAAGCGCCGACGCAGATCTACGTCTGATCCAACGTGGTGACGACCAACGGTCGTCACCCACCAAGGCCGGGCTGGCATGACGCACCGGGGCCGGGCAGGAATCCGGTAGCGCCGAGCCATGCTCGGCGGGGGGGGCGTCGTACGCGATTGACGGCCAGCGGCCGTCACTACCGCTTACAACAGGCCGTCGCGCTTGACCGACAGGTAGCGCTCCACCAGCGCGCCGGGCAGGGCTTCGGCGGTGACATCCAGCACCATCACGCCATGGCTGCGCAACGCATCATGCGCCTGCGCACGCTGTTCCAGGTACATCGCCGCGGCACCGGCATGGGCGGCATCGGTGGTCTCGTCCACCGGTTGCAGCAGGGCCTGGTCCAGTACCTGTTCGCGCAGACTGGCCACGCACACCAGGTGGCGCCGCTGCAGCAGCTTCACCGCCGCCAGCAGGTCTTCGATGTCCTCATCGCGCACGTTGGTCACCAGCATCACCAGCGCGCGCCGCCGCTGCAGCACCGACAGCCGGGTGGCGGCCGCCAGGTAGTCGGTCGCCACCGGTTGTGGCTGCAGGTCATGACTGGCGCGCAGCAGGTCGTCGATGGTGCCCATGCCCCGCTTGGGGGCCACCCAGCGGGGCTCGCCACCAATGGCATGCAGGCCGACGCCGTCGCCCTGCCGCAGCGCCAGGTAGGACAGCACCAGCGCGGCGTTCAACACCTGGTCGAAGTGCGAAAGTCCGCCATCGCTGGCCATCATCCGGCGGCCGGTATCGAGCATCAGCAGCATCTGCTGGTTCTTCTCGTCCTGGTACTCGCGCGATACCAGCCGGCGCGCGCGCGAGGTGGCTTTCCAGTCGATCTGGCGCAGGCTGTCACCGATGCGGTACTCGCGCATCTGGTGGAAATCGGTGCCTTCACCGCGCCGGCGCTTGAGGTGTGCGCCGACCATGCGCGAGGCCTGTTCGGCACTGAACAAGGCAAAGCGGGCCAGCGGCACGAAGTTCGGGAACACCCGCACATCGAGTGCAGGCGGCACGGTGCGCCGTTGCGTCCACAATCGCCACGGCGACTGCAGGCGAAGCTGCACGCCATCGAAGCGGAACGCACCCCGCTGCGGCGGCTGCACGTGGTACGCCAGCGTGGTCGCAAAGCCGTCACGCAGGCGCAGCCGTCGCGGCAGGCCTTCGCTGTGCCACCCACCGGGCACCAGATCAAACACCTCCAGCCGCACTGGTTGCTCAGCCTGCAGGCTCAGCTGCACCTCGCGGCGCACGTCCAGCGCCAGCGATTCCGGCATGTGGCGCTGCACGCGTGGCGAGGGCAGCCGGCGCAGCCGCAGCAGGTCGGCCAACCCGAGCAAGAGCAGAATCGCCAGCAGCGCCCACCAGCCCCAGCGCGGCAGCCAGCCGGCCAGCACTGCACCACCCACGCCGGCCCAGGCCAGCAGCAGCCACAGCAGGGGCAGGGCAGGCCTCATCGGCGCGGCGCGTCCACCTTGGCCAGCAGGGCCGAAAGCACATCGTCGGCATCCTGGCCTTCGATCTGCAGCTCCGGTGCCAGCGCGATGCGGTGGCGCAGTGCGGGGCGTGCGATATCGCGCACGTCGTCCGGGGTGACGAAATCGCGCCCGGACAACAGCGCCTGTGCACGCGCTGCACGCACCAGCGCGATGCTGCCGCGCGGCCCCGCGCCGAGCGCGATGCCCGGCCATTTCCGGGTGGCGGCGACGATCCGCACCGCGTAGTCGATCACTTCGGCATCCACGGTGATGGCGGCCGTGGCCTGCTGCAGCGCGACCACTTCGCCGGCGCTGAGCACACGCGGCACCCGCTGCAGGTCGAAGTCGCTGGCGCTGCGGCCGGTGGTGACTGCATCGACCATGCGCTTCTCTTCCTCCAGCGCCGGGTAATCGATGATGATCTTCAGCAGGAAGCGGTCCAACTGCGCTTCCGGCAGCGGGTAGGTGCCTTCCTGTTCGACCGGATTCTGCGTGGCCAGCGCCATGAAGGGCGGTGCCAGCGGGAACGACTTGCCTTCGATGGTGACCTGGCCTTCCTGCATCACTTCCAGCAGCGCCGACTGGGTCTTGGCCGGCGCGCGGTTGATCTCATCGGCCAGCAGCAGGTTGGTGAACACCGGTCCGCGGCGGATCTTGAAGCTCTCGCTCTTGGGGTCATACACCGCGTGGCCGCTGACATCGCTGGGCATCAGGTCGGGGGTGAACTGCACCCGGCCGTGGTCCAGCTCCAGCGCCTGTGCCAGCGCACGCACCAGCAGCGTCTTGCCCAGTCCGGGCACGCCTTCGATGAGCACGTGGCCACCGGCCAGCAGCGCGATCAGGATCTGGTCCAGCACGTCCTGTTGGCCGATGAAGGCATGGCCGACCGCTTCGCGGATCGCGTCCACGCGTTCGACCAGGTCACCGGCAACCGGCGAAGGTCCACCCAGCGGTGGCGGGGTCGTAGGGGTGTTTTCCAGTTCGGTCATAGCAGGCGTCTCATCTGCAGCAGGAGGGCAATCCGCTCTTTCAGGGCGGTGAGGTCGTTGGCAGCGGGCGCGGCCAGCGCGGTGTGCACGCGACTGGCCGGCCATTGCAGCAGGGTGGCGATGGCATGTTCCTGGGCGGCGCCTTCCAGTGCGGCGGCGATCGGCGCGCGTGCCTGCAGCCGGCGCAGGAACAGCCCACGTACCGCGGCATGCAGGCGCGGGCCCTGGCGCTGGCGCAGCAGCAGTTCGCCGCTGGCGCGCACGTGTTCCAGCAGCGACCGGCGTTCGGCCAGCGGCGAGGGCAGTTCACTGCCCAAGCGCTGCGAGCGCATCCACAGCCAGCCCAACAGGGACAACAGCAGCGGCAGCCAGACCGGCCAGCCCTCGAAGAACATACGCGCCCACAGCGATGGCGGCCGGCTGGCGTACACCAGCCACATCGTGCCTTTGCCGTAGTTCGGCTGCAGCAGGTAGCGGGTCAGGTCGCGGTGCGGACGGTCGTGCAGGCCATCGACAGCGGCGGTCTGGATCCCCTTCGGGCGCAATGCGGCCGGCAGGAAGGAGTCGGTGTCGGTCTGACCCTTCATGAACTCCATGTCCGCCAGCACATCCACCACGCCGCGGCCGTGACCGATGCGGGCAAACACGTAGCCGTCTTCGTTGCCCCACTCGCGCTGCACCTTGGCGTAGGCCGCATCGCTGACGTCGAAACGGCGTCCGCTGCAGAACTCCCGGTGGCGGTCCTCGCCTTCCACCTGGAACGGCTGGCACGCACTGCCGAAGCCCAGGCTGCCCACGCCCAGCGCCTGCAGCAGGGCCGGTTCCTGACGCTTGTCATCCTCGCCGGTAGGGGGCGTGCGCACCAGCAGGTGGCCGCCG
>Ga0265780_10007239_pt1 | contig 13653 bp, 12 predicted proteins | sample P1T30metagenome_FD_192432 | JGI IMG/M metagenome (GOLD analysis project Ga0265780, IMG submission 192432) | Plant litter microbial communities from East Loma Ridge, Irvine, California - P1 T30 | ecosystem: Environmental > Terrestrial > Plant litter > Unclassified | place: USA: California... | reverse complement strand
CGCACACGAGCTTAACGAGAACCTCCAGTGTGCATGCTAGGGCAGGCTAAAGGACCGGGTCAGGAGAAAAAGAGGGACTTACTGGTTGTGCCGTGGTCGACGACATTGAAGGTTGCTGGTTTTCGTGGGGCTGGCTGCTTGCTGTGCCATTCTGCTGCATGCCACATTGCCCGTACCATGTCTTCGATGTGAACGGTGTTTATTCGCAGGTCATCCTTCCACAGCCATCGCATCTCCTTCTTCTTGTGCTGGTAGACTCGCGCCATGCATAGCGCGGTGGAGATGAACTTGCTCGTATACGGGCCGTAGACGTGCGCCATTCGCATGACCATCAGGTTCAGACCCTCAATCTTGGCTAGGTCTTCCTCTGCCTTCGCTTTGTATTTGGCTAGATTTGACCAAGGTTTTAGTTTGTCCGTCTCTTTCGACGGTGTCTTCTCCGGCTTGTACACCATTCCCGTGCTCAGCTCCACGAAGCACTTTACGTTGCGTTTTGCGGCTTCCTTGCCCAGAGCCATGGACAGCCCATATGATCGTAGTTCGTACACCTTTTCCTCTTGCGAGAAGCGCGTTTCGCCGCCGCAGTTGAAGACGTAATCGAATTGCTTGCCACCCTCACGGTCGAAAACCCGTGGAAGGGATCCTATTGCCTAGTGTCAGCATGGCCCCTTCATTTGACATGCGGGTATATTCAGTACGCACTCTCTTGCGCAGCATCTGCCTGGACGAAGCGCTCTCGTGAGCAAGCTTCCTTGAACTCTGGTGCGAGCCATGCCAGCTCTGGGAGGTGTTTGTCGACGATGCGGATTTCGGAGGCGAGGTTATTATCGTGTAGGTATTTGGTGAGGTTTCGTCCAGTGTATCCTAAGTCTCCGCGTCAGCACTTCAAATTCTTACATGAAACGGGTCATGCGACTGACCCAGTCCTCCTATTATCACCACAGAGGGCTTCTCTGACGCAGCATCATTTGAAGACATGTTGGTTGGCGCGCGAATGCGACCTGAGTGTGAAGCTTCGCAAAAGTACCCCTGGGCAGGATACTGACGTCGCTTTTGGGCGGAGTGTCGTTTTGTAAGCCCAAATTAGGGACCGAAGATGAGCGTTATTGACCGCGCTCTGGGCTTAAGCGGAACCCTGCAACAACTTCAAGACGTCGGTCGGTTCGCGACTCGGGGGCGGGTGAACTGCACGCTCAACAGAGAGAAAGTCCAAGTCAGAAGCGAGCAAGCTATGGCACCGTTTGCGGAATTCAGGCACAGGCGTTCGGTGCACGGCGGAGGAAACAATAGCAACAATCTGCATCCCACGCCGTGGGCAACGATGTCATATAACCATGCCCAACGCGCGCGACTCAGCGACTTGCATGGGTCGAAGCGAAACCCAATATATGCCAAATGCCTGCAATGTTCCGTCGGCGCAGAGTCCCAAGGCGTAACGCACAGTGGGAAGAGGCACACCATCATGTTAATGGCGGGGAGCTTGTGGCTGAACCGCATGCATACCATCCATGGCCTCCGCAGCTCGACCAAAATTTTTGCTTTTTCGCTCCCCTCTCCGCGCCCAAGAGTGGAGCCGTATCGTGCATCACTCATCCTCCCATTACCGCATGTCATGGGGGGGAGCGGGGGGGGGGTGCGTTCGTCCCGTTCCGGCGCAACATGCAGGTTCCTACATGTGTTCCGCCGCGGTGCAGCCACTTCTGCTTCGCTGCACAACTCTGTGGGATAGAGCGTGTGCGTTCTTCTTTTGCATATGCGTGCCGGTCCGCGGGAGATGAACAATGTGGACGGGCGGCCAAGCACGAACGACGGCGCGCTCCCGCACTCCTGGACCTTGCGGGAATGGTTTTTGGGTCGCATGACAGCCCAAGGGGCAGGTTGCGATCAGGGGCAGATGGCTTTTTTGGCACAGGTCCGCCCTTTGGCGCCACACGTTCAAGTTTTACTTTGATTACGCCGTTGGAGTATTTGCGGGACCTGAGGCACAGCAGTTGAACTGCATGTTCGATTGGATTGATCGTGGAGAAGGAATACTTTCAACAAGCTCCCTCCCTGCTGTCGTCATCTATCTCGACCTGCTCGGAGCATAATATGTGGAGTATATCCCAACTCGTCCTCTGTGTACTCAAATACTGCGTCGCTTACGACGCGACGCTGGCCAATCCCAGTGGCAGATATTGGACCTGAATCGTCCAAGACACGGCGCTGAAGGGTGAGCAACACCCATACTTCGTACCTGCATCATGTCTGCATTTAGGTAAACCACGTAAACATCTGTGCATCGTGTGATACAGCAGTAGGCACAGCGATCCACCGATCTCCTCGCAATACCTAGGGTTCAGCCTGTTGACATGCTGGTTCGCCCGGGAACGTGACCCACTTTGCTTTGCCCTGAGTGTCTCTGGTCTCAACGAAGTAGACCATCAGGATGCCAGTGCACATGGTCAGGGTTGCAACGCAGTCTATCCCTAAGACATCTCCTGCACATGATGCATGACCTCCATGGGCTTTCGGACACGCCGCACGATTGCAAAGATCTACACGGTTGTCCGTGAAACTTCATGTGGCGCGCATGGACACGCGTCTCTACCGGAAGCTTCGGTCTTTGGCGAGTAGAGACACTCAACACTTGGTGCAACTCATAGATCATTCACACATCGTATGCAAGGTGCCCGGAAAATGTAATGTCTACACCAGGCTAAAATGCATGTAATTCCATGATGAGCTACAGTCTCTACTCACGCTATGCACTATGCACCGTGTAGATGGTAGTTCGGTGTCGATAGATGAGAAAAGAGAAATAGATGTCGACTGTAAAGCAAACGCCCGCCCCATGCGCATACACTCGTTGTACAGATATCGATGCTTTTCCCGCCGTATTCCCCAAAGCATGCATGTGTGAAGGCGTGCCGAAGCACCGAACTAGTCCGAAGACCAAGATGCTTGCTCGCACTCTAAAACTCCCAGTCCTCGTCGACGGACTTGATCGCCCAATCGAACTTCTCGCGCAGCGTCTTGGAGAAGAACCTCTCAATAGGGACATCGAACTTCTTGGAGAAGACGACGGTGAGGCGAGGATCGATGTAGTTCTGAAGCAAGTTAGCAATGTGTAGTGCTGATGTTTTGCGACGTGACTTACGATCTTGGAAGTGCCCAGGGCAACCTCCTTGTTGCCCTCCTTGTCTTCCATCTGGATCCTCATGTTCTCAATGCGTTGGTTGATCTTGTCGATGTTGGCCTCCAGCTTTTCGACGGTAGGACCCTTGCCTTCAGCCTCGACCTTGCCGGTCTTGTTCTCTTTCTTGTACTTGGCGGCAAGCTCTTCGACCTTCTCGAGACGATCGGTGAGTTCCTTAGGCTTCATCTCCTTCTCGCCCTCAGCTGCAAGCTTCTCGTTGTCCTTCTCGAACTTCTTGATGATCTTCTGACGCATCTCATCGACCTCAGCATCCTGATGCTGCTTGACCCATTCGGCATCCAGGTCCTCGGGACGCTCGAAGTAGTCAGCACCCTTCTTCTTCTTGATCTTCGGGTCGACATCGATCATCATCATCTTGGTCCTCCAAACTTGGTAACGAAGACCCTTAATCTGCACTGCGTTAGCTAAGATGGTAGTTATACTGTGTTCGCGCACTCACCTTCTCATTCATCTTGTCGATGGAGGCGCCGTGGGTTGCAGCAACTGTACGCTTATGGTTACACAGGATGGCGACCTCGCGGTTGGCATCGTTATAAGCCTTGACCTTCTCCTGAATCGTACCGGTGGCCTTTAACGACTTGAGGAGTCTAGCCATAGTGTATGAGGCGTTGTAGGTACGGAAGACCTTGGCGGTGAGACCAGGCATGTAGCTTGTCAGATGCTTGTTCAAGGCAGAGGTCGTCAGACGGTCGAATATGTCATCGCCGACCGTCTTGGGCTCCTTCTTGAAGATCTTGAGATTCTTGAAGACTTGGGAGTCTACTTTGACCTCATCGTAAAAGCGAATACTGTCCTTACCGAGGAAGTCAAAGATGACCGTCTCTGGAGGCCGAAGGGTAATATGTTGGAATTTCAGAGAACAGCAACCGACTGTGTCTGCCTCGTCCTCGCCCTTCTCGTTACCCGCACGAAGTGCAAACTGATCGATAAGGTAAATGGCAGTGGCACGCTGGCGATCAACCATCTTCTCGGATTTGAGTTCACGCCTGTAGTCCTGTCGGATGCGGTCAATGTGCTTCTTGAGCTCTCGCGCCTTCTCGAACTTCTTGAAATCACTCTGGCCCTTAATGTCGGAGTTCGCAGCAAGCATGACATACTTGTAGGCGCCGTTAATGTTTTCCTGCCACATAGCCAGCCACGTGCCTTCGTGATCGTGCTTGACCTCTTTCCAGCGATGACCTGCAGGTGGTGGAGGAACCTTGGCCTTCTCACCGATGTTGATCGTGATCTGCTCCGGGGCGACGCGCTTCTTGATCCGTCCTGTCTTTGGGTGCTCACCACGTCCGCGGAACAGACCAGGAGGTTCGACTCGGAAGTTGCCAACCTTCTGCTTGCGACCATCCCACATGCAGAACATGTATTCAGCCTCAGCAGCATCCTTCTCCGCCTTGAGCGCCTTCTTCTCAGCAGCTGGAAGGGCCTTCTTTGCGGCACGATCGGCATCAAAATGCTCGAAAATAGGCTTGAAGTCGCATTTCTCGAACTTCTTGATCTTGACCGTCTTGCCGTCCTTGTCTTTGCCATGGCCAGTCTTGTCGAGAATCGCGGTGAAGTCTTCGAAGAAATTTTTGTTGAAAGTGGGGTTCTCGACGTTGTGTGTAGAGTTCAGCATGCTGCCGTAGAACGTTGCAGCCTCTTCTGCCTCTGGTTGCAGCGTGACAGGTGTGCCATCGTAGATCAACTTGACGTTCTTGGGTAGCGGAACATACTCAGGTGGAAACACCACGCCGTTGTGCTCAAGAGTATCCCACTTCTTGCTTCCGTCACCTTTCGCCGTGTCTTCCCACCATCGGTACTCTTCCTCTTCATCTTCGGCTGCCTGATCCTGCTCTTTCTCCTCCTTCGTTTTGGCTTTGCCCTTCTTTGCGGGTGCCGCGGGAGTCTTGGCCTTTTTCGCAGCAGGCTTTTTTGCGAGAGGCACATCAGAGTCGGACTCTTCCTTCTTCAGCTTTTTGGCGGGGGCTTTCTTCGCAGGTGCCTTCTTCTTCGCAAGGGCGACGTCATCGTCGCTCTCACTCTCTTCCTTTGGCTTTCGCTTCGGGGCTGCCTTTTCCTTGGAGCGGATGGCCTTGGCTTCTTTCGCAGCAGCCTTCTCGATGTCCTCCTTCTTCTTGACCAGTTTCGCGTTCAAAGGAGTATCAGAGTCCGATGACTGCCCGATCTGTTCTGCGCTAGCCTTGGGCAGGTTCCTGGCCTTCAATGGCACATCGCTGAGCTCAGAGTCGGACTCGTCTTTGACAACCTTGGCCTGCTGAGATGTCCGCCGTCGCTTGCTCTATAACACGGTTAGTGCAACATCACCGTAAATGTTGAAGGGGGGACGCACAAGTGGCTTGTCATCCTCCTCGGAGCTGCTGGCGTCCTTGTACGTCTTGCCGTTGTTCAAGCTGCCGCGTGCCTTGCGCTTTCCGTTCGCGCCGTTTACGTTGGCGTTGGTCGCAGGCGCATCTACGTCCATATCGTCGACTGGGCCCATGCGAATCGAAATACCCGGTTCGACATGGCCATTTGAAGGCACCTGCTTGTCCATGGCCTGGTCCTCGGCCTTGGTGATGCGATCATTCGAGATGGCTGTGGAGGAAGAATGGTCAGCCATGATGACCAAAGAGTAAGATGGAGGAGGGGGTGGTGTTGGAGTTGGATGGTGTGAGATAGCGGCGAAGCTGAAAGAAAAGCTTCGGAGACCGGGCAGCCACTCGTCGCGTGAGAGAAGGCCACGACGCGCGTGAAACCACCGGGTCATTTTCCGCAGGTAATGGTCAAACTCACCTTGAGTTTTTGCCCTTACGAGCGGCGTGTCATGGTCAGAGGAAGACATGCTGGCAGTGATGGGCGCGCGATGAAGTTGCGGGTAGTGAGAAAGCGAGCTGTATCTCACTATGTCCGGCCAAAGCGCAGGGGACTTAGTGATGACAGTCGATGGAAGATAAAGTATGCGCTGAGGTGGTGCCGCTGCGCGTGCCCGGATCAGGCGACGACACAGTAAAAAAACCGCAGGAAGTGGGGGAATGGCGATGGACAGCGAGCAGGCGAAACCTGTGCAGTGAAGGAGGAATGCGAGTGCTGCGGTTTCTGAGAGGTGAAGCCGCGAAGTTCGAGGCCTGAGCGCTACCCTAGTAGCGTCCTTGCGCTAAGGTGATTTTGGCAAAAATCGCTGCCTTCACCAAAACACAAAGGTTCACGGGGAGCACTTGGATTCCCGCAGCCCTTTGTCCCTGATGGTTGGCTGATGTGAGATTCATCGTATGGTGTGTTTGAAGCGCGAAAGTGGTATCTCGAGGGTCAGCACGCAGCACCGAGAGGACACTCAGTGGGCAGTCGACCACACTCGCTGACTGTTTAACAGTTTCAATGACGGAATAGTTTGCTTTTAGTTTGGACATGGTCGTTTGCAGCACCACTTGCTGTTTTGCATGGCGACGTGTGACTGCTCACACCAAGGCACAAGGCTCAAGGGAACACGATACTATCGAGCATAAGCGCAGCAGCAAGCTACATAGCAAACATGTGCTTCTTCTCCCTACTGAATACATCTGCTTGACTTGGTCGCATCGTATGCGCAGTGCGCAGGCTGTGATTCTGGGCTGCACGTGACATCAACGTCCGTGCGCGTCAAAGTTGCAGCGGATGCCGAGAAGCTCCTGCTCCAGCAAGACAGCAGTGCACCACCACCACCGGGCCATCGCCATCTCCACTCATCTCAATCCACCGCCACAATGCTGTCTCGAGCTGCGCGTCCGGCTCTGAGAGCTGGCCTGGCCGCCGCCGCACGGTACGCTCCCTCCTGCGCCCGCCGATGCAGCTTTTCTCGCGCCGCACCTCGCACTTGCCCGAGCCATTGCATCTCCAAACACATCAAAAACTGACTGAAATCTGCTGTACTAGGCCCGCCCCCCTCGTTGCCACCAATGCCGCCGGCTACGCCACCCTCCGTGAAATCGAGGGCCGCCTCAAGTCGATTCGCAACATCGAGAAGATCACCAAGACCATGAAGGTCGTCGCCTCGACCAAGCTCACCCGCGCCCAGAAGGCCATGTGGCAGTCCCGCACCTACGGCCAGACCTCCAACACCGTTTTCGACAGCGCCGAGACCAAGGCGATGGAGGGCGAGGGCAAGAAGACGTTGATCATCGTCTGCAGTTCCGACAAGGGTCTCTGCGGTGGTATCCACTCCGGAATGTCGAGGAAGGTCAGAGCCATGTTGGCCCAGACCCCCGATGCGGACCTCGCAGTCATTGGAGAGAAGTGCAAGGCGCAATTGGGCCGGTCCAACTCCAAGAACATGGTTGTCAGCTTCGCCGGTGCCGGAAAGGACATCCCCACCTTCGCCGACTCCCTGTGCATTGCCGACCAGATCTCCATGCTCCCCTCCGAGTACATCTCCATCAAGATCGTCTACAACAAGTTCATCAACGCTGGTAGCTACGAGGCGACGGTCCAGGAGGCCTACTCCGAGGAGGCTATCGCCAACTCTCGTAAGTTGACATACATGAAGACAAAGCCAGAAGACTAATATATGCCAGCTCAATTCTCCGCTTTCGAGATCGAGGATGAGGTGCTCCCCAACCTCCGCGAGTACGCTCTTGCCAACTCGCTGTTCTGGGCGCTTGCTGAGGGTCACGCTTGTGAGCAGTCCGCCCGCCAGAACGCCATGGACGTGAGTAGCAACCTTCCAAACACCACGCAAACATTCGCTGACGTAGCTTCCAGAACGCCTCCAAGAACGCCGGAGACATGATCAACAAGTTCCAGATCTTGTACAACCGCACTCGTCAAGCCGTCATTACTGGCGAACTTGTCGAGATTATTACTGGAGCGGCTGCTTCCGAGGGTTAAGCATTTGAGATAGATATCCCGACATCTGGCCCATTGTCATTGGCACATGGCTGTGTAGAATACCACCATCTGTTCATAGCTCTTTTGTCATCGTGCTGTTTCTCGTACTGCCTATATCTCAAACATGCGTCGTTCCCGCTCGGCTTCATTTCCATGTGCTGACTGTCCAGTTGCTGGGATCTGCGGTGGATACTGCCGAAAAAGCCAAGCCCTCATGTTTCACAAAAGGCCCAGGTATGCTGCGCAACACCATGTCAAGTCAACGATCACCAACAACCAAATAACAGGTCTCGAAACAATGGTCCTGGAAGTCCACCGGTAGAGTGCCTGCGAAACCACTTGCTGATTACATGCTCAACGAAATCCACCCATGTAGACATTGGGTTTGACCAACGCCTACAAATGTACCTCCATGACCTAAGCCACTCAGCTCCAACCTTATTCCCACCATGCCGCCTCCCACGACTCGTCGCCAGCAGCAAAATGCAGTCTGCGTGGCTTAGCACACAAGCCCATCTGCACGACCCGCCCCGCCGTCGGCTGGACAAGCAGGCCTCGACGACTCGCACGCACACGGCAAGGAGCAAAAGATCCGCCGTCCCGAGGCCGTCGCACGACAACCGTTGGGGTTTGCGTCGTGCTAGCCTGGATTACGAGAGGAACAGGAATAGCGGCGCGCTGGGATGGGATAAGCGCGAACGTTCCTTGAAACGTATATGCACGTCGTTGAAAGTTGAAACAACGCGGTTTGCTTAGCACACTCTGACAGCGACAAGTGACATTTGGCGTGTCTGTGGGTGACGAGATGCGCGAGGGGTTGGTGTTGGGGTGGGTTCATATAGCGTGGGTATGGCGCAATTCGTTTGTGCGTGTCTTTTGATTTTTGTGCGATACCTTTGGCACTCGTCACTTGAAGTGATTGATAGGACGATTACTACTTTCTCACTTTGTTATACCCTGGAGGTCTTACTGCCTTGCTATCTCTCGTCATCCTGGCTGCCTAGCGCGATTACCCTTGCTGTTAACGGCCATCACCACCCGCTTCAATAGTCTGCTTGCGGAAGCGAGGTCACTCAACGAACGGTCTTTGTTTTTCTTGATTGCGGGTTTAAAAGTCTTGGGTTGTAATCCTGGATTCCCTACTCAACAAGTCGAGTTCGTTGTCGGCGTCGCGAGTTGATCTTCCGAATTGCACTTTTCTCAACTTCAACTTGGATCACTTCTTGACGAAGTCGAATACTAGACGCTTGCGCAACATGTTGATCCAGGCGAGATGGGACGAGTTGAGGCAGAAGATGCAGGTCGTCAAAAATGCCTATGTCAGCCGGCATTACTCGCAGTGTGCGAAGTATGGAGAGAGGCTGCTGGCTGAAGTACAAGGCGAGGTAAGCATTGCAACAACACATCACATTCGAGTCACCTTGAGACTAACATGCAACCAAAGATCCACCCCATCCACCTCGCCTACCTCAACTTCTACACCGCGCTCTCCCACGACACCCTCGCGCGCGAAGCCACTCTCAAAAACCGCTACAAAGAGCTCTCCCTCGCGGAAAAGCACTACGTCGCCGCCATCGCCGCCCTCTCACCCCAGGACTACACTCCGGACCGCGCCATGCAGATCGCCTCCCCCACCTCCTCCACCTCGCACTCCCCGACCGAAGCAAATGTAATCTGGCGCTTCCGCCGCGCCGACTCCGTGAGTTCCACTGCATCCTTTGCCTCCAGCGCGACATCCATCTCGCCGTCACACCCGGATCTGGACTACACGCACCGCAGCATGGGCTCGTACTCCTTCCCGTCACCACCCCAGCACTTCCACGCGCACACGCGCAAGCGTTCCGTCATCATCCCGTCGCGCCCGCAGACGCCCGAGGAGTACCAATTTGCCGCGGACACGGCGGCGTTTGTGCGCATGGTGCGCGGGCACTTGATGAATGTGCGCACGCTGAAGCAGGGGGCTGATGCGCCGAGTGTGCGGTTCCGGTTTAGTTCGGACATGTCGTCGGGTCCGGCGAAGTCGCGGGTGGGGAGTCGCGTTTTTGATGGCGAGTTGGAGGAGGTGAAGAGGAGGGAGAGGAAAAATGTGAGCTGGAGACCAAGGTTTGATCCGAGTGAGACGCAGAGGCTTTGTGGGGAGGCGTTGGCGGAGTTGGGGGATTAGATCTTCTGAAGTGGTGGTGAAAGTTTTGGGCTTGGAATCCTCGTCTTAGCGAGTTTTGATGATTATGATGGGATGGGATAAGATGGGGTATGTGTTGGATATGTCTGGACGACCTGCATGTGGGAAAAGGGTTTCTTTGGAGTTTTGCTTGATACCATCTCCTGGCTGTACTTTTAGTTGGTCTTTTGCTTTTTGCTTCGCGTTGTTGAGCAACAGTACCTCCGATTCTTGGGCTTGTATTAGTAGTAACTTATAGGCGGGGACGAGTTCGTGGGCGATGGATATCATGAAAGATAAATGTATGATTGAGAACAAAGTCGATAGCTTCCGAATGCCGCCAAATGGTCTTGCATGGATATGCGCCTTCGAGGAGTCGTGAGCTTTTCCACAAGTCTACGCCATGAATGCCATAAATGCCCTGAACGCCGTTGCAATGCACTTGTCTCGTAATTCTTGCTTATTTAGTCAACTCGTCCAGACCTCTCTTGATCCGTTGGCACTTGACCTTGAGTAGCTTAACGCTCTCTAGGAACAGCTCATCGCTTTCCCATTGCCCGGTGCTCTCCACTCTGAAGATGAAGTGATCTCGTATCCGACCGAGGCTGACTTTGTCCTTGAATTCTGGGTGTCGCAAGCACTCTCTGCTGACCGTGTCCTTCATCGGATCGTCGACTGTGGCCTTTGGTTCGCCCTCCCGGCCTGCGAGCTCGGCGTCCTTCTCGACGTCCTCCGGCGTGACGGTGTCGAGCTTGATGACACCACGCGGGAAGCATCGCGCAAATTTCTTTGCATCAGCGCCTATGATGGGCTTGAGGATATCGATGGTTGGCATAAGGCGGTAACTGGCAGTCGCGACCGGCGAAAATTTCGCATGGTCCTGTCCAATACCCTTAATCGCGTGCATACTAAGCTGGATCTTCTGGCCCGGGCGCATCTTGACAACTAGAATATCCGGATTTGTGGCGCGGATTTCCTGCCCTGCTGGAAACTCGTCGAACTGCTTGCCCAAGGGTTCCCAGACCAGGTCTTTTGCGTATACGTTGTGTCCGATGTAGAGTTTGTCGGGATCCGTTTCGCCTTGCACTGCGCGCTGCAATCCGCCTTCTTGCCATTTACACTCCACGTCGAGCTTCATGATGACCGTGTTGTAGTCGCTAGGCGTGCCTGAGCCTTCATCTTCGTCGGTAGCCTTCTTGTACCATTTCAGCCAGCGGAGACCACCGTGGGAGCCGCAAAGTGGGATGAGACCAAGGCGGTGGGCGAGCACTTCGTCCTGGATGATGGAGGTGTTCTGGTAGATGAAGACATCTTCGATGGCGAGGGTGGGGATTTCAGCGAGTAGAATTCGTCGAAAGGCGTTTGCGACTGCGGTGTCTATTCCGGTGAGGGAGAAGGAAGTGTCGTGCGGGGAGTGGTTATGGAATTTGACGTTGAAGTTCTGAGGTAGTGATTAGTATGGTATGACATGAAAGTCTGCTTTTGTGTGTGGTAGCGCATACATGTTTAAAGTAGTCCAGGTCCCATTCGTGATTCTCGCCTGGCCAATGTCCTGGAAGGTCGTTGGACGCTTGGTTGCTCACAATCTCGGGCCCGACTTGGAGCTTCTATAAGCATTGTTAGCACGTGACTGAATGCATAAATAGAATCGCGTGCATACCTTCCTATGCGCCAGCTCCGTAGCACTTGGTGTAGGCATAATTGCGGTGTTGCGACTATTTCTCGGTGTTTTTGGTGGGTTGCAGCGTCCTCGAACTTTTTTGACGGAAGGCGCGCCAAGGCCGAACCGCCGCCCGGACCATCAGCCAGTAGGATGAGGGCTAAACTGGTATCATCATCGATGGGTGGAAAGCTCCCCCCCAACGCCACGCCTTCACTCTCCACTCATTGAGGCCTCGCACGGGCAAGACGAGAGTGACACAAACACGATGCCTGCCCCATTTGCGCGTCTGGCCCGCCATGCGGCAAAGCGGGTGTGCTTGAACGCCACCCGCCCACAGCTCCGAACAGCCCTCCCTTCACGACCCATTGCGCGATGCCTCTCGACCACATTGCCTCGCGGATATGCACAAGTCGAGGAGAGCCAGCGGACGCGCATGGTGCCGACGGACGAGAACTTTGGACGGCCCATCGACCCCCAGGACCCCGAGAATCTGAGCATGGCGCAGGACGAGTCGGACAGCGCCGAGAACAGGAAAATCAGACATTACACTGTCAACTTCGGCCCCCAGCATCCCGCCGCCCACGGTGTGTTGCGATTGATTCTGGAGCTCAATGGCGAGGAGATTGTGCGCGCTGATCCCCACGTGGGGTTGCTGCATCGAGGCACTGAGAAGCTCATTGAATACCGAACATACCTCCAGGCCCTGCCATACTTCGACCGACTCGACTACGTCTCCATGATGACCAACGAGCAGTGCTTTTCGCTGGCTGTTGAGAAACTGCTGAATATCGAGATCCCGGAGCGCGCCAAGTACATCAGGACCATGTTCGGCGAGATCACCAGAATTCTGAACCATCTCATGTCCGTCTTGTCTCACGCCATGGACGTCGGCGCTCTGACACCTTTCTTGTGGGGGTTCGAAGAGCGTGAGAAGCTCATGGTGCGTCTGAAGGAGCATGGGGAGATCTAGGAGCTAATATGTATGCAGGAATTCTACGAGCGTGTCTCTGGTGCCCGTCTCCACGCCGCCTACGTCCGCCCCGGTGGCGTGTCACAGGATCTGCCCATCGGACTGCTCGACGACATCTACCAGTGGGCCACTCAGTTCGGTGACCGCATCGATGAGACCGAGGAGATGTTGACAGACAACCGTATCTGGATCGGCCGAACCAAGGGTGTTGGTGTTGTCTCCGCTGCCGATGCGATCAACTACTCGTTCTCTGGTGTCATGCTTCGAGGATCTGGCGTACCATGGGACGTCCGAAAGTCGCAACCCTACGACGCATACGACAAGGTCGAGTTCGATGTCCCCGTTGGCGTCAACGGCGACTGCTATGACCGCTACCTCTGCCGTATGGAGGAGTTCCGCCAGTCACTCCGTATCATCCACCAGTGCTTGAACCAGATGCCTGCCGGCCCCGTCAAGGTTGAGGATTACAAGATTGCTCCTCCACCACGTGCCGCCATGAAGGAGAACATGGAAGCTCTCATCCACCACTTCTTGCTCTTTAGCAAGGGCTACACTGTCCCACCTGGTGAGACCTACAGCGCCATTGAGGCGCCCAAGGGGGAGATGGGTGTCTTCGTTGTCTCAGACGGTAGCGAGAGGCCATACAGGTGCAAGATCAGGGCCCCTGGATTCGCACACTTGGCCTGCATGGACCAGATATCAAGAGGTCACTTGCTTGCTGATGCCGTTGCCATCATTGGAACTATGGATTTAGTTTTCGGAGAAGTTGACAGATAAGCAAGAGGGGGCATCAATGGAGTCGCATTGCTTGACGGTCAATCTGG
>Ga0265780_10007238_pt1 | contig 13653 bp, 8 predicted proteins | sample P1T30metagenome_FD_192432 | JGI IMG/M metagenome (GOLD analysis project Ga0265780, IMG submission 192432) | Plant litter microbial communities from East Loma Ridge, Irvine, California - P1 T30 | ecosystem: Environmental > Terrestrial > Plant litter > Unclassified | place: USA: California... | reverse complement strand
GGTGAAGCGAGCACGTCAAAGTCGAATCTGCCGAGTTTCCCAATACCGGAGGAGTTGCAGGACAACCTGTTGTTCAAGACCATTGAGGCACAAGCTCGAGCGCTACTCACAGACTTGGACTCGGAGCTTAGTACCGCTGCCAAACCTCCGGACGCAGCGCGTCCTCCGCCTCCTCGATTCAACATGCCTTCGCTCATTGACGATCCCAACGAGTAATTAGTGGTTGTGATAATATAACGGCCACTTGGAAGTTCGCTACGGTCGCCGCACTCGAAAAAGATGCAGCATAGAAAAAAAACAAAAATATACAACAGGCGGGATTCCCAGATGGTCACCCACTCTAGTACTAGTCGCCCGGTTCAGTGCTTATGTATGGCAGAGCGGACGGGATGCCCAGTTCTCACTGACCTATGGTCGTATGTGATCTACTAGCAACAATTGTTTTATCTGTAAATAAACAACATCCCAAATCACTTGAGTGACAGTTTGAACGCGGGGGCCGGGGGAAAGGAGATATGTCACACAATTTCACATGAGTACCTATTCTCGCTATGATCCTAATGCCCGAAACACCGGCTTGAGAATATCGTCACGTCAGACGACAGATCACGGTTGACACGGAAGAGATCTTTAGGTGGCTCTGTCTCTTAACCTCGGGTGTGGCGGAAGGTAACAGTTGCGGACGAGTTCAAATCTGAAAGATGTCTACGCCTCAATCGCATGTCTTTAGACAGGTTACAGTACTGTCTTCTACATTTGTCACAACGAGACTGAAACAGCAAAGCAAAGGTGGCTTCCCCCAGTCCATGCTCAGAAGGTACAAGGCTGACAATGACAGGGCGAAATGAGTCAAAGTGTTCATGTGGGCATTGTGGGCGCAGGTATCGGCGGCCTCGCTGCCGCTGTCGCCCTGAGGAAGGCTGGTGCTCAAGTAACGGTGCTTGAGTCGGCAGCAGAGCTGAAGGAGGTGAGGTCTCATGCACCAGCAGCTGGAAGAGCTTGAGTTGTTGACCTCACACACTACAGATCGGTGCCGGTATCCAGATGACGCCCAATGTGTCTGTACTACTGCAGAGATGGGGCGTTGACAAGGTCATCGGCGACAATCTCGTCCAGTTCGAGGAGCTCAATATGAGGCGAAAGGACGGCACTCCTGTCGGCCATACTCAAATTGCGACCATCGAGGAGTCCTTGGGCCGTCCGTGGTGGGTTGTCCATCGGGCGCATCTTCACGAAGGTCTGGCCAAGGTCGCCGAAGACCTTGGGACTAAGATGTACACTGACTCGGCCGTCGCGACCATCGACCACGAGAGCTTCAGTACCGTCAGCGTGGAGACTGTGAAGGGAGAGAAGCACTCGTTCGACTTATTGATCGGAGCCGACGGCATCAACAGTATCACTAGACGGACGCTGTTCCCGGACATTGCTCCTGAGCCGCCTACCACCAACTGCGCGTATCGCGCCATCGTACCATACGACCAGATTCGCAAGGATCCGATCGCCAAAGAGCTCGTTGAGAAGCTTACCATGGAAGTGTGGATGGCAGAGGATGCTTATATCATCACCTACCCAATCAACGCGGGCAAGTTGTTCAATTTGGTACTTTCTCACCATCGACCAAAGAAGCTGCGGACTACTCAACACGACGTTCCGATCGAGGAGCTCCGTCGTGAGTACAGGGACTTTGACCCTCGCATCAAGCGTATCGTCGATATGATCGACAACACGGTGCGTCCTCTCCATCTTCTTATGCCGTGCGTGTTCTTCGCTGATTTGGCTGTGTGTAGTCCCGCTGGCCTCTGATGGTGACTGGCCCACTGAAGTCGTGGTCTTCTCGGCGCAAGAACGTCGTACTCATGGGTGACGCCGCCCACTCTATGGTCAACCACATGGCCCAGGGAGCAGCCACATCCATGGAAGACGGCGCTTTCCTCGCCAGGTGTATCGCGAAAGTGGTCCAAGGCAAGATTCCCCTCGATGAGGCGGTGCGCATCTACGAAAAGGAACGAATGCCAAAGGCATTTGCCAAACAGCAGGTGTCCTTCCTCAACGGCGCCATCTGGCAGCTTCCTGATGGGCCGGAGCAGGAAGCCCGGGACAAGGCCATGAAGCCGGAATTGAAGGGTAGGTATACCGTTCGCAGCAGCAATTTGTACGGCGATCCTCGAACGGTACTGGAAGTCTACGGGTATGATGCCGAGGAGCACGCCGAGGCTGCCCTGGAGAAGTACCTCAATGGCGGACGAGAGCCTTTGGATCCAGAGACACGCATCGCCAAGTCGTTTCGGGACAAGTACATGGACTGGTTTCGGCCTTCACAGTGCGGGAAGCAGCCCGTGTCTAGATTGTGATTGGAAATGTGGTCATGGGGTTTTCGACCAGCGCCAGCCGCCAACTACCTTGTCGGAAAGAAGGACATACCGCTGTGGAGAAGCGAGCTAACGAGATTCGCCTGGCCTGAGTTCAGCCGTTTTAGGCGTCAAAAGTGCAAATGATTTTCTGATTTGACGCCTTGATCCATGATGAAATCTTCTAGATGTGAAAATGACAGTCATGATTCTCATGTGCGTTAATTGACTCTTCAAATGTTCCTTCGAGCTACTCGTTCCCAGGCTCGATCATCAGATCAGACCGACAGCACTGGCAAGCCCACCAGTGATGTTATTGAAGATTTCAGAACCGCCGTACGCAACCTCGAAGACATTCTTGTAAGAGTCACTGTGGAGCATCGTGTCAGTGGATCCCAAATAGACGACTGAGTTGAAGCGAGCAGAACTTACGCAGTAATTTTGCCAAACTCGGACACCTTGTCCGGACTGACGAGGGAGATTTCGAACACCATCTGACCCAAGCTAGGGATAGTGATGGACTCCTTGCGTGGACGCCATCCAAGGTTGTATGGGAGTTTCTCCTGAGTGAAAAGCTGGTCGACCCAGTCGAGTCGAGTCACGCCAGTCACATCGTCTCCTCCCATCGCTTGAATGAAGATGGACATCTCGCCATAGCGTTGGACGAACTCGCGGAAACCGTAAACGAATTCCGGGTTCGTTTCTTCCGAATCGGCAGTCCGGTTGGCAAGTGCGAGCGCCGCTGGAAGAAGCGCGGTCTTTCCGTTCCGGAAAAATGATCTGGTCTGCTTCCAGATTCCGCTGTTGAAGGAATAGTCGTTGCCAAAATAGGCGTCTTTTCTGCTCAAACTGGCATCGTGTTCGATGGGGAAGTTGTGCTGATCCAGATCGTTGAGATCGAAAGCGAGGCCAAGAGGGTCGGGAGATGAGAGCAATCCAAGTCCGCCGATCAGGACTGAAAAGTCTGGCCCCATGTTAAGTCCGGCTGCGAGTCCCTCGAGGAGATGAGGAAGGGTCATGTTTCGTCCATCATGATGGAGGAACCCGTGGTTAGCTAGAGCATTCAGCCCAGGGCATGGCGAGCGGACTACATGATCAGTCAGTACGCTTTTATCACGAATCACAATGGAAGGAACGGAAGCTGACCATCGTTGTGACCCGGTGGTGTGAATGTAGTGAACCTCGAATCTCCTTCGGAAGCAGGCGCGAGACTCGCAAGCAGACCAGGGATGTCGAGTGCAGATGTGATAGCAGCGCCGAGAGTCACAAGCAGGGTGGTCTTCAACATCATGTTGGTGATGATTCGATGAAGTCCAAAGACTGTCTTTGATCAACAGTTAGGCCGAATGGCTACTACAAGTATTCCACGCTTTTCATTTGTCATTCCAGTCACGCCCATTCCAAGCCTCGGTTGTAAAGTACAAGCTGTAAAAGGATCCCTTTGATTCGTTGTTATCGAGAACCTTGAATGAGTCTATTCTTCCTTAGCGTAGGATGATCGTCTCTAGCCCAAAACTTACTTCAAACGAACGCGGAGTCTCGTGGTGGGAGATCTGGAATTGTCTTTTATGATTGCGTCTGGGCCGTTGCGTAGTGGTCATCGTAGGATTGCGTTGAAAGTCTATACCGATCTTCACAATCTTGCATTACTGCATTGTGTGTTCATGCTATCACTCTTCAATGGGCTGCCGCAAAACGCCGCAAAATTGTACATACCGCCTTGTCGGCTGGATAGCCTGTCGAGCGACGGTTGGCTGGCACTCTTGTGTTCTCTGAGCTGATGATTCCCAATTCCGAATGCAGATGATATCAAGGCTTGCTCATCTGTTCCTTCCGGAAGAAAAAGAAGAACCCAACCGGAATCACCAACTGACACCCCAACGCAACCCAAAACCAAGGCTGCATCAATCCAGCCACCACTCCCGCCGCAAGATCTGGAAAAACACTCCCCGGGCCATCCCTGTTAGGCGCCGAAGCCTTAGCGATCAATGTCACAGCAGCACCCAAAATCTGACTGGCAGTCAAGACAACCGCAACATGGATCCTCGTAAGAGTCTGCAATAGTGCCATACCAATCCCAACACCCTGCATGGAGTCCAAAACGCCGAGCCAGAGCCACAGCGAGCGGCCGGCGATGGCGCCGCCGACGGGGCCGCCGGGCATCCAGGGAAGCCACAAACCGTAGGAAGAGGTGCCCCACCACATCTGCGCCCAGCGAGGAGCGAGCAGGCCGAAAGCGAACATGGGAAGGATCCAGGAGTGAGACTTGCTTAGCTGGGCGAAGATGAGGAGCATGCCAACCCAAACACCGACGAAGAAGATAACGGCCAGGACTGCGATAGCCCATGGCGGTGCGTACCGCGAGCTCCAGAGGTAGCCCCAACTTCGTCCATAGAGGGTGGAGAGAAAGTAATTCTGGAGGACGACGGAGATGAGCATCCAGATGATAAGCTTGCGGCGGAGCAGGGACTTGTAAAAGTAAGGAATCTTTCCCGGAGTCTGGCGATAGTAAGAGGGGAGCGAAGTGAAGAGAAGAGCCCCGATGGCCAGGAATAGGGCGCCGATTGGACAAGCTATGGCTGCCAGAATCGGCTGATCGGTGATGGTCTTTCTGTCGTTGATGTTGGCTCTGCTCATCGTTTCGTTCAAGACCTGGCCCCAGTAGAACAGTGCCGTAATGTAAGCCTGTTGGATTCCCTGGACGATGGACGCTCGGTAGACCCATTGCTGGATTGGTGCACCACCTGCTGAGGTCAGTATCATTCTACATGTATCAGATTGGATGTGGGCTCACCTTCGTCACCGAAGTTCAGCGCGAAGAACAGAGATCCGCTCGCCGAAGCTGTGGCGTACAACCCAGTAGCTATATTACGAGCCCACTGCCTTCCACCAGTGTTGGTGATGAAAGGAGCCAGTCCAACTAGAACGAAGCCCAGTCCATACAGCGAAAAAGGGACTGAAGTGACCCATCTCGGACTCATCGTCCGGAACATGGCCCACCAAAGACATGATGCAATGATGTAGATGCCACCGATAACATAGAGCTTCGTGGTCTGATCAGCACCGGACCCACCAGTCAGCAGCACGATCTGGTACGAGTTAGCCGCCATGATCTGTCCGAGGGCGAGGAGGATGCAGTAGATCGGCCAGTCGAAGATTCTGATCTGTAGCCAACGGGTCAAGAGCTTTGGTCGAACGTAATCCGCACCCAGTAGGAATTCATCATCCAGCGCTGCGCCAGAGTATGCGGAAGTGATCGAATGCGCGCTGTCCCGGTGAGACAAAGATGAACTTGCGCGACGGGAACCGAAGCTCGCACGCGGAGAAGCTTGTCGAGACCCTGTAGCGCTGGTACTTCGTGGTCTTGCTAATTTTTCTGCTCGATATCTCGCACTCCACTCCTTCTCGCTGGTCTTAAGGAAATCTTCGATGACAAGGTTATTCTCGGAAGACTTGGCAGTGAGTTTCTGCTGCAGCATCTCCTCGAACTTTCTGTAGTATTCGCCTTGGCTGTCGGTGAAGTCGAGGTCCACCTTCTGCAGACTGTAATCGAGACGACCAGATGTTACTTCATTGAGACTCAGCAAGGAGGCAGATGAACGACGTTTGGAAGGCTGGAGGGCATCCTCAGGCAGAAGGCTTGTGCTAGCGTGAGCCATGGGGCTTGGGGAGCGGGATCTGTTGTTACTTTTCATGGCCACGCTCGGGCTGATAGGTATAGCCTCACTGCTTCCAGGTGCTGAGATGGAGAAGTTCGGACGCTGTGTCTTTGACCTACCACGTGAGTTCTGGTCGCAGTCAAGAGTGAGACCAGCGGTCGGATGCAGAAGAGCCAAGTTGGGCCGTCTACCCTCGAGGCTTTGCAGAGCTGACTGGACATTCTCAATGCGGCAAGCTGCTTCAGCTTCTTCGTTGGAAATTTCCATCTCAGCATCTTCACCCGCTTCTCCGACGGATACCAAACGATTTTCGTTATCGGTAGGCAGTCTGTGACCTGGACCAGCTCTTTTGCCAAGGGACAAGGTGCGAGTAGGGCGTCCAGCTTGCGAACCACGCTCTCGACTGACGCTTCGCTCTTCCTCGGCTCGTTGTTCGTAGGCAGACAGGCGGTACGTGTTTGCAGATTCGTCAAGATCATTGGCAGCTGCGAAAGGACGAAGCAGGCCGGAAGTTGGATCGCCACTACCGCGGTGCTTCTTAGAAGTCTTCTCAGTATGCATGTTAGCCTGATGAAGCCGGATGGATGCTCCGTGAAGAGTCTCCAAATCTTCAACCCATCTGGCGACCGGGAATCTCTGTTTGGCTGAGCGAGCTCGCATGTCTGCCCTCACCTCAACGGACGAGGCCAGTGCATCGTTGATTGCCGATTTGAATTGCTGGATCATGTGCTTTGATGTAGTGCTTTCCACAGTGAACCACCAGCCTGGCATTTGACCCAGACCTCCGACTCTTGCGCCGACTCCAAGTGCGCCTTTGCGGCCAAATTCAACAGCCACCAGACCGAAAGGCTCATCACGAGACGGGATCAATGCGAACTCGGCTCCGCTGAAGATGTAAGGTGGAAGCTGAGTGAACTCTGGCTTCGAATACACTCGACCTGGGTACTTCTTCATGATGGCCTCCAGTTTCAAGGCAGCGAACTTGCCATAGAGGTCGATCACCGGGCCGATGCAGATGAGTTGAACGTCCGGATGCTTCTCCAGGACTGAAGGAAAGACGTCTGCGATAAGGTCGACGCCTTTCTGGACAGACCACCTGCCTACAAACACGAACAGGTTTGCATTGGGGTCGACCGTGAGATTGGCCCATTCTTGGGCCTTCTTTCTCAGATCTCCACGGCCAGCTTCGAAGGCGGGGTCGACAGTGATGACTTGCTTTGCCTCTGCGGCTTCGTCCCAGGGCTCAGTGTCGCTCGGATCCGGGTTTGGCAGTTTACCAATATGCTTCAGCGCCCAAAAGATCGGATACCGGGCATAAGAGCGGGAGCCGTATTTGTTCGAAACACCGACTGCTCCAAATCCTCCCTGGTGAATTCGCAGATAGCTTGAAGCTGCATGGAGGAGGTTGAACACTCCACCAAATTGGATGTATCGTTCGACGATGTCTTGACTAAGATTGAACGCCTTGCAAATTTCTTCTTGCTCCTTCTTCGTACGCATTGGCCAAAGTCCTTGAAACTCAGCATTATGCAGTGAGAGGCAGCAAGGTATCGTCTGTGGCAGGAGGTACAGCGGTGCTGCTGCGCCATGGTAGTCGTTGATGTGGTAGATGTCGATAGGAAACCTCTGCGCAGTGCTTGCAATGCAGGCGTTCCAAGCCGAGTAGTAGATCGCGCTGTCGAGGTCATCCATTCGTGGAGGGTAGGGCTCGGTCTTCGTTTGCTGTCTGAAGATCGGTGCATCGAGGAGGACGTATGTGATGTTGCGGAGTTTGTGGTATTGAACGTTGATCTCGTACTGTTGCTCCATCACGGTCACGACCATCGGCTCGGCGACTTGGTCCGTCGGATAATCCACGCCTCCGACGCACGGAACCACCCAGATCAGATCGTGCCCATCGAGTGCTTTGCCCATGAGCTGTGCCATGACGCCCAGGCCTCCAATTTTGATCTTGATGCCCCAATCTTCGATGTCGTACTCCATGGTCGCGATCAGGATACAGCGCCGAACTTTCTTGGGCGCGACGACAGCACTGTCCGGCGCCACCTGCGGATGTCTGGCCTTGATGACACCCAGCTCAATGTGGCCGCGTTGCTGATCGTCTTCATCCAGCCGTTGAAACCCTCCACGTCTTGCTTTGAACATGCCGAAGAATCCGGCTTTGCTGCTCATGGGGTTTCCAATCTTGTTGAACTTGATCTTGTAGAAAGCGCCCATGTAGACCCAAATTGCCAGCACTGCTGCGACTACTGGGATTGACCAGAGCAAACTGAACACGAGAATCTGCAGAATACGGTTGCCTTCACCTACGATTTGGTAGCGCATTCTGGCCTCATCGAGCTCGATGCGGTATGCCATGTGCGGGTAAGGTGGCAGGTCGCTGATGTTGAGCATTGTCGGCGAGAGCGAGCCTGGTAGCGAGCGATCTAAGACTCCATCGCCGTCTGGGTCTCCGTACACGAAGCTTTGATCAGGGTGGCCGTCGGGGTTGATGCCCTGGAAATGATGATTAGTACTTTCGATCCAAGTGATCGCGGATCGGCAAAACTCACCCAGACATTCAATTGAATCGTTGTCGGCCACTCTGTCGAAAGGTGGAAAGTGGAGTTGCCCGTCTTTGCATCAAAAGCGAAGTCGTTGGGTAGACCGCTGTCATATCCAAAGAGGTTGAAGAGGCCTTGAGCGAACAAGTGAGGGAAGCGACGCGGGGCTTTGTCTGACCAGCCCGCGTCAGCGTGCACAACATGATCACTGCTACCTCCCATTTTCGTCCAGTATTGTAAAATGACATGATCACCTGACCATCTTTGACTCCGCGTGCCAGACCATGAGAGCTTCTTGACAGATGTGAGGCCTCCTTCGTACTGCATCCAGGTACTCCACGATGAGCCCCAATTGGTAGAGTATCGCCATTTGTCGGCACCCGCAGCTGTGTGATTGACCCTCAAGTCCCTTGTGGTGGGATCGCGGGAGTATGTGTAGGCGGCGGTGTGCGATGTTTGCTGGAATACGAGAGGGTTGTCTTCTCGCCCGATGCGAAACATCAGGTGGTCGATGGAACCCGTACTGTTTTGAGCATCCGAGATAGCGGCAGATGACATGTTCAGCGTGACAACATGGATGCCGTCCGCGACATCTGTCAAGGTTGCTTTCCATTTCCACATAGAAGGGATGTAGGCTCCAAGAGAGGCACTCCCGGCTTCAGAGATGTTTGCACAATCGATGCTTGATGGGTCGATCTTCGGGACCACGTGGTCTTGCGTTGTTGAATCGATCACCAAGTTCTTCGTCACAACATCACAGTCCAACTTCTGAGAGAAGTGGAGCTCAATATCGACAGCGGGTGCTGATGGAAGGCGTGCGTCATGTCCAGGCAAGAATCCAGTAAGCATCGGAGGCAAAGGCTTCCATGCTGTCTTTGGCACATACGCCTTGAACCCCCAATGGTCCAACACCAGGTTGCTGAGACATCCGTTGGCCTCTTGAGACTTGTCGATGAATAGCTTTTTTCCCGGACCATCTTGCAGTTTGATCTCCTCATAAGGGGAAATGATGTTCTTGACAGTCGTGCCTCCCGGAAACGGGGCCAACAAGGCGGTGTCGTTATTACTGCAATCAAAGTCGTAGCTGACTTGGTGGTCCTCGTTCTGATACATAAGCCAGACAGACTGGTTTCCTTGGTCGAGTTGCTGGATAGCGTCCAGCTGGTTTCGCACAACGCTCCACATCCCAGTCTCTGTCGCGACGCCGTAAGAGCCTGGTGGGTAGACTTGGTGCGTTTTCTTGGACAGACTCTGGAGGTTGAACCCATCATTCAGGGCTGGATACTGCTCACGCAAGGCATGCATGGATCTGATGATGTTTCGAACTGGATGTGTTGGGTCTCTGTGGTCGAGGCTGACCGAGTTGTCGTTGCATCCATTGAGGACTGATTCGGCTGGCCACTCGAAATACTGCTCGGAACCCAACTTGTAGCAGCCGTGGGCCTGCCAAGCAGTGTTGGAGGACATTGGTTGCCGGCCGAACAGATAATTAGCGGCAGTGCTGTCGAGGACGTAGAAGGCCTGTTCCTCGCCCCATAGTAAGAGAGGGATTCCAGGCATGTGTAAAGTGGTGATGAACAAAGCGAGCAGCATCCGATCCGTACCATTCTTGATGGCCGGCCAGCGAAAGACATCCTGATTTGACGTTCCGTACATGTGTCGAGGCTAGACCACTGGTCAGTACAATTGACTCCGCACGTAGGACACAGCTGAGGCGTGACTCACGTCGAAGACTCCCGTGTTCGCATTGAGAAAATCGTTAGACGTCAGCATCGTGTTCCAAATGTCGACAAAATCGCTGGGAACGTCATATCCTGCGGAAAGATTTCCATCCATACCAAGGAACCTCGTCAGCGTTCTGTAGATACTGTAGTGAAATGCTCCTGCGTCAAGTGCCTGTAAAGTCTCGTTTCGAATGAACTGCTCGTTGTCTGAGCTGGTGAAGAGGACGGCTTCGGTGATATTGGTTGTAACGTTGAGAGCCTCTCGTCCTCGACCGAGGTATATCGATCCGAACGAGTTTCCACCAGTGATTTCACCAGGACTTTATCACGTACCAGATCAGCTGATGTCCACACATGTGTCAGGGAGATACTTACAGGAAAAAGTTCTCTTTGCCGTATTTGCGCGCACAAGTCCTCAAAGACGCCGACATCTCGGCCTCCGCATCCACAGTCATTTGTGTCGCTTTGTCGAAACGAAGTCCGTCGATATCGAGCTGGCTGATGACGAGGCACATGAGATGCTGGATCTTCTCGCGGACTGGCGGTACCCACTCTCGCAGGCGATCCTGGACCGATGCGAATTTCGAAAGCTGTCGTTGCCAGTCTGGGAAATTTCCGAAAGCTTCAGTATCGCCATACTACACACGGTCAGTCGGGAGCACTGCGCCAGCAGGATATCTCGCCCACTCACTTGGTCAAATTCGCTGTCAAAGCACCCTGCGAGCTTGCTGAAGTTTTTGTCGACCGCTGCAAGTACCCTCTGCCCCGACTCGTTCCAGAACCGCGGATATTCGCACTCCTGCTTGTATTCGTTCTTGAATGAGAAATCTAGGTAGGTGGTGTTCGATTTCCAGGAGACTGTGTACTCGTGAGGTTCAAATGGAGCGGTGGCATTGGGAAAGCCATCGAATCCTATCAGATCGGCCATGCTAGCCGGGCATCAGCGGGTGCACATGCATGTTGCTCGCGGCAGAAGACTTACGTTGCACCAGTGACATCCAGAAGCACGTACATACCACGGCTGTGGATCTCATCCATCGCTGCTTGCCATTCTCGAAGAGTCCCTTGGTGGTGATCGAGGATTGTGAAGTCAATCGGCTGATGGCATAGTTAGCATGGCAGCGCATAGATTTAGAATGAACTTTCGTACCGAGTATTGGTCATATTTGTATGGCAAGTTGAGGAATGGTGTACCGGCGATGTACAGAGCCTGGTGAACAGTTAGAATTCTCAGCATTTTTTGAGCGTTTTCGCCCTCACCTTGATGCCCATTCCTTGCAGGTAGTCCAGCGAGTCTAGAAGACCAGCCAAGTCACCTCCATACCGCAGTTGGTTACTCGTCACGTCGTGTTCGAACAATGTCCCATTGATGTCATCATTTGTTGGATCGCCGTTAACAAACCTGTCCAGGAAGAGGGTGTAGAAGGGGACACGCCAATTATCCGGAGACTTTGTGTAATTATGGCCCTCCCAGCTCCCGGAGTACTCCAATGGGTTCGTCGTCTGCCGGTTCGTGTTCAAATTCCAGTCGAGCTCCCTTTCGTCAAACGGCGCAGCGACAACCAGCGTTGCCAACGAGCTAAGAATGCACACAAGTCGAAAATTCATGCTCGCAAAGCTTCAGGACGAGTAATTTGCATTCGCAAGACCGAGCACCGGGCAAGCCTTGGTGATAAAGGCCGCATTGGCTGATACTGTGGCATGGCGGCGTATGTCATTTCGGGGAGCCGCGAGAGAGACGGGCGGAGTATATTGTCAGCTCACCACCGTCAGCCCATGACTGACAGGCTGAAAACACAAGGCTGACAAAATCGTGAGATTAAAGACCTTTCGCGAGTATCTCACTGCTTGTCAGACGGGATGAGCTTTAACGCCATGGCTGCCGCTGTTCAAACGTTCGAATACCAATATCCTTGTTGACAGCATCGGGGTACGTAGGATGTTACTGGTGTCTTGATGTTCGCCTTACATTTAGCAATCTCGAACGCCGAGAGGCTATACTGGATAGCGCATACAGAGTGAGGTATCACATTGACTTGCAACATCTTTCTGCACGACTGATAAGCCTCGTATGCTCAGAATGGAGCCAGCCATGGCGGTGTGGTGTGTTCTGCGGGCTGGTCTGCCACAACCATAGATTACGGCGAAGTGGCGTGAGCTTCAAGCATGGTCAACCGTTGTTCTGGACAATCAGGTACATAGTCACCCAATTTGATAGGTTTTCTTGAGTCGTACAAGGCTTGCAAGCGATAAGTACATGACGCCACGTCAGACCATCTGCATTGTCAGATGATGCACGCAATTGTGGCGTGTCTGGTCTTTGGTAATCGGCCCTACCGTTATTCCAGCACATGCAAGTCTTTTTGTAGACGGTCGAGCTTGATGGTGATTGACTAAATGGGTATCTGGTGGTTTATGTGGACAAGTTGTGCGTAGGTAAGACAGCTGGCGATGAGCGAAGTCGTGGGCCAAGTCCGCAAAGGCTGAACGCCGAGAAAGGCAGAATCTCACGCAGAATCAGGCCGACACCGGACACGACGATTCTCACCACGCGATAACGAACGAATACTTTTCCTTGTACAACGACTTAATCGTCACTGTGGGATACTAAGCAGCAGCCAATATGTCCGCAGCAATCTTCTCGGCCATGAGATCTGCATACAACTATCAGCACAGGGACACAGCGACAAGGAACTGGGCGAGACAGTGAAAGAGATGGGAACTCACAAACGGTGCTTTGAGGATGTCCCGGCGGCAACAACGCGAAGCTCGACGCATCAACAACTCGTAAGCCATGCACACCAATGACTCTGGCTCTCGAGTCAACCACAGCCATTGAATCGTTTGTCCTGCCCATCCGACACGTGCAAGAAGCATGCCAGTTCTGGAAACTGGTCGACTCTATGTGCTTCAAAATCGCCTCGTCGCTGGTGACATTCGAGCCCGGGACCGCCTATTTGACCGCGATCGACTTCATGGCTTGCGTCTCGAAGAAGGAACGAGCACGCATGAAAGCCTGCACAGCGACTTCACGGTCCGTTGGGTGTGAGAGCTGGTTTGGGTTGACAATGGGCAAGTCGCGCGTGGAGTTGGAGGTGATGTTGACCCAGCCCCTCGACAAAGCCGACACAGGGGCTACCATGACCGTACCATACCGCTTGCTGGGGTCCGAGTTACCGACGGCAGTCGTGGCGCCGATTTCGTACTCCAATTCCGGCCAGTCGGTGGGAAACATGGCCAAATCGGCTCTTGAGCCCACACTTAGCTTGCTACGGTACGGCTCTGTCATGTTTTCTTAACAACGTCACGCCGTCGCTGGGGATGGTGATCTCCCAAGTGGTAGCTAGGTCGAGATGGTCTTCCATGTTTGCTCCCACGC